>Ga0065711_1033789_pt1 | contig 24833 bp, 15 predicted proteins | sample Hoacrofraction12_FD_59098 | JGI IMG/M metagenome (GOLD analysis project Ga0065711, IMG submission 59098) | Hoatzin crop microbial communities from Cojedes, Venezuela - Epithelial fraction 12 v2 (version 2) | ecosystem: Host-associated > Birds > Digestive system > Esophagus > Crop | place...
GAGGTTGTGGAGTCTCCTTCTCTGGAGATATTCAAGACCCACCTGGACAAGGTCCTGTGCAGCCTGCTGTAGGTGACCCTGCTTCAGCAGGAGGGCTGGACTAGATGACCCATAGAGGTCCCTTCCAACCCCCACCATTCTGCGATTCTGTGATTTTGTGTGAAATGCATGGTGTTTATTATGTCCCCCAAATAAACTTAACAAGCAAAACTCCAAGCATAAATTACTAAGCAAAAATCAGAAGCAAAGGATGATGATCTCATACAGAGTTGAGAGTAACCAAAATCAGAAGTTTCTTTAACAGGTAAGACTTTTGCCACCTTGTAATCTTCTACTTTTTCAGCCTGATGTATGGCATTGTTTAACCAGCAGGTATATGAAGAAAAGATGATGTGAAACAAGTGCAAGATTTCTCCCAGTTGTTGTGGCTTAAATGAACTCCCAGTGACTTAGTGACCTCTCTGGCCCTTTACTTACTATTAATCCAGAACCCACCTGCCCTTCAGATCTTTCTGCTATGACTTCTAACTAGTATTTCTGTTATGAAGAACTTTTTGGTGCTGTCACATCAGTGTTTGAACCTTTGGGTCAAGTGGACTTTTGTACCCTATTTCTTCAGGTTATCATTCTGTGTGTTTGCTGTGGTCATGTTGCATTAGAGAGTGTGTGTGTGTGTGCACCAATGCTAAATCCGTGGCTCCAGAGTGTCTTTACAATCCCCTCATGTTGGAGTCCACACCATGATGTCCATGTGACCTGAAGTGTGTTAAGATCTCCTTGCAGACAGGCATGCAATGCTGTGTTCTGTCCAGGTTTTTTTTTCCCTTGAGAATCAGAACAGTCTAAAATGGTGCTGAGGAGAAGTGTTCAGCCATATGTGTTTTTAGACGAGAAGCAATGCAGGACCATTGTAAAACATACAGTGGGAAGGAGACTAGATTCTCAATATGATGTTTAATCCTGCCTGTACTCTGGTTGAAGCCAAGCAACTTCTTTGGAATGTAAAGGTATTTGAGCATGTGTTCATCTATTAATTTATTATTTTTTTAATATCTGTGCTATGTGCAGCAAGCTCTGTATTGCAAAGCTGAAGCCATACTTTCTCATATTGTACAAAATAATGTGGATAAAACAGTCAGCACATCTAAATGCATACCTATATCATCATGCATATATTCACACATGTGTTTTACTTTCAGAATGGTACAGTCTATTGGCATGGCTGTGTGCATTTTACATTAATCTAAACAGGTAAAATCAGATAATGTATATTCTATTGCACATACTGATATCCTTTTACTTTCCCATTTCCTTTAGACAGTGATAATGAAAACTGATGTTTTGAAATCAGGAATTTCATTATCCAAAAAAATCGTAATGCTGACATGCAGAACTGGTCTAGCAGAAAAAGCGTATCTGATCCAAGTCACATCAATTGCTTTCTAATTACGATGACAATACAAAAATGGAGAAAGCTTACCTTAGCTCAGAAGACTATTTTTTGCTGTATCCCAGGCAGTTTCCTATCCTTATTCTCTTGAAAAGGGAAAATCCACTTGAATAAAGAAATATAAATACTAGAAGAGTGAGGGATTTAAGGAGTCCTCCTCATCTGAGCTCCTGATCCACTTGCTTTTAGTGAATTGCAAAAACCTCGATCCAGTGGTAGCTCAGAGCGACTTTCCTCTCCTCGTGTGTTCTGTGGGCTGAGAATCTGCAAGAATAGACCTGAAACGGTGCTGCAAGAGAGAGACAGCGGGGGGACCTTGGCACGGAGTTGGACCAAACTCTAAATATAGCCCAACCCACTTTCAGTGCAGTTCTCTCCATACTCTGCAGGCAGTTGACCTTGTCAGAAAACTGACCTCCCAGCATGTCACTCTCTACAAAGAGAGGATCTAAGCGAATGGGACTGCAACATAAAAGGACAAAAAAGCAATCAACCATCTGCTTGCAGCAAGTGAATGTAGGTATGAGCTCTATTTTTATGGCAGTCGCAACTAATTGAGTCATAATGTGCTTTTGTTTGATCATTTAGACAAATGAGCTGCATGCCAGTTCACAGAAGACCTGTACAGATGAGAGATTGCGTTGTAATTGCTACTCTTAAATAGAGAACACCGACATAGATGAAAAGCCTGTCACTTTTCCTCCTCTCAAAAACCTGAACGCAGCAGTGTGTAGCAGTTCCCTGAAAGCTTCTGTCTATAAGAAATTACCCTTCTGTTTGCTTGCTCTTATAGTAAGACTTTTTGGAAAAGTGAGTTAAATCAAAACATGTATATTCCTGTGCTGTATAAATTTGAGATGCTAGGGTAGCTTGAAAGGGCAGTACAACCTACAATATCAGAGACCAAACTGCACAGAAATATGTGGTATAGGCAGAGGAGGAAGCAAGAGAAAAAGAGGTATAGAAAGATAACCTTTGCGCCTTGGACAGGGCACTACTTTTCAATAGATGTTTTATAATCCAGAGAATTTGCCACTCTTAACTCTATGTGGCAACATGTCAGGGTATTTTTTTCTTAACCTGAAGGAGAGTTTAACTTGATACGAGATAACCTGACACTGTCAAACAGGAACCTGATACTGCTATGTCATATGAAGTCTTCTGAATTAAAAAAGCTGCAGAAATCTGAGCAACTCAAAATGTCTTCTCTCACGTTCTCTGTTAAGACATGTAGGAGAGTTGGGCGGGCTGAAAGCTTGTTTGCAGTATTGTTCTTCAGTGGGATATACTTGTTGTTGGTGACATGCATCTAAGTGTGTGCTACATTATATGCATGCATGCAATTTTCAATATTCAGAGAAAACCTGAGAAAACATCAGGACTGTGATAACCTTATACTGTAGATGTGTATGTCTGCAAAATATGCGTGAATTATATCAGTGGTCAGTAAAGTAGCAATGAGTATCTATACAATAAAATAATATCTATACATTACAACAATAATTCGGGCTGCTAAATTTTTGCAAAGTGTGCAATATATTTTTTTATTTGAAGCCTACTATTTTTGGCAAGTTCTAATGTGTATTTTTATCATGATCTATCGGCTTGAAGTCCACAGGGTCAGCCGGACTCTGTGCGTTACCTTCACAGCAAGAACTACAGCTGCTTCGCCAGATAGTGAGACAACGGTAGGACCTAAGAAACCTCCTGCAGTATTAAGGGAGACATCACGTGTGGGACCACACTACATTCCTGGGCAAAACTTGCTCATAGTCAGACCTAGGCTAGAGCCCACCCATTAAGTAGCTTTATGGATTTATCCAAGTTCCTCTTTCCTCCCAGTTTACCTATTTCTTCTCCATTAACAAGAATAAATGTTTGTTAGGAGTCAATATTATAATAAATGAAAGATGCTGGTGTTTGAAGACAGGACTTGAAAAAGGAATAAGTCTGCTTCCAGATAGACGTATGTTGAGTGATGTACTAGCACTGTGAAATTCAAAATATACGGGATACCAACATCATTAAACACCGATAGCATCGTGCTGTCTGTGCTCCAGGGTGGTACCCTGATGCAATCCAGACCAACCCTACCGATTCCAGCTCCGCAGTGCCACTGTCACTTCTGCCCCTCTCTCCAGTGTTGGGATGCTGAAATCGCTGCACATCACCTCATTCAGAGCGTGAAGGAGATGAGCAGAAGGGAGGGAATATGTACTCCTCCCTAGCATGAGTTAGTACCCTTCACCCTCTGCAGTGATCCGCTGGAGCAGCTCCCGTACATGGTAGATCCATAGTTCTTAAAAAAAGGAATCACAGTGCTCAGTGAGTCCTAAAGCACAGGAATAGTCATACTTTGCTAGGAACTGAGATATGCACTTCTTTTCTATGAATATTGTGGAGAAGGGATGATTTCTTGCTTATACAGATAATGCGCTGGTGGGCTTAGGGGAGCGTTAATCTTTGAGGACGCTTTTACAGAGCGGTTCTGTTTGTGTGTACAGGGCTGTAAATGTTGCCTGACCAACCCCAGTAGTGCGAACTTCCTGAAAGGAGGGGAAAAGGCTTTAGAGTGGTTATATGAGCTCTTCAAGATAAATGGAACAGTATTTTGCTTGACTGCTTTATACACTCAAGTCTTCTTTAGGATGGCTTTTGCATGAGCTTCCTGTCCACACCACCAAGAGGGAAATGTAGCGGGGAGTCGGGCCCTAGTTTGTACCTAGCTTTTCCTGGGCTCGTAAGTTGTGATGCTGGACAGTCTTTCCGCTTCTTTGTAGACAGTTTTTATTTTTGACGACCCAACCTTCTTTGCCAGCATGTCCTCTGGAATGATCTGGGTCTGGCTTTTCCAGACCCCAGGCTATTCCCTCTCTCAGATGCCTCTGTTGGGACTGGTGCTTGTATCAAGCCAGCCTTGTGGGGTTCCCCCTCATATAGTCACACATTCTGTAACTAGTATTTGCGAACTGATTTTTCTTTTGATTAACCCCAAATTCCTAGGCACTTGTACTTGTTTAAAGATCCCATGTAGCATTTCACAAGGTGAGATACATGAACCATAATGTCTTGACCAGTTTCCAACGTGGTTGACTGTATCCTGGCTTGCCCTATTCCTCTGCTTTTCAGAGCTGAATGGAGTGTCCTTTTACTATTATAAACTGTTGCACAGTATTACTGGCATTCTTTTGAGTGGTTTCTAAAGTGACTGTAGGGTATATAATGCCTGGGATCTGTCCAAAGAGGAGAAGCCCTTTGTAAAAAGGTGAAGTATTTAATTTTGTCATGTTCATCCAGCAGATTTGTAAACAGCTAAAATTGATGCTACTTACAAACAAAACAGTCTCCCACTTCCCCATCTCTCTAGGAATACGCTTTTAAACTGAATTTGGAGAGTTAAGGAGATTGTTGGAAATTTCAGCATAAAGGGTAGTTTTTGAGAGAACAAAAGAAAGAGTTATGAGGAGACTGCAGCAACTTGTGGATGTTGTCTGAGCCTTCACTCATGGTGTCACTGGCAGAGGGTACTAGAGCAAACAGCAGAACTCATTTGCACACTGTGCTCATGTATGATTGTATCTTCAGGCTCTGGTTGCTTTTGTTTGGCAGGCCCGTCAAGAAGAAATTAAGTTGGATGGCAAACAGTAAAAGGGCCTGTCATATTCCTAACGTATCAAATCTTTGTGTTTGCACTTTGCTTACCATGGGTTTTAAAACTACAGTGACTAAATGAATATGGAGTTCTCCTTTCTTACCTTGTTGATGCTGTTATTCCTTGTGCGAGGCACCGACAGGCTGTCAAATTCAACCCTTGTCTTACAGGAGAAAAAGTTATTTTTATGAGAAGGAGGACGGCCTACTTCTTTTACTTCTGATCAGTCACTTTCTTTGATTTTTCTAACATGTTTCTGTCTTAAAAGGCAATATATAAAAATGGAAAAGTCAAGATTATGAATAGGCCTGGGTTGTATCTGTATTACAAGCTAGAACTAACCTTGATTATGTAAAGATTGTTCTTCTGTGCTTGCATCTGTACAGCAGAGGATTTCCTCTGGTCTTATTCTCCAATATGCGCTTTATTTTGTCTTTTGGTTCGCTCCCAGTTAGCAAGTCAAGATGTGTCAAAAATGAGTTTGGATGTACCCGTTTTGAATATTAAGGAGAAAGTGTTAAAAAAAAGGGAGAAAGGAGAGGTAGTTGTTAGAAATGTTCCGTGGGAGATCCTTTGCATGGCAGATAGTTACGTCTGTGTGCTAAAAATTTTCTATTGTATCAAAGCATAGTGAAAATAAATTTGGTATTATCCCATTAAGACCTGTTCTTTTTTTCCTGAGTTGGCAGTGATTTTATTTTTAATTGCCATTCAGTGTAAGAAAGAGAAATCTGGTGACAGAATACTCAGTTTAGGTTCACTGAGCAAAAAAAATTGTTTGTGGTAGATGTGCCTTCTGCACTGCCCAGGGAAGGGGTTTACATTTTTGTAAGAATGTTGTCTTTGCCTTTGTGGCACAAGCTATTGCCAATATTTAGAAACTATTACATGCAAGTCCTACAGACTGTTTGCAAGCAGCTCTGGCTTGGCACGGGCTTAGGCTGGATGGAGTGGGAAGGTGCTTACACCGTCTGGGTGTTACCTAATCGGACAGAGTTGCAGCGCTTTTGATTCTTTGATGGGACTGTGTCTGTTTCTGCTCAGTCGCACATTCTATTACAGGTATGCCTCACAAGTACACTTTAAAATACTTTTTTTAAAGTACCTTGTCAGGTAAATCTGTCGTTCAAGGCATCCTCACAGATTTGAAAACTTACTGTTATGCTGGCATAGGCCTGTTTTGGAAAAGGAGTCCTTGGTTTATAGAGATGGGAGGGGAAAACAGTGCCCAGACCCTGGGGGACCATGGCTGGTTTGGGATGATGGAGCCTCAGCACCACATGTCATTACCATGGCGATTAGCTCAGCCCAGGCAGGGAGGCAGCTCTGTTCCCTGTTGCAGTAGGCTGACAGGGGAGGTCGACAAAGGGACGGTGACTAACTGGTGGTCACCTGCAACAGAGCTTTACGTGCACCGTCTTACCTCCTAGTAAGAACAACAGATACCAGTTCATTCACAGTTTTTTTCTCTTTAGTTCCAAGTGGTCAAAATACTGGAGTATTTTAGGGCCTTATGAGTGATGGCACTTCTTTGATTCATGACCCTGGTGAGAAAAGTATGGAAACTTCACTTGCAAAAACTAAAACGCAAAAAAGAAAAAGAAAGATCTTCATTAATTTTTGAAGCTGCACTCTGCTTAGCCATGTTGTTGTTCTTCCTTGCATCAAAGATTTCCACTGAGCTGTAATATTATGTCTTTTGATTCAATTAAATATTAATTTTTCATTTCCTGTCAGTGTATGTGTTCTCTTACTGATTTCTAAGACTACATCTTGTTTTATGAAGCTGTTTAAAATTATTTAGCTAACCCTTATTCAAGGAGGTAAGGGTATGATTTTTTTTTTTTTCTGTGATCTGGATTTGTCAGTCATGCCACTGCAGCTGATGTGTGCCCACGATGGGGAGAATTATTTATCTTTCTGGGGGTGCCAGCAGACCCTTTCTGATTTAGTCAGAGCAAGTTAAGAAATGAAGAGGGTACTGACACTGTTGTAGCTATTTTTGATGCAATGGTTATGTGGTGATCTTCCCCACGGACAGATTACTTTTGTAACTAGCATTTTATCTCATTTACTAGCAATTTCTAAGGTATTGTCATGGTAAATAGCCAGCAACTGGTCTCAATAAATTCTGAATTAAATTTGCATTCTTAGCCATTCCATGTGGCTGGTCTGGAGAGCCCCGAAAGAGCTTCATAGCTATTGCTATTGGCTTTACACCATGGGCTCCAGGGAATCTGAGCTATTATTAGGCTTCTTCACAGGAAAATTCAAAGCTGTCCATTGCCTACAGAGAGTGAACTCAGAAAGGATTGTTCTGGTAGACATGAAAGAGATCCTCCTGTCGGGATTAGCCGTGCCACTGACGCACAGCTGAGTAATTTGGGATCTGTCCGGGAGGCGGTTCAAGCTGCTGCTTGCCTGTTGCCGCTGTGCACCCCTGGCTTCACTGCCTGCTTCGCCCACTGCTATGCGGCACCTTTCCCTTTTGTCAGGGAAGTAGTTGAGCTTAGAATGCTTTAAAATATTTAAAATGTTAATCATTTTTCCTAGTTGATCAGTCCCCCCGTCAGGCCTGTTTGGTTTGAAAGACTGTCGTTTGGATACTGGTGGGCAGCATGGCGGGACCCGCCTGACCTTCGTGTTCCCTGCTGCCTTGAGCAGTGATACCGCAGTGGTATGTTAAAATCCTGTCATCACCGCTTTTAGCCCAGTTACAGTGATCAGCACAGCTGTGGTGGCAAGAGGAAGCTTCTCAACTGAACAAGGATGAAAAGGGATCTGGGAGCCAATTTTGCTGGTGGCTGTTACATTTTGCAGAAAATTAATTGACCTTACCCTGTGGTTACCTCATGGGACATGCAGGGGAGGTGCACTAAGAAAAATTCAAAGTAGTGCATTGACATTAAGATTACTTAATCCGAGAGTAACTGAACATTTGGGCCAGTGGCAAAGCTATGAGAATAATAAGGAAGTTTCAGACTTCGATTTTATTCTTTGCCCTGACCTCCTGTCTGCCCCTCTCCTCCCCTCCTCCCAAAGAAAAGGAATCTAAAATGACAGTTAAGAAAAAACTCAAGATGTGCCCAACGCACTTGGCATTTTACTCGGCATAAAATATTTTTCAATCTGCTGAATTTAAAGCTGGGAGCCCTGAGAAATTTTTTTCCCCAGATTAATGAACACAGATCAGTACTGTTTAATCAACCAATAAATAAAAACGGCATGCAAAGCGTACTGAAATTAATCCATTATAGCATGCCCAAACCCAATGAACTGTGCCCACCTACAGAGTAGTGACAAGCACATACTTTCCTGTAACATATCAGAAACTAGAAAGGGGGTGTAGCAAATATAAAACCTATTTCCACAGTGTACAGGGCTTTTTGTTAAAAATCAGAAGACATAGGCCATATTTAAAGTCTGGTTTCAGATATGAGACATTTTTAGAACAGTCAGGGATGAGGGGGGGAAAGCCAATAATAAATTATGTACAAACTTTGTTTTCATGTAAGTAATTCTAGTTCAGCACTGATATGCAGCCCTGATGGGAGCATAAGAGAGAAAGCGGGGATTTCTGTTCAGACCCAGAGACTCTTTGGCCTGGAGTGTGTCTCTGACTGTGGGCAGTGCCAGATAACATCAAATAGAAGTGGAGCCACATAAGGCAGGTTCCCTCCAAATTTCTACAGGCTTAAGAAGTAGGCCTGTGTGAACCTCATGAGGCTCAACAAGGCCAAGTGCAGGGTCCTGCACATGAGTTGGGGCAATCCTTGGTATCAATACAGGCTGGGGGATGAAGGGATTGAGAGCCGAGAAGGACTTGGGGGTACTGATAGACGAAAGGCTGGACATGAGCCAGCAGTATGCGCTCGCAGCCCAGAAAGCCAAACGTGTTCTGGGCTGCATCAAGAGAAGCGAGGCCAGCAGGTCGAGGTAGGTGATTCTGCCTCTCTGCTCTGCTCTGGTGAGATCCCACCTGGAGTCCTGCATCCAGCTCTGGACCCCCCAGCACCAGAAGGACATGGAGCTGTTAGAGTGGGTCCAGAGGAGGAGCACAAAAATGATCTGAGGGCTGGAGTGACTCTCCTATGAGGACAGGCTGAGAGAGCTGGGGCTGTTCAGCCTGGAGAAGAGAGAGCTCTGAGGAGACCTTATAGCAGCCTTCCAGTACTTAGAGGAGGCCTATAGGAAGGATGGGAACAGGCTTTGTAGCAGGGCCTGTTGCGATAGAAGGGGTAATGGTTTTAAACTAAAAGAGGTAGATTTAGACTGGATACAAGGAAGAATTTTTTCGCAATGAGGGTGGTGAGGCCCTGGCACAGGTTGCCCAGAGAGGTGATTGATGCCCTATCCCTGGGGACATTCAAGGTCAGATTGGACGGGGCTCTGAGCAACCTGATCGAGTTGAAGATGGCCCTGCTTACTGCAGGGGGATTGGGCTAGATGATCTTTAAAGTTCCTTTCCAAGTCAAACTGCTCTATGATTCTATGAAATTCCGTCACAGAGATTAGTTTAACAGTAAGAGATTAACTTCTCCTGTACTGTCCTGCGTCACCGGGGGTCTTCTGGATACTGAACATATGTTTGATCTCACTTTGCTTCCAGATTAAAAAAAATAGTGGAAATTATTTCCTCAGTTATCTTTGGGTATGTACACAAAAGAATATTCTTCTGTTCCAAGCTTTCTTTTTAATTGCATGTTCTTTGTTCCTATATTATGAAGAGTAGTAAGCACCGTGCCTTCTTTCTCTTAAAAAAAGGGCCTCTCTGTTCTCTTCATCTTCCCATAGCTGCTGTCATTTTTGTGAGCTTCCTTTATCTTTATTTCAGTCGTTGGCTGGCTCAAAGCACAAGCTGCATTTTCCAAACAGCTTAAAGATTATTTCCTGTTCCTTTTCAGTTCTAACTTTTTCTTCTCAGTGGCATTTGGAGGTGTGGTGCCTAGAAGAATTTCACTTTTTTCAGTCAGTAAAAGGATTAATCATGTGTGTTGTGGTCACCATAACTCCTTTGTTTGTGGTCACTGTAACTCCTTTATTAATCACTCAGAGTAGAAAAGTGGTATGTAAGGTCAGAAGTCTCAGTAACAGTGAATCAGCCTAGCAAACACAAAATTGTATGTACTAGTTATTTTGTATGAACAAAATGGCATTCAAATCAAAGCATGTGTCATTGCCTCCTATATCATTAAGGTCTCGTCTGCCTTTGAAAATACTAGAATAAATAACCAACCAAATGTGCATTCTTTGTGAATATATTAGTTAATAAAGGTGATGATTAAAGGGAATCTATTAAATTATCTAAATATCTGTGTTCTTATTTATTTACATGCATGTGCATAAAAATGCAGACATGTGTATGTGTTAATATATGTATATATCTAATGTACGTACTGATGTACTTAGATGTGTATGTGTCAGTATTAAATCTGAAAGAAGTTAGAAACCATTGCAATGAATTATTTTAAATAATTACCAGTATCATAAATGAGAAAGTCTATTCATACATATGTGTATGTTAAGCAGAAATGGCTTTTTCCATTTCAGCATGGTTCAAAATAAAATCAAGTATAAATACCTAATGACTGGGAAGCCTGTTAGTGTGTGCCATGCTGCTGAAGTAATAGCAAAGGAAAAAAGTGAAGAGCTGTGGAATTCACATTTATTTATCTATATCAAGTGCATTACGTGAGCGTTCAGGCGTCTTTGATGACCTTGTGGTTGCGTAAGGTCCATATGTCACAGGAAAGCAGACGCAGAGGATTGCTGCACCGAGCAACGTCACCCTTTCAGCAGCGTTTTCCATCAGCGCCTGCCTGCCCGCTTATTTGCACCGCAAGGGAGATGAAAGTCAACGTTGTATTAATGAATTAGGTTCTGCGTTTGCGGCAACTTATTGTGGAAGGATTTGTGGTCTCTCCTGTTCTGGCAGAGAGGAGTCTCCTGGGCAGCTTAACACTGCAAAGCCAGGCAGGCAGTGCTGCTGTGATACAGACATGTTTGAGATCTGTGAGCTGTGTGCTTCTGCATTTATTCGCATCGAGTTATGATTTGTTTTGTGAAAAACCCCGCTGACTTCAAGGTAACTATTTGCAGATGAAGGTACACTGTTTAATGTGAGCAAGGGTGGCAGAGTCTGGCCTGTGGTACTTCGATGCCCCCAACAAAGCGCTTCTGTCATCACAGGAGCTGACGTGGTGTCACAAACAATCACCGCTCGAAACTAGCTGCTGTCTCGAATGGGACGTGAGTGGCTGTTTCTGGAACAGATAGAAAGTCCTACTGTTGTATGAAATAGAGATACTAGAGTACTGCAGAAAGATGCTCAAATATGAACTGTTTTCACAGGTGTTTGTTGAGTCTGGGGCTGGACATTGGTTCCCTTTTCTGTTGCTACTTGCTGAAAGCGGAGAAGACGTTGCATCACAAAGTGCAGTCCAAAACTCAGATGGGCAGTGAACAGGTGGTACATTGTTTGTCAGGCTATTTCAGATCATGGAAACCATTTGTCCTGTTTTAGATTGCTATTGCTAGCAGTGTATCTTTTACTTATAAGAAAGAGAAGAGGTTATTTAAAACTTAGACGACTCCTGTTTGCCTTTCAGAACACGCCAAGTGGGATTTAAGAAGGAATGCTTAAAGATCACAGGCAGCTTCCCCTGAATCTATTCTATGCAACTGTCATTTATTTCCAATGTGAAATAAATATGCTGAGAAAGAGCTGGCTCAGCAGTTCAGTTCAGTGAGACATGCACAAGTATGCTCTGGAATCGGTGTTTGGGGCTCAAACACACTGAACAAGAGAGACAAAGAGGAGATTAGTTCTGATTTCATTTGTATCATCGCTCCACAGCTGGCGTGGGGGTAGTGCATCCAGGACCCCGAGTCTGTGGAGCTGGTGTATGCAAAAGCTGGTCACTCCTCCAGCATCTCTGGAGTCAGGGCAGAAGAGAGAAAAGTCAGTGACAGGTTCTGAAACACAGAAGCTGCCCTACTGAAATGCAGCACAAGAAATTTGCCAGAGGAAGGGTGATACAGAGGTAAACAAACCTGTGGTAACATACAGTGATAAGATTGTGTTACCAAGACATCTTTTAAACTTTCAGGAGTATGCTGGATTATGTAATTTTTCAGCTGCTTCTAATGAAGTCTCATATCTGAGATTCCAGAGTGGCCAGAGGACATAAGTGATCAGTGACTTTTGGAGAGGAATAGGGCAGGGAGGGAACTGTTGGTGTACAGGGGCAGGCATATGGTGCAGGAGCACTTAGACATCCTCAGGAGTATGGAAAGAAAGAAGCCAGTAGATTGACACAGACATTTCAGCTCTAATGTAAGGAAGAAGTTTGTTAGTCTCCCAAACCTTCAGCTTTCTCTCTTCCCCTGGTCACCTGCTGCCATGTATTAGGCTGTACAAGAACAGATATACTTTTCTTGTGTGCATTAATAATAAATTTATAATAAAGGAAACCCATAACACCATTGATAATGTTTGGGGGAAAAAAGTGCACTTTGGAATACTCTCTGCTTATTGCTTCTAATGGCCAATAAACTTTCCCAGGAAACCTTACACCTTCAGCCAATGTCTGATGAACACTCTTGGGACAGTAGCAGTGATGTTCTATCAAAAGTGGCAGTCATACTGGGGATGGCTGCTCATTCTGCTTGTTCATGATCCAAATGGCAGCTCAGAAGAAGAGTCCATCTGACTCTGTCCCTCAGAAGAGAGGGAAAATAAATGATGAGGGAAGCTCATGGAGATCAGTGCCATATATTTCCTAGTGTACAAGTAAGCCTGAGCTATAGACTTGCCACCTCCCTTGCTTATGTCCTTTGAGAAGAGATCCCAGAATGGCCAACTAGTGTCCTCTGAGGTTGACTTAGCACCAGCTGAATAAACAGCTTAATGTTATAGCTAACCTGTGGTAAAGGGCTGCTAGGAATGACATCCCTGCTCTTTCTCTGCCATCAGCCCCTTGCCCCACACAGGATCTAGCACGTGTGTGGCTGCCACCCGTTCAGCTGCTGATTTGATGGCTATGCCTGTGAAGAGCAGGAAGCAAATAGGCCAGCTGAACTGCCATGGCCACTTGGGGCACATGTTTGTACATTTGCTTTGGATCTGGAAAGCAGGAGCTTTTCTTGGTGGATTCCCATTTAGTATATCAGAATATGTCTTCATCCTGCATTGAGATGCAAACAAGTGCTGCCATTTCTTCCATGGTGTTCACTTTGGTCTGAATTAAGTTCCTTAACATGTTTATTGAACCCCTTCACATAGGAGTCTCTTAGTTGTACTGGGCAGAAAACAAACTCTCTTCTCAATTGCTGCTCTGTTTCTAAAACTCTTGTGGTTTGCCAAGAATCTAATCTACATCAAGTAGATTTCATGACAACATGCTAAAACATTCACTGATTTTCTTCACTTGCTAGCTTTCAACTTCCCCAACTTTTTTTTTTACTCTTAACAGTTGTTACAACCCAGCGAAGATGCTGACTGTTACTCGAGCTTTTTAAAGTGGGAAAAGGAGTGGAAGTTACAAGATGGTATATTTCCACGCCTAAATATGTACCTGTTTTGTTACCCATTCTGTTGCATTATGATTTTGAAAGTCAATGCCTTATTGTCATATAATAACATAAAATGTTGCATCTGTGGATGGATAAAGATTACTTTTTCCCCTTTGTATCCTTTTACTTACCTTTCACTTAAATTCTTTGACAAATCTTTCACATATCGTTTCACTTACCTTTTTTCAACAGGTACCTATTTCAACATGGAATTAGTAAATACCAGCTGTAGTTGATTTTTCTCTCTTTCTCTCATGTCTCTGGCCATCAATTTAGCCTTCTCACAGCTAGTGATTGCATAGATGTAGTTATGTCATCCATACTTGGGTTGGTGCTTAAGATATCATGCTGCTCCTCTTTATACAAAAAAAATGATTTAATCTTGAAACTGTCACTTTGCCGCTTCAGAATAGAAGAGATGGCCACAATGACTAGGTACCTGTTGGGTGGAAATAGTCCAGATACAGAAACTGAATTATTCAGTTCGATGGATGGTAATGCTTCTGACAATGATCAGGGAAGTAATTCAGTCCCCAGCAGAAACTTCTGTGTTGGAATACAACATCTTAAGCACTAATATAGCACTATTAGAGGGAACTGTTGCTGTAGATATCCTTTTTTCCCCCAGAGTATCTCTGTAGATAAAAAAGTTGAAGAAGAGAATGTGTAGAAACATCTTAACTTAGTTTTCTTTCAAAAAAATAAGCCTTTTTATAGTCTTGTGGACATTATGCTTAAACTTTGGGAATTGTGCGTCTGCCTAATTATTAGTGAAGTAAGAGATGCACAATTAAAATGTATTTGCAGAAAATGTCTGTGTGTATTTTTATACAACAGGATATTGTACCAGTCTTCTAATTTTTCCTCTTGTGAGTAGTTGGTGTCAGTAAGGCATTTGTGGCTTTTAAATGGAGGCTGGAGTGGTTTTTCTGTTTATTTTTGTCTGTGTTTAGTTCCATTTATTTTTTTTTCCTTCATCTGCAAGACTTGTTTTAATGGGAGGAGATGACTTATTCTGAAAGAAATGTCAGCAAACTTGGCAAGAAAGATGTATTTTTACAGTGTTCCTATGGACCATAGTGCCATTAGTCATCAGTAGCAGTGCTGTTGCTTGTTTTGGGGTCTAATGAGATAGGTCTGTAATTATATACGGTGAATGCAGTGCTACAGATCCAAGATTATGTTTTACTTGTTCTGAAATAATGCGGAGAGATGTCATAGAACTTGAGATGTCCTTTATCAAAAACATCTTCTTTCATTGTTTGCTGCTTAGCTTAATTCAAGGGAGGTTTTGGAAAGATTAGCTATTTCTACCTGTGTTGCTGCAGCTGGCTCCCGCTGTCCAACATTCCAGAAAGATAAAGAAATATATTTCCTGCTAGATGTAATACTGTGAAGAGGAGGGGAAACCTGGGACTTTTCTTAGAATAAATTTTAGATGCCAGTGTTCTAAAATGATAATAAATTCTATTACAGCTGTACTTATTGCCAATCTTGAGAGTGTATTATTGTGAAAAGCTTTCAGCTGAAGATTTTATCCCTATTTCTGAATGCAAAGATCAGAGATGGATTTGAAAAACAGTAACAAAACCCCTTCTTTTTTCTCATTAGATCCTTCAGATGATGAAGCTATTGAGAAAGCAAATGATAACAGGACAGCAACACTTCAAGACTCAGATTCCAAACCTGGTGTGACAAAGAAAAGAAAGCAGGTTTGTACATTTAGCAATTGTGTAGAGCACAGAGATAATAATGCATAAGGAAACATAGTCCCCTTTCATGCAGTAAAGGGACAGTTTTCTTCACTCTGTCTGATCAGTTCATGTAGTCAGATTGTTTGATTAAATTATTTTGCCTTGTTTGAAAGTGATCACATTCCAGTACCTCTCAATAACAACTTCATTCTTGTTTTGTGTGAGTTGAGATTGCCAGGCCTGTTTCGTACAAAGTGACTGTCCAGTGATAAAAGCCTGGATGGTACTACCAAGTGTCCTCCCCTCTCATCTTTTCCCTTTCCCTGCACTCACAAAGTCTTGAAAGCTATGTTTGAATGTTGTGCAGCCTGTCTACCCAAGCATGTCCCAAGTGCAATGTCCAAGTGAAAAAGAACTTAGGTCTGCATGGGTTGATGTTTTCATAGCTTTGCACTGCTAGAACCTTCCTTTAAAACAGTAGGAACTGTGTTGTTCAGCATTACATGGAGTATGCCTAAGGCAGGCAGGAAGGTCTTTGACAGACAGCATCACACCAACTTGAGGAAAAAGAGTCATCTAGAGGTCAGCTGATTTTAAGAAGTCTCTTGGTTGAAGGTATCTGCCTTGCTGATACCATACTGGAGAATCAACTGAATGGCTGTCAAAGAGCTAAAATGACGCTGGAAGCTATCCTTGAGGTTATGGATATTAATTTTGACCCCTAGGTCAACAGTAAATTCACTGTGTGACGCCTAGGCAGTTGCCCAAGTGAAAACTATTTGCAGGGCTGTTCTTTTTTTGTAACAGAGAAGTGTAAACAATGCGGTAGCAATTACTGTGCTTTTGGGTATCTTTCCAAGGAGACCAAAGGTGAAGAGAGCCAAATATATGAACTGGTTCCACATTTTGATTAGGAGAGAGAGAACCAAGCAGTAGAGGAGAAAACTATATTGCCTTTATGCATGCTCTACTGAGGGGTCAGATGCTGAGGACTTCAACTCAGTGAGGATGCCTATGGAGCCACTTTTAATCACCATTATCTTCACTTTATGATTTGGAACTAGGTTAAGACAGTTTTTCTGGAGGAGTTGCTTTGCTCTTTCTAAGAGAACATTAGAAAGGATAACCAACTGAGGTGGACTGGGGCTGCTTAGCGGTAGCAGAACACCTGCCACAGCTCTTCCTGTCATAAAGAATATCAGTCTGCATTTTTGGAGTAGGATAGTTTGATGTTTAGCCACAAAATTCCAGGAGGCAATGCTTTACGGGAGCTCAAAGTCATGGATGTGTTAATGCATGTCTTATAGAGCAAAAGACTTGCAAAATCATATGTATATATGAAAAGCGAGTAGTTTTTTAGTTCTGGTGCATAGAACATAACCCATTTTATTCATCCCTGCCTTATTCACAGACTGGAAGCTATTCTGCAGAGGCCTTGACACCTTAAAGCCAGTCAGGAGACAACCAAATAGAATGATGAACATTTATGTTTCTAGTCTGCAGGCTGTCCTCAGGCTTACAATGAAATGAATAATTTGCCTCCAATCTGAATGGCGCATTGATGTGTTTACTTTTTCACAAACTCAAGAAGTGTCAGAGTATATGGCTGACCTAGAATGTAAACTTTCACACACAGACAAGGATGTTTTCACTGTACAGTTGAATTTCCAGTAACTTGGCAACATGTAAAGAAAAAAAAAATTGTTAGAAATATAATACAGGAAATACTTTTATGTTCTGTGTATGATTAACAAACAAGGAATTTATGACATTTTAGTTCATAAATCAATGGTCTCAGCACAAATTTCCTGTTTTCTGCATTTTAAGAACTTCCATGTAAAAATAGCATAAAAACACAGAGCACAAGGGAGCCATGGCAAAAACCAGTAGGTCGTGTGCTCTGTGTCTTGCATAAGAAAAACATGCAAATGAGCTTTTCTTAAGGGTGGCATGCAAAGAGCTATTGCATGCATAGGTAGGCAGCTAACATTCGGCTACGGGTCAGAAGTTCAGTCTAGATAAGATGCCTAAATATTTTGGACTGCAGATCATCAAAAGCGTGTAGGTTTACAGCCAGCCACCACCATGAAGCTTCTCTTTTTCTTATGGCGTTATTTTTAATGTCTGAATAAAGTGGACTTATTATTCTGGGCTAATAGTATAGTATGCGTAAATATTTATATATGCTGTTATAAAGGAGATAATTTTGAGTCTTAACATGCTTCTCTGAGGAAACAAGGCTTTGACTACAAACCTGCTGCATGCTTCTGCTGTCGTTGAAAGAAAGGGTTGCATACTGCCTTCAAAAAAGAAGCCATGGCATTTGGTGATACTTTTAAACATCCCAATGAAGAGTTATCAGTGAGAGAGTTTTTTTTCTCTTAGAGAAATTTTTTTAACTCCATGGCACGGTTTTATTCTTTCCTCATGCGAATACCAGTTAGGAGTGTTTTGCAGATGTATGTGAAACAGCTCACAGTATATGTGAAGGCAGAAATGGGCCTGAAGTGAAGGAGTGGCATTTTTCGATATGCCCAAAGAGTGGTGACACTTTCTAGGATAGGGAACTGTCATATTCTGCCAGAGGAAAGAGATTCAGGTTGGCCCCTTTCTGGCCTTTTGATTGTTTGGTAGTGTCCCTTGACGAAATCAATCCAAAGGTTTGTTTCCTGCATAAAATATGATGCTGAACATGGAATTTATGATTAAAACACCTGGCAAGTCGTCTTCTAGTATCTACGGGCAGCTGGGATGCGTAAGAGCAGAGCAGGAACTGAAGGCAGACGGTAGCTCTGTTTCAGTCGTGATGCCTGGGAATGCTAATGGTAGGGACAGGAGTGAAGAAATGTATGGTGTTTTAAAAGCACTTTGAATCAGAGTCAGGACAGAGGTTTTTAAAAAAGAAACAAACCAAAAATAAAACCAAAAAGCTTATGTTAACCCTGGAACAATGTTATTAGCTGCAGTGAGTTTCTACTTGCAGTCATTCCCTTGATTTCTAGTGAAGATAGTATCTGTTTATACCTGAGAGAATCACAGGGACAGAGATCTCTGTTGCGGAGGCAATATACAGACCCCATCACGACTTCTCATGGATGGGTGTTTAATCCAGGCTGCGTTATATTCCAGTTCTAGTTCGTAGAGTGCTTTGCTGCAGGTAGCCAGTCCCTGGCCAGATCTTCTCTGGTAGATCCTAAGTGTCATTTCAGACCCCAACCATATTCGGGGCCACTTCTGTACAGTACTACTGCCTTTGCAAGTTCAATGGCTGTGGTTGCATCACAGCACAGAAACAGGAGCAAGCAACAGGTCATTTTTTTGTGTTGAACATTGTTGTATCCTGTTTTTTATAGCTGAATTAGCTAGGGGAGGGGGGAGAAAACAGGAAATGTAGGCATAACATGAGCAATTAAAATCCACAAAATGCTTCTGATAAGGATACTAGTGGACTTGGAAAGGCACAGATGTGCTGGGCAGGGTACCAGTTGTCATGGACTGTTCTCCTGTTAAGGGAGTGGGCAGTGCAAGGAGGGCCCCGAAAGGTGCAGATACTCTGAACTTGTGTTAGCTTTCCTTTGGCCCGCTTGACCCTGTTGAAGCTGCCTTCACAAGGGAACAAAGGAGCAGCTTCTCTGCCTTTCAGCTGGGTTCCCTTCCCTTCTGATACTCTTCCCGGCTTTCTCCAGGGAGCAGCACTGGATTTGCTCTTCCTGAGCTTTCAGTGTTCCATGTGATGAGACTTCTCCATGGTTTCTCACAGGAGCAGATTTTTCTAGCCAAATGCATCCTAGTATCAAGGAGTTTTTTTCCTGCAGCTCAGCCTGTGTTTTCCCATCGCTCTTCATCAAGTGACTTATTAAGCTCTAAAGCCTGTCTATGTAGATTAATTTGCCTTTCCATGAGGTGGAAATCCCTAAGAAGGCAAAAGAAAAGAGAATTGCTATGCTCAAAACAAGGAAAACCTGTACCTCGCTTCCTCTGTTTTGGGCAATTTTAAGTGGCTAAGGACAAATCCTAACCCTGGCGTATGTGAACATGGACTCTGTTTACAAATGGACCAATTCAGCCTGCTCACTGGGGCACAAAATCAGTTTAATAATAGCAACATGTGTTAGATGAAGATTATTCTGAAATGCACCATGTATTTTTCTTGTGTGTGTTCGACCCTGCCTGCTATGAGGAGACAAAGCAAGAATGGGGCAGAACAAATTCGAAACATGTTTTCCTAAATTTTGCATTACAAATGCCAAAGGAAATACAGAGCATGATTGTTTCCAGTTACTCTCGCCCAGTTCCTTGGTATCTTTCACCGTCTGGATGCTCACCTTAGACCTAGTTATTCTAGAGCACCATTGGCAAAGTTTGGAAAAACAATCACACAGAATAATGGAGATTAAAAATATAAAGGTTTTGAAAGGTTTTGTTCCTGCTTTCCCTGATATTTTTTTAATTTATGAAAACCTACTTTTCACTGTTTCATGGGAGTGCGACTACAACATGTGTGTTTCAACTTTCTTTTCTTCTGTTCCTCTCTTGGTTACAACAAAATAGATCTCAATTCCAAAATTACTCCAGATATACATAACTGTAAGAATTTGATCCCTTCTACATGTGAGGAAGCGTGGTTTGATTTTTTTTTTCCCCCCTAACCCAGCATTATAATTTCTGTATCCCATCTTACCTCCCTTTGGTGACTTTTTCTCTCCCCAAGTGATCAGATATCTGAAGTTGAAACTTTTTTCTTAACTTTTTTTTTTTTTTAATATGTGCTTTGCAGCCTACAGAATGTTTTCTAAGTCAGCCTGGAGAAAAACAAGAGAGCACTGTAAAAGCAAAGAGAAGAAAGAAGGTATGAATGTCCTAGAGCGTGTTTGGGGACTGGGCAGTGGGTGTATGTGCTATTACAAGGTTCAGAACTGGGACGACTCTGTGATGATGAGAAGCAATGTGGTCATAATGTTGCAGCCTCTTTTAGAGAAGAACAGAAATTCCTACTTTTTTGATTGCACTCAAAATACCAGTTCCCAGCCTGAACTGTGATATTGTGCCTATACTGCACTCAAGGGTTTTATATGTCTACACCCCACTTGCAACTGTTGCACACTGGGAAAATGTAACTGCATCAAAGAAAGGTGGAATTTCAGTTGCTGCAGAATCTGCCTCATTTCAGCAATGTGGTCAGGCTCCAGCTGCTGTTAGGTCTTTTCAGCCAAAAGCTGTCCTTATTCACTCTTCTGATAGAGTAAGTATATAAATAAATACTCTGTATTGTCCCTCTGGCTATGCTCCATCCTCACCCTCAACAACAAACACACTCTGCAGTCTAGATGGAAATTATGTGGCACCAGACAAGTTAATTGTCTTTCAGAACAGACTGTAAATAGTTGGCTCCCTCACAAGGCTGAGAGGTGGCCTTTTTGTATTATGTCAGGCCTCTTAATCATCCAGGGAATGGGAAGAGGGAAGAGTGGGATTTAGATTTAAATGCAGCTCTGGCAGAAGTGACCCCGGTACTTGTTCCACTGCTGCCAGAGTGAAAGCATCCCACGACAGAGACTGGTGAAGCAGACCTAACAAAAAGACCTCGGTTCTCAGGGAAACAGTAGGTGCTTAGTTACACCACTGGTTTCAGTGGGGCTAGGCCACTAGGTTGACATACACAGCCTGTCAAAAAATCCATCAGGAAATATTTATCAAGTTGATCTATGGGTTCCAAACAAAGCATTCTGTCCAAAAATAAGGAAAAGGGGGGAAAACCCCTTTGTTTTTAAGCATCTGGAATGAATTGGAAGAAAAATAATAAAACTTCCTGCATGAGGAATGTTTCCCCACAGCTCTCCTTGAAGGAAGAGAATTTGCTCAGGTGTCCTTACTCTTGTTCTTATGGAATTTCTTGTTAGTATCAGGCTTTCCCCCTCCAGAGTGCCATAATCTTCCTGGAGAAACCAAGTGGCCCGACGAATGACATAATGCTCCTGTGGAACGGCGCCTTAACGCCGAGTTACCAAGTAAAATGAGCCTGATCTGTCTTGCTGTCTGCTAAATCAGAGGATTCCAAACACTGGGTCACTTAAAAGGTGGGCTGTGGGGCTGGGGCTGGAGAAGAGCATTTGTAGTTGGTAGGAACAATGAAGAGGTTTGGCTGTGGGCCTCAAGCAGGGGCTGTGTGTGCTGCAGATGGCCTCTGGTCAGTCTTTGGGAAGACGGTTGTTGCATGGCAGAAAAATACAATGCTGCTGAATGAGGGTGAAACTTGGGAAAGACTGCTGCAGATTCAGGCAAGAACCTGCTCAGTAGCCAGACATCCACTGGAAAGTCTTCTGGGGACGGCAGAGGGCTTTGCACCAGGCCAAAGGCAGACCGAGAGGAAGGCATAAGCACTTCATCTCCGTGTGTCCCACTGTCAAATGTTCATCCAGGGTCTAACAAACACACAGCGGGCTTTTAGCAGAGGTAGAGCAGGCAGCGGCCAAAGTGACAGACGTCTGGGAGAGGCAGCTGCCTACTTTGCCATTGCTGTAGGGTAGAGTGGCTTCAGCAGCCCCCAAATGGCTCCTACTTGTTCAGCCTTCTGCACCTTATGCTGCCATTGTGGGCGTATCTGGGGTGTACTTGGCAAGAGGGCGAGATGGGAGGGGTGGGGAATGGAAGAGAAGGAGGGAGTGGGTGCGGGGTTGGAGTGGGTGAAAGAGGGGTGGAAGAAGATCTGTCCCCTACGTTGTAATTCCTGCTGTAGCTCCCTTCAAATTTTCCATTGATCTTTACCACCCCAGACCTTAGCCTGCTGAACTTGCGCTGAAGGTGCCCACCACCACACCAAAGCTGCTAAAAATGCTTCCAGGCCCACCTCACCTCTCTGTGAAATCTCACATTGTCTAGCAGACACGTACCCCATTGCTCCATCCTGACCACACTCTCCTGCTCCTTTTCGCTTCTAGGCTTATGCTGCCCTGCGTCCTCATGACAGCAAGTGCAGTTTAGCTTACGGAGCTGAGAAACCTTAAGCTGGCCTTTCACAAATGAATCGCTTCTCAGTGAGAACAAGCAAGGCTTCATATTCTTGCCGCTCTCTCCAGGCTGCCTCTAGCCTTGAAACTCTGGTGTTTTCTTAGATGCTGTCAGATCACTCAGATAATGGGAACCCTGGGCTTTTCTACCCCTATGATCCATTTAACTATGGGAAAAAAATACAGCAACACTTCAGTGAAAATTCAGACCTGTTATTTGCTAACATTCCTAAGGTGTAAAACACAGTCATTATGAACTCATGTCCAGGCTCTAAAAATTATTAGTTTGGTTTAAAAAATTATACATTTTGGAAGAGCAAAGCAGCTGCTGAACTCCTTCTGCTTGACTTCTGGTTCTGTGAGCTTTTAATTCATTTTCATCAGACTTGCATGGTATTCTCTGAGTACAGCTAACCATCTTTCCTTCCAAAATAGACAGTTACCCTGTTTTAATCAAAATATAACCAAGAGTTATATAACCACTAGATTCCTGTTGTTATGGTTTAAGAATAATAAATTGAAACAGATAATGAAAAACCTCATAATTTTGAAAGTGATGGTCAAGTGTAACAATAGCAAACCTCACAAAACCAGCTTTCAGTTCTGTTTTTGTTATGGCAGCATTTCAGGTGAGTGCACAGGATCTTTTTTGTCTTTGGGCTCACAGACCATCTCATCAAAGTATCTGAACTTGCCTCTGAAGTCTGCATTCCTGCTAAAGACGAAGGGAATCTTGTCACATTGTAAGGTGTTTTTCTAATTAAGCTGTAATTAAGCCAATATGACTGTATAAAGTTATGGAGGAACATTTATTTACAGTGTTGTTAGCTAGCCAAAGAGCAAAAATTATAGAAATGCCATACTTACCCATTTTACTAATTTTTTTTAGAAGAAAATTTCTGATATGCTGGAAAAATCTGCTCCGAAACCTGGTGTCCCTGCAGATCTACAAAATCTCCTTAGTCAACATTTTGGTGAAAACCGTTCAGTGATTGAAATAGAGGAATTAAAGCTGTCAGGTAACTTATCCTATATTTAATAGATAAATAATGGGTTTTTTCATGACACTGTTGAGTTCTTTTTCTGCAGAAGAAAAGATTTTTGGGACAGGCCTTGAGTTGTACTTTTTAATGGAAATATTTTCTTGTAGTGTGTATTAAATTCCTTTGGAATAAATGTGAGGTTTCTTGGAGTTACAGGAATGAAAATAAGCATTGTTTACATGCGTCCTTTTATTGTAAAGTATTAATTTCAGGAGCTCGCGTATCAAATAGAAATTGTATGATTCCTGATAATAGCTTCCAAGATGCTGACAGAGAAAGCGAAAATATGTTTTGTTTCTGGGGTTATCTAAGTTGATGCAGATGCATAGTAGGAGGGCTGACAGGAGTAGACAAAGAAATAATGAGACGTCATTCTGACATGGTTATGAGATGTTGAATGCAATGGTTTTTCAGGGAGTGGCATGACAGGAGATGGTAGTTTTGGTCCAAGTGTAGAGCAACCAAGTTTTAACCATAACGAGGACCCTCTTGGTTTCCCATACTCTGTCTCCACTTAAAAGTCAGTGATAGAAAAGGCAAATCAGGACAGAGCCAGGTTAGCTTCTGGCAATTGCGAGGTTGCATTAGAGATGAAGGCAACATTGAACTTCTGTGCCTCTTACTCTGCAGATAAAGAGGCCCTGCCATTTTATAGGCACCATCCCTTATTTGCTGGTAGTGCTCATGAAGAGCAAACTGCCTGGTAACTAGCCTGCATACACCTTTGATACATCTTGAACTCTTAGTGACCTGTGGCCAACTTAGGAGCCTTCTAGCCCAGCAATGGTTTCTTGTAATGTCTAAGCCTGTCTTTCTAGATAAATCTGCTCCTCCTTAACACCCATGATTTCAGGTTGACCCTTCTTTATTTCTGTGGGGCAGATTCAGCTTTCTTGCTGAATCAAGAAAACCTGGAGAAGTCCTATATAGATCGCTTTGAAAAGCTTGCGTTCAATATTTTTAGACCTTTAGGGTTTTTAGCAAATAATAAAATGCTTTCATTTCTTTCTTATTAAAAGAGCCCTTTGGGCCAGTGAAGTGGCCTATTTCCATATGGATTGGCTCTTGGGTTGGATGGAGATATTTTTTCTTTCTTTTTTTTGCTGGGAGTTGAGGGCTTAGAGTGCCAAGGAGTTTACGAACTTCTACAGCTGTCAAGTCATTCGTGTCAAAGCACTGAGCAAATAACAAGCAACTACTTGGAGTAGTGTGTTCTTGTTAACTGACACGGTGCAGAAGGTCAGGTTTGTAGCCAGCATGGTCTCTTGCTGCAGTCTGGAGCTATGTGGTTCTCTCCCCTTTCTGGAACTTTCATTTAAAATTCTTCTTAATACTCCAGTGTTGCTGGACTGTTGGTAAAAAGTCAGTGACTGAAGCTCCTGTCCTTTAGAAACCATCTTTTGGATTGTTCAG
>Ga0065711_1033790_pt1 | contig 24832 bp, 4 predicted proteins | sample Hoacrofraction12_FD_59098 | JGI IMG/M metagenome (GOLD analysis project Ga0065711, IMG submission 59098) | Hoatzin crop microbial communities from Cojedes, Venezuela - Epithelial fraction 12 v2 (version 2) | ecosystem: Host-associated > Birds > Digestive system > Esophagus > Crop | place...
GTTTTTTTTTTTTTTTTTTTTTTTGTTATTTAAGTCCCAGCTTCTGGAGCCACGTGATTACCTGATAGTCTAGCTTTCTATCGGAAGATAAATTTATAGGTTTTGGGATAAGCCTGGAATAAGAATTTCAAAGTACAAGATTGACAAGGATAGCAAGCTGAAAAAGCTGAAAAGGAAATAAAAAGGAATGCAGAACATAAGTTCAAAACCTCTTTGAGAGTCTTTCCTGATACCATTAAACACTGCACTTAATAACAGAGGTTTGCTAGTACTGGTGCTAGGGCACTAGCTCCCCTCCCTTTGGTGTGTTGAGCTAAATCACTTTATTGGAAAAGAGCTTTTTACTCCAGCCATTCATTATTTTAGCTGTTCAGCTTTATAACACCTGTTGGTTTGCACTGCACTCAAATGCACGTGGTTTCAGCCGGAGTCTGCCCTCCTATAAAACTATGTATAGAATCCATTTAGTTCACTAAGGCTTGGGTTGGATATGAGGAACACTTGTAACTCTTCCTACTACCAGAGCTTTAATCAGACCTCTGTTTCTGTACCGACTGCCCGACTCCTTTCTCTACACAGTCTTTGCAGAGAAAGCAGAAGCTGTGAGAAGGCAGAACAGATAGATAGCCTGCAAACATATGTGTATATACACATTAATTTCAGGTTTTGGTAACAGATGATGAGGGAGGTTTCAAGTGTTGTTGCATTTTAACCTTTCCCAACTGCTGTTGTGGGTGGGGTTTTTGTGTGGTGGGTACAATCCAAAATATTGTAGAGAAACTAAATGGCAGATATTATTGTTAAACACATGAAAATCTAAAATGCCCTGTTCTGTGGAACTCTTTAACAGGCTGACTCCTCTGGGTCAGTTATTCTTAGCCTAGTTATTTTCATCTTATGGCATTACAGGTCTAAGATTAGCCTGTTAGGCGTTATCATGCCATCTGAGTTACCTCCTAATATAACTGTACACCGGAATGATTATTTATAGACAGAGCATTCTGTCATTTTTGCTTTATTTCTGGTAGTTTAAATAAAGAAGAGAAACATTCAAGAAAAACCACAGATTCCTTCCTGCTGCCAAAACAACATGATAACTGCCTGCTGAGGGGCAGGGATATTGTTTAAAATGTGTGCTTGCAGCAGATGCAAACATCCTATTTATCTCCCCCACTTCTGCTAAAACGAGGTACCTCAGGGTACCACCGCTCCTGTCTCTTCTGGAGGAGGGAGCGGGGTGCCGGATCGATGCACCGAACGGCGGAGAAGACGAGGTTGTGGTTGCTGATGAGAACAAGGATATCCAGGTGCTATTTTTAGGGGCTGGCACCATCAAGCTCCAGGTTGAGTGTGAACATGTCACAGATGCACACAGCTCCTCCAAAATGGACCCCTCTAGTTCTGGTGCGTAAAAGTGATGTCTGCTGTGCAGTTAGCCTTCTAGGTGCTTTTCACAGGCATAACAGGAAGCTTCAGCAAATTGACACATTTTTAGCAAACCATTCTTTATGGCTGCTTCACAAACATTCCTGCTCACTAGAAAAACTGGAATCCTAAAGCAGAGTTGTCATTCAAAAACACAGTGAGGCACGTTCTCCCCTGACGAAGTTCTTTGGGATCTTTGTGCTTCCATGTGTTTAACTAGGGGCAAGCTTTTAGTGACAGTTTAGTAAAGAGCAGCAGAAATAGTGAAGGGGCTGATCTTCAGCTGGGTGTCAGCAGCTGCTGACTGTAGTTGTTCCTCAGGAAGCTGGCAATTTATAAAATAGTGAAATATTAATGGATTATAATTATCTAATGAACTCCATCTTTTCATTTTTACCTTTCTCTTCCAAATAAACGGCATGTTTTTATCTTCATGCACATTGTGGGTGTAATCAGGGGGCACCCGGTTTGTTCTACTTTAAAGTGTTACCGGCGTAAAAAGGCTCACAAAATCAGTGGAAGCCTTTGCATGGTGGAATGATACGGTGCTGGTTTCAGTGTCCCGTTATATAATAAGCAGCTAGTTTCTTTTTGACAGGCTGACAGTTCTGTGCATGACTGTAAAGGTACTTAGGCATTTAGCATAATCTCAGCATAGGCAACACATCTGTTTTGTTTGGTTTGTGTCTCCCGGTTGTAAACTCCTCCCGGCTTTTGGAGTGTACAAACACGACGAGAGCTCCAAGAATTCAAGCCCTTTGTGGATGAATGTGTTTGAAGTGCAGGATGCTCTGTCCTAATGATAACATGTTTTCTTCTAGTAATGGCACTGAGTATCATCAAAGGGAGACAAGAGAAGGAGCGGAATGAATTCTTTGAAAGTGCCAAATATATAAAGCATGTTTTTACAGTCAAAGGCGATTGTTCTCTTTCATGATCGCTGTGGTTGAAGGCATGCATGCCACAGGGAGGAACCGCAGCTATTCAATTTCAGTGAAGTCTGGAATGGAATAACGAGGAAGCTTAATGTTAATTTAATAATTTCCCCCAATTGTTTTGTTCTTAATCCAAGTTTCCTTTTTCTTTCTCGGTGCCCAAGGGCACCACCTTGTTGGTGTTGCACAGTAACAGTATGAGAGTGAGAAGAGAAAACAGTCTGTTAGTGCCTAATCTTATATAAAGACTCTTTTTGGTGTTTGCTACTTCTGTTTTAGGAAAATTTTAGTGATGGCCTTTTATTTACCTGTTCACAGCTCCTTTTCTGCAGAGACAGTAAGTTCTTATTTCTCTTCATCTACTTGTTTGATCTCTAGATCAACCCTATTGAAAAACATGTATTTTTCCTAAGCCTTGTGAAGTCTTTTTCCTATGGATACAAAAGGAGTAAAACTCCTGGACTGTTCAAGTTTTTGATACTCACATTTGAATATGATCTTGAAGTGAAATGAATGAAAGACTACACATATTACAATATCACCAAGAAATATAAAATAGAATACTTAGATTTTCTGAGATTTCATGCTGACCTGAGTAGTAGTATGAGGCACAGAATGGTGTAAGAAATAGCAAAAGGAAAATCATCAGTATGAGTCTTTATATTAACATACCTACTTTGACATGTAGATACATATTGTTAAAGGACTACATAAAAAGTACTTAGATGCCTCAAAATGCTCATCGTAAAAATCCTTGCACAGCAGCTGCTGAAATCTAGTGGGACCTAAATTCAGGAGAGCGCTGTACCTCGGGAGTCCGGGAGATGCTCACCAGCCTGTGTCATGCATATGCTCAAAACGGTTCCAGGCTCCAAAGACAGACCCACTCATTCCCACGCACACGTCAGAAAGTTGGCATCCATTTATTTGCTGTCACTGTTTTCCTTACAGGATCTGTTTCAGAAGAAGAAGAAAGTTTTACACTATTGTTTCTTTTAAGAATTGGCAATAGTTGTTGAAAGAATTCCATAGGAAGTAATAAGTCTTACCTGTGTTTCTTCAAGGAGTATGAGGGAAGGACTGGCAGGAGGCAAAGAGATTTGAAGTAAATACGTGAGAATTTTATAACTGGAGTAGTAGCGCAGAGATGAGCTATACAAGCGCTTCCTATGTTAAAATGCTGTTATGAGAGAGGGTGAGGAAGGCACTGAAGATGCAAGAGAACTATGTGGGAGGTGGAAACCAGGGGAGTTTGAAGTACAGTTCTAACTGTCCATGAACAGAGGAAAAATATAGGTGAAAACAGTTATGAAAACAATCAATTTCAACTGAGACGAGAGAAGTTTCTGCCAAAAAAACCTCCAAATCCATAATGAAGTATACATGGGGAAGTAGGAATATTTTAGAATCAACGAAAGTTGTTGGAAACAACTCAGGACTGTGTTACTCTTGTAATCACATAGTAAGCTAGTGTTCAAGGATTTCCCTCACATTGTACAGACTATTTTTCTATTTTTTTGTCTGAGAATGAGTAATTTGTTTGGGAGAGGGAGAGGTGTAGGGCACTGAATCTGTTTATGCACACACTACAAGTTCTGCAGCATCTCACCACCCCAAACTTCCCCCCCAAAAGTAGCTCGGCTTTCCTGGAGAACCTGCAGAGCAAACTCACCAGAGCTTTGCCATAAGTTCCCATCACTGTGCCATCTGCAGCATCCCTATTTTCTATTTTCTGCTTGGCCTAATAGGCAGTTTTCTGAGCTCTGTGCTTATTTTCTGGGATATTTTTTTTTTTCCTCTCGTGCCAGTGTGTACGGATTGATAATGGGGCAGCTGGAGATCTTACTGGGGAAAGAAGGAAGATTACAAATGACAACATGAAAGGGCTATAGGCAAAGAAATAAAGAAGTAATGCTAATACAGCTGAATGAAGTAATGGTGATGCTATGGCTTAAGGATACTAATACTGACACAGCTACTTTGTTTAGAAAATAAATGGTTAGAAATGGGAATATTTGGAAAATAATACCCTTGGGCTAAAATTCTCATACCTCATGTAAGAATGAATGCCTCTCTCTGGTCACTGGTCATGCATATATACTTGTCACTGGTATGCATATACAGTTACAGAAGATCTATATGCATACACTTTCCACCAGTCTCACTCCGTCCCCCCTCACTGAGGACATTTTGGTATGGCTATATTAAAACCTGCCAAAAATTTAAGGAACCCTGGGTTTCACAAGTTAGTTCAGGTAAGCTTGGATGAGTGCCTAAAGCAAAGTGATTTTCCTTCTCCAGCAGGCCTAGCAGCCCACAGGGGGTGGATGCGCAGCCATAGACCTCACCGTCTGTCTGCTGTTCTTCAGCTGCAGATACCCAGAGGTCTACAGCAGCAGACCTTTATTCCCAGAGACCTCAGGACTCATTTTTAAGGACCTGTTTTTGTTATTCCCTCTAGGGAATACTATTGCTAGGTCTGTTCTGGTAATGACTAGGAGCTCCAGGTGCAGGGCAGGTTATCTTAGAATCATTAAGGTTGGAAAAGACCTCTAAGACCGTCAAGTCCAACTGTCAATCCAACACCACCATGCCTGCTAAATCAAGTCCTGAAAAATGTTATAAAACATTTAGCAGCCAAATAGACTTTAGTGTTGTCCTGTAGATTCAGAAAGAAAGGAGTGAGTGTAGAAATCTGGAATATTACTTTCTTAATTTTCTTCTTTTTCCTCTTTTTTTTTTTTTGTTTGTTATCTGTGAATACTATGTATTCGGTTTTATAGCTGTAAGGTCTTAGTATGTAGCCGTAGAGATGGCAGCTGCCATTGCAGGGAAGGGAGAGTAGTGATCCCATCCTCTCGCTGGTCCTGGGCTCTCATTCCTCTGCTGAACAGTCACAGCCCTTGAACTGACACAGATACTCATGTGTCTACTGGGACTGATGGAGCAAACACCTGACCCTGGTTAAAACATGCCTGCCGTGCTGCTGCAGGTGCGTGCTGCGGTGTGGGGAAGGAGGGCATCACCCTTGGGGTCGGGGGGCAACGAGCTGGGAAGGGAGGCACAACCATTTCTTTTTCTTGCTGTTTAGCTATGGCATACAGCAGCCCCAAGTACACGTCAGGCTGCTGCCTGGGAAATCTTCCATGTCAGGAGAATACATCCATTGCTGCTCTCGACATTTAAAGAATGGAGTCTAAAATTTCACACCCAATTAGCACTTTGTTAAACTCTAGTTAACTACATAGTGCTTTACTGTGAAGCAGAATTTATGCTAATACTGTCCTTGTGAAGCTGTCAATAATTACCTTACATCATCCTTAGGGCACATTTGGTCCGTTAGTATGAAAGTAAATTGCCCTACCAGTGTACGTTGTTTTGTATTAAGTAGAAAACAGTATCGGTGTCGGCTTCAGCAATGTGCACCAAAATTGAACATACTGGAAGCAGTGGCCGTCTGCACCCCCAGACCAGATCAGCTCTGGTGTGATGCCACGTGAAGAGTCTGCTCCAGGAGAGCCTTCGTGGCTCTTGCATGCAATTTCTGCTTCATACTGTTTTTAATCCTCTCTTTGTGGAGAAAATGTTTTGCCAGACATTCTCCCACTGTAATCCCTCCTATCCTTCCTTATTTTTGTAACCTAAGAAGCTCTGGTATACCCTTATCCTTTCTAGATAACCTGGAAATAAGTAGAATTCAAGTTATAGGAGGAAAATATTCTTTTCTGTGATGCTGTTCCCTGGTTGCTACTTAGGGAAGCGTTTGATACTGGTACCTATGTAAATCAAAACCAGAAAATAACTGGAACTGATCTGACATGCTAGCAAATGCAAGTCAAAAGGGCCATACAGTTGTTGTGGTTGTTGCAGTTGATTTCTTAGTGCAGTTTCAAGTTGAAGGCACAGTTTGACTCTCGTGTTTGGCACTGGGCTGTGCTGAGCCTGGCAACATGAAATGCAGACATTTTTTGGATCAGAACCCTTCAAAACAACTGTGCTCTCCGCAGTAACACCCCTAGCAGAAGATGCCAGGTCTGAAAGGAGAGAAGGTCTGTACATCTGAGCTGGGGACAGCCACAGACCGTGTCCCCAGGGGGACAGAATGGAGAACCAGAAGCATTAGTTCGTAACATTTATGTAGGAAATACTGTGTTGTGTCCAGCTGTAACAGCTTGGTGTTTGACTAATTGTCCAAACCCTCAGTAGAAAGAGGAAAACTCAGCTTTCTCCTTAGATAACATTGTTCAGATGTTTCATCTTTGTGATTAAGAATGCAATTAGAAAGTCTATGCAGAAGACAGTAGTTGCTTTCTGTGAAAGAGAAACAATGTATAGATTAATCTTACATTTCTGCACTAAATCTACTTTGTTGTTATATAACCCTTACTTGCACTCCCCAGAAGGCCCATAGTTATGCAAATAATTCTCATTTATAATATGGTTTTTCTTTTCCAGTATAGATGGATGGATGCTTAGGTGGATATAAATAGTATGTGTTCCATGTGAAAAAAGCGTAGTAGTGCAAATGAAAATCAGACTCTTTGTACTCATGGAAGTCTTTCCAAGCTCTTAATCATCTTAAATCCAATTAGCCTCTTCCTGTTTCTGACATGGCTCCCTTTGAGATAGCATGACTGAACTGAAGTATTCCTGATGACAAAGCCTCGTTGATGAATATGAAAACTTACTTTTATCCTGCTTTGTGTACTTCCTGTTTTCATTTTCGAATCATGCTGTACATTGACCACATGTTGTCACTGAGCTGTCTGCAATGACAGCCATCTGGTTTTAAGGTTATATTAAGGTTAATGAAGCACAATAAGGTATATTCCACCCATTCCTCCTAATAGAAATTACCATGCACATATAAAAAATGAGTGAACTCTTCTATTTTGTTTCCCAATCAAAAAGCTTTACGAGGACCTCTGGCATTTCTCAGAGCCTTCCATGAAATATCCTGAAGAGATTTGTTTCCTCTGTGGTTTTAACCCAATCAATCTTTTTTCCATTATTCTTCTTTCCAGACTGCTATTAAAATAGCAATTACTGCTGCCTTACTGCACTATCAACCTTTTCTTAAATTCAGAAAGAATATTTATTTCACTTCTGCTTCTTATCTTTAAAACTGTTTCTGATCAACGATAGAGTTGTAACTTCACGTGAAGGCCGGAGCAGAATACAAACTCCAGTAAGACACCTTGTGAAGGACATTTTGCAAATCTGTGGACCAGATCCTTAACCAGTACCAAGTGTCACAGCCCCACTGAAATCCAGACCCTTTTTTAGTCACCATTTTTTAACCCCTTGAAAGAATTCGTTATGCTTTTGTGTCTCAAAACATTCATGCAGTTACAATTCAAAGCTCATAACTGCATCCTAGAAAGTCAGTTTGCATCAAAGTTGATTTGTTCCCTAAATGTCTGTGAGATTAAAATAAGTCTAATTTAAACAAAAATTGGCTGATTTGTGGCTGTTAATGAAGGATATAGTTTCTGAGAGAACATATGGGGAAATAATATCTCTTTCCCTTTCTTTTAAAATTACATACATGGCTCTCGTTTGGCTAAAATAATTTTTGCTAAATCTTTTGTAAGTTTAATCTGTAGACTCAGACAAAACATTAGAAATTTTAAATTTAAAACAACTTGTTTTAAAAAAATCAGGAGATTAAAGCAATTACAGTAGCTTAAGCATTTCAACCTTGACTAGCGTGTTCACAATTATATCAGTGTAAGCAGATCATATTTAAAATGAACAAAGTATTTTTGCTTCACTACTCATTTACAGTACTGTCTGTAGTTGTGGTCCAAAGAGTTTAAAATGAAAATATAAAGATTACAGATCTGATATAAATACTAGAGGATAAAACATATGAAGAGGGATTAAGGGAGCTATATTTATAGTCTACAACAGAGAGAGCTCGAGGGACATGGGCACAGGCTATAAATAACTTCAAGGTAACAATATAAATGAAGGAAGGGAATTATTTGTTCTCAAAAGATGGTGAAGCATGGAATAATAGCCTGAAGCAAAGGAAAGAAAAGTTTAGGTTAGATGTTAGAACTTTTTTCTAGCAGTAAGAGCTGTGGAGGGCAGAGACATAAATAACTAAGGTAGGAAGCTGAAGCAGTACCTAAAGCACCAACTACAGCTATTTGGTTACAGGTTAAAATTACTTGTAGATGGAACTGTGTTACAAAATTCATAGGACGAGACTTAGTAACACTTTTTTTTATTATTTTCTTACCTGTTATATTTTATAGTGACCACATTTGATGGTATGCATTAATTTCCCATGAAGACTACATAGATACAACATTCTGTCCAAGATTATTGCACAGGTTTAACCAAATTCAGGGTGAAAAATAACATTATTAGGCAATAATAGTGATAGTGGGATTATAAAGTCGTATTTTTTTAATCCAAGTGGTGGAATCTTCTGCAATTACTTGTTCTGGTGAGGAGACAGAACTCCTCTATTCTCATCAGTCCCTAGCGGAGATGGTGGCTTTTGAACACCGTAACCTTAGGTTGCTGGTAAGCAAAATAGGTTGTGTTGCATGATATATGATGATGTCAGAACACTGGCCATTTCCTGGGTACTACTGGCTTCACTAGAATGAAACGACCTGTGCAGACTGGATGCTGGCCTGCTTCAAAATGAACCCCGATATGGCCATAACAGAAGGAGAAGGGAGTAGAAAGGGCATGAATCCCAGAATGAATTGGAGTGTTGTAACCATCCCATTGCCCCCAGCTGCAGACCTCTCAAACAATATGGTTCTAGTCTAGGTACATGTTTTGCTTTGCTTTGCAGCGTTGTGCAGCCCCAGTGTGTGAACTGGCTAACGGAGCCGTTCTGCCTGACTGTACGTCTGGCTTCCCACTTTTCTGGGATTAGAGTCCAAAATGCACATAGGTACCCGGCAGCTGTTAACTGTGGTAGGAGCTTGGTTCCCAAAGGCTTCTGCGGGTCAGGGTCTGCTCTGAAGCTCGGTGGGGAGGATGCTCCGTCCCAAAGGCGTCCTGCCCGTGGCCACAGGGTGTGCAGGTCCCGGCCGTATTGCTTGCTATGCTCCCAGTCCTGCCTCCATCTCCCGAGTGCCCTTCAGTGCATCCTACAGATGTTTTTCAGAAGTGAAGACCATGAAAAATTTGTAGATTTGCTCCTCCTTTAGTTCAGTGTGTCTGGGGGACTTCCTAACAGCGGAAATTTTATTTTGCAATTTAAAATTTCTAGACAAGATGCTTTCACTGTAACCCAACTAAGAGAAGTCTTGGCCCACCAGGCCAGCAAGAGCAACAGGGAGGGGTTAAAAGACCAGAGTTCTTTGAGAGTGGTGTCAAATATGTTTGAGTGCGCATGAGAGAAGGGGAGAAATCAATGGAGTGAAGATGCAAAACTGCACAGATATATTTGGACCTTTAGAAGTGACATGCCACTTACTTGATCATTCGGCGAATATATGACTTTTCCAGTACTCATGGGCTTTTTATGTCATGAAAGCAATATGACAAAATATTGCAATATGACAGTGCAAATGTTGCAATATGAAAGTAGTGTGACAACTGGTTTTGTCTTTGCTTGTCTAATATGTAATCCATTAGGCAGTAATAGTTTAGAGGAACTTACTTATGACTTCAGTTGTTATCAACAGTATCCATAGTAAATACTGTTTGAGTTAGCATTGATCAAATCATGTAGAAGTGTTAGGCTTGCATAGCTTCAAGAAGTATGTGTATGTGTATTTATACAAGGAGAGAAATATTTCTGCTCATTTCTGCCAAAGATTTCATGCTTAGTAGCCTTAAATGTTTGAGCTGTTAGCACCGTCAGACATCTCCATTGCTGTTAAATCAGGCAGGGTCTGCCCTTGAATTAGAGGCTTTTGGGAACACCTGAGATTTTTAACCAGTATTGGATTGGATCCGCTGTACAATGGCTCAGAATATGGGCGTTTAGTCTCTCAGCCATTTAGTTAATACTTAGCTCTTTTCCCTGTCTTTTCCCTATACCTCTTAGCTGTTAATTTTCTCAGCTTTCAAAAATCTCTGTCTTAATAAAATAGTTGATAGAATTATTTCATGTGGATAATAGAGAAAAAATGAAAATCCTGTATGGCAGAGGGCAGCAGTGGTAGGAATTTGATTTTATACTCACCACCTCTTTTTGTCATCGCTTCTTGGCCGCACTCAAAACCAAGTTTCCTCTTCAGCCAGATGGCAACACTGGAAGAAGATCTTCTCACTCAGCGGCTGCTCTTTGGAGCAAAGAATGCCCCGTGTGCCGGGTGGCTCTGGTGGTACCATGCTTTTAGGTAGACTGGATACCTCTGATCCTCCTGGATTTGAGATAAGGTTTTAAGAGTGTGGTGATTGTAGCCTTGGCAATCAGCAGTAACGGCCTGTCATCTCTGTGGACCAGACACTGGCTACCTCCTGGAGCAATTTTCCTCATTTCACTCCATGGTCTTCAGATCTTACACGTTGGTGTCCAAATACTGACAATTTTCTTGGTGCTGATAGTGTCACTCACATGAAACAAATCTGCTTTGGGAAAGCTCTAGCCTTTAAGAGATTAGACTGCTAGGAAATGAGAGATCTGGTATAACATACGAAACCTTTAGTGTAGAGCTGTATGTTTGCAGCCTGTGTAAAGCGTAGTATATCTTGACTTCTCTTCTTCATAGGGCTTGCCATGATCTTTGCTTCTGTCACCTGTGAGTCTCTTTTTCTCTAAGCTGGGAAGGTTGTATCTCATGTGCCATAAAAGGTGTTTCTCGTGGGTTTCTTTTGGGAGTGACCCATACAGTATACAGCAGAGCTTGGTGATGCCTCTTCTTGGACTACCTAGAATTGCACTGCTTTATACTGGCAGAAAATCTCAAGGGTATTGGGATATCATAGTAGCTACACAGTGGTTGTGTACACACAAATGTACTCCTCTCATCATGAGGGAAATAAGGTGAAAGTATTTATAATCTCACTGGCTTGGGATTCTTTGGTCTGAAGGATGTCTTAGATGTGTAAGATATGTTTACGTTAGTTACAAGACCCCTATGCATTAAAAGAATAAAGAACCTTGGGATGTGCTGAAAATTAGAATTCACTAAATTTAATTAAGAAAAAATAGCTGTTAATTTCTCAAGATTATTAAACTGGCATTTGCATGTTTACCTTGACTTTTTAGATCAAAGAATTAAAAAAACAATCTGCAGCCCATCAGATTTCCAATGAGTGAAAATGGCACTAAGATTAAAAGTCTAGTTATTTGGCAGGCATAGTGGCACATTTCACTATTTAATGTTTGTTATATTTTGAATGAGCTGTCCATAAATATTTTAATATATTTTTCTGCCAAGAGGCATCTGTCTTACACTGTAAAAGTCCTTATCATTTTATTTATTTCACCTTCTTGACTGACAGTATCTTTGTTTCATATCGACCTTTCCCCAAGTTAAAGAAGAGCAAGTCAACTTTTTTCTTCATTTTTGTTTCTATTGGCATTTTCCCCTTGCTCTTTCTCAATTTATGCAAAGCTATGGATATAATCATAACACCTTTGGAATGCTTGGCCTCTCCCTTGGTGTGGTGAAGCCTGTCCTTGTGAGGGGAGAAATCACTAAACAAGAAAATCCAAAGACTTCAGAAAATAATTTTTAATTTGAAAAAAGAAAAAAGCGTTTTGTCTATGCAGATTTTAGAATTAATTCAAATTACTTGGGTAATATATCACAAAATAGGAACAGGTCTCAGTTATGCTGGTAACAGTCACTTTCTCGCAGTATTCCTTAGGACATGTTTGCTTGTTTGGTGAAACGTATAGAAAAACTGTCTGTGTGGTCGGTGGGTGCCAGTTCCTGTCCACTTCGTGTTGTGACTTTGTCTCCTAAATAGTGCAAAATGTTGATCAATTATTCACAGTGATATGAATAGACAGCCATCTTGTCCAAAAATCTAAAAATGTATTGCTATTCCAAAATAAATGAACTGAAGCTATGTCTGCTGCCAGCTGGTAAAGTCTAGGATTAAGCTGGCGTTTTCTTTCTATCGCCTGTCTTTGTACATGGAAAAATACTCAGAAAAAAAGTTATCCTCTCATGAAAAATTTCATTTGCTTGTACTTAGGCCAAAGCAAATGTGCATGTGTGAACGCTTACATACTTTTGCGAACTTGAAAGGGGAAGCATGAAATTAAGTATTATTCTTACTTATTATAGAAGGAACAAAATCACACACTGATGTTCTTCAGTCTTTCAGGAAATATTTTATCTTTAGAACAGAGGCCCCAGGGCTGCTGTGCACAGCTGAGCCCAAAGCCTCTGCAAAATTACATATTCTAACGCATTTCTTCTGGCACCTGTGCCTACACTGCCGCTGTTGCTGCCTGAAAAGTGAGAAAATTATATAGGCAGTTAGGCTACGCTGAGCTCCCTACGGCTGAAGCCACTTTGCCGTAAGTGAGCAGAGAGGTAACTGAAAGCTGTTGTCCTTTTTTATTACTGCACTGCGATCAGGCCATTGGTGAGAGCCCCAGGATGTGCACAGAGGTCATTGTGGGGAAAGGGCCATTCAGTTTTCTAAATCTGGAAATAAATTCTCAATAAATAAAGTTACAAATAAAATAATATGTTATGCCTATTTAACACTGTGTGGACTTTCTCCTGCAGGCTGTTGAATATTCTGGTTCGTATCCAAGAAGGCAAGTACCATGTGTTTAAAGCTCTGATGTTTAGAGACCCATAAATTCTTTATCAGTCTGAAATAGTATGTATTGTACCTGGACCTCACTCCATAAATCAATCATACAGGAAATCTTTTGTTGACAGATTCTGAGAATGTCAGGTCATAAAAAAATATTAAGAGTTAGGTGAAGTTAAAAGATTGTATAATCATTTTCTAGTAAGTACTATCTAAGAGTGCTTACAATTGCTATGGTAAAATGATGAAATCCTATACTTTCTGCTGTCATAGTAATTGTCACCATATCTTTGACTCAGCAGATGGAGTTTTGTGTGATCTTAAGTATTCAAGACTCCAAATTACTAAGGACTTTTTCCAGTGGCATTGCAAACTTGGTTGGTTGTTCATGCAGCCTTTGAAAGTGCTTTTTAAAAATTACATTCCTTAAAGCAGAAGCAAATATTTTGAGGAAGTACCTCTGGTGGGAGGAGACATGAATTTCTGCTTTCATGCTTACAGAGAACTTGTAGGTAAATTTATTTGAGTGTGCAGGAAACAACAGGACTCACAAGTTTATATGAGGTCTTAAATTGGATAGACTAACTGTCAGTTACCTGGAATTGTGTTATCTCAGCTTTTCAACAGCCAAGGGGAAATGCATTTCAGGATAGCAAGATCGAATAATTATGAAGTCCTGTAAGTTGTATCTGTTACCCTTTATATTTAACAGTCTGTTAACAGGAAAGAACTAGTAAGTCTTCTCTTTCATAATGAGTAACTTTTTCATTCTTACAGTTCAGTTTATCAATGTATTTTCTGTTAAAGCCACATTTTTGTACCAGATTAGAACAGAATAGTCATTGTAGCAGTGGTCAAAAATGGTGAGGCTTACATGTAAACAGGTTTATCTCTGAGACTTTCACACTAGTGTGATGTGCTAACACATTTACAGTTTTGAAGGAAATGACGCTAAATATTTGTGAGGCTTATGAAGGTGCCAGTCAACTGTCTTTCAATATGTGACTGCTTTTTTTTCCCCCGTTGCTTTTTGGCCAAAACATTTCAGCCATTTTTGAGAAATGAGCTAGACAAAAATAACCTATTTTGTCCTTGAAAATTTCCATCAGTCTGCCTTATTCTAGAGCACGAAACTCTGGTGCTTTCTGTGCTTTAGATCAGGAGCTTGGCATGTGATATTTGTGGCTGAAAGGCGACTTTTCACTTTCTCTGTGCAAATCTATTTTTGTTGGCCAAATTTCAATTGCAGATCAAGTTTTACTATTGTGCTGCTGATAAAATGTCAAGGTGTTCTGTCTTCAATTAGCATGTTGCTAATCTTGTTCTTTTTAGCAGTCTTGTTATTCAAGGCAGGGCAGCTGAAAGCAGCCCTGGTCCAACTCCAGGTGCCTGAATTGAAGGCAGGAGCCTGTTCTGTTCTCAGCTCTCTTGCAGACCCCTCTGCCTCCACCACCAAGCGTGGTGGGGAGTAGACTTTGACGAAAGGCCAGTTGGAAACTGGAAGTGTAAGGGAGATTAGGGGAGAAAAGAAAACTCTGCCTGGGGAGGGAATCAACTGGTCGGCCAAGGAGACTGGGTCTGGTTGAGGACTACTGAGGAGGCGGGGAAGGGTGGGACTGGGTGAACGGTTAGAGCCAGGGGCAGCTTGGGTGGAAGCGGCAAAGAGTGAATGGAAAACCTGAGAGGGACAAAAGTGCAAGAAGCCAATAGGAGTTCGAACTACGTAATTACATCACATTTTCTTCCTATAGCACTTCTGCCTTATCTGTGTCTAGAGTGGATGAAAGATGAAAATGTTTCTATAACTTCATTGTTCCATACCTGGCTGCAGGCATTATTAACTTAGCCCCATTTCTACCCTACTCAGTATGCAAAATTGGTTAATTTCTTCATAAGCTCACCTTTTGCAGCTTTTCTAAATATTAATATATTCACATAACACCTTTTGTAAAACGTGGGAGGTTGTTGTTGCTGTGTTATGGATAGGAACTAAAGCACAGAGCATTTAAAATACCAATATACCAAATATGTATGAATTCATGGTGCCCTCATTAAGAAGATAAGGGCTTGAGGTGTCAGCAGCCTTAATATATATAGTACTGTTATTTAAGCCAGAGTTTGGGTGCTTAATGTTGCAGTCTGAATAGAATTCTATTAACATAGTTAATATAAAAAAAATGTTTAATTCATGTTATTCATCTTTAAAAAGCCAAACATTTTTGTGAGACAAAAGATGATTTATCTGGGTGAAGTGAGCTTCACTACAGGCAAGGAATAATTAACCAAGCCTTCTGCCCTGCTTCGTGAAAATGTTGTATATGATTTCACAGAGTCATAACATTTTCTTCCAATATATCATTGGTTTGGATTTTGCTAAAGCCTATTTAGGTAAGAATTGCTGAGAGTGAGTGACTGATGTGAAGTAAGCGCATAATACGGTATTTCTAAGAAGTGCTGTCAGTTCTTGTGAACTATCTTTAGTGATTCTTCTTTGTTTCCAGTGGCTTTTCTACAACATGCAACTGTTATTTTGCTGACTCGGTGTTACGATTTCAGAAGAATCCTGGAAACAAATAGTATCCATCTGTATTCATTGGCATGTTTTCAATTGTTTTAGCTTAACTGGATATATTATCAAAATGTCTATGGATATTTTACCTTTGAATCCATAATTAGCTAGCAATAACAGTAAAATCACCTAAAAAGTGTTCTTCATGCTTATGAAGATCTCAAAATTGGGAACTCAGGCTATATCAGAATTAAGCTACTTTTGCAGGTGGTTATAAATTAAACACTTCTTCTAGGGCACACCCAGAGTTTGTATAAAGGAGAGAAAGCATTTACTATGGTATGCACTTTGGGGAACACTTTGCACTTTGATTACAATGACCACAGGCTTGTTCCAAACCTGCTGCCTGAGGATGACAAACACTGTCCTTTCCAGTATCTCTTAATCTTTCTACAAGAACCTGCGAATTACAGAATTCCAGTCTCTCAGTGGCACTTCTTGGTGGCTTCTTAACTTAGGACAAGAAGGAAAAGCAGCAGCGTAAGTGGAATATCTTGCCAGCTGACTCCAGTAACCGCCTGGACAGACCTGTAATGAGCAGGGTAATGCTGAAGTGGGATGGCTGAGGAAGGGAGGAGAGGAGGAGGAGGAAGCTGTAATGTCTGGGAGTCTTTGGTGAAAACTTCCAAACAATTATGAGGAAATGATTTACTGTCAGCTTCTCTCAAGTTAGTCAGCTTGGTTTTCAGTGTGAGCCTGATTGTGTTCGTAACCATAAGCGGTTCAGGTCACTCATAGTGAGGAACAGTGGTCCAATATATGAGCAGTTCTGACAGGTAGGAGATTCTTTTTCTTCTTTAGTAAATTAGTTGGCAGTTGTCTGCGTTATAAAGATGTAGATACCATTTGTACTTAGAATCCCTAATTAGTGGAAGTTGGACCCTCTCGAGATCTTCCTCTGATGCCCTGTAGTCACTTTTACAGCGAGGCCGAGTGGAGGAACTCAGAGTGCTTCAGTGCTCCTCCCGAACGCGCCAAGCTGACACCTTGATGTGCTTCTCTCCCTGAGCGCTGTGGTGAGATCAGGCTTTCTCACAGCCAAAACACTGAGTACATCTAGTCTTGCACGTATAAATGTTAATGTATTAAAGAGAGGTAAGGATAAAGAGAGGTGCATCCTGATTTTGCTGAGCTGTTTCTTTTTAAATACTTCTGCTCTGTCGTCTTAGTTTCTCTCTAGGAAGCAGAACTGACCAATTCCTTATTGCCTTCAGCAATTATCTTCTCATGCAGAACATCAAAGCTTGGGGCTTATACATGGCTTACCTAGAGCCAGGAATATACTCGTTTGAACGGACTTGAGTCAGTGGAGGCTCAGTGAAGAGTTTGTTATTGGTAATGCACGGGTCAGGGATGACAAATCCATTTGCTTTATAGCCACAGTTTCTCTGTTGTGGTCACTGTTCAGAGCTGCTTTGCTTTCTGAATTAAAATGAGCCATGCAGTAAAGTTACCCGATTAAATTCACCCTTTTAAATTCTGCGCTTACCTACAAAAAGCATTAACCAAATGTAGTGAAAATAAGGCCTCTAATTAGCAAAGTATATCCTTTGCTGATATGTGAAAGAGCCTTGGCTCGCTCTTTGCACTTGCTCGTCCTGAAAATACTCGCATTGACACAGGGATTCCCATAGCAGGAGTGACATAAGAATGGCTATTCCATATCACAAGCCTGGAATCAATATAATGTGTAAATCTACATCTAACTTAATTACACAAATAAGCAATTTTGCAGTCTGTGTACTAATGTGTCTTCCTGCCACTTGGACTGTCTTTTGTAGGATATCTGGTAGCCTTACATAGCTCAGCTTCATTTGTGGACCATGCTACTCTTTTAAAGTAAAGCCATTGTACTGATCTAGATCCTTTTTGTAAGCTGGAGTTGGAATCATTCATGACTTGGGGAATACATTCATACCTTCTTGTTACCTCATTTTATTAGAATTGGTATTTTTCATTTTGTTAAGTCCCTGATTTTTGTGGTTGTAAAGGAAGTATTTCAAATGTCAGCGCCGATTTGAGTTTGTAACGTGAACTTCAGTGGTGATTCCTTATGATACCTTCAGCTTCTGAGCTGCAAAGGAAGGGCAAGTGACATGGAGAAAAGGAAGCTCCATTTTGTTCTTTCTCTCGCTTTCACATTCAGATGACTCTCGCCAGGGCTGTAATCTAGTTATTAGTTTATAAAGCTTTAGGAATATGCAGCTATTTAATAATAGTAATAATAACTACATAAATAACCACAATAGTAATAGTAATAGAAGTAATAATAAATTTGGACTATGTTACTTCTCCCAGTGGTGATAAGCCACAGGTGTGAAAGCTAGATAGAAAGGCAGGAAAAAAGGGTGGGTGGATTCTTGCTGGGAAGCCTTGTTTCAGAGCAGTGTTTTATTCCCGTAGCAGTAAGCAGTTCTTTTGTTGGCATCAGTTCCTTTTTGTGTACTTCTTGGTACACGGTGCAGAAGGGAAAGGGAGCGTGAAAGATATTGAAGGTAAAAAGATGGAACAAGAGCTGGGAGACAGGTTTCACTAGTGGGGAAAAGTGAGAAAGGGGGAGTGGAGAGAAGGGAACAGTGTGGAAAGTAACATGGTGTAGATGGAGGTAACTGGTTAATACTGTGAGCAATCTCAAGCTCTTTTGAGGATGAGGAAACATTAAAGTAAAGCAGGAATGATATTCTACTGAGTTACAAATAGAAAACTGGCAAAAAAGAGTTAATTAAGTTATATCCTGGCAATACAAAATCAAATGTGAGATGACATTTTAGTTCTGAGGCCCACTTTAGGCTGTTGAAAAGTAGTGGAGTACTAACCATGTTCTATTTTTTCCACAGCCTCAAGAAAACCTCATGGCTGCAGTGTCGCTGCTAATTTGCTTTTACATTTCATCACACGTTAGTTTTCTAAAGTTCATTGTATATCTTCTTAAAGCTTTTGTTAGCTGTGTTTTACAGTTTAAAGATAGATAGTTGTGAATGGTGATTGCACCTTCTTTATACTATAACAGCTTACATCATGATTAAGTGTCTTAGCAGAATTAGAAGTAAATAGTCTGCCTCCGTAGAATTAGTTCTGTAACTTAGTGGAATTTTACTAAAACAAATGCTACTAACAAAGCTGAAGAGCTGAATGGAAACACATGCTCTGAATTTGCTGCTAGGTAGTTTGAGGGCATATCTCTGCTGTTTTGTTATCTCATCTCTTTCATTTGGGTACGGGATTGTTTTCCTTATTCATTTAAAAATGAACGAGAGGGAGAAGGAAGCGGCCATACTGAGCCTATATTGTTTCTACAAGGGTAGCTTATAAACAGATTATCAAAACAAACATTTGTGCCACTCTTCATTCCACGAATAGAGAGCTATCGGATAGTAGTCAGCATGGTGGATCTCGTAGAGAACTTGAATTTAATACCAGTGTTAGGCTTTATGTAAGAAGATAGCCCATAAAACTGGAGCCCTGCTTTGCTGTGTCGACATGTCTGGAGCTCAGAATAAAATTGAGTTTCCTGCTTTAGCTGTAGCTTGGTCTTAAAATAACCTGAAGAAATTATAGTTCTGATTACAGAGAAAGTGAAGGACTTAGAACATTCTCCTAATAAAGCCACAGGATGACACAAGGCTTAGTCATTTGTAGTCTGTCTGTAATGGGCATTTCAGAGAGGGAAACAACCCTTTGAAACTGGATAATTTGATTTGTAATCAGGCCTAATTATTTTAAGAACACAGAAAACCTTTGTTTTTGGAAAAATAATCATCTGGAATCCAGTTAAAGGAGAACAAGCCATTTTAAATATAATGGATACCACACAGCATCCATAGGAAAACTTATGTCTCACGGGAGAGTGCTATGTTTGAAATGGACTCCACCTCTCGTTTTTCTTATTGCCGTTTCTGAAATAAACAATTGTGCTCAAAGAATACATCACCCTAAAGGATAAATAAAATGCTTGTGACGGAAAGTACATTCAAAACCAATCTATGACAGACAGTAATTTGAAAGTCCTAGGGAAGTCTTGCTATCATCTTCTGAGTATTATCTAACTTTACAGCAGCAGAAAACACTTCAGGAGAGTAAATAACACCAGAAGAAAACATGGCCATCCTCATAAAAAATGCAGATTTGAGAGCACCACTAGTGAACTGAAAAACAATGTGTGATTTGGAAAGAAGACAGTTTAGGTTAGCTAATGTTATTAAAGATCCTTCAGCTCTTCTCTGGACTTTCTTTTTGCACGCTATAATTTTAGTAAATCTTTATAAATTACTAGTGATATTTAAAGGCTTTGTTGTTTAGCATGTTGAGGTTATAAATGAGTGTATGTAATATGGAGAAGCCAATGAACTGGTCAGTTGATACTATCCTTCTTATAGATTCACCATGGGAGAAAGGCAGTTCTACTTTGTGCCTATATAAGAATCAGAGAGTATCCAGTGTAAGTCTAAAGGTTTGTTGCCTGTATAGTGTTGCTGGAGGGGGACCAAAGACATACTGTATTATTTACATAGTGATAAGCTTTCCTTATTTGCTCCACTAAATGTGGATAATTATCACTCATTTTAAGTTCTTCTGTGTAAATGACACAGATGTCCAGACAACATACTTATAATTTCACCCCATCTGTGCTAACTTTTCTCTAAATGTCCTTTTAGTGCAGTAATCATGCTGTTTTATCAACATTATCCACAGTGTTGAACAACGTGCAAAGACGTGACTAATATTCAGCCCTCATTAAACAAAACATACCCACCCCCACTGCACCCTGGCGTCATGGCACAGTTGGAAATTTTCTGGAGTGCCTTGGTTGGCTTGACTTTGGTGGGTTTCTGGGGCCAGCTTCCCTCAGCCCAAGATGTCTGAAGCTGACTCTGTGGTGCCAGGGGCAGCAGACAGAAAATTTCCCCAGCTGGCATTCACGGTGTTATGCAGCTACGTGTATCTGGTTATCCAGAAAGAAAGAAGAACTCACTGAAATATATATGTATATATATATTTCCTCTGAAATTAAGGGCTTTGCTTTAGAGCCCTTAATCAGAGCCCCCTCCTCTGCACGTTGCTGGGTGCAGTGGGATAGCTGTTGAGACTGATTTTTCTGAAGTCCTTGAACCGGGCCCCAGCTTTGTGTGGTACCAAGAGGAAAAGAGCGTATAGTGCATGGGGACTGCTCTGCTGTCGTTTGCTTGTGATGTGCTGTAGGTGGTTGGTTTTCCCCTTTTCTCTCAAAAATTTCCACCACTTGCCACTGCAGAGGCAAGCTTGCATTGGAAAAGACACTGCAGTGTTTAGGATAAAACCTTCTTGAGGTCTGTTTCAATAAATCAGCTCAGATTCATCAGCCTTACTCAGACTCCCCCATACAGATGTTGTATATGTATAATTCTTAGGAAATGTCTGTGGGAAGTAATTAATGGTCATTTAGAGCAAGCGTATTTCTAAGTGAAACAACTTGGTCATTTATAATTTTTCCCGTAGTATCCCCCAATTACTGAAAGCCACCACTACACTTTACAGATTAATGACCTGAAAAAAAAATATTTCCAGAAACATGACCATATTAAATGATAGGAGCAAAAGAAAATAATCCAGAATCATAAAACAGCTAGGTATTTCCAGTCCCAACCTCAAAACCTTTTCTGTTAAATTAGCAAAAGCAATTGAGAAAATGAGGTCAAGACCTCCAAACTCAGTCTTATTTAAGAGCAAAACATTACAGCAATGGAAATTCTAAATAGGGTAGAGTTTAAAATGGAAACAGTGTTATCAGAATCACAGGCTTCTTAATCCCCTCCTACTTAAAGCCATATTGAAGTACTTAAAAGTAGTATTAAAGTTCACTTTTCAAGAAGAGTAGTATCAAGCTTCGTAAGGTAAATTTATTCTGCTTCTACAGCTTTTTAAGTTATTTAATCAGTTATGTATACTAGCAGGTTTACTAGCACTAACTCCTGTTTCACCAAGAAAGAACACAGCGTATATGATAGTGTAGTTCAATCTGGTAAATAATAACTAAACATAAGTGGAGCAGAAGCAAAGAAACCTCTGACATTTTTCCAGTTTCAGAACTAGGGTTGCGCTTGCATCTTTCCACTGTAATCTGAGCACCCACCGAACAACTGTACCTATACCACCTTTTAACAATCCCTGTGGAAATGGAAGGTTAGAGGAATTCCTCCTGGAGATGTATAGGTGAGTGGACAGCTGATCTTACTTAGATAAAATAGCACTTCAACTCTGCAGTTTCTCCATTACTTAAGATCCGCATTTCAAAATTGTTTAGGCAAGTAGGAACTTGCGCAAGAAGGAACTTAGGTTTGTCAAAAGTACCTGGATGGCCAATAGCTGCTGACACCTGACACGGGGCATCTGAGGTCTTTCTTAAATGACTAGATGTTTTTAAAACCTGTTGCTGCGAGTGAGTTAAAAGTCTCACTTTGGAGAATCAAACTTTTTCTACTAGTTTTTGTATCCTGACAGGACCCCTGTATGCTGGTGTTTGCATACCAGTAGGGTATGCAGCTTCTGCTTGATGTGAGCACTAGAAGCGTATTGCTGGCAGGGTGAAACTACTTCTTCCTATTGTATCAAAAAAATCCTTTCTATCAAAAAGTTTTGTCCTGTAACAGGGTCAGAGGAAATTAAAGTAGCCTTTCATTCTGTGTTATAGGAACTTCCTCTGAAGTTCCAAGCTACCAGACTAGCAGGCTAAATTCAGCAGCACGGATGCCTTCAATTAACTGTATCTGTTCTATTTGTAGTACAAAGGATATGAACGGCCTACATAGCTTAAAAGAAAGGAGGCTAAATAGAAGTTAAAGAGATACCCTGCACATAGCACTCTCAAAGGAAAGCAATGGGATCTCTACCAGTCAGCACTTTTAAGATCACAGCTAATACAAAGACTTGAATTTATACAGGTGTGCTGTCTAGTCAATAAGACATGCAGGAGGAATGTCTGTCGAAGAGGTTGCTTGTAATGTAAAGCACTCTGCTGGAAACAGTGGGGAAGTGAGCAATGCAAATGAGTTTTAGGCAAAATTAGCAAGTTCATTTTAGAGGAATGAACGGTTAGCTCAAGGGATTGGTGATAATCTTGAGATCTTCATCTCTAGAGCACCAGTTTGAATTTAACCTGGTTGTTGATGCCAATCAAAATACATTGTCCTTGATATTGATCTTTGTGAAATGACTTTGCAATGTCCTTGGAAGAAAATCCAGAATGTACAGTTGGCACATAAAAGTTTGAGCTAAAAGAATTTGACATAAAAGTAATTAACATAAAAGAATTCAATGAGCATGGTGATTTACTTACTATTTACCTTCTGCAGACAGACTCGGGTGACTTTGAAGGGAGGCTGGCAAAGAACATGGGAGATACCATGTTCCTTGCCTCTCTCAACTACCACAGGGCTTCAAGCTCTAATGTGACAGTGGAGGGAATTAACGATCGAGCTCCAAGTAAAAGAAATAAGAAAATGAATGAAAGGAGTAGCTGACATATTTTGTCATTGTTGGAATATCTAGAATCAGCAAGAAGTGTGAAAGTTCATTACCTTTCTCTATACACTGGATTTGATCATCTTAGGATGCACTAATTTACAAGGCCAAATTCCTGAGGAATTAAATCACTGGGATATGCATCCATGAGACTGCAAGGATGGAATCCTCACCCCAACTGCATTATTTACACAGTCTTCGTTTTAGCAATCAGTCTGCCTATCCTGTGTAAATGCACAGTTATTTACTCCCCATAGCCAGCAGATGTGAGGAGACTTAATGAAGTATCCTACTCAGAAAGTACAGAGAATATGTGCAGAGAACCAGTAGAACCACCTTTTGCACTGTGGCTGGGTTTGACTTTTCAGTGACTTTTCAAAATCCCCTTGAAAGCATCTCCAAATTTGAGACCCTGAGGGACTGTCCCTTTTCATATCAAGAGTGATATTAAAACAAGGTCTCTTGGCTTCAAGCAGCATTAATACTTAGTGTACTAAGTATAGCGGTGTTGGGACTGTCACCTAGCTTTCGTAAGAATGTGGCAGAATCAATTTTTCGTGATTTAATGGCATTTGCTGGTGGTTAATGTGGATATGGAAGACAAACAAAGGTTTATTTTCCTTGGTCACTATACTCCAGAAGGTCCAGAGAACAAGGAGAACTCTTGATTCATGAAGCAGCAGAAAGGCTGGCATATAGTCAACGTGAAAAAGGAGACTGTAGTGCTCAAGTATTGAATTTGTTTCGTATTGTTAGGAAATCACGCACCACCACTAGTGATTTCACAATCCATTTAATAGTGCCAGAAAGTGGAGGGATTGTGGATTCCAGTTTGTTTTGCTTTATCTAGGAAAATGTTAAAGATGTCACAAATTGGCAAAGTTTCCATTTCAGTCAGTGGAGATACCCTGTCATCTGGCTCTAGGCAACCAGATATTCACTGATGTCATTAGTTCAGACACATGATAAATATGCAGTAAATTTTCTGTGTATTCAGTAACTGAGTAAGGTAGGGTTTCACTCCAGGGAAGAACGAGCCAAGATCAAATTAACTCTCTATCAGAAAAGGTAAAACACTTACAATTTCTATTAAAACGGGTTAATATGACTACATTTAAAATAATTTTGCTTAGGACAAATCTTGGGAGTGTATTCCAAGCATAGTATCACGAAGGCAAACTAACATTTTCTGTCTCCTTGGTAGGTAAACTCCCCCAATAAATTTTGTCCGCAGAAGATGCTTATTCATTCTTACTAAAACAATAATCTTCAGAGAATTTTACTGGATTTAAGAACAAAGGACTTCTCCCAAATTCTGGTTTTCTCTAGATGTCTGTTTTTCAAAAATGCAGGACTTTCCTGAGAAGTAGGAGGAGATTACCCGTATGTGCTGAAAATGCAACCTCTTACTGTCAACAGTTTGCGATGAAAAGCACTTATGCTGTGAACTTTGAAGTTTCATCTGATAGGGGCTAATTGCAAAGATACATACCAGCTAAATTCTCACTAAAAAGAATGAGAACTTTGGCATCATACATTGCCAAACGTTTCATTCTTAGAGAAAAGGTAACGTGTGAGATTTTCACAGAATCACAGAATCACAGTATAGTAGGGGTTGGAAGGGACCTCTGTGGGTCATCTAGTCCAACCCCCCTGCCGAAGCAGGGTCACCTACAGTAGGCTGCACAGGATCTTGTCCAGGCGG
>Ga0065711_1004150_pt1 | contig 24831 bp, 8 predicted proteins | sample Hoacrofraction12_FD_59098 | JGI IMG/M metagenome (GOLD analysis project Ga0065711, IMG submission 59098) | Hoatzin crop microbial communities from Cojedes, Venezuela - Epithelial fraction 12 v2 (version 2) | ecosystem: Host-associated > Birds > Digestive system > Esophagus > Crop | place...
GTTGCCCAGGGAGGTTGTGGAGTCCCCTTCTCTGGAGATATTCAAGACCCGCCTGGACAAGGTCCTGTGCAGCCTGCTGTAGGTGACCCTGCTTCGGCAGGGGGGCTGGACTAGGTGAACCACAGAGGTCCCTTCCAACCGCGAACCTTCTGTGATTCTGTGAACATCAGGCTGGGCATAGTCCACAGACACATTCAGGGTATGGCTTCTCATGTTCTAAGATGCATCTCCAAAACAGATCCGAGGAGTTGCCCTGCCCTAAAATGCCAATTTCTCACCATAGACTGTAATGACACGCTAGTGTGACTAGTTCAGATGCAGACCCCTCCCCACTGGGGTGGAGGCGGAGATGAAGTGCATCCTGCTCTTCACACTCTATTGGCTTCACTTCAACATTACAAATGATAAAAACAAAACCAGAAAAAACACTAGGGATAAAACTCACAGGCACCTTTATAGTCACTGAGTCATTGGCTTTGGTGGGCAGGTTCATCATATCACCGCTCCCATAAATTGGTCAAAATCCACCTTAACTCATGGTGTCTGCAGATTGGTCTTGATTTGCAGTCTGCATTTGTCCCTGTGCCAGCTGCCTTGGGTAAATACTTCTTTTCCTTCCCTCATGTTTATCTCATCAGTGTGCTTAGAAAGAACAGTCATCCCCCCTGCCCTGCATAAACACGCCTATTTTCCTTTCCTTAATCTAAGCAAACAGATCTTGCCTAGAAACCTCATTTATGAATTTTTATGAAAATTTTCTTGGCCATTCCAGCTGCCTCTCTGCATGGAGTTAAGTTTGAATACATCCCATTAGGGCAGAGCTGTACATATAACTCCAGGCAGAGAATTCACCTTTCCTTTCTAATTGGGGTTTGGCTTTTAATCTTGATGTTGGAAACACTCAATTGATCCATCTGGGAACTGGATTAAAAACCCAGCAACCCACTGATTGCTCTGAGTCACTGTGGAATTAACCCATATACCCCAATATTTCTTCTTCTCAGTAATCTTTAGCACAAATCTTTGTAGTTGTGGGAATTTTTGTGAATTTGCCCTGTAATGAATGCCTTGAGACTCTGTATTGTTAAGCTTTATCACATTTTCCTTTATTCCCACCCAGTTATTCTTTGCACTGACAGTGTGTTCCAAAGCTATGCCATCAGCAGATTTTATGACCATGTAGTGTTTCTGCCTACTTCACTAAGAAGCCAACGAAATCAGCGAGTCGCCACTTGTAACCCTTGCTAGACTTCCTTTTAATGGTTTCCATTTTGCCATCCTTTTCACAAGTTCCTCAGTCACCTTACAACCCCAGTTGTGGTCCCTGTTTTCTCTGTGTTTCCTAATAAGTTCACCCTTTGTGTTACTGAAATACTCCATTTCTCTTATTTAGAAAATGGAGTGTGTTATCAGAGAAAGCTATCAGGAAAACTTGGCTGGATCCCAGCTAACCTAAGCTTAGCAAAGCTATTGCTGCACTGATTGCATTTTGATTTATCTCAATGTTTCTAATTACTCTTTCCCTTAATATTTGTTCAGGTAATATATCTGTTTATTTCCTTCTTGATGCATTAGCTTTTCTGGAAAAAGTCACCATCATCTTTGAAAACTAAAGCTAAGAATTAATTTTATTTTTAGCTCCAGCCTGGATTATTTTTACTTCATTGCAGCTTGATCACTTTTGTTGTTCTTTTTCATTTATGAATGTGGAGAATCTTTGGCTATTTGTTTTAATGTTCTTTACAAGGAAAAGTTCAACCTGGCATTTGGCAATGCTCAGTTTATCCCTTTTCTTTTTGACCTCTAAGGTGTAGCTTTCTGTTGATCAGTTTTTTATTTCTTATATATTGTCATTTCTGTGTTTCTGTTTTCTTCCTTTGGATGATTATTTACGCATTTGTAACTGATGCTCAGCTTTACAAGTTTTTGCCCTGCTTTAAGATACAACCTGTGAATATTTTGTACCTTTTGACATAAGGACATTCCAGGTGTCCTCTGCTGCCGGGTGCCTGACTCTATCTCTCACAGTCCAGTTGTCTTCACTTATTATTGTCTATAGTTCAATATACTACTATTTATAATTTAACAGCTCTTGCCCTTTTGAGGTCAAGAACCCCTGTCCAGTTTACTTTGTGATTGTTCATTTTTTTATGAACTGATTCAATTCCTTCCTCAAGCTGATGGGGACTTCTGCAAAATCCTATCAGAACCAAATATAGTGTAGCATTACTTTCTGTGGAGTAATTGGCTATTCAATGAAGAAATCAGCAAGCTATTGCATCTGCAGAAAAATCTCAGCTTACTGTTATTAATAGCATTTATTCTCCAAGCTCATATCGAGAAGGATAAGTCTTGCATTGTCAGGCAGTGCTCCATAATATCCATCTCTGTAATAACATAATACAGGTTTGGATGCTGCCCAGATCCAAGCTATCCAGATATCTAAGCATGAGTTTAATTTCTCCTCCTGTAAGCTGTGTAAGTGATAGGCTTCAGCTTCTTTGTATTCAGTGGGAGGGGAGCAAGACAGCTCCAGGAGGTGATTCATCCCATCCCAGGCTGTCTGAGATGGATTGGGTGAATCACTCTTCTGACATGCCTCTCTCGTCACTCGCCAGGGAGGAAAGTTGGACAGTTCACATAGACTGGATGGCTGGCCGTGAGGTTGCAGCATTACGTGAGATGAATTCCCACCCCAGGAGGGTGGTCAGAGCTCAGTCATGGTGTGGTTGTGGCTTATGCAGGTCTGCTTGAGCTCAGCTTGCATGAAACTTTTTTTGCTCTTGCACGGAGGTAGAGAGCTCAGCCTCGGCTGCAGATTCCTCAGAGAGTTTGATCAGTTCAGTGGCTAGTTTTGCTGAATCCAGGTTGCTGTGATTGCTTGCATCTAGCAGCTCTAAGCATATTAGCTTAAATTTAACTTAAGAAGGTCTTTATATACTGCAGTCACACCTTTGACTGCAGTGGCAACATACCCTACAGCATTTCATAGAGAAGATCCCAGCTCTGGTTCTTGGCCACTCCATAAATTCTTCAAAACCACAATATGCTGAACATCAAAACGTAGTAAAAAAGCTCTTTTGTTTTTTTTCATCTGACCTTTTCTGAGACAGTGTTTTCTGTTAAATGATGCAGTACCAATCCCCCATTTTCAGAGCCGGGAGGGATTCAGTTTTAGAACACATTTTAAATGCATGTTTCATTTTTTTGTTGCTGTTGCATATATGCCCACAGCTAACAACAAATAAATAAAAAAATCATGAAGTGAAATCTAATCGAAAAATTGCCTAGAGTTAAAAATACACTGTTCCCTAATAGAAAAAACAGATTATGCACAAATTTACCATTTCAGCATACCGGGATTTGATTTTGAGGTTTAAGCAGATTTTAGTATATTTAGATGGTAGAAACTAATGGCTGGTTTTGTTTTTATTCTACTGTTTTAAACACTTATGAAATAATTTCCTACTGCAGAAAAGACTTATTAGATTAGCAAGTAACCAGCTGATTAAATCTTTTATGTCTTTTACAAAGATGCAGCTCTGCTATTCTGTTGCTCCTTTAGTATAGAACAGGCTCCAGTCTCTTTCCTGGTTTAGGAGGCCATCTCTGGCACTCCCACTAACCTGAATATTTCCTGCACTTGTTAACCTTCATTTTCGTTTGGTGACAGTGTTCCCTTTATCCTCTTGCATGTTTGGCTCTCGACGCCTGTATAACATGACTTTGACAGCTTCATCCTTCCTATTGCCTGGCTTATCAGGGATTCATTAAGCTCAAGAGAACTTGGCTCCCCATTCTTGCTCTGGGTGCAGAGGTCTGTTCCCATGGCATGTATCGCAGTTGCAGGAAGTATCTTTCTCAGCCTCACGGTCAGAAAAGTTTGGAGTCAGACATACAGCTTAGACACTTCTTTCATCCTGGAAGGCTGAAGTTCGACAATGTGGTAACATCTAGGATCTGAAATGGCAAGATGCAGGTAATTTTGATAGGAAGGAGGGGTTCCTTAGCATTTCAGAGTGAATGCTGTCATCACTTGTGCCTCCACTATGAAACTGAATTTCCTTTCTTAGTCTATCAAGAGGATCTGAGAACATGCAACAGACTTTGCAAGGTGCTTACGTGAAAAAACTTGGGCTTTGTTTAATCATGAATGGCTAATTTAATTCTAGAGTTGAACATCCAGTCCTCAAAATTTCTGGATAAATTTGACATTGTGTGCATCCTTTGTGGTGGCTTCAGCTGCTTGCTAAGTAGAAGCAGAAAAAGGGCTAGTTCAGAGCTACTGCTTGTGTCTTCTGGTCCAAGGGCCTTAGAAGTCGCTGGGAAAGTCTCCTGTGACTCACACTTGTAACACTTAAATCGATGATGTGTATCAGATAGGAATTTGATTCCAAACTTCACACACAAAGTGTAATTCTGGAGTAGGTGTTTTTTCAGTTAAAAGATTTCTACAGCTGGGCAAGCTGAATGTCCTCATCTGATTAAGACATGATCAAATACATTAGTCAAAACCTCATGGGACAGGATTGGATGGTTCCTAAAATCTCAAGGGGCAGGGCTGGATGGTTCATAAAGTAACAAGATAGTCAGAGAACACAGACCAGCAGATATTAGATAGTTGGCCCAATTGATTAAGTACGGCGGTTGAGTGACAAATGGTCCTTCTGGAAGGTTGGATCTTCAGTATCAAAAACGTGCCTTATTTACATGATGCTAGTGCCAAACGGGGTTACATGCTCCATTCAATGTCTCTAATCACCTCTCTGTTCCTTGAGTGCTGACGTTACTTCACTTAGAGCAAATGCCCATCTTTTAGTAGAAGGGTTTCCAAAATATTAATTATGGAGCATAAATACAGTTAAAAGAAAAATGACATTAAAGGCAGCCAGCACTTGAGTTTAGAACACTGGATTTCTGAATAGCCCAAATTTAATTCAAGGCAGTCAGTCTTTCACAGAATTTTCACCAAAGAGGTTGTTACTGAATCTTGGGCAGAGCTTTGTTTATTAACAATTGTGCATTTATCGTCAGGTGATTTTAAGTATAAAGGTACCAGCTTGACCCAACCCAGTACTTAAAACAGTGCAATACATCACATGTTCATTTAGTGTGGGCTTAATTGCTCTTTCCTAGGTAGTATTTAATGGAATAGGCTTTTAAAGCTTCCAGTATTGTCTTTATATTTTGCAAGATTAGACATGAAATGTGAACGGTCAATAAAGGTATCTCTGATTTTTTGGCCTTAATGTAGTGGGTCAGACTGAACTGGCTTTAAGACTCACAGTGAAACTTACTTAAATGAATTGCTCTTTGGAAAGAATACATTTCAATGTAAGCTAAAATGAAACATTTCTCTTTGTTTTATACATAAGAGATTTAATTGTTATCTGTGCTTAGGAAAAAAAAAATCACAGCACAATCTTTCTCCTAGACTTTGAAATAAATACTTGATTTTTGCATTAGTTGTACAACTGCTAAACTGTCCACGTAACTTTGAGACAGAAGATGTAATATGGCTGGAGGATGGAGTATCAGACTGTACACTCTCCTGATCAAGGGCTGACTCTCGGTTTGCGTTTGTGCAGTAGGAAGTGCAGTGTAAGCCTTGCCACTGGGACAAACTTAAACTACAGGGTGCAAAAAGGGAACTCCCAAGTTGAGATTCCAGGTCTCTAACTCCTTCCCTAGCCTTAATCTTGGTAATGAACAGTGACTCTTTAAGTAAAACAGAAACAATTTGAGGAAGAATTTCTTCACTCTGAGGGTGACGCAGCACTGGAACAGGCTGCCCAGGGAGGTTGTAGAGTCTCCTTCTCTGGAGATATTCAAGACCCTCCTGGACAAGGTCCTCTACAGCCTGCTGTAGGTGATCCTGCTTCGGCAGGGGGGTTGGACTAGATGACCCACAGAGGTCCCTTCCAACCGCGACCATTCTGTGATTCTGTGATTCTGTAACAATGCGTATTTCCTTGACCTATGCAACAGGACCTGATCCTACGAAAAAACACCATGCTGTTTTCTCCCTCTGATTCCACAGCAAGTTGTATTCAGATTCAGGGATAATTCACTGAAACACACTGCAGATTAATTTCCTGAAATACACTATTAAACTACTCTGTAGTTTTCTTTCTTAATGTAGATACTTTTTGTGTGGTGTGTCACCCTCATTTAGTAGTCCATTGGTCCCGGTCCATTGTCTCATGAACATTACAAGGGGCTTGCCAGGTTGTTGGACAAGTTGGCTGTTCAGAGTGTCTCGCAGGCATAGATCCCAAAGCAAATAAATAGATATACATTTAGATGGAAATAAGAATGATAAACTAGATCCGTGTCTTGTGTAAATGCAAAATAGAGAAATCAAAATGGGAAAATTCCACTTCCCTCCGTGGTGTTAGTCAACATGAGAGCTTGAATGCAAATACAGAACTTCAATTTATTAAGGATTTGGGGATCTGAAACAAATTCCAACAGGATTTGAAAAGCATACAAGAACTTTGTTGAACAGATTACATCTAGAAATATCAGATGTATGTTAACCTTCAAACGTTAGTTGTAAAAAGAAACAGAGGTGCAAAGGAGATTAATGTTTTTCTGGTATGGAAAACTCCAGAAACTTCAGTCTTTCACTGTTTGATAATATAATTAGCCAGTGTTTTGACTAGACTGATTTGATAATGATGCATAGAAAAGGGCAATTTAATCTTGGCACAGTAACTAGGAATGTTTGCCTCATTGCTTTCTATGTCTTAATTTCTACTTTAAATTAAATGTCTTCAGCTTCTGAATGTTTTATATTAGAAACCTTCCTTTACAAACCTTCTGTTTTGAGCCACTAATTAATTTAATGCACAAGTTAGGTATATCATGGGATTGCAATAGATCAGGAACATATTTTTCTTCTCTTTCTGCATCTATAAACTCTATTAAAATACATTGTAAACCATTTGTGCACTGAGGAGGACATACACATTTCTTGTTCCCTCTCAGATGTTTCTATTAACTTTTTGATGGTGCCTGTGCTTCTATTCCCTAAATATTTGTACTTCAATTTATTTGAACTTCATTTATCTTGCGTGAAAAAAACCACAGTGCACAAATACTTGCTTTAGAAAAGTATCTGCAATGTCTGTTGATGGGAAAGGAAATTAACCCTATATGCAAAGGCATGTGGTTTTCTTGCCAGTGTCTGGTAGTCTGTATTACCCTCACTCAGAGATGTGATGTGCCACAGTTGTTAGTTCCATGTTCAGTCAGTGAGACTTCTTAGAAATAAAAAAATATCCGGAGTTAGATTCGCTGTGGTGAAGGATGATGTGAGGTGGAGACTGTAGGACTAGAGGAATTTACCCAGCTACTCTCTGGTGGAGGGGAGGAACAATAGATGTCTCTGTAGTTACCCATTACAATTACTTCCCGATGTTTCTCTTGAGCATCTGTTAATGCTGAGGGTTGTTGAAGTTGGTGGACCCCTGCTTTGATCAGGATAGCAATCCTCTGCTTGGATTTAATGGAGTACTCTTGTTCTCTGAGAAGCTTTGAGAAGACTCCACTTGGATCGTGCAGTTCCATCTGTGACAGCTCTTCCACCACGGCTGACCTCCTAGAGGTCAAAGCGGAGTCTCCCGTTTACTTCAAACTGGCAGAGTATTGAATCCCTCCTTTTTGTAATAAACATGCAATTTCTCACTTTGGATTTCACAGATCTCTTCTGTTACTTGGAAAGACTGAGCTTGAACAAAGTAATTAATCCAACTAATGAGTGCCAAACTTGATTTACCCTGATGAGGACAAACGTACTGGAGTGGGAGGAGGGTTTGATCTTGTATCCTGTCATCTGGAGCATGAAAAAAGTGTATAGAAAGATTTAAAGCAGATGCAGGAATCGCTGTACAGCCTTCTGTGTTAACCAGCAGGATATTTCAGATGGAATAATGATTTTTATTCTTTTCTAGGGGATCAGTAGCCTCTTCAGTTCCTTAAAAGTGGTGCGTCTTCTACGACTCGGTCGAGTTGCCAGGAAGCTGGACCATTATCTGGAATATGGTGCTGCTGTACTGGTACTGCTGGTGTGTGTGTTTGGACTGGTGGCCCAACTGGCTAGCCTGCATATGGTACAGCATCGGGGACTACGAAGTTATAGATGAAGTCACTAATACAATCAAAACAGTATAGCTGGCTCTACCAGTTGGCACTGAGTATTGGGACACCATATCGGTACAACACCACTGGCTCGAGGGCAGTGGGAAGGAGGACCCAGTAAAGACTCCTTGTACATATCCTCTCTCTACTTTACCATGACAAGCCTTACAACGATAGGATTTGGAANCATAGCACCAACCACTGATGGAGAGAAGATTTTTTCGGTGGCCATGATGATGGTTGGCTGTAAGTAGAATTTAATTTTACTGTGTTTAAGCAAAAAGTAGTGGTGTAGTTAGTAAGACAGCTTCATAGCACACTTGCTGTAAGCTTTCTTGACATCCTAAGAAATCTGAAGTAGCTGTAAATAATCATGAAATGAACTTGAAATTATTGAAAACAATAATTGAAATTCTGGAGTTGCTGTAGCTTTTAAATTGTTTGCGAGATAAAGTGTAGTACATACGTAAGTGTGCCCAATGACAATTTTATATTGAGTTCGGGGCCTCTTCTTTACACTTTAAAGATGGCTTTCATTGCGTTTGAAAGGTCTTGGCTGGAATTCGGTTGAAAGTTATGGTGTATATTCAAATCCCGGGAGTCTGACTGAGTTTTGCCTATAAACATGCACTGGCCTGGAAACACTTGAAGTGATTTTAGCCAATTCTCAAAACACGTAGTTATTCTGTAGGGTGATTGTGTACTTTATGGTGCTGGTTTGAGTTACAAGTAACCCTGATTTTAACTCCTGAATGTGGTGACCGTTGTCACCAGCAAAGCTAGAAGTGAAGGAAATCAAAAGACACTATATTGCACCTTATCACTGCGTCTCGCTGTTTTGCAGCTCCGCTGAAATAGTCTAAAAGCAATAGTGGTAAGGCACATTTCTCATTTCATGTGCTGCCAAGGTTAGATCACTGAGCAGCTCTCCAGGTTAACAGAAATCTTCAAAATACAGTAAAGGCTGCTGAAAATGTTAATATCATTTGGGAGAATTATTTTTCTGTTAAATAAATAATTCTTGGTATTTCTCTGGTGCTTTGTATTTTCTGAGCTCCATACAAACACTAAGCAATTATGTAACAAGAGAGCAAACAAAACCTTTTGAAAATAAAATCTGCAGAATCTCTCTGGTAATTATCTCAGCTAACACTTCGAGCATATCTCAGAGAAATACTGAACTATAAAAAGGAAGTTTTCTTGCTACAGTATTTCTCGATCTGTAGGAGATTAAAGCCATTTGTTTGGAGATTTTAAAATGCTTTTTTAAAAAAGAAGTTGCAGTTTTAGGACTCTGTTTGCAGCATGGTGCAGTGAAATTTCTGCTGAACAGCATCTTTTTACATGGTGATGTGTTTCAAAATATTTTGAAGTCCATAAAACGCAAATCCCCAAGCTAGAGCATTAATAAGCGATTGCAGCTGGCCGTAGAAAACCTATAGGTGCTGATTAGCCTTTTGTTGAAACTGCTTTGTGATATTTACAGAAGGCTGTGGGTTTGGAGAATAAAGTGGATATAGAACATCTTAAATATTGTATTATTTATTTCCCTTGCCTTTTGTGAGGACTTCTACTGCTCTGCAGAGGAGGGTCCCACAGAAGGAACTAGGCAGCCATGGTAAATGATTTAGGAAGGGGTGAGAGCTGTCAAAACATAATGAATAATAGCAATGTTAATAATAGTTATGACAAAATAGATACGTGGCCTCAGTACGTGCAAAGGAAGTGGAGCTTGTAACCTGCTTTGTATTTGTTCTAGGTGGATTGAACTCTTGCTTTTTCATATCTGAAACACATATTAAAGATGGGGAATATCAAAGTATCAAAGCAGTATCAAAGTTGACATTTACAACCTGTGTATGTGCCACTGGCTGATTTTAATAGTTTTTGTAAGTGTTACCTACAAAATATTTAAATATAGATGATAAATTTATAAGTGGTACCTGTAGGCATTGTAGTTGGAAAACCATGAGTAGGTTTATAAGCTTTTGGGCAAAATCAAAAGTAGAATATAAAATTCCAGAAGCATGGCAAAAGGACAGTAAAGTTGCTTATTGCATAAAAATAATGCCATCAAAATAAATGTGACTTCTCTTGTAAGTGGGGTGAAGAGCATAGTGGTATGGGGGAAGCCTACAGAAAGAAGAAACCTTTATAGATTATTTGTAACTGTAAAAATGCTCAGTTGTGATCAAATGGCTGAATTTTTTGCAAATATATCAATGAACGTTTGAAGCTTTTCAGTTCATGCACATCAGTATAAGGATTGTTCCTGCAATCTAAAGGAGTTGCTCGGTTGGTTGAATACTGGTTAGAAATTATGCCAGCTTCCTAATCAATACTGGTTGTGGGCTTTATACTTGCAATATTTCTGCAAAGAGATCGAACCTGCAGGACTGTATAAACACGTTTTGCAGTGCCAGCTGCCAAAAACATGACAGTCGGAAGGAAGGCACAACAAACAGCTGATGGAAAAAGCAATTTCTCAGGCAATCAAAGTGGCTGGTGAGCTTGGGAAAGGGATTTGGTCCCAAGAAAAGGTGTAAGTAAGAACTGAAAATTATTCGTTGGAGTTGTTTTCAAAACAGTTTTTCTGTTGAAACAGTGTTTTGAGATAAAAATTCAGCAAAATTCAATTACATTTCAATCAATAAAAATCTTTGATCCCTGAACTGACTGCTGTTGTAAGCAGAGAGAGACTGTGAAACACCTTTGGTAGTTTTCCTGAAGAAGTCTGCTAATACCAATAGTTGATATTGGCAGCGTCTTTTCTAACAGACTGTGCCACATAAGTGTCTTAAACTTAGCACTAGTATCGGAGATAGTAATTCATCACAATCCCAGCTGCCTACCCATGCAAACTTCAGATAAGAAGGAAAATCTTTGCTGTGTTGTCAGCTAGCAGCGGCTTGTTCTGCAAGCCCAAAGCTTCCTATTCACGCTGCCAAAGTTATCGGGACGCGGGAGGAGTATTTGTGGAGATTTGCAAATCTTTCTGGTGGGCAGGATTGCAAAATGGTGTACTTGTTAAAAATAGCTGAGTGAAGATTCTGTGGCTGCTGATAAAGCATTGCTCAGTGCAGGGTGGTGGCGGGGGAAACCCAGATGAATGGGGATGCTTTTCAGTTTGATTGGCAGTTTGTCACTTGGTTGTTCACCGAGGACAGAATCGGGTGGGATATTTAGACTGAAATACATCACCTGTCTTGCAGAAAAGAGCTTTGAATGACTTAACCTCATCTTGTGGAGCTTACTTCAGATTTCTTTTTGCTTCACTTGTCTTTCTTGGTGTCCAGTGCTGTTCAGCAATATTTTTCTGTTGCTTCTTGACACTAGGAAAGCTAAAAATAGCAGACATAAAGCATCCTGTGACAAGGGAGCAAGGTTTTTACAAGGGTTATTGTTTAAATACCTATTCTGCATTTTCTGCCTAGAGTTGCTGAATATGCATTGCAAATCTGCTTTTTGTAGCTGCTTTTGTGTTGATACAGGTCATTTCATCCCCTCTCTGCACAGAACAGAGCAAATAGTTAGATCCGTCAGATCCTTGGAGTGGACCAGGATTCACTTATCATTCAGGAAGGACCTTACCTGTAAACCCCACATTATCTTCTGTCAGCTTACAGCCTCTAGCAAGAAACTCGGTCTCTTCTGTTGCATGTTGTTCAGTCTACAGGCAGGCTGTAGGCTTCTACGGCACAGCTGTAGATGTAAAACTAACTGGGTTTCTGCCTTTCCCAAAAAGGACTGTATTAAGGAATAAGCTAGAAAGATACTTTTGCTTTGTACGCCATTCCGATCTCACAACTCAGCACAGCCAGGACTTCAGTGAGCAGAAAGTCTGTGAAAGGGAAAAGGCACTTTGATGAAGGTGGCAATATGGCAAGGCGAAACAGCCTGCAGAATTCAGGAGAGACAAGTTTTTCTGAAGAAACAAGTGTGAATGTTTAAGCCACAAAAGTTTGGGTACTGCAGTATGCCTTGTTCCCTCCTGTGCTGCCACTGGGATATAAGTGGCCAGCTTTCCAGCTTGCAGCTCAGAAGGTCTCTGACAGACTTCTGCATGCTTCTTATGTAACCTGGAGCAGTCCGTTTGCCCCTGTCCATGTGCAATGATGAAATTGCTCTGAATGACATAGAGCAGATTGCAGAGTCAGTCTAGCGCAATAAATATGGCATCTACATGACTTAATTTGTCCAGCTGAGGGAGCCCAACGCACCACATACTTCATCTAAGCAATAACTGAAATCCAGTGTATTCCACTGGTCACTGAAATGCCCCGATGATCCTTGCTGCAAGGGAAGGTCCAAACAAGATACTGAAGGCAGGAGTGTTAATGAGTGTTGAATACTTCACTGTTTTTCAGGATGTGAAGTCCCAGAAGAATCTCTTTAGTCATCCATCAGTCGCCAGAAGAGCTGAGAAAGGATGCTTTGTTGTTCTTACTTTAGAGAGATACTTATCTCTCATATACATAGCTTGCCTTGGCTTCTGTTTTCTTCCAGATTTATGGGGAGGTCCTTGTGGAGGAGGTATTATTTTTCAATGACTGGTTTTAACTTATGGTGAAGACAGGCTTGTTAATTCAAATTGGTTTTGTTTATGAGCAGAAGAATTTGTTGTGGTGATTCTACAGGAAACCTTCTCCGGAAATTTGGTGATTTCTGCCAGCTATTGGAGCGATTTCTAGACAGGTCATTCTAAAACTCGGTTTCTGATTTCATGGCTTGAAATGCTGACTTCTTATTTTCATCTCAACGATCCACAGGATGATGATTTGCAGGTTGGAAAAGAAAACAAACGTGATTGCTGTTGCTTTGACCACAAGTTGGTTTTGTTCAGGGGAGAGCTGATGAAGGAGAGCGTGGGTGGGTTCCTCTTGATACCCTGCCCTGCTTTTCATTTTACTAAACAGAGAGAATAGGACATGTTCTTTGCTATTGACATCGGGTGAAATGCTCTCATCAGAGCCACCTCTGGTTCTAAAACCTCCTGTAGTGAGCAAAGGCCAAATGATGCTGAAAAGCTGCTGGTTTATCGTGGCACCCTGCCTTGCTGTTCCTCAGCTCTTGTTTTGGAGTTGTGACACGGGGTGCTGCAGACTGTCAGTCATCTCTCCATTGATCTGCCAAAACCTAATTCATTATTCAAGTGGGTTCCTTCATTGTTCAAGTAACATTCATCAGTTCCCTGCCAATATATGGTAGTTAGCCACTTGAGTGCTGTTTGTATGAATCATGGAGGTTTATCTAGCAAATTTGTTAAGCAGTAGCTAAGCCCACGCACTGACACAACAGTGTGTAATTGTAGGAAAACGCTTGTCTGGCAGACTTCCAGACAAGCAATCCTAAGAGTCCATAGGATTTTATTTTTTATCCTGAGGAAAATGTACGTGCAAATGTACCTTCTAGCAAAAATCATTGCCAGTAACATAGATTAAATCATATTTTTCACAGCAACAGATAGTAATATGAGAAGGCTTTACATCTGTAGGAATTTATAGGCTTGAGTGTTTAGCTATGGTTTAAATCCGACTCTGCTCTAAGGGTGTCCTACAAGAGTCAATCCTGTGTAAGGGCATTTTGTTTTCCTGCAGGAATGTGGGGTATGGGAGAGACACGGCTCTGCACCACCTATCCAGGAGCCGCAGAAGGTCTTGGCCTCTTCAGCAGTAGAGGACTTGTGCCAATTTTTGAGCTGCTTCTTACAGTTTCTTAAAATGTGGGCCAGTGGGGGAAAATACGTCTCTTTGAACAAGAGCGTGGCGCCTCTAGCGAGGTTTTAATTGCTTCAGCTACGTATAGATGTAACCCCCAAACTGCGCTTGGCATGTGGGGTGCAGAATGCTTCCACAGCAGTCGTTGTGAAGTGGCTGGAGAGCTGGGTGACCGCCTCTGCTCCCTGCAGGTTATTGACAGGTTGCACTTAGCAAAGTTTTATATGTCCTACAGAAATTGGCCCAGCGAGGGACGAATGAAGCAGCTTATAGAATCAAAGAACAGTTTGGGTTGGAAGGGACCTTTAAAGGCCATCTAGCCCACCCCCCCTGCAGTGAGCAGGGACATCTTCAACTAGACCAGATCGCTCAGAGCCCCGTCCGACCTGGCCTTGAATGTTTCCAGGGATCGGGCATCGACCGCCTCTCTGGGCAACCTGTCCCAGTGTTTCACCACCCTCATTATAAGGAATTTCTTTCTTATATCTAATGTAAATCTCCCTTCTTTCAGTTTAAAGCTATTACCCCTTGTCCTGTCACTACAGGCCCTTGTAAAAAGTCCCTCTCCAGCTTTCTTGCAGGCACTGGAAGGCTGCGCTAAGGTTTCCCTGGAGCCTTCTCTTCAGGCTGGACAACCCCAAGTCTTTCAGCCTCTCCTCATAGGAGATGTGTTCCAGCCTTCTGATCACTTTTGTGGCTTCTTCTGGACCCGCTCCAACAGGTCCTTGTCTTTCCTATGCTCAGGACTACAGACAACTTCTCACTTCTTCATGACCTTCTATATTGTACAATGTGAATCTTCTACATGGTTTGGCAAAACTGTCCCGATTGAGGCTGCTGAGAGAAGGGCACAAGGATGCTTCCAAACTAGAAGCTCTCCTGCTGCTCTGCAGAAGCATCCATCCACCCAGAAAGGCTGCAAACACAGCTGTGCATTAATAACTACATCTCAAAGACAGAAGTTTAGTTAGGAGTGGTGGAGATTCTCTGGAGGAGATTGTTAGTTTCTAATTGGACTTCTAAGAGATGTAGGACTAATGGAGGAGGAGGTGTTGATGTGGGGACTGCCTTGCAGTGAAGACTGCTTGACCCAGAATGGCTTTAAACATTGAGATAGAATGCCAAAGATTTTCCAAGAAGGTCTGATTTGGGTATATTTCTAGCTGTCTTGTTCTGGGCAAGTTGACATTTGGCCTTGTCACCAATATCTCGCTGGATGAAATACCAACAGTAAAGCTATGCATCACCCCTACCCCTTGTCTTTGAAGTGAGTGCATCTTGGTATTTCAGAACTTGAAGAAAGGTTCTCAAAAGGTGGCAGTACACCTGAAAGACTAGAGGTAAAGATTTCTTCCCAACAAAGTAATTGATACAAGTTATAAGTAGAACTGAAGATACATTTACTAGTTTGGTATTTCAGATAACGCAATGAGAAAAATGATTAATTCTTTAACGTCCAAACCAGGAGAGAGTAAAACTGTTCATTCACATTTACCCATCAGTGCACACAGAAGGAAATGACACAGAAAGTTACATGAAGTTGCCTTTCAGTGGAAATGTCCCCTTTTGGGTTATCTTTTAATTATTAGGAATCTCAGTTATGTCTTGGAGCCGTTGAGTTGTTTCAAGGCAGAGTCTTGGTCTCAATGCAGCAGCTGAACTTGACAATGTTAATATTCTCTGAACAGCTGCATGGAAAAGGCTTGGAGTATAAATGTATCAGTAGCCTACAGTAAAAAACAATTTACTGTTAGGGGGTAAAAGATCTAGCATCATCCACTTTTTCATGAAACTTCAGTCTAAGAGCAAGATTGGGTGGATGCAACAAGTGTAATTGGCAGAAGCACTGTGGGGACATATGTGCCTTGTTTTGCATTAACCCTGACATAGCAGTAGGTTTCTAGGTATTCACATTCTAGTTTATAGCAGTACCATGTGTCTTTATTTAAAAAGCTTTAAAACTGTAAAGCAGTCTCCTTGGGAAGCTTTATGGGATTTTTTTTTTACAGGGTTATAGCTAGCATGTGTTTATATAAGCTTTACTTTTATTATCATTGGCTTGATATGTTTAAATGAATTTGTGGTATCAAGAGAGATGGGGCAGTGAGTAGGAGAAGGTAAGAATGAAGAAAGAAATGTTATTTCATGATATTGAGCTATGCTATTTAAAAAACCTGAAAATTACTATTAAATAAATGACACATAAATGTGGAAAATCAAACTTTACACAGTACTCTTGCTCACACACAGTGCATGCAACCACCTGAGATGGTCCCAGAGGGACTATCAGGTTGTCCTGGATTACTTGCAACATCTTTATCTCTCAGGAAGCAAAAAGTTTTAATTAATCCAACTAGATCAGCAAATATATCTGACTAGCTCACAACACTGCACAGCTTTATAGCATATTGTGCTAGAGGGATAAACAAATCTTAGATAAAAGATAACCACCAAGGTATTGTACCGCTTGGATGGAAGGGGCTAGGGATATTGTTCGTGTTTTGCTGTTCTGAAGTTTCAGAACACCAAGTGAGTGATCTAGGCCTGTGTCTGCACAGAGATCCTTGGAAATCTGCAGGGCTTAATTTTGTATACTTATGGAATAATACCTGTGTGCGGGTGGCCTTCAAAAGGGAGAGTTACCCAAGTAAGTCAGGCCAGTTACCTTGGTAGATCCTGCCTGATTTCAGTGGAGCTCTGTTCCTCAGCAGACACTGCTTTTCAGTGGATAAAACAGGTATTTTCTGTTAAATCTTCTTAACTTGGCCTAGCTTTACTTACAGACAAGTGCTATGGTTTATCAACCAGAGTGTACGGGAAGTTGATAAGACAGACATGGGAGTGAGGAGACAAGTTGTTCCCATTGTGGAAAAATGGAATCATACCAGTGAATCAGGCCTTAATATATTTTTTTTTTCAGTTCCATGAAGAGATTTCATTGCCTAAATTTTGTTAGGTTGAGTTTCAGAACTGAAGAACTGTGTGGCATTGTTGTGCATCCAGAGAGGCTGAAAGAGTCGCAGGTTTTTTTGTGGTTTTGCGGGTTTTTTTTAAAGAAAAATAAAAAGCCCTAATCTCTGGGAGGTTTCATTATTGCACTACTGCCTGTTGTACTGTAATGTTTGGTGGCACTGAGAGACAGCAGGTAATTGGATGGAAGATGACAGATACTAGTTCTTGGTTTCTGATTGCTTCATTTCTGTAGGTCTAAAGTAGTACAGTGACATGTTCCTCCTTGAAATACTGAGAGCACTGACGACTGAGCCCACACATCTCTCATCTCCATTCATCTTTCCTGCAGCTTTTTCTGCAAGAACTGTGTTAGAATCAGGAAAAGTTTTCCACTGGTGGAAATGTACACAACGTGCGAGTATGACTGCAGGTTCCTCCTTAAAGAGCTTTATACCTTTCCCTTCGATATGGAGGAAGGACAGTGTAGCATCCAGAATGGCATCTCTCCCCTGGGTACCTGCTGTGCCTCACTGCCAGTGCTGAGTAAAAAAAAATCCACATGTGCTTCAGCAGGAATATTTCAGTCAAGAATGATTAAAACTAGTTTTCTCCCACTGGCCAGCAGCCAGCATGGATTTGTCAAGATGAGTTCATGGCAAATTAATCTGATTTCTTCCCTTGACGAGATAACTGCCTAGTGAATAAGAGGAATTTAGTAGATACGATATATCTGAACTTCTTAAAAGGCTTCTGACACTCTTCCACATAGTGGTCTCGTAGCAAACGAGTGAATGATCTCAACACAGTCATAACAAAGACAGCGATAACTGATTGAAGAATCTCTCTCAAAAAGTAATCAAGGGCTTTGCTGTCAAACCTGGAGGGAGTTGCTAGGGATGTCTACCCCACATGTGCTTTTATTCAACCCTTTCACTAGCAGAGTTGAGTGACAGAACAGAGAGAGTACATCGGCAGAGTTATGGGAAGGGTTGCAAGAGGTTTAGATGACAGCATCAGAATCCACAATGATCCTGATAAATTGGAAAGGCAAGGTGAATGTCAATAAAGCCAAGTGCAATGCATCACGTGTAAAGAGGGCAAATCAAATGCATAAGCGCAGTACAGGGAATAACTGGCTCTGCTGCTGTGAGGCTGGAGAGGATCTTGGAGGAAAAGGAAGGGGGAAAGTGATAGGCAACTGTGGACTGAATGTAACACAACAGTGGGCTAAAACCTGTAAATCTCACTCTGGAGAGTATCAGGAACAATGTCATAGGTGAGCTAAATAAGGCATTTATTCTGCTGGGTTTAGTGCTGATGAGACATCTCTTTTTTTGATACAGGGCTTTAAGAAAGTTTTAGACCAGCTGAAGAGAGAGGTGATCAATAAAAATCTGTTATGAAACAGGATCTCAGGGGAGCAGTTGGAGAGACTGACTTTGGTTTAAGCTGATGGAAGCTGAAGGGGAACATGAAGATTGACTTCTACCATGGAAAAAGTGTGCTTGAAAGGGCAAAAAATGTTAGCCCTCTGTGTTTTATGAAGGGCAGTCAGGTCAGTTAGGAGGGAATCAAAGGCTGTTTCCAACATCAGTCTGTCAAAACTTTTCAGCTGTGGATGGATTCAGACCATGGGTAAAGGCACCACCAGATTTGGTAGACTCCACTTCATCGATGAGTATCTGTCAGGCTTGCTCCAGGTATTCTTGCTCCTGCCTCAGTATGGCAGTTGGACCAGGCAGTCTGTTGAGATCCCTCCCAACCCTACATCTCTCTGATGCTGCAGGGAGAATAAGGTACAGCCGAAAATCTCTGTTATGTGTTAAGCAAGGCAAAGCTAATTTTCTCTAGATGGTTGACTGTGCTTTAACATTTGGTGATGTTTTACGGTCAGTGATGCAGTGGCTATATGTTTGCACTGCATATTCGTCCTATTTCACTTCCATATTAGGAATCAGTTCTTTATGGAAGAAGAACCTGTTCTCACTGTGGGCCTGAATAAAGTCCATCTTCAGGAAACAGAGGGAAATGAATTTCAATAGAGGACTGTGACTTTTTTTGGCGTTAGAAGTTTTTGTTACTGAATTACGGTCTCAAATAAAAATAAAGACACTAAAGAAAAAGAAAATACTAATTTTCTCTTAGAAATTTTATTTCCTCCCTCTTTTTTTCTGTCTTAATTCCTTTAAAAATATATTTTTAAAAATTCCACATCTTTTGGTATTGCCCACTGGAAGAAGAGAAGGATGGAAGTAGAATCTTCCTTAAAGATTGAGAAAAAAGAGAGATTTTGTGGTAGTTTTCTTACTTTCAGCAATTTCTCTCTTTTTTCAGGGTAAAATAGGCAAGCAGGTAAAAGGAAGAAAGCCTAGAAAAGGATATTTTTAGAAGTTGAAAGATTATTAAGCTTTTATCTTATTCTGTCTACATTTTTGTTGCATAACAACACGAAGGATTTTCTAAGAAAGCAGAATATTTAATTTCTTCTAAAGTGTGTCATGAAAATTAAAGCATCTTTCAAAGCTCTATTGTGAAATGTAATCAGAATTGAAGTAGAATGAAGTTGATGGAAAAATGGTTATAAATAACTGCCATTGATTTCTACATGGTGATGTGACAATTAGAGATGGCTTGGAGGCTGAATTCTTCTGCAGGAAAAAGCCCGGCTCTATAGAAATGGCATCGTGTTGAGTTCTGTGTCAGTTTTTCCTCAGCGGAAGATGGTCAGTTTTGAGGTAAAAGCCCCTTAAATTGGATCTTTCCTGAACTCTGAACACTGGAAGTAACAGTCATATCTGTGCCCCTTCAAAATTTGTGTTTCTGTGTGCACAAGCCAACAGTAATGGTAATGGCTAGGGAAAATTTGTAATTCTCACAATGTGTTGGCAAGGTTGAACAGTCCAAAAGCATCATCAGTTGTCACACAGACAAATACCATCTGCCTTAAGATGGGGTGTGGCATCCTTTAAGTCTCATCCCTCTTGCTTCATATGTGATCAAATGGCATTGGGTTAAAGGTGAGGAGGGTAGAGTGAGGTGTGATGATTCCTCACCTATTTTTTAAAAGCATTTAATCAGGTCCTTTGGTCCTTCCTGAACTGGGACCTCGATCACGTGGTGTTTTTTAAGCACTCGAATAGTCCCACTGACCTCGTTGTTGCTTAATGTGAGCTTACCTTTAAGTGTTTTTCTGGCCACAAGCCATAATGAAAAGAACATTTCTGACATTTAAAGTTTATGGGTGGAACTTCCAAATATAGTCAAGATGGAATAAGGAGGGTAAGTCCCATTTGAAGGTCACTAGGACTCATGACTAAAATTCATGTAGGCATATTGTAAAACCTCGGCATCCATTTCAGCGAGGTCCCATGTATGGAAGTTGTTTTTTTATATGTTTGAGTGATCACCTGTTTGGTAAAGGCATGGGAACAAACCATCATTGCTTTATATGGCGAAAGGACTAGCTTCATTTGCCCTTCTTCTTCCTCTTTGACCAGAAACATTTTAAAGCACAAAATCTGATGGATGCTTCCACTCCATTATTTTTGAATAGGAAATTGAGGCATAAAGAAGGTTACTGCTGTGCCTCATTAATGCAGACATTTCCTGCTCAAATTGATAGTCCACCTTACCTAGAGGAAATGTAACTCTCTAGTTAATCAAACACAATCTTTCTGCATTAGCACTTGAAAGAAAAAGAATAAAAAAGAAAAGCAAGTCAATAGGGTAAGAAAGAAGTTCAGAAAAAAGCCATTGGCATCAGTGCCGTATCGGAAAATATTGAAAGGGCTGGAGGATGTAAATCTGAAAAGATTAAATGTGGATGAAGATTGGTCATGCAAGAAGGAGCTTGTAATCACATCTCCTTCTCTGAAGATGAATGAAGTGAAAGAGAAGGGGAAGACAAGTGTGTGAGATACCTACACCACCTGTGGCATGGTCACAGCCCTTAGAGGTCCTTGCCCAACCTTCTGTTTCCCCATGCATGAGGTCATTTCAGCAGAGAGGTTGGTTTAGCGACATGCAAGACTCTGTGTGTGCTCTTGTGTGTGAGTGATGGTGTATTCAGCCCTATCGCATACATTGCAGTTGCAGCACTTCTTTATTGGCAGACCTTACTTAATATTTTTCAGGGATCATAACAGATGCACATTATTTGTATTGTGTTGATGGGTTTTGGAGCAGGATTACAATTTTAGGAAGTTAGTAGATCCCACAGGCTGCTTTGGACATTTTTTGGGGGGTGGTGGAAATAAATTTCCAAGCTTCAGAGTGGGGCTGAGCACTGCAGCTGTGTCACATCTTCTACCAACTGCTAAAGGACCAATCCAGAAAAGCACAAACTTAAGTTTCTGTGTAACCTGTTGAAACAAACCCAGGAATATCAGAAAGTGTTAATGAATGAAATCTGAAAGTGCTTTGCTAAACTGAGGGCTTAATGATGAATACTGGGGCTCTCTCAAGTGCAATACTCTCTAGTTATCTTAGGAACAAGCAAGATTTAAACTCCCCTGCATTACAGACTGAATAGTGAGAAAATTATTCATAGGGTTTAAACATGGGTGTGTTTTTGTTTAAGCGCTTCTTCTAAGCAAGAGAAGCCATTAAATACTTCTGAGTGTTTGCAATATTATAAGGGGTGATTAGAGGCTTTGGAAGGAGTGTAATGGAAACTGCATCAGTATTGAACACCCACACAAGCGCACAGGAGAGGAGGGACAGGAAGCCAAGCTGAGCAGATTTGATCTAGCCTAATTAGTCAGATTGTTGTTGTTGTTTTTACAGTCTATTATTGATATACAAACATGCTGTTGAAGAATTAGTAATCTAAAACATGGCAGTTCATTAGAGTTTTTAGTGGTGCTCTAATAGCCACGCTCCATCTGGATGATAATAAGAAATAATGGACTGTAGAGACATTATGCATCCTCACCTTACAATCCATTTTCAGCCAGCTGACAAAGCAACAAAGAGGATATTTGCTGAAATATATGACTTTGTGATTATAAATTCAAAGGAAACAAGCATACTCCTGTGTTCTTTATCTCTGCACCAGATATTTATTCCTTTTTTCCTTTGTGTGCTGCACAAATGTATCTAACCACTTTTATACTGTGGATAAAGGCACGTCATTGTGTCAATGTGACACAGACATCTCTGCAGTGGCATGACATTTTTAATAGTTTTTATGTTACTACAATAAGAATGTCAGAATGAGTCAGACTTCCTCATAGTTTATTGTCTTGCAGGTGGTAATTGTAGCAACAAAGCGTCTTCACATATAATGGCAACACATGGAGGTTGTTCACTGGTGTGTTTTCATGTGTACGTGAAAAGGAGGAGTCAGTTGTGGTCTCTTTTAATTGGTAGCACTTAACAGAGGAACAGGAGCTTTTGGTTAGAGGTGTCTAAAGGTTAAGGCTCTCATCTAGGAATGTGAAAACTTTAGTTCCATTTCCAGATCTGACATTTGGTAGAATCATTTGATAAATTTTGTGGTACTTTTTTCCTGTCCAAACCTGTGCCTGACTTACTGGTTTAGATGTTGAATAGTTGGGGGCAGGAACTCCACGTGTTTTTGTAGAGTAACTACCAAACCACATTCCAAGTTACGTGGAGCCAACAAAATTGTTCCAGGAATCACAAAAAAAGGAGTCTGACTGCACTGAATTAGTCTGAATTTCTGTAGCTGACTCCACAGAACTGGTTCAGACCTCGGGTTAAATTCAAAGAGTGCAGGAGGCATTTAATTTTTACCAATCTACAGTTGAAAAGCTCAGATGGAGGCAGAGGTAAGTGGGGCATACTGTCCATTGCACTGGCCGATCTAATAGACTGCAGTCGGGACATTTCATGATACCTGAAAGTTCATGTGGGTCCAACCCACAGCGTTTGTGGGAAGAAATCAGATGAACCTTGTAGTTCATCCAGATTTCAAAAAATATTCTTTGCTCCAGGGGTTGCAGCCTACCCATAGGACTGGAGGCAGTTCTTCCTACCACGAGCAGTATGTTCAATGGTGAATAGTTCCAGGATAAACATAGCCAGGGTACATGAGAACAGTATGGATTTGTGCTGAAATTAGTGCCTGTCTCTTGCTTCTCGTAAGAATGTGATGAGCATATGTAGGCATAAATACAGTGGTCCAATATATCCTGATCTTTTAAACTGATGTACTAGCATGCTTAAGGTAGAGTCAATATTATTCAATAGAATGGCGAGACATGTATGGCTGACATGACAAAGCCACAACAGGTATCTGCTATAAATCTGCAAAAGGTTTGGAAGTCCCGTCGTAGGCACTGGAAACATGAGTTGTTCAGGATATTAGGCAACATATTCAGAACACTGCTAGAGTTTTTGAGAGTTTTTTTTCCGTTCACTTTCAGATATATCTATGTTTTTACATCGTTTCCTTTTTTCTGAAAACCTTCCCTGTTAGTAACCCACATGGAACATTTAAACTAATTTAGGATGTGCTCCTTGCCCCCTTCTTACCCTCCCCCTCAACAACCCAGAAATATTAATTATAAAAACGAAATGTGAGATAAAAGCTACTAAACAGGCAGGATTAAGACAAACCATCAAGCTATTACTCTGAATTCCCTGACCGTCGAGTACAAGGTCTTAAGAGTGCTAAGCTTTAATAGTAGATTAATAGTAGACGCATTTTTTTCTGTAAAGAACAAGAAACCAATTTAAAATTTTCACTTTTAAATTTTTTCAATTATAATGATGTATCATTGGTTTTTGCTTTCTGCACGACATTTCGTTGCTTTCTTATTCTTGCAACCTGTTTCTGTCTGAAAAATCTTGGAGCAACCTTAAGATAAAAGGATGGTAAATTCAGTCCTACTGTAGATGAACAAAAATGTTATTGTTTGAATGCTTTTAATATTGGAAGGATGCTTTCAAAGTTTGTAGATATGTTTTATCCTAATATGATCAAGAATTGCATCGAATTTGATACTTCTGCCTGTAACTGTTGTCATACTTACATGTACTTCCAAACATGAATGGAAAAGATCATATTTTTCATGTAGAGCTACAACAAATGAAAAACAGCCAAACTCGTTTTTTCTCAAATTTCCAGAAAACCTTCAACTTGATGTTGGAAAATGTCAGGCCAAAACAAATCAGTCTAACAAAAGGAAGGAAGTTTAGAGTGGGAGGTAAAACTGCCTCAGCTGGGGAATGCACTGTTCACTCTGCAAATAACATTTTAACTCCACTTCTTACTCCAAAGTAAATATCCTTACTTTGTTAAAAAAAAAAAGGAAAATACATTTGTGAGACATAGTATTACCTTCCGTTTCCTGCCCCAAATAAAATTTGACAATAAGCTTTATATTTGTAATATTTTCTTTCCTTTGTTTTATAGTTGCTTCACATTCAAGACACCTAGCTAAAAATATAAAGAAAGTTAATATCCTAGGCAGAAAATTTGGTTGGAAAAGTGTGACAAAATGAGGACAAAGTTAATTTTTGACAAATCCATTTTTTAGGTTGTGATCCTATTACATCATTTTAGAACCCAGTATAAAATGATGGACTTCAGTAAGTTCTGTTTATGGAGCCTGGGCATCTCATATATCAGATCAAGATGTTTTGGCAATTATCCCATTGTTATCCTGAGGGACTCTATCCTCATACGCTGTTTTTCTTGAAATGGTTTCTGTGAAGGTGGTAATTATTTTTTTCTGAGTCTTTCCCCCCAAAAATTGCTGACGTCGCACAACTGTTGACCTGGCATGCAGCTAGGTAGTTATGTACAGCTATAATTGGAATAAGGACATCTATGTTGTCCCAGGGTAAAATCCTGACATAGTTTTTCTGCTGATTTCCATGCAACCAGAATGTTATCCCTGTTTTTTGACGAGGGGAGACCTACAGGATCCATAGGCTCAATTACAGAATCACAGAATCACAGAATGGTCGGGGTTGGAAGGGACCTCTGTGGGTCATCTAGTCCAACCCTCCTGCCGAAGCAGGGTCACCTACAGCAGGCTGCACAGGACCT
>Ga0065711_1033791_pt1 | contig 24831 bp, 26 predicted proteins | sample Hoacrofraction12_FD_59098 | JGI IMG/M metagenome (GOLD analysis project Ga0065711, IMG submission 59098) | Hoatzin crop microbial communities from Cojedes, Venezuela - Epithelial fraction 12 v2 (version 2) | ecosystem: Host-associated > Birds > Digestive system > Esophagus > Crop | place...
CCCCCCCCCAACTCACCCCCCCACCCCTCTGGGCTGTCCCACACCCTTTCCCCAATTCCCCACTGGGGTTTTCTGTGCCTTTCCCAGGGCTGTGCTGGGAGGAGTGGGGCTCCACCCCGCTTTGGGGGTACTGCCAGGGGCTGATGCTGCCTGTCTGCTGCTCTTGCTCCCCCAGACCCTGCAGGGTCCCCCGCGGGACGTCCAGATCCAGGCCATCATGCAGCAGCTCTTCACCGTCATCCCGGCCCCGGCCGGCAGCGCATGGCACCCGTCCCGCTGCAGGACTTGCGCGGTGGTGGGGAACTCGGGGCGACTGAAGGGGTCTGGCCACGGGCTGCGGATCGATGCCCATGACTGGGTGCTGAGGTGGGTGAGCCGAAGGGGCTGGGCCCCTCCCTGGGACCCTGGGGTGCCCCAGCCCCCAGCCACGAGCCCGGTGATGGCAGAGGGCTGCTGGCCCTGCTCCATGGAGCCCACACCAGCCCTGTGCTGCCCACGTCCCCTCTTTGCTGCTGGCCAGGGTGACCTGGTGTCCCTGCCCGGCGGCCTGGGACTGGCGCGTGTGCGCCTGTGTTTTGGGACGTGCCCTCCCGCTGTCTCCTAGGATGAACCAAGCAAAGATCGCTGGCTTCGAGCTGGACGTTGGCAGGAGAACAACCCATCACCTCATGTACCCGGAGAGCGCAGTGAACCTCGGGCCGGGTGTCCACCTCGTCCTTGTCCCCTTCAAGCCCCTGGACCTGCAGTGGGTGACCAGCGCCTTCTCCACCGGAGAGCTCACGCAGTGCGTCCGCCTTGGGGACAGACCCTGGGGATGGGGTGGGGGGCCCTGGGGCCTCACTGGGGCCCTGGCCTAGGGGAGCAGAGGACGCTGGGCGAGGGTCCAGCACCCCTCTGCACCGCGCTGTGGGAGGTGGCACCGACCCGGCCCCGCGCAGCTGGGGCATCCCGCAGTCCCACAGCCCCCACCGGCAGGATGGCGGCCATGGGGCTTGATGGTCCCTTCCCAGAGCCGGGCCGGGGGCTGCTGAGTGGCCACCCACGGGGCTGGGGCTGCCGAGGGGCCGTGGCCGCCCCCCGCACGCCGGCTGCCTGTGGAGGAGAGGCCCCGGTGGCCGAGCGCCCCGCGCTCACCGCTGTCCTCCGGCTCCCGCAGCACCTACGTCAGGGTGAAGCCGTTCATCCACGCTGACAGACGCAAGGTAAGGGCCGGGCAGGCTCCAGCGTCTCCTCCGGGCAGAGCGGCGAGGCGGGCAGCAGGGCGATGGCAGCGGGTGGCAGGGCCGGCTGTCCCCTCTGCAGCTCGGGGAGCAGCTGATGGCCGCCCTGCTGCCCGCCAGGTGCTGGTCCTGAGCCCCGCGTTCCTCAAGTACGTCCACGACAGCTGGACGCAGCGCCGCGGGCGGTACCCCTCCACCGGCTTCACGGCCCTGCTCTTCGCCTTGCACGCCTGCCAGCGGGTGAGCGCGGCCGGCGGGACCGGGCACGGCGGCCATTCTGCCACGGCACCGCGCGCTCCCGCAGCCCGAGCGCCCGTGGGCGACGGCTCTGGCTGGCCTCTGTGCAGGTCTCCGTCTTTGGCTTCGGAGCAGATGCCGAAGGGAACTGGCACCACTACTGGGAGAAAAACCGCTGGTCCGGAGCCTTTCGCAGGACGAGGGTCCACGACGCTGACGCTGAATTCGGCCTCATCGAGAAACTGGCAGCTGAAGGCAGGATTCTGTTCTACAGATGATGCCTTTCCAAGGAACTGAGGCCAGGCTGTTCGCACAGGAACTGGCCGTCCCCTGCACAGCCGGCAGCTGCCTCAGCTCTCCGCTCGCTTCGCTGCCCTAGTGCCACCGCGTGCCCACAGACCCTGCGATCCCTGGGCTCTGGGTGCTGCGTGGGCTGGTCCCAGCAGCCGGGCACTGCGGGTGCCAGGAGGTGACACGGTCCCATGGCACCAGGGACATTGCACTGGGCTGGACACAGGCTGCGCGTGCCTCTGCCCACGCTGCCTGGGAGAGGAAGAGGAGACGGTGGGCTGGAGGCGGGCGTGGAGCCCATGAGCGGCTGTCCACGGCCCTGCGGTGGCCACCAAGCCTTTGGGTGCCAGCTGCGGTGATGATGGCAGCCAGTCTGACGTGGCTGCCCGCATGACAGAGCTGGCATTTCCACACAGCGACAGCTTTTGGGGGAGATTCAGAGCTGTTCTTTGGGTGGGGGACAGGGGCATCTTCCCTTCCTGCCCTTTTATAACCAAAGCCATATTTTTAAAATTGTATCACACAAGAGTAAGAAAGGAAAAGACTCGAGTCAAAAGATGACAGATTCAAGTACAGTTGAAATGATCTTACATTGAATAAACTTTGAAAAGCCGCACGAATCTATTCTTAACATGTGCTTTACTTTTCGCACCCTTACTGCTTTGAAAGCCAACACAACCTGCAGCACGCTGCAGATGCCGCAGACAGCGCTCCCAACGAGGTCCTTCTCCTCTGGAGCAGGGTTAGCGGCATGGACGTCTGTTCCTGCTCTCAAACACGAACTTCCCTGAACGAGGCTCAGCTTTTCCGCGGCCGTTAGTCACTCCGCGTATTAAAATCTCCAGACCTCCCCCACTCATGAGCTCCTGTTCTATATCAGAAGCCTGTAGTGCTCGTGTTAACTCATTAGCTTCATTGATTTTCTGCCTCTCCAGGTAGCATGTCCATTTCTGTATGCATCTTCTGCTTCTCTTCTCCACTAACCCCAGTTTCCCCCTGCCAGTCTCGCTCCTGCCCACCCTTCAGCTGCCCTGCTCCCTCCAGGTGCCACGCACCGATGCTCTCCAGGCTTTGCTGAGGTTTACAAGTAACGGGCTTTCTGACCAAAGACCAAGCCCTTAGCTGCGAACTGTTTAACTGGGGCTGTCGCCTTCCTCACAGTCTAGTAGTGCCATATGATCCCGAGCCCATGGATTTATTAAACATCCTTGTTTCAAATGTATTTTTCTTACAAACCCATTTTTTTCAGTATTCTAGCTTGGAGATTAATCAGTCTCCTTCCCCACAGCTCAAATTGCTTCTCTCCCCCCTTGAAAAAACGCAGGTTTCTATACTTCCTAGTTTGCAGATAAGTTACACTAACTGAAAAAAACCCAAACCCTCAAACAAAAAAATACTTTAAAATCAATTATAACATAGCTTTCTCTCTGCCTTATCTGATCTTGTGCCTGTCACTCACTGCCACTGTTGGACCAACTGTTTGGACCAAGTTTAGAATCGGCACCAAAGCAAATCCTGACCTGAGAGTTAAGAGTTAACGAGCCTATTCTGCCTCAGAACAAGGCAGGAATCCACAATGTTTTATTTTTCCTCATTATTTGCAAATTTCCTCATTATTTTCCTCATTATTTTCAAAATTCTCCCAGTATAATTTCACATACCAAGCACTCTACTCACGCATTATCATTAAAAAGAGAAAAAAAACCATCATCATCATCATGGTATGTACATACTTTGCCCCAAGGCAGGTGTGTTTTTTAATTATCATTTCCAATTCAGTACCAGGATTAGCTCAAATAATTTAATTACTCTTCCAAATGCTTTACCAAAACCCACAGAGGATGGACTTTATTTCAAAATACAAAGAGAGGGGAAGTGAAAAACACAATCCAATTTAAAAAACAATTAAAACTCCAAACACTTTTTTTTGCTGACACATCAACCTGCAACTTCATCAGAGCAATCCGGAGCCCCCGCGAAGCCCCACGGGCCAGCGAGCACATCCCACGTGCCGGCTCTCACCACCTCGCCCAGGACAGCTGGGAGGAAAGCGCAGGGGCCTCGGGACATTTTCACACAGGTCTGGAACACGGCAGCAGCACACTCCAAAACATTTTTAAGAAAAATTTAAAAAGCTCACTGGTGTTGCTAGGGAGCTTGTTTGATGGCAACTTCAGTCCATTCCAGGTCTCGTGACACCACCGCCCATTGCTCCCGGAGGCAAACAGAACGCAGTCGCTCCAGCAGCTCTCCCGGGGAGGGGGCGGAACTGGGTGAACACAGACTGACACAAAAGGGGGGTTACAGCAGGGTTTGCACAGCCCGACGAGATGGCCAGTCTGTGTAGCAGCAAGGTTCAAGCAGTTCCATCCACTAATTCATGCCAAACAAAGAATGATGGGACAGGTAACTCCAAACCTCTTCTCTTGGGTGCTCAGAAGATCACTTGTGTTTCGAAAAACCCGTCTAGCTCTCCTCAAAGGTCTGTTTTGTGGGATGAGGTCATTGCTTATTTAAGTTGTCTTCCCAAGTTCGATTTTCCTCTGGATGGCACGTGCTGAGTGATAGATCAAGGAGTCAATGAATCCTGCAACTACAAGGAAAAAACAGACGGATCAAGCCAGACATGCCTCAAAGAGAGAACAACTCCCAGGGAAAGAGAACACAAACCCTGCTGTCAGCGCACAGGAATCCCACCTCCCCCAGGTGGAAGACAGCTGCTGCTGCTCAGAAGAGTCGGTCCTCGTCTCGTTACGACAGACAAGGTCCAGCTTGCAGGCAGAGGTGATCACGCTGCGCCAGAAAAAGCTCTCTCTTACAGAGGCAAAAATGAGACAGGCCGAGCCTCGTGTGTTTACTGAGGAGTGCGGAGAGGCTGCAGAGGAAGCTGATGCCGAGAGCTTTATGCCATGCACGTCACTGCCCTCAGCCAGCTTGCCAAGGGCACGTTTCCCATTTCTTGCTCCTTTCACAGCAACCTTAAAAGCAAGCTACGCTACCCAGTGCTGCCCTTCACGGATGCCTTTGTTGGAGACTGCAGTGCTGACCCAGCAAGGACACACAGCAAAACAAACCAACGCCTTCAGTTCTTCCCGCAGCCCTTCCCCCACATCTCCCCAGCACTGAGGGAGCCCGTTCACTCAGTGCTTCTTTGGGACTGCAGGAAAGCTCAGAACGGGTCTGCTGCATGACAAAACCCGACAGCCCGGCACCCAGCGAAGCGGCCTTTGCAGGATGGGACCCCTGAGCTCCTGCCTGGGAAGAAACACAGGGTGCCAGCGAAGGAAGGTGTTTGCAATGCCGTTCTGAAGCTTCCCGTTCTTCCTCTTATTCAACACCGCTACCCAAGGAGTAAGCGAGCGATTACTTGGCCCTACACGAAACCAGACATTTCAATACTATACAAAAAGTAGCAGCTAAAACAGGAACGGAGTCTTCTGTTAGTGCAGAATACAGACGATTGGCCTGACTATCTGGCCTTCGAGTAACACGTCAGATGGCTGTCTTTCGTTGTTGTTTTGCCCTGAAACTATGTCTGTTTGTGGAATCAATTTGATGCTGTAACACAAAACCTGTTACACAGCTGATTTGATCTGTCCTATAGAGAGTCTGAGCACAGTGGCAGGCAGCAAACACTGTGAACTGGCTGCCAAACCTCATCAGTGCTAGACAGCACTTGCGTCTGTCCTGAAAATAAATTTTTGAACATCTTTGCCTGAGTCAACCATAGAAATCAATACGATCATTCTACACAGAGAAATCCTGATTAACAGTAGCAGGTTAATTGAGCATTGTGACACCATGGTCATCCCTGACCATGTTTCAGAGCACCCGGGGTTATTGCCTGGAGTGCAAGGCTGGACCAAGGCTGGGCTCTGTCACGCACATGGAGCTGAGCTGGACACTGACGAGCTACTGCAGAAGCCAGCACTGAGAGTGACGTCCAGAGACTCCAATGGCTCCGCAGGAACAGCCTCTGCTTACGGGACCCTGTCTAGCTGTGAGCGCTGCTTTCAGTCCCTGCAGAGCACTCACGGGAGCTCCTGTGTCTGGGAACACCGTCTGAGACCTCCGAGATGGTTATGCCCACGACGACCTGGGTTTTGCTGGCTTTGGTTCCACAGGAAAGCACCTACCTGCTTACAGACCCAAGCTGGCCAAGAAAACAGCACAGATGCATTCATATTGTATGTGAAAGGCCGCATTATTTGAAAACAAGAAGTCCCGTAGAGCATCTAAATGAAATATTATGATAGGTCTACATCATAATGAAATTAAATACTTCATTGAATGAAATATTATAATAGGTCTACAGCATCTTCAAAGTCTGCAATGCGAATTACAATCTGACACCACTCCTGCGACTCTCCAGAACAGGCTATATCCTCTCCTGAAGGCTGAAATCCTCTCTCCCCACCAAACAGGGATTTATCACCAGCCATGCAGCCTTTAGAAAGAGTAAGATGGCAAATGTTCACACTTTCAAAAGAAAAAAGCTTCAAAGGTGCAATACCTGTAAATATGCCTCCAACGATGGCACAAACTCCCGTGAGGAAGTGTGTAAAGGACCTAGAATGGGGAAAACAACACGAACAACCAGCATGAGCTCAGATACCAACATGTCAGAGAAGCAACAGTTAACTAATAAAAACTATTTCATAATTAACACGGTGTTTATCACAGCACATAAGTATGCATTATGTAATATTAATAGCTGACAACTAACAGATTTTACAATTACATAGCCCCTGTTGGCTACAGAATGGAGTTTGTCACTGACACTTTTACTGAGCAGCACTGAGTAGCATTAGAGTAGTACGCTCTAACGAGCTCAATGGCAACTCTAGGAGGCAAGTACTGAACTCATAAACCTAAAGGATGGACTTTAAATCCCCAAGATTTTATCCACTCCTACCCAGACAGAATGCACAGCAGGCTGCTTTAACACTAAAACTAAATCCCTAAGCACACGTTCACACATTTTAAGGTGCAGGCATTGGCTGTCTCTCATTGGGATCCTAAAAGACAGGACAGCTACAAGCCCTTCCATTCCCCTGCAATTGCATGCCTGTGATTAACAGAGGACCCAGAAAGAACAAAGAGGTTCCACACCGACTACAACATGAGGAAAAGCTATAGCAAAAGCAGAGTAAGTAGCCAGGCTGGATCAGCGCGGGTGCCGCTGCAGCTGCTGGTAAGATGGGCACGCTATGTAAAGCCAGTCTTCCCATTAAAAAAGACTTTGAGGAAATTAGTCCGAAATGAGAACCACTATGTCAGACTTCTGCTCACTGCACCAATTCCCTTCTCCATCTTGGTACTGGATTGAAACACTTCAGGCAGTACAAGAAAAACCTCCATCCCTTTCAGATGGTCACATCGAGAGGAAGGGCATCTGGGAGCTCCTCTTCCTCTCCACTGACTGGGAAGGGGCTTGGATGGCTTTCAGGCGTCGGCACTGCCATGTCGAAGCAAGGATGGAGTTGTAAGCTATGTAAAATGACAGAATCAACGGCGGGTGAATGAAATAGATTGAAACGTCTCTTACCTGTGCTTCTCTGTGAGCTTCACCATCATGGGCGAAAGTTCATAAAGCACAAATACGCCAGGCAGACCCTGGTCTCCCAGTAGCCCGTTGGCTATCTTCTCATGTCGTGTCACGGAAAACTGGTTAGTCCTCACCACCTAGCAGGACCAAGCACCGCAAACGTCACTTTGCTAACAAGGAACAGGAAAGGCGACTAAACATGAGTTCAGTGAACCGCATCAGTGTAGCCCTGCCCACTCACTTGTGGGGGGGCCTGACAGTGGTTACGATGGGTCATAAAGAGCTCCATCAGGATCAGGTCTATTTTCACTCCAGGCTGTCAGTTAGAGCCCCAGCTAGCCCAAAGAATGAGTGAGGCATCAGTCCCCAGGCTGGACTGGTTTTGGTCTCTGCTGGCAAGTAATGGCATAAGCTGTCCCTCTCGACCTCAAGCTCAGCTCCACGTCATCCTCCACCAAACTGTAGTTCCCCTAAGCACGCTTCAGGAGACACCACGATGGGAGAAAGCCATATATATTTGAGAGTAAGAAAAAGGGAAATAACACATAAAGGCAGGAGAGTGCCTGGGCTGCAGAAGGACAGAGACTGCCTGTCTCTGTACAAACGGAGATCACCCTGCCGCATTCTTCTATGCCCTGTCATTCTTCTACACGTTGCTCATACCAGTCCTATTCTTAGAGCAAATAAATTGGGTGTCTGTAAAGTAAAATTACGTTCTATCATCTCAATAAGCTGACACAAATTACACTCCAAGCCGAGAAAAATACTATGCAGTTTTGTTACCAAATTCCACATTTGGGGGTTCCAAGTACTGAATGTACAACACAGCCCCGGTATACATCTGGCAGCACCCCTGGATCCATAGTTACCATAGGTATAAGCATCACGGTCTGCATGGATTCCTTACCTGCTGACTAACAAAAAGCAATTCTTTTGACAGGAGAAGTCCTTTGAAAACTGAACAACAGCTTCACAGCAGAATGTGAGATTTCATCAAAAGAAACAGGAGCCCTGGTATACCGGGAGGTGGCCGTAAGAATAGGGCTCCAATTAACTATCCTTTGTACTCCAGGAATGCCAATCATCCACAGAAACTGCAGAGGCATCCTGAATCCAAGCAGAATGAGCTTCAAACGTGGCCTGAAGGTTCTCTCAGTATCACCTCATAGCAAGCAACTTTCACCCAACTTCCAGGCAAAAACAGATGGGTCCCTTCTAGGCTGGAGACTGAAGAAAGAGTGGCCCACATAAGAATTTATCACATGAGATCTGAGTCTTGCAAACAGTTTCAATCTTTAGGGCAGATGAAGCAATACAAACTACATCTACCTTTCCAGTGGATTCTGTTAGCTTGCTCTGACCACACTGCTGTAGGACAGCTTCGCTTGAACGTCTATGTTGTATCTTCTGTGGCTGTGTGGCTCCTCAGATTTGTGGTCCCTACGTAGCCTTGACATAGCTAATAATCTGCCGGTGGTTAGATGTCAGAGTGCCTAAAGCAACACAAAGGTGGTGTGGATGCACAGCAGCATGTTGCTCTGACTGCAATGCTACGTGGTACGCGCCCGAGAGTGGCATGGGCTTGGCTGAAGAACCTGAGGTGGTAAGGGTTCCCAGTGTTGCGGGGTTTGCGCAGCGTTCTAAGACTGCGCAGGACGTGGGAGTCAAATTCTGCGTATTTTCATCCACGTGTACCTCAGTCCTTGCACTTAACGAGTCCCAGAACCACACCTGGGTTTCACCTCAGAGGAAACTGGTTTGGTGTTAAAGTGAAGCTGGGCATGCACCACCCATGCAGCGTAGAAGATGCAGAACCAAAATCTGGGAGCGAGCTAGGGAGCTAAGCCATCTTGCACGTGAACGTTTACAGAGGTACTGGGGCATGTGGCACCTGCCTCTTCCTCACAGGGTTAGGCCAGCACACCGGTAGGATGGGTGCTGAAGTCTGCACAACCGAGAGCTGCTGCTTCTGCCGGTGTGTTCTTTGCGGAAGAAACATAACAGCTTACATCATTCTGCTGCCCTAAGACCACGGGGGCCCAAATAACGCTGACAGGTCTGGTTTGGTTTCTTTTTTATAAAGAGGCTCTCTGTAGCTCTCGAGATCCCCTGCAGAATGATGGCAACCAAAATAAGTGCTTCCAAATGAATGAAAGAAATCATAATTCTTTCTGCTCCCTCAGGCTGGCTTCGGGAGACAGTGTAAGTTTGTCTGTTCTCATGATCTTCTTCTCACCCTGGTATCTCCTCCGTGGTTTCTTTATCCTACCTGTCCCAAAAAATGGACATATTCTGAAAGCAGGGCTTGAAAGCTAGCCACGCCTTTTTGGAGGTCAAAGGAGTTTTTAGACTGGAGACAAGCTGATCTTGGGTGATCCTCCAAAGAACATTTTTTGGATCTCCTGGGTGCTTTCACTTCTCCTGAGCATGCACTAGGAGGGATTCATGAGGGAACATGATGAAAATGGCACGGTCACTTTGATCTAGGTGGGATGGAGGAGGCCGCAATCTGCTTCCTCACTGCTGCATCATTACAGGTAATGTTACACCACAGAAACTGTTCTTCTTGCTGGGGTGGTTATGTCAAGAAAGTCAAACAGATTGTGTTGCTTCCACCAGAGGTCAGCTAGGGTCAGCTTCAGAATCTGAGGAGAAAGCCTGCTGGCTCTCACTTGCCAAAGCAATAAGGAAAAAAGGTACTTACTTCACCATCTACTTTCATGTACACTGTGGGGACCACTTTGACAAAATACTGAAACATCATGGAACCTATAAGCAAAGACAGAGAGACACAATTAATAACTGGCAAAGAGCTGGAAAGCTTAACTGACAGGTCAGGTAGACACAAATTGGTTTTGTTTAACTTCTCAGGTAACATCTTCCTGCACAACAGCTACCGGAGGTTTGCAAGGATAGGAATGTTAACGTCTGAGTTTTCCTTTAGCCAAAGTGAATCTCGTTCCTCTTCCAACCAAAATCAAAACTACCAGCATTTTGGCCTTGACTAAATGGAAAATGTTCTACAAACCAGTTACCTTGCCATAGATTTACCAGTACAACTTCTTGAAAAGTCTGACTCTAGCACATGAAAACCTTTACATCTAAACAGCAAAGCCCTAAGACAGCACACTCAACTCTAAATGAGTGTCCTATAGCAACTTCAATAGAGACTGCAGTTTATTCCTGTAGAAGCATGGCTTCCATCATATCAGGAGATGACAAGCAACACCTGGATCAGTGAAGAATAAAGAGAACTCCTGCTGCTGTCTCAGACCAGCTGGTCCCTTCAGTTCTCTTAAGCATAACAGAAGGCAGGAGTCGCTTTGAAACCTGATTTTCTACGAAATTCCCTAGAGGAGAGGACTATTCATCCATATCTACAGAAGAAGTAATTCTCCTATACAATATCTTTAGCTGGTCTGCAATAAACATAAATTTGACCTGCAATCTACTTCTCCCACTTCTTTTCTGGAGCATGTCTCCAGTGCTAATTCCTCAAGAATTTGTCATCTGGTTCTCCAAGGCCCAGGATGGAAAGCTTCAGCCTACAGAGAGAATTTTACCAGCCAGCTACAAGCCCCCTCTCAGAGAGTTTGTTACACCACAGAAAAACTACGGCGTCACGATCGTGTTGAGCGTCATGACACCTTTTCATTTTTCTGTATTTTATTTTAAGCACCATCCTTCAATTTGGGTACAAGAATCAACATCGATGGTGGAAAATTTAAAAGAACGGATTCAGGATTGTTAATCCTACCACCACCTCAAAGCAAACGACTTCCTTCCCCAAGCTGCTCTATTCAGCAGCGCCCCAAGTCCCTGCAAACACAAACTCTGCAGACTTCAGTGGATCTAAAAAACCAACTGATCTCCGCAGTGGCACGCAAAGTGGTAGGGTCGGGAACCTTCATGGAAAATGCACACGGGCGGGCTTGTGTGAAGAAACCAAGATTATCGTTTGAGCAGCAGCAGCATGAGGAGAGAATCGCCTTTCCTCCTCAAGCCAGCAAACGGGAGCTGGCCAGAAAAGATCAGCAATATTTCCACGCCACTGCAGCTGTTCAGCTGTTCCTGCTGGGTAGGTCAAGGTCAGGCAGACACCACAGCTCTCCAGCAACTATCAATCAGGCCTCTTTTCTCTATCCTGCAGCTTCTGCTTATCTCCTACTGCATGTGGTAGCTACACAGGGCTCTCCCTGAACTACACCTGAGGCGGGCGTCTAACGACAAAGAGAGATCTTTCAGAAAGGTCACAGAATCAAAACACACTGGCAGAATTGTTCCAGGTGAATGGAGGTAGCTGTTCCGCAGCACAAGGTGGACGAGTCCACCTTTTACACAGCGCTGTCAGGGTTCTTGTTAAAGACTGGGAACTTCGCTCCTGTTCTATTTTAACACTGGTTAGTACAGACGCTGAAAAAGAGATTCCTCTCAGCTGGCTTTTACCTTGCTGCGCAGTGATGTCTGTCCCATCCAGAGGGTTCACAAGGCCTGGATAATCCCTTCCAAATGAGAGATGTTTGATGTAGTGCGTCATATTGATCTGAAACAGACACGCCAACAACTCAAACAACTGCACAGCATCCGAGAGGCAAGGTAAGGGCTGAAAGTGAAGTATTTGTGCATTTTTCTGAGTGGGGCTCTGTTACAGAGACTGGTCCTCCCTTAATCTGTGTGCCCTAACAGTGAACTCCAAAGCACTCGCTCTTCGTTTTGATTCACGGGAGATTCCAAGATGTGGAATTGCTCCTTTTCCTGCTGGAAATCCCCAGATCCCCATGCCCTTCCCTCCCATCTACGGAGCAGGGTCTCCCACCCACGCCTCTCCCTGCCCCAGCAGCGCTGTGCTGTCAGCCACCTCAGTGTCGCGGGTATGGGTGACATCAGCCTTCCTCCCAGCACAAGGTAAACTCTGGCAGGTCCAGAAGCAGCTGGGGAAACGTCAGCCTTTGAAAACCGGGAAGCACAGACTAAGGAGCAAGGCAGTGTCAGGAAGAGGGGAGCGGGCTTGCCCACCAACATGTCCAAGAATATACTTCAGAGCCCTGTATGAAAGCAGGTCCCAGGTTCTGCTCAGACTCCCAAAGGCCAAATCCGGCTGGGATCAGTACGCTAGGATCTCAACGTCTCAGAGGGAGGCAAATCCGGAAGAAAAACAGACCAAGAGAACTAGAACACTGTCTTGGGAACACTTACATTGTCAAGGCCGAAGCTCTGCAGATCGTGAACTGTAATAGAAAAAGAGTTTAACAATGTATTTCAGATTGTGATAACGAGCCTATCTATTGACCTTATTCTAGTTTACAAGGGAGCTCCTCTCATTTCCACCGCAATTTAAAACGGCAAGAAAACTGCCTGGGTTCCTCCCTTGCTTGCAGTAGGACATGGGATAGATAAAACCACTGCAATTCCCCACTGCTAGAGTGAAGGAAAGTAACTTGAATTTGGGGTTAATTCAGATTAGGCATTTCAGTCCTCACCTGAATATATTCCTACTCTAGGGCAAAAACAAGATCCCAGGGGCAAGCAAGGAAAACTTCATTGCTACCACCTGCTATGCAGAACTCCTCTAACTACTGTAAAACACAACAGATCTCAGCTAACGGCTGAGCAGAGCGCGCGCCTTAACCTCCCACGCGAGTGCCCTCACGAAGCCATCACCACCCGAGCAACCCTCCGCCCGTCAGCCTTGTCACCGCTGCCTGGAGAACACACGGTGAAAGAAGTGCTTGTGGGGACGGCCTGAGCAGGGTATTTGCGAACTGCTGCTGGGGCTGAGGTGACTGTCACCGGCGCGAGGATCAGGGGCGTTTGGCCTGCCCGCTCTCTGCCCTTCCTGCACACAGCAACACGACAAAGACGGCAGAAGGGACCTGGCAAAGATACGGGCAATGGATCTCTTCGGGCAATGGAACTCTTTCGGTTGGTGACTTAAATGACTTCAGGCAATGCCGGAAGCGTCACTCTCGGGATGAACACATAACTTACAACTCGGTTTCACTATCGCTCCTACCAGCTTCACCCAAGGTCACACAATCGTCTTCACGCAGCCAGAGCCTGTGGCGCATTTTGAGAGGTGAAGCCACACGCTTGGGAAGCCAGACCTCACCTTTCACCTCCGCAAAGAAAAACACACTCCAAAACTCGTGGGCTATGATTTTAGGAGCTGGCAGAATCAGACCACCAAGTGCTGCTACATTCTTAACAAAGGCTGGGCACGCTGCTCCCCCAAAGGGCTTCTGAGCACAGCCTGGCACAAGAGAGGCTGCAGAGCGAAAGCACCGGCGCCAGCCTCTCCTCCTAAACACTTCTGTGCTGTGAACTCCGCCTTTGCCCTGAACACCTTTCAAGACAACAGCAGAAGCTTTACTTGTGTTTACAGAAAGCCCTTTCTAAATCCCAAGGTACACACATGCAAAACAGAGAATGGGCAGCTAGAAAAGGAACTGCTAAGCCTAAACCCGCTCCTCCTAAGGCTCCCACCAAGGGAGAGGCCCTTTCACAGTTAAATGTTCGATGCTCAGAAACCAAGGCTGCAGGCATTGCAATTCAGGCCATGGTTCTGCATTGTAAAGAGCTCAGAGCTGCCCTGGCTTCAGACCTTGCTGCCTCTGACCAGTGTGCAGACCCACCAGTGCCACCAGCACACCTCTGATCAGTGTGCAGACCCACCACTGCCACCAGCACACCTCTGACCAGTCTGCAGACCCACCACTGCCACCAGCACACCTCTGACCAGTCTGCAGACCCACCAGTGCCACCAGCACACCTCTGACCAGTGTGCAGACCCACCACTGCCACCAGCACACCTCTGACCAGTCTGCAGACCCACCAGTGCCACCAGCACAGTGCTCTGGGTGCTTGTGCTGGCAACTGGATCAAAGAACTCAGCTGGCTTTTAAAAAGAAACTCCTACCAAAAATTTAGAAATAGATGCGAAATGGTGGGCAGGGAAAGGAAAGAAGGGAGAAGCAGCCGTGGGGTTATGCTACACTGTTCTTCTTAATGGTTACCAGCAACACCCTGTTTCACGCTGCAGCAGTATTTGGGCTTAAGTCGAGAATTCAGCGGCTGAGGTGTCAGTGGAGTGCCAAGTCCCGCTGCCCTCGGCACAGACATCAGCAGGCCAACCTCCAGTTCATAACAAAGTTCTACCGGCTTGGGGATCTGCAGCTAAACTGGACCTCCTGCCAAAGGAACAGTCTCTGTTGATGGCCCATCCCCGTCCCACCCTCCCCTCGGCCAGGAGCCCCACCAGAGAACACAACAGGCCGCAAGAGAAGCGTTCCGTTAGGCGAGGCTATTCCCCCAGCCCCAGCAGCTCCAGATGAACTGGCTCTGCACACAGCTGCAGGGAGCCTTGTTCAGGGGGGACAAGGGATGCACTGGGGGGACCGGGATGCTCCTCCTGGTAGCCAGGCTCCTCGGAGCCCGCGCAGGATTATGGCGTTTAGCAGCTCTACCGCCTGGGCAGCCCCAGTCCTCGGCAGGGAGCTGGGTGCTGGCACGGCTGACGACTCTTACGGCAACAGCGCAGTACCAGAGAAATGCAAGGGCAGCACCGGAGAGAGACCGCTCATCAGCTAACTCGTTACACAAGACTCACATCATGCATGACCCAGGTTAACAGTTCTGGCTGTCCAAAACAAAATTTCCCCACACTGCTCTGCTATGCCTGCCGCAGATGAAATGCTGATTAATTAGTTTTTATAGAACTCCTCTCCAATACATGACTTACAACTCTGTGAAAGACAATGGCTGGTACGTTCAGTTTTGAAAACAGTGTTCCACCAGACCACGGTTTCTTCGTCTTTGATCACCGCGGGTTACGCAAAGCACAGGCTGCAGATAAATGCTTCGCTAGCCATAGCTTGCTCAACACAAAACCACCGGCTGTTTAGCCTGCTTCAGGAAGAATCAGAACAAGGAAACAGAACAGAAGATCTCCCGAAGGTCTGGTCAGCTCGGAGCAGAGACTGTTATTTTGGAAGAAACAAACCCACATTAATTCCGCTCCGCACCCGCAGCGAAGCGCCTGGCTCAGTGAAACACGGAGACCGGTACAACAGCTGAGGTTTGTCGAGAAGCCTGTCTGGTTTTACAGAACCTAGTTTTCTTCACTGTTTTAGTAAGAGAACTGCTGTCTACCTAAAGAACTCTCTTTTCCAGATTTTTTTGCTCTTTTCCAGATATCCAGTCTGCAGAACTCTCCTCATTTCACATTTCTGACCTCAACAACCACAAGCCTCCCGAGACTCTGACGTTCAGTCCTTTACCCGTGAAACAGGGTTAACAGCACTTACGACCACTCAGGGCTCTGCCAATAAACATGTGAAGACAGCAAGAAACCCAAGACACAGCGACCCAAACACGCTGCTCCAAGGTGAGCTACGACACCAGTTTTCAAGCTGGAAATATCTGGAGGGAAATATCCTAGAGGAGCACAGCGGCAGGAAGACGACGAGTGGCGTACGGACGCGTCGTGCAGAGGGGACTGAGGCAGGGAGCAACACCGAAAAAGCTGCAGCTGGGGGAGGGGGTGAGCAAAGCCGAGAGCCTGAGCCCTCCCCCAGATGTTACCGAGCCCAAAGACCACGTCTCAACCCGTCATCACCACGACTACCCTTCAAAACTCCAGTGGTTTACAAACCCTTGGAAAGCCTCCTGCCGAGTGCTCTGGGATTGGCAGGTTAGCTGGTTTGCCACAGCAGAACGACCCGGGGTGGCTCTCCTTTTAGCTTTCAGCACATCTTCTCAAATCCCAGCCTACACCAACGGCTCCTCCCGAAGGAGGATAAGGAGGATAAAAAGGATACAGCAACACTTACTCTCAGCAGCGTGCACTGCAAACATGAGCAGAGTAGGAGAGAAAAGAGAAATATTCAGATCCTTCCAATGAAAAGATACAGACTCAGATAGAGCAGCATATAAAACTCATAGCAAAAAGGGGAAGCGCAACAGCTTTGCCCGTGTGCTTTCCAGGCCACATACAATGACTGCCTAGCCAGCCAAAGGACTGATCTCTGGACAAGCAATCATGCAAAGAGTAACAGAGAAACAAAAATGCAGGAATTCATCACTAAAAGGAAAAATACAGGGGGATGCCCGTATTTGGTAAGTGAGCTCTACAGCAGCATGCCAACTGACAACGCCGGTTATGTTTAGACTCTTTTTCAGCCTTAAGGTAACAGAAAGGTCATTTCAGGAGCAACCAAAGCTATCCAGAAGTGCACTCAGGGTTTATGTTCACAACATATTAACACTCAAAGCTGGGTAACAAGTTTCTGCTCTTCATCAGTCCTGGGCTGCTTTCATCACACCCGATGCACAGAGAAGGCAGCAAACCACGAAGTTTGCTTTGTTCCGTTCTGTGGCAAGATCCCAACCAAGGGGAACACCTGGAAGGACGGGGGCCAGGGAAACGTATGTTTGGACGGCCTATCTCATAGGCCGTTTCTTTCAAAAGCAGGTTCATGTATATTCAACACCGCGTGACTAACCAATAACTGCCTTAGACTTACACCTCCTCGGAGACAGGCCTCCGAATCCTTCGCACAGCAGTTCCCATCCACTTTGCCAAATGCTACATCCCTGCTGGTGCTTCCCCAACAGCACGTTACTTGGTGTGGAGAAGGCATGGGAGGTATGGAGAGCCTCCAGATGGCTGCTTGACAAACGTCAGCTCTTCCCAACAACGGTTCGGCTTGAGCTCTGACGGATTATAGTCCGGGGACAAATGGAAGGGTCATGTTTGTGGTCTCCAAAACAGATGCAATGTAACTTGCAAACGGCTTGTCCATCTGCACAGATATGGGTGAGACCTTGCATCTCCCAGCACCAAGACAACCAAACTCTGAAAGGAGTTGACCAGCGTAGAAACACAAGTCCTTCGCAATGCTGAGGATGGAACAAGACTCTCAGGCTCCAGTATGCGTCTGGGGATGAAAATGGTTACTTTCCTGGCAGACACTACTGTGGGACAGAAGTTAGAATGAGCTCACACAAACACCCTCTGCGGAAGGAATACTGGACAGGTGATCACCCAGAGCATCTGCATCTCCTCCACACTGAAATGGTGCCCTCGACGGATGGAGATTGAGCCCCACATTGTTTGTTTTTCCAACAATGCTGATGGGCAGGAGGAGAGTTCAGATGAGGAACTGGCATCTGTGGAAGGCCTAGGATAACAGTAACAGCCCCACAACTAGCAGGGCTCCAGGAAAGGAACAGAGAAAGAGGCTGCAGTCCTTGCAGAAAAAAAGAATTACCGTCACTTGCTCTTCGTTGCCAACGAGAAGATGTCAACGGACCTAAAAAATGATAACCAGTCTCCAGTCAAAGATTCCATGTCCTTTTGCAATTCAGCATGCAAAACATCAAAAAGTATGGAAACCAAGAGAGGCTATTAGGGGTCATCCAGAGTGTCAAAGGATGCCTTCAGATAGGTTCTGGCTGTCAAACAAACCTCAAGTAGAGAAGGGAATAAACCCTCCCTTAAGTCCACACGCTGAACATTAACGAAGATGCACAACTGATCAGTGAATTTGTGCTCTTACAGAGCTAACGATACACCACACACTCCTAGGCAAAGCTCGGTGACTCCAAGTAGGCAGCTCCTTTTCCAAAACCATCATCATCTCAAAGAGCAGATTACTTGGTTCTTTTTTCCTTCCACAATCATCCCCACAAATGAGGAGGAAAACAAATGGTACTCCCAGAACCAGTGCTTCCAAAGATAACTTTGTTCCTCCGGTTGACCATGTAGGCTGTAAGACAACCACAAAATTCGGACCACATACAGAACTGTTTCACCCATGGAAATTCTCATGTTCATTGAGAGTGTGCCTCTAGGACAGAGAACATCCTGAATGTTGTCATCAGTGTCAACTTCTTTTCTAGGGACTTAAGGGAATCTCATGATGCATCTTAAGGACTCCTGAAAAGCTCTCTGGCTGTCAGTAAAGCACGATGGGCAATGTCTTCCCTAAAAACCAGTGATGACAGCACCTCGGCAACAGAATGGCCCCAAGATAATCTAAAGGACGAACGAGAAGCCTCAGTTTCCCCTTGGCCAGAAGGAATATAGCAAGGAAGAAAGAACTGATATGACAATCACTTCTCTCCCAAGGAACCCATCACTACGGACTCTCCTGCACGCTGGAAACTCGCTGCCGACCACCGCAGCTGAAGCAGCAGATGGCTGCTACCATACAGGCACGGGCAGAGACGGCAGCAGCGCCTGCACCACACACCTCGGGAGGTTACACGCCTGGGTCACGCCATTCTTCCTCTTTTCTCCAAGACAGGAAGGAAAGAGAGAGGGTGTGAACTGCTGCAAAGAAAACAGCTACGATATCCAGCATCACAAACAGGCAGAGGCTGTCCTTACAGAGGCACAAGTGGAAGAGAGAACTTCACCAAAACCTGCAGCCCCCTGCAGAAACTGAACATAAAATCTCCGTTCAGGATCCAAAGCCTGTGGAGCAAAGAGCAGTGAAGCAAGCCCAGTCTCGGCTTGCACCAAATAAATAGGCAGGGCTTGGGGCTGTGCTGTCTGGAACAGAAAGCTGTAAAGATCAACAGTGTTTGATTCTGGTTTTCCCTTGGTGCAGGAGAGCCAGGACTACTCGTTTCAGTGCCAAAAAAGTTCTGAGCTGCTTTAAAATTCTCCTGAGGTATTCTCCACAATAACCCCTTCCAGAGACACTGATACTCAGGTCCTGCACTGAACACCTCACCTGACGCTGTTTTACAGCAGAGCAGCAAAGTTCTGTGGAAAAAGTGAGACTGAGAGACTGCCCAGAAACATTCTCCCCCAAGTCCTTCCACACCCACACGGCAGCACCTCCACAAAACACTTCTCTATTTGTTCACGATGGTTCTAAACCTCTGCAACAAAACTTCAACAACGCCCTCCCCACTGAAGCAGTGCTGCTGTTCTTATGGATAGTGATGCAAAGACATTCACAGAAAACGGGCAGACGCACTTGGAAGCTAAAGCTCACAACAAGCAGGAAAGGAAAATACTTTACCGTGTACATGAGACTGCTGGAAACTTTTTCCCGGTGCAAAGTGGAAATTTCCAGCCACCTGCAGGAGATAGTAATCTTTTATTAAAAGGTCTGAACCTATACAAATAAAGCAGTCACACTGGTGCTTGGATTTTTACACTTTGGCTGAAACCAGATATACACTAAGCAACGCGTTTTCACAGGTGATGATATCGGCAGGTATTGTCCTAAAAGAAATATGAATTTCCCCTCTTCCTCACAGGCAGTGACATGGATAGCCATAATTTCTGATGTTGAAAATAAGTGTGCTATGCAGATTATTTTAGTGGACAGAAAAATGGGAAGAAGGAGGAATTAGGTCTGTCAGGACAGAACCAGCTGCTGCTGCAGGAAATACAAAAAGCTATCACAGGAAAGGAGTGGAGAAAGTAACTGAGAGAGAGAGTGCACAGGGTAAAAAATCTCACCCTTAATATAATAAACAAGTGATCCTACGTATGCATCCATGAAAATACGCTGCTTGCAAAAATAAAGCACTAGACCTACAAACCTGCGCAAACCTACTTCTTACATTAACTGCAGACCTGACGAGAACAGAGAGGTGCAAAATTCCAGGTGCGTAACAACAGCCCTCAGAGATTTCCCCAGCGACACCCATCCTTGCATCCTTGCTGCCTCCAGCATTCCCCTTGGAATCTTTCCTGCTCATCACACTTTGTGACAGAGGGTCCCATAATGGTTTGGTACCCATGAAGATGCTCAAATCACAATGTCTGCCTTTGCGAGTAAAAGGTTCAATTCCCAGAAACAAACAGTGTGGTCTCCAGGAAACAGACACAACGATGTGAAAAACCCAGAGTTTGAATTTAAAAAAAAAAAAAAAAAGAAAGAAAAATTTAGCCTGGGCCTGACTTCTAGAAGGTACTTGGGTACGCAATCTGCATGTCCAAGTGTTCTGGGTCTGGTAACCCACCAAATGACAGGGCAGCCACACCATTATCTGGTATATCTCGTACTACATTTTCATACACCAGTAGCAAAACCCACCTCTCTGAGCATTTTCAGCTTTGACAACCATCTCCAATAGCCTTGCCTCCACTGTTTTTCTACAGAAGATACCATTTCACTCTCTCCAGCACCTCTGCTGGCGAGCTGCTGGTTACTGCTATCTCCAGCAACCACTGGTGGTCTCTGGTTTAAGAGCAGCAGGGCAGCTGGGACGATCTAACCTCAGAGAAGCTGCCTCTCCTCCTCCAGACACCTCAGCAAAAACACTCATCAACTCGGCGGTAGGAAAAGCTCAGCTTCTCCAGCTGGCACGCTTCCTACCAGCCCACACAATGACATGGAGAATTCATCCCCTTCCCACCCTTTCTCCCGATTCTCCTGCTGAACCCCTTCCCTGGCACAAGTGCCTTGCTGAGCCCAGGGGTCATTATGTGGCAGTCCCGTGGGCACCGAGAGCTGGCGAAGGAGAGAACGCCCCAGCTTGGCCTTTTCACAGCCGTCACCGTACTGCAGCAGGCCCACAGCAAAACCCCGCTCTCACCTTGTTGACCTCCAGGAAACCATACACTTGGCAGCCCTCGTTCTTCTGCTCTTGCATCTTCTGGCTGAACCCTTCCCTCCTGCACTGCTCTATGCTATCCGGGTTCTTGAAGGCCCAGCCTCGCCGCCGGTACGCTTCTCTGACATCGTCACAAGTGTTACAGCACCTGCAAAAGCACAAGCACCACCTTACCATCCTTACTGCTACAAAGAGACGCTCCAGCTCACGACTCGTCCAGGCAACACAGCTGTATTCACTCCAGTGCTCAGGAGATATGAGAATGTGTAAAGTTTACCGAATGTCCTCTGACTCTGCCCCATAACAGCTCTCGCAGCGATCGGCATCCAAAGAGTTGGGATCAAACACTTTTTCTTCTTCCTTCCCCAGCTCTAAGACAAAAGAGGGTTCAAAGAGATGAGGCATGTCTAGAAATGCTATCTTGTTCTCTTGTTTTGTTCCATGCACAGTAAGTGTTCGACACATGAACGCAATCATTTTGCGTTGGAAGCTGCCAACCTACACCCAAAGCCCACCTGGAACAGCCTGCACGGAGCCTGCTGAGGGGAGGGGTACGACCAAGCAGCCGGCCAGCATCTGTCATCTCAAGAACACCCTCCGCAGAAAGAACTGGCTGCCTCTCAGCCTTGCTGGAGCACTCATCAGACGTTACGTGCATAAAGGCTCTGCTCAAACATTGTCTAAAGCAGAACCAAGCAGTAAATCGTGACCGATACAGGACCCGTTCCACACACAGCATTTTAAGTAGCAGTCGACCGCAGCCAGCAGTGCCCAAGGCGCAGGGAACACGGTTATACATTGCGGTGAAACCAGGTCAGAGCGGGAGTCTCCCGACTGGAAAACCAGACCCCAGGATGACAGTGCTGACAAGGCAGACACGGTAAACACTGCTCCCTAGAAATCCCCAAGGAATTTCTACCTTCTCCGGGACGTAACAACACTGTCAGTGCCCGGGCCACGCGCGTGTTGAATGTGCAGCCGCAGCACGGCTGGGGCACAAACTCCTGGAGTTTTATGTTCTTCTGTGCAGAAGGCTCAAGAGGGACTCGTAACAGAGGAGATAAGAGCTGGGGACAGCCGGAACTCACCAAAGGGCAGGAGCTGCCTGCAGAAAACTCAAACAGGACTTCTGTTCTGTCAAGAGCCAAAGCAAGTATCAAAGGTCTGCAAATTTTGGAGTTAGCAGTATGTGAGCCAAGGAATTTTGTGCCCAAAATTTTCAAAAACGTTGGCTCTTCTAGCAAGAGGCCCCCTTCAAATCAGGCTGTTTCAACCCACAAGCCCTGAAGGACAGGAGCGAGTCTCTTGGGTTCCAACAGCCCTCTCGGGCTCCCCGCCAGGCACCGCCGCACCCGCCTCCCCAAGCCTCGGAAAGGCGGCTCCTGGGGTAACCGGTACTGGGACGGCAAGAACGTACACGGTCAGACACTGCTGAGGGGACAAAACGCTAGCAGGGCTTTGCTCGTCAAGACTCGGAGGTGCAACAGGTGGGCAGAAGTAGGTACTAAAGCTGCCTGTATTGTCTGCTAGAAAAAAAAAGAGATTTTAATTGCAAAGTATGAAATATGCTGGAAAGCCAATCGTTAACCTTATTTCTTTAATCAAATACTTTACTCTGTTCTCTCAGAGACAGCATCCAGAGGTAATGTGCACAGTTTAGACTCTGTAAAGAAACTGCAGTACCTAAAACCCTACACGCAGGGCTTCTTGCTGTTAACATGGTCCTCAACTTGCATGCAGATACGATACACGAGCTTGGAGAACTGTCCGTGTGAAAAGGAAGGGAACGGTATGAACCACCAGGACAGAATTCCCTCGTTCCTGGCCGTGCAACGGAAAGGATGAACACGACATCCAAGCACAGAATGCAGCCTCTCACAGAAACTGTTAAGCTGTTCACTACTGTAATGTAACTACGACCAGGAAAAGCCTCCGCAGACCACTCCATAAAACTGGGGTATGCGTTACTACAGCTGAGGCCAGTACCGCTACAGGTGCCATTTGCACAACTGCCTGAACGTCAGTGTTGCGTGCTTTTTCCAGACAGCAGAAGAAACTGCTTGTTACACACAACACAGCTGATCTCTGTTCAAACGCCTCTTCTAGGCGGGACGGTTTGCTGCCTACAAGTTTCTCTTCCTCCCCATCAACCATACGAGGAGTCAGAGCACCCGGTTCAGATGGAGCCATCCCGATGGGGACGGGCAGTACGAGTAAGGCAGGAGGCCTCCACGTGCTGACAGAGGATTACCTACAAAAAAGTTGGGTTTGTCCCCAGACATTCGATCTGTGATGCCACAGCCTCTGAATACAGAAAGGCTGCTACGTGACACAGCAGTAAGGAACACAATCACCGTGTTCCTGTGACAACAGGAGAAACTCTCATACTACCAACTGTTCACCTTTCAGCTTAGAGCCAAGCAATTATTACCTTTTCTCACAGAAAAGGCGACAAGGAGCTCATGTTTTGGACAGGAAAAGTCAGGACAGTACTGCTGTTCCCTTGGAACACTTTGCCAGAATCGTTGCTGGTTTGTATCAAAGTACAACAATGAGTCAGAAGATGTAAAAAGTGTAGAGGAAAGGCTTATGTACCAAGGACCACCTACTATGACTCGTAACTGAGAAATCAAATAAAATATATTTCTCAGGTGTGCCTTTACACACACACAGTGAATGCAGTGAAGTGCAGGTTCAGGCTTAAGCGCCGAGTCCCTGGAGCCTTCCCTGCAGACAGGCTCTTTCCTCTACCCAGGCCGTCCCATTTGTCAGCCCGCTGTGAGTCAAAGGTACAACCAAAGCCAAGCTGTACCAGAACAGCGCCTTGATTTCCAGTCGTAAAAGACCATTAACTCCGCAGCTTTATTCCAGAAATGCATCCATCAGCCCTTGCTGTAATTTCAGGGGGACTCGGCCAAGATCTGCCTCGCACGAGCAGCGACTATAAGAGGAGTTCCTCTGATCTGCCAGTTTCGTGGATTTGCTGCTAACAGCTCTACAAGAGCTTGTGGTGTTCAAATGCTCTTCAGCTGTCATGTGTGCCCGTGAATCCCAAAACAGGCACACAGTGAAGTAAAGACTGCGAGGGCACCCACCCAAGAAAGGCCGAACAGCACCCTACCGTGTCTGTCGGCCTCCGGCGTCACACGATTGCCAGCTTTATCCAAACGCTGCTTGAACAGATTGTGCTCCACATCCAGCTGCTGCTCTCCCGCCACATCCATGGCATCGATGCTCAAATCTGAAACCAGCCAGCAAGGAAAGCGGTCTCTAAACACACACGTGCTATGGCCTGGGGCAGGCTGCGGAAGCACCCAGCCAGTGAAAACCCAGAATCTTGCAGCGAGGCGAGGGGGATAAGAGCATGCTGGTCTGGAAGAGGGTGCATAGCTGGGGCGACGTGACATAGAGGGACTCAAACGCACATTTCAGCACCCTAAACAACCCCTCCCGACACGGGCTTTGGTTCGCTCTGCCAGAAGGACTGCTTCCAACTGCCCCACAAAGCGCAACCAGGACAGGTAATGACACTTCGGGTAAAAAACAAAACCAAACCCCTCAGAGCCCATCACCATTTTCAGGAGTTCAGGAGTTAAGCTTCACACTGTTTGCAAGCTGCCTCCCACTTTGACTCCCTCGCCCTTGCCCCTTCCCCCCCAGCACACCTCCCTGTGAGCCCTGTTCACAGCACAGACCCAGCAGCTCCATGGGCCCAGCCCGGCTGCGAAGCCTCGTAGGACATTAAGTGTGGCCAGCAGGTCGAGGGAGGTTCTCCTCCCCCTCTGCTCTGCCCTGGTGAGGCCCCATCTGGACTCCTGTGTCCAGTTCTGGGCTCCCCAGTTCAAGGAAGATGAGGAGCTACTGGAGAGAGTCCAGCGGAGGGCTACGAGGATGAGGAGGGGACTGGAGCATCTCTCCTGCAAGGAGAGGCTGAGGGAGCTGGGCTTGTTCAGCCTG
>Ga0065711_1033792_pt1 | contig 24830 bp, 15 predicted proteins | sample Hoacrofraction12_FD_59098 | JGI IMG/M metagenome (GOLD analysis project Ga0065711, IMG submission 59098) | Hoatzin crop microbial communities from Cojedes, Venezuela - Epithelial fraction 12 v2 (version 2) | ecosystem: Host-associated > Birds > Digestive system > Esophagus > Crop | place...
AATTTTTTTTTTTTTTTTTTTTTTTTTTAATTTTAACAAAGAGGGTGGCAAGACACTGGAACAGATTGCCAAAAGAAGTTGTGTACATCCCTGGAAGTGTTCAAGGTCAGGCTGGATGGGTCTCTGAGCAATATGATCCAGTGAAAGATGTCCCTGCCCATGGCAGGGGGGGGCTGGACTAGATCTTTGAAGGTCCCTTCTAACCCAAACTGTTCTATGATTCTATGAATACTTCAGCATATCACAAAGCAATTCACGTTAAGCAATCTCTTGCCATTGAGGTTATAGCGCTGCTTCCAGACAAAGAACAAATTTACACTCAGTCACACTACATGAAAACTCCAGGTTTCATCATTAGATTTTTAAGTCATCGTTACTCTGTATACCCAGAAAAACACACACATTGCTAGCATCATACACAACCAAAATACTGGATACTGAGTTGTTAACACCATGTATAACTGAATATCACACCGTACACGTTGGTGACAGGTAATCAAGCCAGAAGGCTTGCTGCAACTTGTCAGAAAGGGGATTATAATAAATGTCTGATGTAGGTTTTTAAACTGACTCACCATCCAGATGGAAGGTCCCAAGTCTTAATGGTACAGTCCATTGATGAAGTTATTAGCCATCGACCATCGGGACTGAAAGTCTAAAATAAAAGAGTCAAGTTAACGGCACAACTCACAAATCAGTGCCTACAGGAGGTCCTGTTCTACACAGTTCAAAATTAGATTGCTCCTTAACACCAGGCTGAAATGGTCTGGCCATAAAACAAAACTGACACCACTTTAGTGAAAGTGAGAACAGAACAAAAATGGAAGCTATTTCAGAACAGGTTTAAGTACATGACACAGGATACATCTGGCTGTTAGTAAAAGCACATTGGTCCTTGCTTTTATGCAAATGATGAAAACCACTGAGCATAAAACTGAAGAAATCAAATAAATACTTTCTCACTAGCACTTAGAATTAAATCAGAAGCTAAAAACCATTTCAAACACTACAAAGCACTATTACACAAGCTGTAAAATAAGGAATTATCAGCGTGTTGCATAATCTCAGATCTGCTTACACCTTTTATTTACCTGGCTCATCTTTTCCATACCATACAGTTATGACTGTTGCACGATTTTGCTTCTCAACATGGTCTTCATTATTCCTAATGCTTTATTTTGTTAAACTCCTAATTAGCTTGTTTCAAAGTTATAGTAAAATCCCAAAGCACACTAAAAATACATGGCCATTCAAACCTATGCATTTTTAACTTGAAAACTAACATGGCCAAAACAAATGTGGAGCTGAACTGCAACTTTGACTGCTGAACATAATACTCAGTGACTTAACATACACAGAGAAATCCACAATCTTTAACATGAAACAGGTATTTGTACATGTCACCTGTTACAGAAAATGAGCGAACAATTACCATGTCATTAATCCGTCCATGGTGTCCTGCGAACGTCCGGACAGTCTTCCTGGTTTCTATATCCAAAACACTAATACTGAAGTCATCAAAGGCAATTCCCAGAATACCACTGCCAAGAATCATTAGCACACATGATAGTGAATACTCAGAGACAAAAAATAAAAACAATATCCTAACATTGCTCCAAAAATCTTTTATTCTGAGACAATCTCAGATAAACAGTACTACATTCCTTCAGTTGAATAAAATGCCCTGTAGTCACTGCTTCGTCAACCTGTAGTCAGTTCTATTTCAAAGCATCAGAAATTTAAACTTCATTAGAATATTTGGTTGCCATCCTAGACTTAGGTACTTACAGCAAAACAATATGCACATGAAACAGCTTCAGTTTCTTACCAGTCTCTGTGAAGCAGAATTCCACTTGGAGAAGAAGAAAGCTCAGTGGAGTACACTAACTCCTTAGTTTTGAATTTCCAAAATTTAATTAATCCTTCACTACCAGCTGTGATTGTCAGCTGGTTTAATCCATCCACTGCTACCCCCCTAATGGCCCCCTCATGTGCTGCAAATCAAGGGAAAAGGAAAAGTTGTATTTCAGAATTTAAACACACCATAGGAATGAGCAGAATGCCAAACACTATTCTGCGTGTCTTTGCCTAACTACACTAGATGAGCAGTAAACACGTGACAAACAATTCTAAAACCACCTGAAAAGACTGCTCTAATATTAGAAGTTTCTTTATCAATACAGAAATCAAATTGCTTTCAAGTAAGCACCTACAATACAATACAAAAGTTGTGAGTAATTGAAGCTGAATACAGCTTTTATTTCTGCTTTCAGTTTGGGGAGCTTTTTTGGAATATGAGATTTGAGGGAACTTTTCAAAATGCACATGGAATGCCTCCAAGGGGCCCAACCACTGCAGACAAAATTTATAGCTTCAGTTCTCACACAAAGTCTGGGAGTTTTCCTAGGCTACTTTACACTGCAGTGTAAAGATAAGGCATAGCTGCTCTGGTTTTTGATCAATTTTATTTCTTAATCTATGCCTAGGACTAGTGCCTAGTAACCAAATTTATAAAATTCATCCTACTATCAAGCAGCTATGTTTTTAGGAGACCACTTCATGTTTGCTAAGCTAGATGACTTTTACAAACCCAGTAAGGTTTCAGGGTTCATCAGGACTCTTTCCTTGTTTCTACTACAAAAAAATTCAGATCACCAGGGCTCTATTATAAATCACAGACTTAAAAAGCAACAGCATGCATGAAGATATATGACATGAAATATATATGTACGCAACCATTAAAAGGAAATGCATGAACACTGCCACTTACATTAAGACCTAAGTTCGCAGCTCAGAAATTGAAAATAATAGCATATCCAAAGAACCAGACTTGCTTAGGATTTCAGTTTCCCATGCACGTAAAGTATTCTCTCATTTTCAAGCAGGCAGAACAAAACAGATCGGAAAATTTACCTCAGAAAAAGAACCCTATAACAATAAGTCAAGTACTGGAAACATGATTATCTCAAGAAGAGCTGAGGACAGAGGATTTCGCATTTTAGTGCTAACCATTTTGGTAACTGACAATTTTGTGTTAATTCAAACAAACATATGCTACCATCAGAGCTGTTAAAACTAAAAGGGATCTCGTCCTTCAGAGTAGGTTTCAAATTACTTCTGATTACAGTGCAAGATAGGACACTGTAGGGTAACTAGAGAAACTGAAAAGATTTGCAAAATTCAACTCAGAAGCTATGTTAAACTTCCTAGATGACACAACACCAGGCTGTTGCTGGTTTCAGTCAGTATTTTAAAAGTATAGCAATCCTTACCTCTTTCTTTGCCATAACGCCCTCTGTGAATGCCAGACTGCATGTTATACACATCTACCTGTCCAGTTGACAGCCCGATTACAGCAAAGTTCCCACACGAGGTAATGTCAACTGCCTTTCAAAGGGGAAAGAAAAATAGTTGTTTTCACAGTTGCTTTAAGTGCACATCTAATTAGCAAAGTTGTTAGAAGATATGTAACACATCAGGAATACAAAACACTAACATTTTTGTTAGACTTCTTCAAGCAAAACCGCACAGAACATACAACAGATTGCATCTCAAAAAGCTAGAGACAAGATCTTAAAATAAGCAAATAGTCAAGAAGTAATAAATATGGCAGTGCATGCTGAAGAAGGATAATGAAATACTGACATAGTGACATCCACCAGAAGTCATATGTAATAATATCAACTCTGTAACCTAAATGACCAACCTACATAGTCAAGACATCTACAAATTCAATCCCTAAGATAAAGTCCAAGCATGCTGACTGCATGCCTCCTTCAATGCCCATATTGCCAATGGCACCCCAAAACAGAGCAAGTTCACACAGAGTTTAAACAGTAGTCTGGATTGTGTTTGGAAAGATACAGTCCAAAGAATCTAGCAGTTAAAAGAAACCCACGTATTTACAACTGAACTGATCTTGTCTACCACTTCACTGCTAAGCATAAGGTCAGAAAAACAAGTTATTACAAGATGGAGCAGAAGTATGAACACCTAGTACATTAAGTATGCTGCAGTAACTACTTGTCTTGCAAGCTCGTAAGCCTCAGTAAACATTTGTATCTCTTTCATGGAGTGTTTGACTTTCATTGTGTCCAACTCAAGCTGTAAAGCATTTTAAAGGGAATATCCTGCCTGCCATTTGGAAATACATTTTTCCATACTGCCAAAAAAAGTATCTTCAGCAATTTGCATTCACAGAGCAATTTTATCATCACAGGCACATAGTGAATTCTACATCACTACAGCAGATTAAAGGTAAACACCAACCACTTAACCTAAATCAGAAAGTGAAATCTGCTATTAACTTGGATGTTTAAGGAAAAAAATGCATAAGCGGCATTTGTCTTGAGACCACATGAATCACAAAACAGCCAGTAGTGTGGGAAATCATGTAATTTGAGACAGAACAGCACTGTCTCATGACCCTGAAGGATCAGCGCATCCTGTGCCTCCCTTTGCTCTTCTCATGAGGTAAGCTGTTTTCACACATCCAGCTGCAAAAGATCCTGGAAAACAGCAACCGTGAACTGGCATTCGCAAAGCCACAAATCCAAAGCCGACTGGCTCTAGTAACTATTGTATTGTATGAGCAATAAAATGATTCTGATTGAGCACAAGACTGGGGTCCATGAAGTCATTCACCACAAACGGCACCCGAACATGGGTTTTCGAACACGAAGATATTCGGACATAAAGATATTTGGATATAAAGACATTTGGACATTAAGATATTCAGAGCTGGAGATTATTACTGGTGTTGAACCGCAGCTGGGACCAAGAGGAGAGACATACGCACGCGTGCGCACACACAAGGGGAGACATCACCCTTCGCTGGAACGACTGAGGTGAGTGGCTGCGGATTTATAAGACGGGACAGTCAGCTACCAAGGAGCAAAAGCTCCATCAAGAGATTTTACAGAGAATTTTGAAAGAACAAGGGTTTTCAGTATCTGTTACAAAGTTGGTTAAATTATTAGTTTGGATAAGAGACTATTGCTCGTGGTACCTTTCCTCAGGTTCATATGATAGCTCGTTGTGGGCAAAGGTGGGGGAGGAATTGCAGACGAAAAAGGACTTGCAGCTTGAAGTCCCTGAGGAAATCATTATTACTTGGAAAACAGCGTATACAGCTTTAAATGCTCTTAAACCTGCAGAAACTATCTTACAAGCATCAGCTGCCCGTCCTCCATTCTCGCAAAAGTGGGAACAGACCAAGCTACAGTCTTTTGAAATATTTAGTCCTGCATACGATGAAATCCCTAACTCAACAAGAGGAATGTGGGGGGTAGATCCACCAGAATCTGATGACCCTTTTGATCCCGGAGAAACAGACACCAAGGACGGACCTGATTTATACCCACCGCTAACTCCGGTGAAGGTTACGGCAACCCCTGCCCCCACAGGAGGGGGTCTCATACGCCCATGAAAACATTAACCACAAAGGTAGACATGATAGTGTCCTTAATAGCACAAGGTCAGAATCGCTGTCAGCAACTGACAGGACATGATCCTATTTACCTGCCGCTGGCTAAAGATGACTTTGTGGTATTAAACAGGGAACCCTTATCGCTGCAAGCTGCTCTAGCTGATTATTTAAATGACATACGTTATACCCTTCCACAACATAAGCTGTTACATTCCCTCTCTCAAATTCCATTGCAGCCAAAAAAACAACGTGTTCCTGTTCCTATTAAAGGAGCACGAACAGTGTTTCTGGACGGATCAGGGAAAACACATAAAGCTGTAGTTGTGTGGAAACAAACAGATTTGTCAGACTGGCAATCATCTATTTCAGTCGTTGAAGGATCCACACAGATTGCTGAACTATCAGCGGCCTTGCATGCCTTTCAACTGTTTTCGACTGAACCGCTCAATGTTGTCGCAAATTGTGCATATGTTGTGGGTATTGTTCAATGCATTGCAGATGCAATGATAAAAGACGTCAATAACAAACAACTTTTTTCCTTGCTATTGAAATCAGCTACACTACTTAAAAATCGTGTACATGTATATTTCATAATGCATATACGGTCACATACTACTCTACCAGGACCAATAACTGAAGGAAATGCTGTAGCAGATAAATTGACAATGGCAGCAGTACTGCCACGCAGTTCTGAGCAAGCCCAATTATCTCATGACTTCTTTCATCAAAATGCTTCTTCCTTCGAAAACAATTTGCTTTGTCCCGAGGGCAAGCCACAGAAATTGTTCTTGCATGCCCTGACTGTCAACATATTACACCCGTACCGTCGTATACAGGAGTGAACCCTCGTGGTTTACGAGCTGATGAGTTGTGGCAAAGTGCTGTTACACATATATCAACGTCTGGTTGACTGCATTATGTACATGTTAGTGTGGATACTTTCTCAGGATTTCTGGTAGCCACTGTACACACAGGAGAAAAGGCACGCGATGTGAAACATCACTGGCTAAGATGTTTTGCCACTATGGGCGTTCCAAAAACAATTAAAAGTGATAATGGTCCTGCTTACGTTTCACGGACAATTTCTGTTTTCCTACAGGACTGGGGTACACAACATGTTACAGGTATACCGCATTCTCCTACTGGACAAGCCATTGTCGAACATGTCCACGGGACCCTCAAAGCTATGCTAAATAAACAAAAAAGGGGGAATCCTATGGGCAGTGTTACCTCACAGAAACAGTTAGACAAAGCATTATATGTACTTAAATTTTTTAAATCGTTCTGATCATCAAGTATTTACAACAGCAGCTGACCATCAATTCGGGATGGTCCCTCCATTTGTGGCTCGACCAAAGGTATGGTATAAAGAGTTTGGGGAATCGCAATGGACAGGCTCTGTAGAACTAATAACATTGGGAGGAGGGTATGTGTGTGTTCTTCTTTCAACAGGCCCTCGATGGTTACCAGCAAAATATGTGAAACCATATCATGAACCGAAAGAACGTAACGCAGAATCCAATGCCAGAGATGACCACGCTCACTCTCAAGGAGCAACCTCTGACGTGGAAGCAGAAGAGATCCATTCTGGATGATCCTATTACACAGGGAAAACTGAAAAAGTTACCACAAACGCAAGTACTCTGATGGCTGCAGTGGGTGCACCACCCACTCTGATTAATACATTCCTTGAATATTTGGCAATTATCTCCCACAACAGCTTTTGTATAACAAAGCAATCTTGGAGGACACGGTACACGTGATTTTAGAACTGAGTTTGCACAAGAGCAAAGGTCAACTAGCAGACACCTTGAGGAAAAGTATGAACCTTCATCTGAGGGCTCCCGACAACTACCCAGAGGTGCCAATAGACACATACAAAGGATATTAATATACAAAAAGGATATATATATATATATATATACAAAAAAAAAGGGGGGGGGGAAATGATAAGCACTTCTCAGAAATGTAATGATTATGTATGTTAAAATGGCATAAATATCTAGTAGTAGTGTCTTTTCGGTACGCACATTTGGGTAGAACTATCCCCTGTGCATCCTCTACTGCAGTAAAGAATGCCTGCTTTCTAGAACTACAAAATTAAGTTTTAGAGAGTTAATTATTTTGCCACTTTCCGTTAACAGATTTTGGCACCCCAGATGGGACCCTGCTCCTGAACCTTAACGATCCAAGGGATTGCAGGACCTCCAGCCGGCACAGAGGGATTCTCGGGGAGAACCTCCAATCTCTGGACCGAGAAGTTCTGAGCAAGGATCATCAATAAGGTAAAGACATTCTTCTAGTATTATTTTTTGTTGCTTGCCTGTTAGTTGTAGCGAAAGCTTCACAGCATTGGGCTGTATCCCTGGGGAGAAGGGAAAGTACCCTTCCTAAAACGGAATTGAAAAGAAAGTACTCTTCCTGAAACCGAGGCTTGGGAATTTGTCTGTTAAATGTTGAATACTATTGTAAGTCTCTGTCTATTTGTAATATTTGGATTTATGCTGAAAACTTGGTGTGCTTGTGCGTGTGCAGCTGCGACTATGCTTGTGTGGTTTTATGCGTTTGTTGTCATAGTGTTTGTATTTCTGTGTTCTGATGGATTTATTTGGTTTCTGTGATCTAACGGATTTGTCTGGACTAAATAACTGCCTTTGCGTCTTTGGTTTGGCGAGTTCTGCAGGTATTGTATAGAGTTAATGAGTTATACCTTTAGATACATTGATCTTAGCCTAGGTGATTAATATGAATAGCCAATACTAACTGTTATGGATGTTTGTATGTGTGACGAGTATACCTATAACCCAAGTGCAAATTTACTGAGCTTACATCATTGATCCACCATTATTTCGACTCCTGACATAGCGGAATGCATCCTCTCTGATTGGCAATAATGATATGTTGTGGTCAGGCAGTGCTTGGATCTCACCATCCACAGAGAAAGAAAACTGGATGCAAGTAAATCAATCTACACCCATATATTAGATAAAAGATTTGCCATCAATATGTATTATTCTTAGGCTAATTTGATATTTCTTTACATCCAGCAGGTTATGGTATGCGCTTCACATCTCTACGTCTTCTATTAGCATTTGTGTTCTTATGTCTGCTTTTAGTATTGTAGTTTGTGTGGGCCTCTGAGAAAGTGGTAGAAAGCTGAAGGCCGGATTATGTCAGCTCTTATCATCAACAGTATCTGGCTAAACGAAAAAGGGGGAGATGTGGGAAACCATATAATTTGAGACAGAACAGCACTGTCTCATGACCCTGAAGGATCAGCACATCCTGTGCCTCCCTTTGCTCTTCTCATGAGATAAGCTGTTTTCACACATCCAGCTGCAAAAGATCCTGGAAAACAGCAACCGTGAACTGGCATTCGCAAAGCCACGAATCCAAAGCCGACTGGCTCTAGTAACTATTGTATTGTATGAGCAATAAAATGATTCTGATTGAGCACAAGATTGGGGTCCGTGAAGTCATTCACCACATAGTAGGACACACTGGCAGAAAGCACTTTGCAAAGGAACTAAAACATGTCTAGGTAGTGCTTTTTCATTCTAAGTATTGCTTCTATACAAACAGAAATCAAAGTTACATATACCGTAATGCTCAAGAAACATCCTAAATAAACTTACTGTTGCATATACATCAATAGGTTTGTGTTTGCTAAATTCTTCTGGCCTCAGTTTATGAGCTCCCATGCAAGTTTTCTGATAGTTCCAGGTTGTACAAGTTATATACCCTTGATGGCAGGCAACAATACTATCCCAGTCACTCTGATGTGCCACTTCTGCAATGTAACACATACTCATTTTAGAAACAATCATTCTGAAGTCAAATAAGCTCTTCTGATATAGTAATGAAAGAATACTCTAAAATACCTTTAGGCAGAACAGTTCATAGTTAGTGATCTTGTTGAACAATCAAAAGGCTACCATTCAGAAAAAACACCTGGCAAACCATTGTGCATATGCTACTGTAACTAAAATGCTAACAAAACCACAAGCATTTTTTTGGTATGTTATGTTTTATGTCTTTGCATATCTGAGTCTCTGTGGTTTGAAAAGCATATTTAAACATACATGGTTTAAACTGCTCAATCTGTACACATTTCCATTTGAGTCTCTTAACTGCTGCTTCAGCTGCTGAAGCAGCAGAAGGCACTAGACTAACAAAGCAGGGTTTAAGAGCTAAGTCTGCATCACACAGAAAAAGTCTTTTCTGCATTTGCAGGAAATCGTTCCTCAAAAGCTCAGTATCCATAATTTACAGTCAAATATGATACATGGGGATCTAAATAATGAGCAAGTACACTTTTTTCTCTGGAATTTATACATTAAAAAAATGAGAGCTTGAAATTGCTTACTTCTAGAACTTCAAATAATAAAAGAACCAGATACAAACAGTTCACCAAACAAAGACAACGCAGCAAAAAAACAAACAACTCTAAAATGTAGTTAAATAAATGTATTCTTATGTCTCCAAACACATTTAAAGTAGTTCTACTACCTTCAATCAATCAGGCAGGTCTAATACCAACTTTAAAAGGGCATACATATATACACACACATACTTGCAACAAGTATGTACACATAGCATCTATCACTGAAGTCTGCAAATACAAATACCATATGTAGTCAAAGAGATACAGTCAAACTGAAAATCCAAACCTTTCAACACATGAAACAATAAGCCATCCTTGGAAGACAAAGGAATAGCTACACTTTAGGCAAAACAGGCTTCAAGTTTGAAGAGGAGGTCATTAACTGAAAGGAACACATTTTGATGAAGCAAAGATAATTGTAATTCTGCTTCAAAAAGTTAGGTTCACTATTTGTATAATGAATTACAAATGAACAGAGTAATTGAAATTTGACTTTGTTCAAAGTGACTCCAATAAAGAAATTGAGGAATCAAAATCAACCACTATAACCAAGATTTCCTCAGCTGACAGAAATTTCCATCTCCATTAATTGCTGGTTCTCCAGCCTGGAATAATATGCACACCAAAACATTCTGGCTTCTAAGCTGGAGATTTTCGGGCCAAGAGCCAGTTAAACATGAAGACATTTGAAATAAAACACTCTTTCTTGAAATGAGAGAAGAGTTTACCAAGTAAAATGTCACTTTAAATTGTCACTCAACAGCTCATGAAGGGCCACAGAATTTCATTAACCTCATACTTCATACAGCATGGGCTTTCAAAAAAAGTAGCACCTTGAGGGTAAAAGGACAAAACGAAGACATGAGCTCTGTAACGTATCTCAAAGACTACTTACCTGAGGCAAAAACTGTAATTGGTGGAAGTGCCATTGTATCAAGCTTAAGACCTTTCTTTTTTGATTTCTTTTTGTTAATTGAACCTTAAAAAAAAAAAAAAAAGTGTCTCAATCTCATGGCTAGATCTGAGAATAAGAGTTTAAAGAGGATTGCTTACTAAATGTAAAGTTCCTAAACTTAGAAAAATTTGGCTTACATTAATACACCATTGTTGTTACCTAGGGTTTGAAGAGTGAAGAACATGTAATAGAGTTCCTGTCAAAATCCATGCAATGCTGAGCAAATCACTAACCTATTACACTCACAGCTGTACTACTCAACCCATTTGTTCCACGATCCTATGCCGACATCTTGGGGCAGAGGTCCCCCCATCACAGCTAAAACCATGGTCATTCAGACACGATTGTACAATTGAATATGTAACACCCACCCCTTTCAATAAGCAGAGTCAGGAATTTCAAATTTATGCCCAAAGGATAGATACATTATCAATTAATCTACGTGTCTCTGTCTAAATACATATATAAAATATACAGATATTTAAAATTAAGAATTATTTTAGTCTTTCTGAGCTTTGCTCTCTGAAATGTACAAGAAAGTGTCCATTAACCATGGCATTGTGCAGAAGATCTGTTTTCTAAATTAAACTCTACATTACATCAAAGGAACTGAAGTCAAGATACATGAATAAACAAATAATTTATAATTTAGTCAATTGAACAGAACTAGAACGGGGTAAAAAGCTGTAATTATGCATGCTGAAATGTCAGCTACCGCTTTACAAATTTTTAATACAAAAATCACACCCAATGTTTCCCAATGTGAAATAACATACGCTGTCAGGCTAGAGAAATTACTGTTCTTAAGCACAAACAAATCTATGAGCACACTTTATATACATCAGGAAGAACTCAGTTCACAGAACAATTGAGGTGAATAGTTTTCATACACCAGTTACAGTGAAAATAAGGTCTACCTAATGTTTTAGCTCCTGATTACATAAATACTTTTCAGGTCTTTTTTCACTAATATTTGTACTTTCACTGAAATACTTACCACGTCCTAAGCTTTTATTGAACTTCTCATGCACTGTTGAAAAAGACTGCAATGTTCCATCGTGACCTGCCAAAATATTAGCACAGAGCAGTGAAGGGCAAAATTCAACCTTCTGTTTACTCATAAGTTATGTGAGCAAGAAAAGTGGAAGCTAAGCACTAAAGAAACCTCAAACACCATAATAAAGTATTTACTAAAAATTCTGGTCTAAGAAGAAACAGAGATACACTATAAGCAGTGGAACTAATGGAGCATAATTTTCTACGGCCTATAACGTATTCCCACTACTTTGCTCCACACATGACCAGAATGACCCCTCTTTCACAGACACCATCTCCTTGTTCAGTTCTCTGTGCCCCCTCCTTTCTCCACCACAATATCTAACTGTTCGCAGCTTTTTGTGATCAGAAGCTTACATAAACGGTTACAACATTCAAATACCTCCACACTACTTCCAAAGCTTTCCCATAACCCCATATACTCCCTTAGCAACTACAATACTCCTTTCTTTATCGTTTGCCTAACCAACACACACTGCAGCTGGTTAAGAACTACACCTAGGTTAACTGGTAAGCTAACCCAAAGAAAAATGGTAAAAGCTGGTTTGTCCATGTTTCCTGTAAACCAGGACACTAATGGGCTCTCCCTCCTCTAGCCAGTGACCAACGTACACAGAACTGATAGGAATTTAATTTAATAGAGGGACAGAAAGCTCAAAAATTTGAAACTAGCAAAAAGGTCCACTTTGTGGGGGAGACGTGGACAAAGCAGAACCAGAAGCTAACAGAAAATGCAATTGCACCATACACGTAAAATTAAAGGCACTGAGATGATTTTCAAAAAATCACAAGAATCACAGAACATTTTTACTACGCCAAACAAGTAAGGAAACAGAAAACTAGCCAAAGTGAATTTCAAGAATCTGAAAGACAACGGAACAATTATAGCATTCACGCAACCCTTCCTTGATGCTATGATACAGAAGTAAGGCAGGATGCATGTACTGGGAACTGGGAGAAGTGTTAAGCAGGATGAAAGCCTGTGCCACTGGTGAAATATTACAAAGTTATTTTGTGGAGATGCCTATTCAGAGGAAACCAGTAGCACTTAGAAGGCATTGCCACCTCATTTCTGTCACACAAAGTTTTACCACTGCTTCAGAACGGCATGTAGAGAGTCCGACTCCTTACACTGCAGATACAGCAGATCTCAAAGCCTGAGACCCTTTTCACTTTAGCGGTTGCCTCTGAGCCCTCTCCATCTGTTTCGATACAGTTAACAAAGCAGTAAATTGCAAAACCCAATGTGAGGATTTTTTAAGCAACTCTTGATTGTTCCTGCGATTCATCTGGTGTAAGGTGAATTACTGTAGACTGACTAGTTACTTGAATCCAAGTTACTAGTTAGATGACCACCAAGAGATTTTTAGCACAGGTGGTTTTAGCACAGAGTATTGCTGTGCCGTATTAGGTATAACATTCATTGACATGTAGTGTAATGTTTTCAAACATTGCCCATGTAGACAATTTCAATACTTCAGAGTAATTAAAGATTAGGTGAAAAGTCTCTACTATTCCATTACTGAAGTGTCCAGGGCCACAGAACAGTCTAATCTAGTACCTAATTTCCTAACGAGTCTATTTATAGATTTTCAAATATGCTAGTTTCTAAGGAAGGGCAGTCACGCATTTTCACGCTTTTAGATCAATATCTTGGTAACAAGTGACCTCATGCATATATCTCACAGACAAAATTGAGCTGTAACAAATTACAAAGACATTGCAATGCACAAAGCTTTCTCAAATTAGTGGAAAAGTGGAGTGGCTCTTCTAAGTTACTAAACGCATTACACTGCTTGTTCTTTCCCTGTCACAACTGAATTTCCCTAGCTGTTACCAGGTTTCATTTTGGCCACCTGATAGTTCCTTAGGAGATAATGAAACAATCAAGTGTATAAATACAGATGACAAAAGCAGCTGCTAAGCTTTTCTGCTTGTAACTACTTATCAGTCTACCCGCTGACACACGTTCCTCTAAAGAAACCGTGGAAGAGTTTGATAGAGTAATAAATGATACTGTCTACACTAATCACTTACTATGTTTCATAAATATACATAATACATAACACAGGAAATATAATCTATTGTATTAATAAAACAAGGACACTTAGCTCTGCACGTTTTCTTTATCACAGCAGGAAATCAGACTAAAGAACAAGAATTCATACCTGCACTAAGAATTTGCTCTCCATTTTGCCCATGGTATCTGACTTTTGTTGGCGGTGCACTATGTCCCATTCGGCTTCTCAGTACACGCCCGGTACCTCCCGGTCCATCAAAAATCCATACCTGCCTCCCAAAAAAAGCAGAAAAATGAAGCTGATAAACATTGCCCTGCCAATAATTACACCTCTTGGCAGTGGAACAGGCTTAGCTGGGAGCTGGTGCAGCAAACTTCACACATTGGCTTTCATCCTTGATCCTAAAACTCAAAGTTTCCACCACAGCAGCTGATTTCTTCCCCACTGTTCATTCTGCCCCTCCACCAAAGACTCATGGCATCAGAGGAGACGCAGCACAAGGGACTTCTGTCAACAGCAACTGCTCATGACCCAGAACATTATGAAAATAGATCAAGATTTAAGACAGTACACCAGGATACAAAGTGTCGTTCTGGAAAAGTGGATCCAAGCTTTGTTCTTCCAGGCTATCATGAAGCAGTAAATGAAGCAATGACATCATGGCAGCAAATCCTTAAACTGCCCCACTACAGATCAATTGAGAGCCAGCAACTTCAGACACTTGAGTTTTGTTGTATTTGTTTCATTTGAGAACTGCTACTTCAATCCAAACTAAACATTTACATTTTGGAGGACTACAAGAGGAAAAAAAACTTAGCAGATAGCAGCAGCTATTGTAACTTACCCGTATAGCGTTATCAGCACCATTAGTAATAAGAAGCGGCTCTCCAGGGACAAATGACATACCAGCTATTGCTGTGGAATGGGCATCTTGCATCTGACACATTAATTTCTTCTCTTCTAGATCCCACAAAGCAATGTGTCCAACTGGGCTACCAGCTGCCATTACTGGGTGTCCATCTGCTCAAAAAAAAAAGAAATTAAAAAGGTTTGCTTATCGACTTTCAGCTCATCCTTATTGACTTCTCACATCTTAAAACTGATGTAAGAAAAAGACTACAATCGCAATAAAAATCTCCAGCTGATTCTAAAAATAAGATATTTTAGCTGAACTACTCTAGTATTCTAAACAGAAAAGAAACAAAGTTCACTGATAATAAAACCAGGATTTTTTTCATACCAGCTAACAACAAATATATCTAAATCCAGCAGCTGACGCTAGAGATTTTGCTTGAAAGCGCAAGAGATTTTATACCATTTTCAATTGCTACTCTGCACCTCAGATTCTTCCCCAAACTTATTAGCCTTCATACTTCTGGATGTTGAGAGCTACTGTATCACCATTCTAGAAGTTTAGTCTTTTTTTATATCCCCTTAAGTTTTTGGCTCAACAGCTTGCAAAAATAAATTCAAGAAGTTGATCACATGTTTAAATCAATCTAAGCAACAATTAAAACCTCATTTCACAGAATTTCTAATTTTGTTCTGTTTACTCTATCCTGTCTAATATCAAGGAAATAAACACATCCTACTAACTTCTAAGAACATACTACAAATATTCAAGTAAGCTTTGAAACTTATCAAGCTAAAATTCCACCAAATACCCTGCATAACTGGTAACTAATCTTTTCACCCCAACAAAAGAAAAAGCCAGATTCCAATTTGCAATTACACACATCATAGATAACTAAACCAGACAGGTCTAGGTTTTCTTTTTCTGTAAAGCTTCACAGACATGGAAATTTGCCAAGTTCATTTTAATTTAAATAAAGAGCACTTTACTCAAAGACTATAATCAGTACATGAGTTCAAAACAATCAGGTTATATTTACATGAGACTGCCTAACTATAAAGACAGGAAGAGAGAGAGATTAGAGAACATCTCAAAGTCACACATTCAAGCAGGCAATGGAAGTTACTTAACTCTATTAACACTGAGTTAAACAGCTGACACAAAAAGACACTCTTTCCACTTCTCACAAGTCTTTCCACAAGTCCCTCGAGTAGCATTCTTCCTCAACACGGTCTGCACCAGTCTATATTCTGTTAAGATTTGCAAGTTTGTCTATTCAAATGAGATATTAGACTCCACATCAACATGTCTGTAGACAGAATCAACATTAAACTAACTAGCTTTAGTAACTGGTACATGCTCATTAGACAAAAAAAAAAAAAGCTTTGAATATAAACAGCATTCCCTAGTAACATCCACTCAATAGTCGTTCAACTATTAACATTCTAACTTCGTTTCGGAGGGGGAAGACAGTACCGAGAAGCAGATTTGGATACTAACTTCCACTGCACTGATTACTCTGCACTAACTCTGACAACTTGTACTGTGCTAGCTCTCAGCACATTGTGAACATAAATTGTCTTGCTTTTCTTTGAGAAAGGGGTACTGTACGTCACACTTCGTGTGCACTGAGTCAGTACACAACAAAATGCTACAGAACAGCCAGGATTATGAAGATGCATGATCTCCCTTACCTACTGGTAACTCTTCTAGATTATTGCAGCCTTTGAAAACTTCAACTCTTAGCCCAAATTTTGATTCAAAACCATGTATTCCTACTTTCCACTTAGTTTTAGTGATTTTATTTTCACTAAAAATGCTAAGACTTACCTGTACGAAAAGATATTGCTGTGATGGGACCCCAGTCTTGCTGAAATTTCATCAGAGTTTCATCAAACTTAATGTTATGTACAATAATATGACCGGATACAAGACCAACTGCAACAACATCCACCGCTGGGGCCTGCAAGAAAAAATGAACAGCAACTGAAATGAAAAAGGGAAAGCCTGTTGCTGCACTATTAAGACCAACAAATACAAGACAACGTATTTAAGTCCAGGACAAATACTAAAGAAACAAATCAGGCATCTCTCGTGAGATCATCTATATTACCTTCATGCATGACTGAACATCTAATAAATCTAAACAAAAAATGAGAGATGCAAGATCTTGCACATAGTCTCCACTGACTGAAACAATTCTGTTTCCAGAAGCTGAAACACCTCACCAAGTTTTCAGCAGCTCTGGCTGACCATTACACACCCTGCCACGAGTGCCCCCATTTACAAGTTTTGCCCAGGACAACTGCAGACCATTTTCACAGCTGTCAAAGTTTTAATTAATTTTTATATCTACAAAAATTCAGCAAATACAATTACAAAGTCTTGTCTTGAATCAGCAAGATCTATGCTTCATTAACCTCAAAAGCCAAGTAAATTTAGACAGCAAAAATCTACCAGTGTAACAGAAGTTACACATGCATCTTGCAAACAAACTGTTTCTGTCAATTCATTACATCATTCAGTGAATAAAGACTACAGACATGACGAACACAAAACAGCTAAGACACTAAATCCAACAGAACAAGGACTAAGAGAAGGGCAGATAACAAGCCTTTGAGTCTACCTTTCTTTAATGTCTAAAACACTCAAGGGAGGCTTATTAAAATTGCCTGAGAGAATACAAGTCATCTTTATTGTTGTAATTTTAGACACTTCTATCCGGCCTGCTATTCTTGGCCAGTTATGTAAGAAAGAGACCAAAAATACTAACTTGTTCAAGAGTTGTGACTGCTAAGTGCCATCCTGGAAACGAGTATAAGAGTTTGCTGGAAAACAAACAAAAACCGTAAATCAATCAAGTTTGGGTATTTTCCGCAACAAAACAGAAGCTTTATATGCACTTGCACTAAAAAGTACGTCAGCTGTCTATCCTTCTAAGTCAGTTTAAAGGAAAGAAAACCTGTGATACTAATACATAAGATTAAGAATAAAACTTATGACTAATTTTTATTGGAAAAGGTAGTGTCATGCCTTTAGACCTCAAAGGTGACATAACATGAGTAGGGAGGAAGACCTCTTCTATGCCAGCTGCTCCCCAAGCGTTTCTGCTCTGAACACACTTCTTCAGAATTCTTAACATCAACACAAAAAGCCAGTCCTGGTCCAACTTCTAACAAAAACAAATCTTTCAGTTGCAGAGTGACTTCTCTAAATGAAGACATTAAGGCGTATTACAAGCACATCCCATCTTCTTCCTTTCAGAAATGGTAACAGCCAAAATGTGAAGCAGAACTGTTCACCAATGAAGCAGTCACGCAGTACTTAAGCAGCAAATTATGAAGACCGTACTTAAAAACAGACATGATTAAAAAACTATTCCATCACTCCAGATATAGATTGTCACTCAAAAGACTGCAAGCAGCCATGTGCTACCACCTCTCACTTTCTTGCCAGAGACCATCAAAATTTCTCCTCAGTTCTTCCAATTTGTTTTTTTCGTCTAATTGTGCCCACATACGTGTACAAAATAACCTAGGCAAAAATAGAAATCGCTTAACCCAGCAGCATTGCTAAAAGAGCAGTAAGAGTCCTGTAAGGTTCTACACAACTAGAGGAGCAACTAAGCCATCTAAGGAAGACATTTTGTCATCCAGGATGCACTGCATCTCAGATGCTGTGACAGACACCAGAGGGATGTAACAGCACTATGAGCAGAGACATTTACTTTTCTGTATTTTTAGGTTATTCTTATTTCCTGATTTATATAGCATATACGGCATCTCCAAAACATTAGAATATGAAACAAAAAAAAATTAGCAGTCATACCACTGAAAGCATACAATAGTTATGACAATAAAACACTGAACTATGCAAGCTGAGTGAACACCTACTAACATGCAGGGAAGTTCATTGCAGCTGTAACTTTCACGAGTTAGAAAAGCAGCTGATCATGCTATGCATGAAATACTGCCATTATGGATGGTGCTTTACTGGGACATGCTCAGAGACAACTACATGTCTACACATCTCTTATTTGAGTATAAGGATCAAATGCTAGTAATTACCTCCACACTAACTGCCAACACTTCCTTGGACACACAACAACCAAAAAATTAAGCTTGGAAGAGGGAGGCAGAAGGCCTGAACATGCACTCACTATTATTTTAATTATTTTCACAGGAAAGCTATGTGATTCCAAGAAACAACAACAACAATAAAAAAGAAGTAATTAAAAGAAAAATTCCTGAACAAACCCTGACATTTTGCAGGGAGAGTAAACAACATGCAACTTGAAAGGCATCAGCATTCAGGGAGCAGCAGCATTCTTTGTTCCTGGAGACAGACCAACTGAAAACCTGTGCCAAAGGACTCACTAAGAGATTCTATGCTCAAAATCTACTGTACTTGAAAGTATTATTTGTTGCACATGAAAATACTTGGAGAATGAAATATAACCAAGTCATTAAGAATCTTACTTGGATCTTATATTCCATAGCTGTAAGCTCCCCTGTTCACTCCCAAGGAGAATTTTATTCAAGTAGGTGCTGGGATGCAGAACTGCAGAAACTGCAAAAGTGGCCTTATCAAAATCCACCTGAAGATATTGTTCTGCAAAAAAGTAAGGAATGATATTAGTGAAGGCTTGCCATCCCCCCGGCAAATGTGAAAGGCAGAACATATTTTTACTCTGTACAAATCCCATAACTGGTGTTTCTTGCGTTAAAGGATTAGGTAATGCGCAACAGGATAGGCTAAGCTTGTTTACGTTACAAAATCTGTTGGCTTGAAGTTATATTTTTTTCCCTATAAACCTACCTAGCACAACAACGCTGGCAAAACTGTTGTGATTTATATCTTTATAAGGATTCCTGCTCCTGCCTGAACAAAGCACCACATCTGGTTAGCGTGCCTTTTATTTCTTATAGCAACTTCAGATCTCTCAAGCCCATCTGCAGCCACTTTTGAGACCCAGTATCCAGGGAATGACATTGGTCAACACAGTGAGAATGTTTTCAGGGCACTGAAGCAGGATTTCATAAGGCCCTTTACAATGGCACGAGAAGATGCTGACACAATCAAAAGATCATTTGTGAGAATTCAGTCTTACCCAGACTGGTAGATATCAAGGAACTACAGATTTCAGAGATATATCAGAGATGGTGCCAAAGTGGCCGCACCACAGTCTTCACCAGAAAATGGAAGACCAGAAATGCAATTTCTATACAAGCATATCCCTTCACACCTATACAGAACCTTACTGGGTCTCTGCATGTGGTGCAGGATCAATTAATGAAAAAATATTGCAGGATTAGGACTTCCTATTATCATTTAAGTAGCACTATCATTTAAGGGTTCTTTTATTTTTTAAGAATAAACTACTTCTGAACATGAGCATCTAGAAAAAAACACCTTTTTTCAAATCACTGAATGTTTAAGAATGCTATCCTGTAAAGTAGTAATAAAGTCTCTCTCTCACCTTCTGACTGCACATCCCAAACAATAAGAACATTATCAACATCCACAGAGATGACATGATCACCAAAAGGCTGCAGAAGGTGTATCCTTGCCTTGTGACCTTCATAGGTATGAACCACCTGCAATTTCAAAATAGAAGTGTTTTCAGTATAAGTTGTTCAGGTAGCACGTCACACTAACAGAATACCTGAGGACAGCCAACACGTGTCAGCAACAAACTTAAATAAAATACATGGAAAGGCGACACAACTTTAAGTAGAAGATACATAGTTTTCTCTGATATTTAAAACTGTTGGCAAAAACATTTTAACTAAATGTTTTTAATTTATTTAACTAATTCATTTATCTGAATTAACAACTTATTTTTTATCTTTAAGTACTACTTGATTATTGTAACTAATACATAAAACACAGCCCATTCTCCTATTTTAAGCTATTTATTCCTCACTCTATAGTTTTTGTTTCCCTAAAGTTGAAGGTACTAAACATCTACAGAAAGAGACATTTGTAGAAACTTAACTGCCTTGAAAACACGAACACCACACAACTGTTTTGTACTACTAAGCAGCAAGTAAACTAATAAAAACCTCTTTATTCCTGGCAAAAGCATGGAGAATATTGTCGTATGAAGCGAATATCAACATGCGGTCTGCTGCCAAACACGTAATGTCCTGCGGCAAAGCATTACCTGTTAAACAAAAGAAAAGTTCAACAAGTTTCAGGTTCATAACAAGAGAGAAAGTCTAACAACGTATTTATTTAGCATGGTGACCCACCAAGAAAGCTCTCCCATTGAACTTTCTGCTGAATTTCTTAGAGAAATGCACACATTTCAGATGAATGCCAATATTACCATAAGTAATGTCACACTGGCAACAACGTAAGTAATACCACACTGATAGACCACAAGGTTGTTCTTTTGAAAAACGTTTAATAATTACCTACAGTGATACTTCAGTAATGTAAGACACACATTAACTTTGTGAGAGTTTATAAAGAAGTTGCCCCAACATAACACTTCTGCGGACTGTCAGAGTCCCACAGCCCACAGGACTGGAAACACAGATGATCAAAGTCTCTGCATCAGCAACGGCCATTAGGTTAAGCCGTCCTGCAGACCTGGAAGCTAGCAACCCACTCCTGCATCCGCTCCCGATTACAGCCAAAGACACAGTGAATTTACTGCTCTAACAATACATCTCACTCCTCACCTCGTGACTGGTTCAGAAAGAATATCAGCTATCGTGATCTGCTACTCTACTAGCTCAAATGGTAGAGAGTCAAAGCTTCAGACCACATCAAGAAATCTGCTGGTGTGGTCTCAAATGGTAGAAAATTGAAAAAAATACTCTTGAGAAAAAATACTCTCAATCTATGGAAATACAAAAACGCAAATCGCAGTACTTCACAAATGTACAAAGAAACACCAGATCAAAAATCAGTCACTGTGGGTGTGCACCTGTGATACAAACTTACATGGTCACACAGCAGCCTTCCCCACAAAGTTGCTTTGTACTACGAATTATTATCAGACACAAAGAATCCCGTACCTTCTGCTGTGCTCTCGCACAGATTAAATGAGAAGAACTAAACTCAGAAAATAAAGAAGGTTGCACCTTATGAGAGGTTTCATTTGTCTGAATGTGTTATTTTTTCCCATAGCACCTCTAAAGCGCCTTCGGCCCACAGTCAGGTTACAGATACCTGGTACTCCACAGGAGCTGTACAAAAGCCTGCTGAGGCCAAGACAGTTTTAGGCACGTCCCAACTAGAAAGTTCAGAGTACCAACCACATAACATCAGTAAACCAACACCAACACACTGAGAGGCACACCATCTATTTCTTCAATCACATTCTTTAATCACAATTTTGTGTGTAAACATTTCAATTTCTCAAAAAGCTTAAAGATGATGTCTGCTAGAAGATGTAGACCACTGAAAAGTGTTTCATAGAATATGCAGCTTTTTTATGATTTTGTAAGCTGAGAACAGAAGTTACATTAATTTGTTTCTAGTTCCGGCTGTGTGACAGTTATTTATTCTCAAATTCACACGTGCTCTGTTTATGAAAAATAATTTGCTTTATGAGATCTGTGTAAGAACTCTGTGGTATAGAGAAGGGAAATCCTACTTTTCAAGACAGCATGTGTCTCACTGAATCATCTAAACACTGGTTGGAAGGGACCTTTGGAAATCATCTAGTTCAGCCTCCTGCCCAGCTCCTCTCAAAGCTAGATTACCACCAATACTAGATCGGGTTAGCTGCAACTGAGCCCAGCTGATTCTTGGAAACTTCTAGGGAAGGAGATCACTCAGTCTCTACGTTGCACTACAGTTCCCTTTTTGGGACGTTCTTCCTGACCTCCACTGTGACTGTCTCAAGCTGCAACCTGTGGCTGTTGCCCCTTGTTACACTGTCTACCGCTACCACTACAAATCCGGCTCTGCCACCTTTGTAACTGCCCTTCAAGTAACAGGCTGCCTCTGGGTCACCCCCATATTTTTCCCTTTGCAAGACTAAACAAATCCAGTTACTTCAGTGTCTCTTCTCATACTGGGTGCTGTAGGCCCCTGGCACTCCTTAGTCGGTCAGCACCCCCCCTGAAAGGGGAGCGGTGGGAGGGGGAGAACCACACTAACTGGGTGTTGCAGCCCAGGTATGGCCTCATCAGCACAAAGCACCAGAGAAGAACAGCTTTCACTGATTGCTGGCTGCGTTCCTAACGCAGCTCAGTACACGGCTTACCTTACTCACGGTTACTGCATTGTTGGTCCACGTTCAACCTGGCACCAGCACAGCCCCAGCTCGCTTCCAGCAGGGTGCCAGGCAGCCAGTCAGTTCCCGGCTTGTTCTGTCCCAGGTGCAGCATTATGCACTTGCCCCCGCTGAACCTGGCGAGGTTTTCTGCTGGCGCAGACCTAGTGTTTCACAACACTTCCCCAGACTGAAGCTCTGCCATGCTGGGTGTCACCTACTCCTCCTAGCACAACATCACCTGAAAACTTTTGCTAAGAGTGCATGCTGCCTCATCACCCAGGCTGTTGGTGAAGGTGCTGAACAGTGTGGGCCCTGCTGTTGACACCGAGGATGCTACGCTTTGTTACCAAATGCCAAATGGATGTCAAGCCATTGATTCATACCCTTTGTACGCAGCAGTCCAAACAATTTTTCACACTCCACAAAGACTTTTAGTGCCATCCACACCTGTTCCATTCCTGTAATTATTTTCCTCCTAAAACACAGCCTTCTAGCAACCACAAAAAATGTTATCTAGAACTAACAGTTTCATTCACTCCTTAAGGCCTACAGGTGTTCTTCCAAGAACAGGATGACAAGAACAGGAGGTTCATAAGGTATATCTAAGAGAAGTAGGTTACAGTTGCAACAGCAATTTTATTTCGAAGCTGATTTTTGAGACTCATTTCAACATATTTCAGTGTAAATAATAGTACATACAGGTAATTTGCCACTTTTGAGTTGAGAATCAAGTGCAGATGTCAGATGCATAAAAAAAAAAAGGAATAAACAATCTGCGTATACTTACTCACAGCAACAATACCAAGCTTGTTCACCTGCAATGAAAATGGTAAAAAGGCATTTTTAGCGATTGGTTGCAATGAACTAGCTATGAACAGAATTTCAAAATTTTAGGAACCGCCCTTGATGAGGTCAGGAATTTGCATGCCTCACAAGACAGAAAAATTATTCATGTTATCTTACAACAGAAGCAACAGGAAAACCCACAGACAGCGGATCAAAAGGAATGGGACAATGTATTTGTCAAAAGACAACCATCCAGCAACAGTAAGCTCTGCTTCTTGATGTACTTCACCCTCATGCACAAGAAACTAAGCACATGTTTAGACATCTTGCAGAGTTTGGGCAAATTGTTTTTCACATCATCTCTGCTTCTACTTTACTTCCTCTACCACCACACTCCGTTATTATCTTAAACCTCTTCACATGGAATTTGCTGCAGTTACAGCCGCCTTTGCCCAGCGATGATCATCACTATTTTAGTTCAAAGTCTGTGGAGAAGATTGACAGCAGCCAACACTCCGCCCTCAAGGCGGAGGAAGATGCTTGCTGCCTGCACTCTGCTGTGCACAATGACCACTAGATTCAGTTTTTAACTGCTTCTACGCACTGAAAATGCTTTTGTCGTACAGCAAGAAATGAGTCATTGTCACAGGTTTTCATCGTGCAGAACCGAGCTCTGCCCACCTGCTCCCGTACAGAAAAAGTTATAACACGATCTGGTGGACTGCCCCCCAGAGCCGTGGCCCTCAAACGCTAACCCGCGGCCACCCCAACTGCCGGCCAGCTTCTCTCTACCCGCCAACGCAGAGCAAACCTCCAGCGCCCGGGCTCTCCAGACAACCGCAGGCGCGGCCAAACGAGCCCGGGGTAACCGGCAGCCTCTCGCCGCCCCTGCAGCCCGCCGGCGAGGGGCCTCCCCTGCCGCCGAGGCCTACACCGGGGCGCCGCGGCCCTCTACTCACACGCTCCCGCCCGGCGACAGAGGCCGTGCGCGGGGGGCCGGGGGAGGGGTGCGGAGGCGCAGAGGAGGCGGCCCGGCCCGGCTCTGCCCTGCCCCCCGCTCCCGGAGGGGTCGGCCCGCGGCGGCCGCGGCCTCCCCACGGCCGCGGCCTCC
>Ga0065711_1005951_pt1 | contig 24826 bp, 13 predicted proteins | sample Hoacrofraction12_FD_59098 | JGI IMG/M metagenome (GOLD analysis project Ga0065711, IMG submission 59098) | Hoatzin crop microbial communities from Cojedes, Venezuela - Epithelial fraction 12 v2 (version 2) | ecosystem: Host-associated > Birds > Digestive system > Esophagus > Crop | place...
CAGCTCTCCCTTCGTCTACCCAGCCAGTCATGTCATCGTAGAAAGCTATTAGATTGGTCAGGCATGATTTCCCCTTGGTGAATCCATGCTGACTACTCCTGATAACCTTCTTTTCTTCCACTTGCTTGATCATGAGCTCCAGGATAAGCTGCTCCATCACCTTTCCCAGGATGGAGGTGAGGCTGACCGACCTGTAGTTCCCTGGGTCCTCCTTCTTGCCCTTTTTGAAGATTGAAGTAACATTGACCTTTCTCCAGTCCTCGGGCACCTCTCCTGTCCTCCAGGACCTTTCAAAGATTGATGGAGAGTGACTCAGCAATGACATCCGCCAGCTCCGTCAGCACTCGTGGGTGCATTCCATCGGGGCCCATGGATTTGTGGGTGTCCAGATCGCTTAAGCGATCCCTCACACAGTCCTCCTCAACCAAGGGAAAGTCGTCCTCTTTGTAGGCTTCTTCTCTTACCTCCGTGGCCTGGGATTCCTGAGGGCCAGTCTTAGCACTGAAGACTGAAGTAAAGAAGACATTCAGTAGCTCTGCCTTCTCTGCATCCTCTGTCACCAGGACACCCGCCTAAATATATATATGTATATATATATGTATATATGTGCGTATATATATATAAAATGCAGTATATACACCATAATTTTAAGTCAAGAATAAAATTCCTGGAGGCCAGCACCCTCACCCGCAGCAGCCTCGGTTTTGCCGTGAAGCTGCTCTCGCCATGCCCCACCCCGTGTCTGGCTGGCGCTGCAGCCCCCCGACCTAGAAGCGCGGGACCCTCTGCCACAGCTGCGCGGGGAGCTCGGGACCCAGCCGCGCTTGCCGGTTGCAGCCATGCCAGGTCCCTCAGGCCCCATGCCTTGGAGATTTTCTCAATGAAGTTGCCCAGGCAGTAACTTCTTGATTTTAAATACACGGATAACGAAATTAAAGCCATGGTGGAAGAAAGTGACTGGCTGCATTTATGCATCAGAAGAGAATTCAGTTATATTCTCAGTTTACAGGAGAAAAAAAAAAGGAAAGCAGGAAAGCATAGCTCGCCACCTTTGGAAAAGATTTGCTCTTCGTAATCCCTGGTCAGCCTGCCAGTGAGACAGCTAACTCTGCTGAGAGCATTGGCACGCTAGCCGTGTCTGGGGGTGTCCGCTCAACCCAACACAGATTTCACCCACCCTCCTTTTTTTGAAACAGTCCTCCATGCATATACGTGCATAATACTGCGTGGACTCACTGTTTTCTCTGGGAAGTGAACTTCTGATGCAAACATCATCTAATGGTAATTGGCAGCTGCTTTTTGAAGACTTAGCGATCAAATCTGCATGCCAGCTTCTTTGCACGGAGTGTTTTGGCTTGTGTTGTCTCATTTTAGTTAAGTTTTGGGTGTTTTTTAATCGTGCAAAGAAGTTTTCATTTGCTATGAAAAACCTAATTATGATCAGATGTCCACAATTCCCCCATCACAACCTAATTAAAACCCTTCGTTATATATAAATAAATGGACTCAGTGTCCCGATCTTTCCTTTCCCCTCCCTCTGCACAGCGGGCAGACAACAGGCAGGCTGTAACTTGTCAGCACAGAGGTGGTGTCAGCTCGGTCCCTTGGGGGTTCCGTTTGCCACAGAGTAGATGACAGCGTGGCGAGGTGGGCAGTGGTGGACATGGGTGCGGCGGGGACCAAGGTGCTTTCTGAGCAGAATTGTTTAGACTTGAGCTGTTTCTGTAAAGCAGACCTCAGCCGTGTACAACAGTTATCCATACATACGCATTTGTCAGGACGTACCCCATAGGTAAATACTCAGGATGAGTTGGTTAAAACATTTTCTTAGACACAGAATATCAGGATAAAGTAAAAGTAAATTTTCAATGTTTCATCTTTTTCCCAACAAAATTAATTTGAGGAAATTAAGTATGATTGCAAGTCCTCACCTTTTCCACTTCATGATTAGCTTCACTGGTGCAGGCTGGGAGAATAAATGTTAGTGGGATTTATCTCAAATGATATACCAGGCAGTTGTAGGGACATTAAGTGATTTTAGCTCTTGGGATGATGCTATGAATTGAAAGAAAGCCAGGTTCAGACAGAGAAAAGAAGATTTTATATCTCCTTGTAGCATCACCTTATCCTTTCCTGCATCAAGCTGGAGATGCCACCAGTACCTTAGTGGTGAGTTGGTTCAGTATGTCTCATTGTAAAAGTTGTTAAAATGACCTACAAAAGCAGACATGACTGTCTTCTGCACTGAGGCACTTGCACTGAGTTGCTATAAAGCTATTTGATGTTAATGCATTTGCCACTATGGATTTAGGCTGAATATGCTCTTTATTGTGTGTGTGTATATATACATGTAACAAATAATAAACAACGAATACCATATGCCCAGACCCTAAAATTGTCTGTATCGGGAACACTGTTTATTTTGTGAATTAGTGGACATTATCAGCTTTTATTGCCATTTCTTCGATAAAAACATTAAATTTTTAAGTGTTAGTAGATCCCTTTTGGAAGGAAAGAAAAGAAAGATTGGTATTAAAATACCCTTTTAAAATTATGTTTCCCGAAGGAAAATGAATTACGGATTTTGGAAAATGTTTCAGTCCCTTTCTTGTACCGTAATCTAATCCTGAAGGACGGTCTTTGATTCTCTTCTATAATACTTTGGTTTTTTCCTCTCTTGTTGTTTTATTTTACTTATTCCCACAACCAGCTTCAAATGACCTCAAGAACACAGGGCAGCTAAAAGATTGCTTAAACTTCTTAATACTTTTAATCCTTACTCGTTATAATTTGATTACTGAGACAGATTTTCTCTCTGGGCCTCATATTAAATCACTTTCAAGTTGAAACAAACCAGAAATCCTTTCAACTTAACAGAGCTTGTATTAAATATGAGCTAGTCAGATGTAGCACAGAGACTGTAGGATGTTGCATCACATGCTTCCTGGATTTTAAATACAAGGAAAGCAAGCTTCAAGCAATGTTACATAAGAATCTACCTTCGTAGAGTATCTATTTTTCAAGAGCAAATATGAGTAAGTATAGCTTTTGAAGTGCATGTATATGCATGCATGTAAATGTATATGTGTCTGTACACAGGCAGACATAGATTTCTATGCAATATATATAACTTCGCTGACAATATAATGTTTGGAAAAGACCTTCTTTATTGTAATGAGTTCCTAATAAGATTTTCTTACATGAAACTCATTCCTTACCTCATCAGCTGTAACAAAAAATACTACTTTTTTCCAGGACAGATGTTCAGTTAACTTCATAGTGTCATTTAAAAGTGATATGTTTCTAATTTTCTTGGGAAAAATACGGTAAACCAAGAAGACCTGACATTCAACAGTAAATGGTAGAGTGGAACCGTGGCTGCTTCACAATGGAAAGTTGAAGGTTTTGCCGTCAAGTTTCATTCTGAAACTTTCACATGAATATGTTGCTGATAACCTGGGGTTTGCCCTTCAGACTCCCTGATTGATCAGGACAATGTGCAAGCACACTTCACCTAACTTTGTGATCCTCAGAGGCAGTGGGTTTGCAAGGTTCAGGTCAAGTGCTGATGTTAATGAAAGTTGCATTCTGCTACGGAAAGGCTGAGGAAAAGAGGTATCCAGAAAAGAGAGAATTCAATGAAAAATTAAGGAGGCTCATTTGCTGGAGCAGTCCCTGGGGAAGGGGAATGTCAGGAGTTGAAACTTACAGCAATAGCCTGTAGGTAAACCAGTTTTAAGGCAATTAAGAAGGTACCCAGTTAACAATCACCTGAAGATAAACTTTAATCGAGTGTCCCTGTCCCTTGGCACAGTCTGCCTTGTCTCCCTCTGACCTCCTCTTCCACCCCCCGCTCTTTCTCCACAAGCTCTGGGTGCAGGGGAGAACCCACGGCCGAGGCTCTTGGTGCTGATGACCACAAAGGCTCAGATTACTGTCTCACCTATTGAAAAACTAGTTTCAAAAAATCGTAAGACTGTAGAGAGAACCTTAAATTGCCAATAAACTGCCTGGAAGACGAACATCTCCCCCTGATGCTGAGGGCACTGATTCCGAAGGTTCGTTCGTGCTGCAGCGACATTCAGGAGGGCAATGCTGAAGTGTTACTGCAGGGTGGTCTCCTGGTCATCTCTGACCTCATGCTGCAGCTGGGTTGGCTCACTCTGCCTCTGAAGATCGGCTGCAGTGGAGCGCTGTATCATGGTGAAGATCTATTTGAGCTCAGCTGCTTCTAGAATTGAGGCCATATTTGCTAGTGATGTCTACAGCTGCAAGAGCAGTGCAAATCCCTGCAGCCCTATACTGTCATCTTGGCAGAAGAAAAGCCCTTTCACCTTTAAAGTACATTACAAGAAATGGGCTCAGATTAAGTCCCTTGGTCCAAAATCACTGAACTCTCAGAAGGATTGAATCCAGACTCAGCTTTTGCTGGTTGGGCCCCTCACTGATATCTGTACCTCACTTATAAACACACACAGGTGCTTTGTGGAAAATGAGGGAACCTTTGGTCTGTTAACTAATATTCTGATACACCTTTTAAAGGATTTCCATCCACACATGAGTTGCATCAAGGCAACAATAAGAAGGAAAGTCCCTTCTTAAATGCTAACTGTGTGTTTCTTATGTTTCTGTAACTTAGAAGAAGCCAAAGAGAACCCTTTGAAAATCTGCAAACATAAAAATTGTTTCCAGGCTGGAAAATTTTATGCCAAGTTCCTTCTGAAGTCTAAAATTTAGAAAAAAAAAGAATTTTAGTGAAAGCAATGACCAACTATTAAGTTTAAGTGGTGTTGGTAGGTGTTGCTGCGGTTTACCTATTGAGCTTGAACTAGAAAAACTTAAAGGAATTAATGATTGCAAATTCTAGGTAATAGACTCAGCAGTTTAGTTTATGTTTATGGATCCAGTTCTGCACTTCCTTCGTAGGCAAAGCTACCGTGAAAGTCAGTAGATTTTTTTCTGGGTTGAAGGCAGATAACTGGGCTTAACATCACTTGTTAAGCAAAAAAATACAACTTTCTGAATATTTAAAAAATACTGAAATGTCTTGTTTTCAAACCAAGCTAGCTAATTATTTTACTCTTAAATGTGACTGTGCTTCCCATAGTTTTATGAAGCCAGTGTACTTTCACTCAGGATACTAAAATTTAATTAGAGACTATTCTTTGTTCATCTGCACATGCCAAAGAGCATGACAAGTGTTTCCATGCAGGAGCCTCCTCCCGTCCTGCCACTCACAAGTAGCAGACCCACAGCCGGATTGTTGCTGCGGTATCAGGAGGTACCTGAGGCAGAGCAGGCAGACTGGGAGCTGTAATCAGCAGCAGGATGGCTGTGTTTGTGCCACTGCTCCAGCTCATCAGGCAGGCCAAGCGGGAGCGCTGATTACCCTCTCCAGGCTCAGAGCCGTGCCAAACCATGGATGGACTGCCAGCACCTAGCTAACACCTTGCCAGTGGCCTGCACCCAGCTGAGAACGAGAGTGGCTTTTCTCAGAAGTAGCTGGGGTCACTACTGCACAGAGCTGAAATGCATGGTACGCATATGGCCGTAGGTGCCTATGGCCCAACTCAATTCCTGTTTTCGACCGGTAGATTCAAAATGCCCACTCTGGTGCCTTGTAATTCTAGTAGTCATAAGAGCTGTCACTGCATTTGTTAGCAGCACCGAAACTTCTTTACCACCTGAGGGATCTGTATCAACGATCTGGGTGAGGGGACTGAGTGCTCCCTCAGTCAGTTTGCAGATGACACCAAGCTGGGCGGGAGTGTCGATCTGCTCGAGTACAGGAATGCTCTGCAGAGGGAGCCTGTCCAGAGACAGGCTGCATTGATGGGCCGAGGCCAACTGTATGAGGGTGAACAAGGCCAAATGCTGGGTCCTGCACTTGGGTCACAACAGCCTCATGCAACACTACAGGCTTGGGGAGGAGTGGCTGGAAAGCTGCCCGGCAGAAAAGGGGTGTTGGTCAACAGCCGGCTGCACATGAGCCAGCAGTGTGCCCAGGTGGCCAAGAAGGCCAACGGCATCCTGGCTTGTGTCAGGAATGGTGTGGCCAGCAGGAGTAGGGAGGTGATCGTGCCCCTGTACTCGGCACTGATAAGGCCACACCTGGAGTACTGTGTTCAGTTTTGGGCCTCTCACTACAAGAAGGATGTTGAGTTGCTAGATCATGTCCAGAGAAGGGCAACAAGGCAGGTGAGNGGTCTAGAGAACAAGTCTTATGAGGAGCAGCTGAGGGAACTGAGGTTGTTTAGTCTGGAGAAGAGGAGGCTGAGGGGGGGCCTTATTGCTCTCTACAACTACTTGAAATGAGGTTGTAGTGGGGCAGGTGTTGGTCTCTTCTCCCAGGTAACTAGCGACAGGACGAGAGGCAATGGCCTCAGGTTGCATCAGGGGAGTTTTAGATTGGATATTAGGAAAAATTTCTTTACTGAAAGAGTGGTCAGACACTGGAACAGGCTGCCCATGAAAATGGTGGAGTCACCATCCCTGGAGGTGTTCAAAAAATGTGTAGATATGGCACTTCAGGGCATGGTTTAGCAGGCATGGTGGTGTTGGGGTGATGGTTGGACTTGATGATCTTAGGGGTCTTTTCCAACCTGAATGATTCTATGATTCTGTGATCTGAGTCAGGGTCCGCTCAGAAAGGGGCCACTCGGTCTTCAGCAGCGATCGCACAGCCACTGGAGGAAAAGTAAGCTCTTTTGATGATGCAGTCTTCCTACATACTGGTCTTGCAACTGAAATAAGTGCCTGAAGACAGCTGGGATCAAACCAGGCTGAAGAATATCTGTCCTGGTTGCAGCACTTATCATGGTGCTTATTTTCTGACCATGCCTCCTGGATCAGACTTCGCACAATGTATGCCCTATATTTGGTGTTATCATTTTTTCACTCCAGTGGCCCAGAGTTAGTTCTTACCACAGTGAAACCATGTGTTGTACACACTGGAGTGTATTTGGGGATAGGGATGTCTGAAGCCTTCCTCTTACAATTTTATATGGAACAGGCAACAGTTTACATTTGCACTCTTTGGCAGTCAGGTAACATGGCACAACTATACGGGTCATTGGAATCAGTTTTTCATTTGAGGGAGAAGTCCGGTCTCCTTCCAATTAATACCTAATTTTGTAGGTGCTAACCAGCCATTTTCTTCTGACTCTAAATCTGTGTCTTTCCTGTCCCACATGTACATCTTAACTAGGCTACAGAGCTAGCTTCAAATCTTACTCACTCAGCCACTGGATATGAAAGCATTTTCTCCAGTCCTTGAATTGGGTTTGTTGTTCTTTCCTCTACTCTCCCCACTGATTTGCCATCTTTTCTAAAACGTGCACCAGAGCATTGTGCATCACTCTAAATTGTATAGGGCCCATGCTGTATGAGGGATACATTCATTTCCATAATCCCATAGTCCCCCCCCATAGGGGGACTGGTTCCCTTTTTATACGTACAAGGATTGCACTTGCCCTTTTGTTGTAGACTGTGTACGAAGTTCAGGCTCAGCTCTCCACCTGCTGATTCATCAACAGACACTTGTTTCTGGGATACTGTCTTTGCAATTTGTGGGTCTGACTCAAGGCTGTTGTTTTTAGAAGTTTAAGTTTTTCAGTTATCATTATCAAAATGTACAGCTATTTTTATTTATGTCTCATGAATTCATTGACTGCCACCTGAAATAATACCAGTTCCCTGGAACTTCACTAAGAATAACTTGATGTAATTGTAATACCCTATTGGCAACTACTTTTTGCATTCTCTCTGCTGTCTCATTCTTAACGCATATCACACAAAGGCTATTGTATTTATTTTGAGACTTTCTTTTTATAGAAGGTGAAGAGCAAGCATTTTATTATGTCACTATTGAGGAAATCAGTGAATCCTTTAAGAGAACATGATAAATTGATTCATGGACAGAGATTCGTGATTTTGTTAAATTATTATTCATTAGTTCTTTGATAGATTCCTGGTAATTAGAGGTGAAAAAATCTGATTAGCTTGTTCAATCATGTCCACCTACTCATAAGTGCATGTATTAATCTGGTACCACAGACTAATGCTTATAAATAATTTATTTCAGAGAATTGCTCTGAAAACAAATCCATATGGTATAAAGAGTAGGATACTGCTGCTAACCTTTGGTCTTTTACATGCTTTGTGATAAGATTATGAGCTTTTTAAGATGTACCGGTGATTCAGATATAACCTTTCCTTTCACTGACTTCTACTAACAATTTGTCTTCTAAGTAGGCAACAGAAAGTTTATGGGCTAGATAAAGTAGCATTTTTATTTCAAGCATGTGTTTTTATTAGACAGGACTAATAAAATCTTCAATGGTTTTTGTGTATCCTTCTAGAAAACAGTAAATGCCACCCAAAATTGTGAATCATAGGTGATTAGAGTTAATAGGCTACTCCAAAGGAAACCTGAAACTAGGTCTTTTTACATGTGATTTGAATTATTTTGAAACATTAGTTTCAGAGAGAGAGAGGGAGCATTCAAAGGAGAGAAGGCGGCAGAGATTTCTTTATGTTCTGTGGGAAGGGGATACAGGAGGGTGACTGAAGCCAGTAACCTTATAGCAATTCCTGATATGACCTGTATTAAATCAGGAAAGGACAAGGAATTATCAAAGAATTCCTCTTCTTTCTGATTTGGTTACAGTTTCTTTTTATTTACTCATATTATTGTTTCTTCTTTCTCCCATTTTTAAAATCAGCCTAGGTCCCCATCCTAGCACTGCACACTACGCCAGAATCTCTTTCCAGGCTTTTAGCATTGTTCTGCAGGGAACAAGCAATTCTTTGATTGATCAGGAAATCAATATGTGACTCACTGGTGACAATCAATATGTGACAAATCAATATATGACAGTTCTGGTGAAAATGAAAAAAATGTGGAAATCAAAATTTCACTGAGGGAGAAGAAACATGTTTTCTGAGAAGTTACACTCAAAAATAAAAATACCAGGGAGCTGACAAAGATGAAAATATTGCATTGATTGAAACTAAAACAAATATTTATACAAATAAATGCAAACTGAAGGTTGCAGATTATCATGGCTCTAAGTTGTCCTAGAATTTCAGTATTATCTTCTTTAAGCAGAGAAAAAAAGTGCAGTTATAAAATCAACACAACAAGTTTTTAAAAACCTGGCATGAAAATCTATGTAGATATAGTGTGCCTGACAGAAAACATGCTGAGCTGGAGTTTGCTTTCAACATTTGTGTGACTGCCAGAGTACTATACTCAGAGATATTTAGGCCAGAAGGGACATTAGATCATCTAGCCTGACCTTCTGTGTATCACAGGCCATTGCATGTTACCTAACTGCTCCTGCCTTGAGTCCATCTAATCTGGCTTCAGCTGCCACCACTGGTTCTTGTTAAACCTTTTTTTACTAGCTTACAAAGAAAGTCTTTGAGCGACAATGTTTTTTCTTAATTTCTTAATCCTGATTTTCAAGCTGTAGAACTTTTAGCATTCTTTTTTTCTTGTAAAGGTTTATTTTCTTGTAATGGTCACAAAGTGATTTTATAATGACATCAAAACATCAGTACAAACACACTATGACCATGAAAAAGAACATATGAAAGGCCATACGATGTCAGAGCAAGGATTGATCTAGCCGAGTGTCTTGCTTCACACTGTGGCTGTAAGCAAATATCCCAAAAGAGTAAGGAACAGAACAAGCGCATTTGTAATTTTTCCTGAGTATTGTCCTGGATTCCTACTAGTTTCAGGTCGGGACGTTTCCCAAGTCTGTTGTGCTTTCTCTCTTTATTCCCAGCAGTTCTCTCTTCTGAGCCCTACCCCAAGTCATCTTTGAATAATGAGCTCCATGGATCTGCTTCCCTGTGCATCAGGAGTTACCTTCTTCTGGTCATTTTGAAAGTGGCTCCTATTAGCTTTACTGGATGATCCTTAGTAGAAGAGGTGGTGAACTGCAGATCCTACTCCACTCATGATTCTGGTGGATTGTGGTCATAACACTCCTCTAGTCACTTCTTTTTCAGGTTGCAGAGTCAACTCTGCCCAGCCATTCCCCTCATGGGAGCCACACCATAGCTTTAGTCACCTCTGTTGCACTGCTCTGAACCGTTGCCACTTCTACTATATGCTTTTTGAAATGACAACTGCAGACAGTATTCAAGACACGGGCACACTATGAGTTTATACAGCTGCATAGGTACATTTGCTCTCTACTCATTTCCTAATAATTCCTGACTTTCAATTTGCTTTTTCTATTGCTAGGAAGGAGTTGTTTTCATAGAACATAATCCCAGGGTCTTTCTCTTGAGTGGTAACAGTCAGCTCAAAGCCCATTGTAAGCCCATTGTTTTATATATGAGGTTAAGATTATTTTCCACCTATCACTTTACATGTATATCCATTAATTTATTCTGCTGTTTTATTGCTCGCTCAGTCTCACAAGATCCTCCTGCATTATCTCAGCCTGACCATACAAATATTTCCGTACATGTTTTACTTCCCACACAGTGTAGAGTCACATTGACATGCAGGGAACATCTCTAGTACGCAAAGCCAAGCACTTTCAGAGCTACACACGTATGGCCAGCTTGAACTGTGGCTAGAAAAACCATCACGCTTTAAAGAAGCTGCCAGCTCACAAAGCAACCCCTAGAAGTAATTTAACCCAACTTGCCAGTGACAACATAAACATAGGTAAATTTGTTTTTTGTGCCTTGAGGTCTACAATGCAAAGCATGTTTGCACCCGATGAAGACAGAGCCAGGCTGGTCATGGTGTTACGTGAGAGAAGGACAAAAGACCATGCGTATAAACTAAAATGAGAGAGGTGCAGACTGGATATGGGGAGAAACTTTCTCCCCTGGGCCAGGAGACCAGAGGTGCAGGCTGCCCAGGGAGGCCATGCCAGCTGGATCTGGGGGGTTTCCAGCCCCGAGGGGTCACAGCCCAGAGCAGCCCGGTCTGGCCTCAACACTGAGCCTGCTGCAGCACGGCTGGGCCAGGGACTGCCTCAGCTCCCGTCCAACCTCAGCTCCCTGCGACCCTAGGATGTCAAATGCACCCTAGTAAGTGTTACTGGTTAACCTGAAATCTTCTTTCAGAGGTAAAGCTAAATATAAAGGTGTTTTTTTCTTTTTTTTTTTTTAATCGACGGATAAGGAAAGAAGTGACTATGAGCCACCCTCCAAACAGTCTAGATTCAAACAGTCACTGGTTTAGACTTGATTTAGAATGGTGAAGTATCTAGCTGCTAAAGCAGAGGTCATAGCTTGAGAATAGCCCTGTGAAGTGTAACTAAATCACTTCTGTTTTGAAGTTGCTCCGCATCTGGCCCATTTGGATCCCGGGTGGGCAAAGCAGCTTGTTGCTGTTGGTACTTGTCTGTATAGAAATACCCTACATTTAGCTTAATATTTGAAAAAAAAGTAGTTTCAAATTAACCCTTGGGATCTTATGGGAGTTCTTTAATTTTCCCTTCTCAGAAGTGGTCAAACTGGATAAAAATAATTGCTGGACTTCAAACAGATACGTGTGTGCTGAAAGGAAAAGCAGATATTTTTCTTCCAAGCCTAAGAACATACTTTCTCTGTTGCTAGTGAGACATGATTGTGACCAGAGACGGGTGTACATGTTCGTAAAATGCATGACAAAATTTCCTTTTCACCCTAAATAGCTTTGAAAATAGTATCAGATGGAAAATATAGAAACAGAAAGGCAATCTGTCTGTACAATGTCTCATTTAGCTGCTCTTTCAGGCTAGCTGGAACAGTCCTAACCTACTTTACGTTGATTAGAAAACTCTGAATAATTACCTGTACTAGATACAGCTTTCCTCAGTGCAGACCTTTGCATCTTTTAGAAATTAATTCCTTGCCTTCAATTATTTGTGTCTCTGGACTCCTCTCCCAGGCACCCCTGGGTTTGAGGAAAGGGGAGAGGGAAGCAGTGGGTGTCTTCCATAACCAAGCAGGAGTGCTCTAATATAAATCCCTGATTTAAGGTTGACAAAAAAGAAAAGAATTCATCAGAAAATTAATTTCCCAGAATGTTTGTCCCAAGCAATGAGTTATATTTGTCCATTTAGTCCATCACACGTTTTCCCTCTACAACATATAATGCTCAACATACTATGTGAGAACACTGTAATTTGAAGGGCATAGTGTCAACCTCACTGCTTTCTTCCCACCCTCTGTCTCCCCTTTAGTAACAGAATCCTGGGAAAATCTGATGAAAATGCTGATGTCTTCTCTGAATTACACAGTTGTTTAATACCTTCTTTGAGATGTCTTTGACTGTTGGTTTTCTTATGCCAGCCACTTGCCTCAGAGGAGCACATTTGCTGTAGGGTGAGAACCCTGGATGGCAAAAAACTCAGGCACAGACACAGTTTTGGGTCTTCTCTGATTTGAGTACCAAATTTATTAAAGCCAGTAGTTGGTTAAGAGTTTATTCTGGGGGAGATGTAGAAATATTCTCTTTTCAGGACTTGATTTAACTAAGAGATATACAAATCGCTGCCATAGACTTGGAAAAGCTGTAACTTGACAAGAATACCCATTCACTTTTGACAAATCTGCTTTTGTTGACTAGCTTGATAAATGTTGGATCTCCTCAGGACCTGACAGAACAGCAGCCCATGTTCACTTTGGTTGAGGTGGTAGGTAACTCAGCTTTTCTGAAAGTGAAGGTCAGGGTGCTTCTGTTTGGGCACCACATTTTCAAATGTGGCCTTACCCATTTTGCAGTCAGTTGCCCCACCAGGAAAGCAGATAAAGGCCTAACACATACTGTTTGTTTTGGAGCTAGTTGTGGTTGTAGAGTGCTTCACAGTCGTCAAAGAGAAGGTACTACTGAGGGATAAAAGTGTTACTGAATAAGCCCTGTGGGCAAAAGCTGTCAGGGGCAGGGTTCTGGCTTGAACACTTCGGCCTTGCTTGGTTAGACAGTGAAAAATGGTCATAAACAAAGAGAGAAAGTGAGGCTTGTGTGGGGCCAGGACCATGTTTTGGTGCCATGGGGCTCTGTAGTCTCATGTTAAAGGCTCTGTGGAGATCTTAAAGTGTTTTGCTCTGAGGATGCAGAAAGCACTGATGCAGGAGAAGCTCCCTTTACACAGCACTGGCATGCCAGCAGGAAAGCCACCAAACGGGGTGGACTGAGCAGCATCTCCCATCCTGCTGGACGTGGACCTGAGCCCCCTCCTCACCCACGCTGCATCACAGGCTGTGGGGGAAATGGGAGGAGAAGGGAGAGGGGCAGCATCCACACCTGGGTGAGCCCAGCACTCAGCCCAGAGGCTGGGGTGCCGAATTAAAGGACTACAGCAAAGGCAGTGGCAGGATGGGTGTACTGTTTACCTGCTGTGTAAATCCTTGCTGTGCTTTTCCAACATCATGCCATGCTCTTTTCCGTGACCAGTTTTTGTAGGACATTTTATATACTGATTCAAAGCTTGTGAATCCAGAATCATCTACTGGCAAATGTGGATGCACAGGCAGGTGTCCGATTTTATCCAGGTTCCTCTGGGAAGCATACTGATCCTAGGATGTTCATTATTTTTAAGTATTTGAAAATTTGAACCTGACATTTTTCTTGCTGGCAGCAGGAGTACAACTGTAGGAGTAATAAGAAATCTATCTGTGTCCTAAATCCTAAAAATATTTCTTGCGGTAAGTACAACCAAAGTTTTCTGATGAAATTTTAATTCAGACCACAGTCTAGGAGGCAGTCTGGCCCCATTTCTAGTTATTTCTTATATACAAACCTAAACAGTTAGATTTGTAGTGTATCCCAAAATGTAGTGGCTCCTTTTCAGTTTGGCTATAACCTCACCTCTACAAAACTGTTACATGTTAAGTTGCATAAAGCAGCTATATACAAGTCTTTTGGTTCACAAAAAACAAGCCTAAGGAAATATTATTGCGTATTCTGATTGCAAAAAAAATAATTATCATGCATTTGAATAAAGAGAAATAGCAAGTTACCTAGGCAATGGCTAGTTTTGAGTGATTGCTGATTTCTTAAAGAAATTTGCTTTTGAATTTTGTTGTTGAGAAAGTTGTCAAGAAAACAGATCTTATGCTGCAGCAACAATAAAAATAAGTAAAGTGAATTTCCAGCTTTACACCAGAAAAGTAGTTACATGTAACCACTCGGAGGAAGAAAGCATATCGTGGTAATTACAACTTTCAACCTCAATTAAGGTAAAACAGGATGACAAAATCATGCTTTGAAATGATGAATATCTTCTGTAAAATAAGAATCTCCTCACCATCATCCGATTATGAATAGGAAAAAGCAGGGCTATCAGATGACATGTCCAAGGAAATCCAAGCTGCTTGGAAATGGAGTGTGTGTGAAGAAGAAAGAATTTGGCCATTTCTCTGGAATGGCCGAACACACATTAGCCTGCGTGCACCACTGATGTGTGTATGAACTAGTCTAACCTGTCTGGAATACATTTAACTGGAAGTGCATGTGCATCTCTGCAGCGTGCACATAATGAATTCAATGTATCCTCTATCACCTGCAATGCATGACTTTGCACAGCGTGTGTGCCACATGTGGCTGTGTTTCCCTCCGACATTCTCACTCTGGGAATCTTAGGAACAGAAGGGAAGAAACTTTTTACACCAGTGTTTTTCTGTAGTAAGAACACACAAACAAGATATTATTTCTTTAGAGACTGCATTGTAGAGTTAACACTTCAGTGGATCTTTCTATCATAACCTGCTGATGCTCACCAACCCACTTTTTTGCAGTTAGACTCACATCAGTCTTTTCGGATTTCCTTATGTGTAGCTGAACCAAGCAGGACTCTCATTAAACTGCTGAGTTACAGAAATCTGCATACCTGTCATCAGTTAATTTTTTCATCGTTTATTCTCCTAATGAGCATGAGATATGCTGAAGCTGCTTTTCAGTTTTTGTTTAGTTTAGGTTGTGCTTTACACAACTGGGAGCACTGTAGCTACTTTTTCTGGTTAAATGTTGATACTGAACAATCAAACATGCTTTGCAGTAGAGAAACAAATGATTTCCATATGCATACAAAATCCCTAAACAAATCCATCAAATACGTTGTCTCAACTATTTTTCTTCCAGCACTGAGAGAATACTGGCACACAGTTAGTATACATCATCTGGTTAGCTGAGAATACATCAATATCTCTGAAGTTTTAAAACTCTTTCTTTGAAAAACAAGTCTTTGCCACGAAACGCATCTACAGCATCTGACTGTGATACTGATTCCCCAGACTTTTAGTACGCTTGACAGTTTAGGTAGGTTTACACGTAGAAGGTAGTAAACACATACTTTCAGTGCTGGTAAAAATGGATATTTTTGTAATCTGTTCTTTGAAATTTATAATTGCTATATAAAATATTTGTATTTCATGTCATATATGTATTGTTTATAATGACAGGGCCAGAGAAAACAGTGTGTAATTTGCCAAGTACACTATTCTTTATAAGTGTTCCCGTTCTAGTTCTAAAAAGGATCTCTTGGCATTGCTGAAGCCGATAGTGAAATTCCCGTAGACTTCAGCAGCAGTTGGCCTCTATTTCACCCTAGGAATTTAAGACAGGATTCCAAAGGGGATCTAACTCTAGGTCCAAAATTTAGATCCTCAAAATCTCTGCTTAGATGGTGTCTAAACTCTCTAGGCACCCACAATTCTGTTGCTGAAATTCTCCATCTGACTGTAAAACTCTCCAGCTGGCTCTTACCTTTGCCTTGAGAGCACTAAGCCGTTTGGTGCGTATTTTAGACCTGCTCCTCAAAAAGAATTGCACTTAAGTGTTCTCCAAACTGTCTTACCCACAATGCTGTCTGGTAGCAACTACAGGGAACAGATGAAATTTGATAGAGTGGGTTGTGCACGTGAGGGCAAAGGTTTTTTCCTCATCTGCAGCTCCACTTCTCTTTGTTGCTATTTCTCTCACTTTCTAGAGATGTTGCAGCTCTGTCTTAGGAGTCATCTGAGCACAACTTTGTGGGGACTGACTGAAGAGAGGACAGAGAAAGTAAGGAAGAGCACGTGTATGCATGGTGTTGGAAGGACACCTGGCTTCTGGTGACCCCATTTGCTCTGCTGCATGTGTTTTATTCAGGGGGATTTAATCTAAGACTATGCACACTGTCCTTGGAGCAGGGACAGAAAGCTTGGTCTGATCCTCTCCGATGACTGCTAACTAGGCTCCAGAATTGCACTAAAACCAGCTCCATCTCTCTTGCCAAATTTATATTTAATTATTCCCTGTAAAGTGAAACAGCTTCCTGTCTCTGAGTACCCAGAAGCTTGGCGGTTAATAGTTCAGGCATTTTTGCAGACGAAGTGTGGGCTCAAAGTGCCTAAGGGATGGGAGAGGAACGAACGTTTGGCTCCCAGCCGAACTGTTCCTGCGGCACTACTGGGGGAAAGCAGCTTTTGCGATGCTTGGGGGTGCCTGGAGGACCCCCCTGCCGGGCAGAAGCCCTGTGCTGCTGCAGGGCCCGGGGGGCTTCTCCCCATCACTGCACTGCCCGGTCCCGAGATGCCAAAGCGCAAGCCACGGGCATCAGCGGAGGAACAACAGCGTGTAGTGAAAATCCTGGGGAATTACGGAGGGAACGTGTTTGTGGAGAAACAGCACTGTGCACTGGGAGGTGCGGGGGGAAAATCCTGCTGCAAGCGACAGTTGAGATGCCAGCTAATGCTTACCAGACCTCTAAATCTTTTTATTTCCAACCTTGTCGAGATCCCAAGGCACCCAAAAGACAAAGTTTGGAGACTATCCTGTAAGCTGGTACCTTTAAAGAGCAAACAAACAATGAACCTGTGGTCTAATTACACCAGGAATTTTCCAGACATTTCAGCTGTTACGTAAAACATTTTGCCCCCCTAATAATAATTATAAACTTCTTAACTAGACTGATTTACTCGGGAACAATAAAGTGTAGTCTAAATTTATATGTTATTCAAAGGAAAGCAGCTCAGGAACTTGCTGTTCAAAGGGAAATTTGTAGTGCTGTTTAATATGGAGCTAAAATTAAAAAGAAAGAAAAGAAGTCTGTGTTTTACACTAAACCAAACCTTTTTGATAAGAATGCTAGCCTGGAGCAATTTAAGCCATGAAAAATGAACTCCATGAGCTCTCCTGTCAGAGTCCAGTGATGGAAGGATCCCTGTAAATTCTTAATCTGCCTTTCTTCATGGCAAGACAATATAGTTCTATAGAAAGGAAGGTCAAGGAACTGAACCCCCACAGTAGGTATCCAAAAAAGCAATCAAGCTAAACTAGCAGGGAGTGGATTCCAGCTGAACTCTGTAGTGAGGAGCTTTTCTCTTCCACCACAGGTACCTTATAGAGGGGAAGATTCCTGGGACTAGTGGTTTAATTTCTCTGGCTACCATGCTAATCACATACGTCCCATAATTACTGTCTTTCTTTCTTTTCCCCAGACTGTCATTCTTCTGTCTCTTAGCTCCGTCCAACAGGCAGACAATGTGGACACAAAGGCTGTGCAAGCTGGCGAGGCACCTGATGGAACTCCGAAGCTCTGTGACACACTACCCCGTGCCCCGCTCTCTCTTTCAAATATTTAATTTGCATTCTTTCCCAGCAATAGCCAAATTCTCAGGGGCTGCTTTCCATTTTCACCTCATTAGATTATACGTCTGAACATAAAAATGACTGAGAGCTGTGAACCAAATCAAGCTCCTGCAATGTGTGCTGCAAACATGCCAATCATAGTGATGACACAAGGCGAGGATTTGGCAGAAGTCATGCATGACATTAATGTTAATTGTGTATTTGCAGGTTAGACCAGTGTCAGCTTTACAGCAAACTCATTATCTTATTTACAGAACAATGATGGATTTCCCAGAAGGCAGAGTAAATAACCCTACAGCAGGCTGTGAGGAGAAGGGGTCTCTGACCAGAGGAAACAACACAGCTCTGTTCAAAGGAAATGGCCAAGGGATAGCGGCTTCTTTCCATCCCAGTCAAACACATTGGTCATGCACCTTCTCTGGCTACATTAAGACAGAGGAAAAGGATGCAAATTAGACTAAACCCTAAAAGCTGGTTAAGCTCTCCAAGAGGCTTTCAGGTAGGTTCAGAGAGCCGCTGCCTCATGGAAGCACTTTGCTGACAGGGTAGGGGCATGGGTGATATTTGTTATGGCCACGGGTGGGAATGCTGTCCTCGCTCTGTGTCCCTCCCCCGAGCTGGACCTCGGGCACAGAGGGCACCCTGCAGCCCCCAGCTGCCCGCCTTCCTGGGCAGTTCGCTCTGCAGTAGCAGCAAAGCGGACGAGGGCCCGTGGCCGCTTCCAGGCAGACCATATTCCATACCATATCCGTACCATACCACAGTTTGCAGATCAAGACAGCAGGGAGGTCTCTGCATCTTGGAAGAAGAGCCATTCATAAAAGTCTGCAGGAACTACTTCAAAATTGAGAGAAATATGTTTCAGAGATGGTTTCACACAGTGTGGTGTCCTACATAGGGTCCCCATGGTGACCACTCCTATATCTTGAGTTTTAAACTGAAGGAGGAAATTGAGAGGCTCTTTAATAGGCTGAAGTGTGGGATACCTATATGGTAATCCTTTCGGTGGTCCGTTACCTCAATAAGAAGGTAAAATAATTAGGAGATGCATGTGATGGTATAATCAGTTTAAAAAAGGTGACAGAGGGGGGTTTTTTTCACCTTTTTCTTTCCCGTCTTCAGTTGGATACTTGGTGTAAATAGCAAAAATCAACTCTTGTGTGACATGGTATTTGGAGAGGTGCATTTGATTTCATGAAAGAAAAAATGAGAAAAGGAAAATACCATGGTAAGAAGATACATGTTGTATTTAGAGTTTTTTGGGAGAAAGGGGGCAGCCTGAAATGTAAGAGAAGGAACACGCTGGGGAGAAAAACCACCCTGCACCTCACCAGCCCCACACTCAGGGATTTCGTAACGGCTGTAGTTTAAGTGGCAGGAAAGCCTTTCTCTTCATCATTGCAAAATGTGCCTGCAGCCTTCCTGGGAACCCTGATTAGGCAGCTGATTTGAAACTAATCTGCTGTGTGCGTTGACTGTGAAAATATACCTTCAAGCGTTTGGCAGTTTTCTGCCTGGCTTGCGAGAGATGTGGCCCTCAATTTGCACAATTTGGATTGCAATTTCCCTGTAGCTCTAGGATATGTATATTTAAGGCTCTGATAAGAAGCGGCCTCTGTACACTGGGGCAGTGAGTCTGTTACTGGTGAAGGTGTGAAAAGATGGGCATGAGGCGGGGGGGTGGGCGGGCTGAGAGGAGGCANCCCCCACCAGTCCTGTGCTGGTTAATGCAAACCTTTTGGTCCAGGGGAATGTTTACCAGAGCGCTTCTATTTAGGAGCCTGAGCAGGGTTTTAAGATGCTTGATCATTTGCAACTGTGAGTTTTGTATGTCCCACATTTCTGAGTCTGAGGCTGCCTCAAGCACTTGCACACACACCGAGTTCACTGGGGCTTACCAACTGAACTACAGTGTCTGTGTGTGGGCTCTGAGCCTGACACACATCCAAGTTANCTTCTTTCTTTGTGGGTGAGCTCAGCTGAAGGTTGCNATCCACAAAGCTTCCCACTAGTGAACAAGATGGGCTCCGGTCCTCTTCGTTACATTAGGTATGACAGCTCCATGCAGGGACACTTGGCCCTTGGCTCCTTCGAGCGGGAATTTGGACAGTGTTGAAGTGGGCACAAGCTAAGAGCTTGCATAAAGAGAGCGTTGACAGCTTAGCTTATAATTAGACTTTTAAATTTTTGCTGCTTTCCTACATTCATATCAGAATTTTCCATGGATATTAGTGAAACTCTCCATAGCTTGCAAGCTTAAAGAGCTTTCTTTTAAGGAAAAGAGCCTGCTTGCCTGGTGAGATTTCTCCAAGCTAAGCTGTACCAGCTCTACTATAAATCTAAATTCTTGCATTTTCTTTTATATTCTTTGGCGAGGACTCACTCGTATTCCTTGATTCTTAAAGCCAGCTTGATGGAAAGAGCCGAATATGTAAATGACTCCTTGACTGAAAATCTAGGCCAGAAATTTCAAAGAAAGCATTGTCAGAATCCTTTAAACTGCAAAATCATAACTCAGCTACTTACATATAACAAAACTATCTTCTTGTATTTTACTTTATCGCTGAGCACTATCATCTTTAAAGTGACTACTGAGACTGACCAGCTTTATTAATGACCTCATAGCTGATAAATTTTGCAGCTAAGTGTCTTACTGCCTGTGAGGTAACTCTGGAGAAACAGATAAGTGCGTCTGTCTGACTGGCTGTAAGAATTGCACTTTTGTGAGCTTCCCTCTTAATTCTTCCTTTTAAAGAACAGTATAGCCAATTTTTTTTATCTGCATGGTTAAATATAGTTCTCCAGGGCATATAATAAACAGAACGTATAATATATTTAGTGTTCTGGTTGAACTGTAGATGGGCTCCCTCATAAATGTAAGAAGGCACTCAGCAAGTTTTAAACAAGATGAGGAAATGCTGCTGAAAGGAATGAGCAGGCTTGCAAGCCGTGACATAAAAGTTGTCTGAATAAGTAAACACAGTACAAAGAAATGGCTAGACCTATGTTAGCAGAGGAAACGGGGGACCTGTGGAAGCAGTTCAGTGCAAACTATCTCCAAAAGTGGTCTTTCCAAGCAGCGCGATTATGGATGAATGATTTGGGTTGTGAGCCAAAGATTCTGAAACAGCAGCTGCAAAGGTCTGGGGACAGAGCGTGTGGGGGAGGTCGGTCCTCCAGCAATGAAACCTGCAAAACATCTCCCCTACTTCTTTTAGGATGCACAGTAACAGAGATAGGGCCGAACAGCAGCAGGCCAGCCGCCTCTCCGCCCGTACGCTACCTGTCTCTGAGGGGCACCAGAAACTTCACAGGAAAAGTGCATAAAATACCATAGCAGGCAGTCAGGAATAACCACCTTGTATAGAAGATTTCTCTCTAATCCGTTAATGTTTGACTTACGCGCTAGATGGTAGCTTTCTTTTTTGTAAATGTTTTCTACCGAGACTCTGCTTATGCTCATTACACATTTTAAATATCTCATCTGTTTTTCATTCCTATGAAGACTCTGGATTCAGCTGTATCTTACGCCTGTACTTGTCTTTATTGGTGTTAAATATTTTGCCTGATAATTTTGTTGGATGTCCCTCTTATTTTTTTCAAATGAATCAGTAGTAGGAATATAGTTGGCCACAGCTATATTAATAAAATCAAATTCAAGTAGAGAATGTATTTTTTCTGGAATGAAAATTGCTTTATAAAACTGTCAGATTCAGTGTAATTTTGTTACAAAAGAATATTGGAAAAAATGTTCCAGAAACACAAAAAAACCCATCTTCCATTTCATTTTGAAATCTTGTTTCATTTCAACATTATTTGATTTTGTATTATTATGTTTTTAGAGTCTCAGATGAAATATTCTGATGTGCCTGGATCAAATTGTATTTTCAGAATGCTCACTTATAAACAAGTTGGAAATTTTCAGTTCTTACTGTGAATCACAACAGCAGTTTTGCAATACTAAATAGGGCATCCTGAAATGGAGATCTTATCCTCAGCTACAGCTTTGCTTAGATGTAAACAAATAACATTAATATGCACCATTCATTGTTTCCTCTTTGTCCTCACTTTCAGTCTTAATTTTTTTCACTGTGTCATTGAATGTGAATTATCCTGTGTGTTTAGTGATAGTTAATGCCCATCTCTGGATTTCTGTTTTCACTCTATTATTCTAGTATAAAGTGGCCAGAACCAAACAAAGATATTCCAGATATTATTGACATATAAGGTTATTCACATCTTCATAACTTTCTGTCATAATTTCTGTATTATCTTTTATTGATTAGGTTATATAAGATAAATTGAGCTTACAAACTTTCATTAAATAAGCCATATAGCATGCACACACACATACAGAGCTTTACTCTGTAGTTTTACTCTCCCAGAGAGAGGCTAAGATATTTCCCTCGGATGCTTATTCATGGATAGCTTCATTTCGATCTTCTTTGGATGCTACTTGACATTTATTACCTCTGACTTTTATATACCTTTTATTGCCAGGGTGGGAAAATTTTTTAAATGTTACTCCTGAGGAATAGTAAGAGCTTAAGGTTTTGGCTATGTATTGGCTTTCTGCTCAAGACAACGGGGTGAACAAATGCCTGAACTTATGCTGGAGTTCCGGCTCAACAATCATCCATCCTTGCAGTATTATGTCATGGCATGCATTTAGTATTTCTAGCTCTTTTTTTGAGGTTTGCAGTAATGTTCTTCGTTTATTAGCGTCATGGGTTAATGAGTAGTGTAGTGTGTTATCCTTCTTGGGGAACCAAGGATGCTGCCTCCAAACCCCTTCTAGCTCTGGAAGTAGATACTCATTGCAGTTTATCTAACCTAGATCTAGACAGCAGAAAAATTAATTGAAAAGTATAGCTATGTGCAGTTAATGAGGCTATCTAGAGGAAGCTGACAAAATACAGGCGTTGGTTGTGAAATGCCTCCTTAAAAGAAGCAAAAAATATGACAGTGAAGTAATGATATTTAAAGTCCAGCTGAGTGCCTATCTCCATGGTCACCTGTCTCATGTTGACACTACATCCCATCCAACAGAGGATCTGACTATTATTCAGCATTGCTTCCAGTAAGTGGCTTGCGCACATCAGCCTCTTACTAGAATCACTTCACAGATGGACGCACAGACAGTCATCCACTCAAATTGGTGCCTAAGTACTGGAGTAAGATAGGAGACACTCCGTTTTATTCTTCTCCGTCTCCCTCTGCTTTAAAAATTTTAGGACTCATTTCTTCCTGTTCTGTATTGACATGCCATCAACACAGGTCAAAATTCAGGAGGGGAGAAAGTGACTAAGTCGTCCCCACGCTTGTCTCACAAGAGCCAGATGGACAGAGCACTCATATGCTATGGAAAACTCCATTTAAAGTCAGTCCTTGGCTCAGCCAGAGCAGTGATTTGAAATACTGCTGGGTGACTGTCCCAGTAGCAAGATTTTGCTACAGGATGGTTGTGAATGTTGGTGTTGTTCTTCAGGCTTGCACGCCTGGGAACCCCCCCTAACTCCACACTCTTTAAAGCTAGCACATTTCTACAGGAAGTTTCAGTAGGGTGAATCAAGATTTAAAAAATCCCTAACAGTGTTACAGGGGTATTTCAGATTTCCGTTAATTACTTGTTTACACATTAGTTACTTACTTACTTAGCCTGTTACTTACACATGCCACATCCCACACCCCTGCACCAGACATTGTATATCTGCAACTTCAGCTGGGCTTAGCAAAGAATTTTAGTACATAAAGTGAATCATTCACTTTTACAGCACTTGGCAGTTAAATATCATGTTATAAACAAGTCCTGAGACTCAGAGCCCTCAAACCTGAGCTCATTCTCTCCCTAATATGTAGACGTGACAGGGCTACTGATGTTGTCAGGCCACTGCCAACACTGCTGATCAAAAATGTCTTTCGCTTCCTAGCGTTCCCCTGTCTGCTGTAATTAGTTCATAATCTCGATGAAAGGATGTAGCGCAGCACCAGCTGCGATGGGGTTCCTAGTCTCTAGCTGAGGCTCAGTGAAACGCTAATGTAACCAGCAGTTATTTTCAGACAAGATAGCCAGCAAGTCTCCTGGTCCCTTTCATTTACATGTCTTCAGAGTCACTTGTGACACTGTGCTGTGAATGGCCAGAATCTAGCTTTTCCGTAGGGTTTCCCCCTACGCAATGTGCACTTTTATTCCACAGGAGCAAAGCAGTGGCAGGGAGCCAAAGGTGGGCATTTTTGGGCGCATCTGGATAGATGCAGGAATACACATTCTTGTCCCAGGCTTGCTAGACCAAGATTGTTTTGTTTTGGAAGTTGCAGGGTGGCTTTGCTTAGCTAGTTTAAGATTGGTGGTGTGCTAAAGTAAGAGTGCGTGTCTTTTGCAGGCAGCGTTTGTTGCACATATGGTCTGGAGTCTGCAAAACTGCAGTTAGGAAAGCACTGAGCCTGAACTAATAAGCCCTGTCTGGCAGTACAATGCAAATTGTATAGACAACGAGAGGCCCAAACCCAGAGCTTTATGAGGAAGGCAGGACCAGGACCTAAAATGCTGTTGTTTTTTGTTTTCTGTTTCTTTCAAAAATGACTCTGTGCTACAGTAAACACAGCTACAACTCTGCCTGCTAGTTCAGAGTGCTGGCGAAGGGAGCTCACATCTGCCTGCAATCGACAGTGTAGACATATCCTACGTGGCTCCTGTACCGGAGCTGGCTCCTTTCCGGCTAGCTCCGAATAAAGGCAGAGTTCCCTTGTGTCCCTTTGCATCCACTGCTGCAGGCATACCCGAATCAAGAGGATGTAGGCTTTGTGGGCATTAGCCTTTTACTGAGGTGCGAAAAGCCTTTTTAGGTCCGGCAGCCATATGAATTCAGTGTAATAGGTTGTAATTGGGCATGTCCTGGCTTGTTTGCACTCTTAATACAACACAGGGTTCATAATTTGACACAGATATATCCCATTCTGTCACAATGGTAGTTTGCCAAGATTTATTCTTTTAACAAGGAACACAGATTCTTTTAATGTCTGAAAGCTAATGAGGAAGGCTTTTCCAAGTGCAATGTGTTTGTACAGACAAGCTGATTTGTTCGTATTTCTCTCTTCCTTTTCTCTTCTTTTCTCTTCTTTTCTTTTCTTTTCTTTTCTTTTCTTTTCTTTTCTTTTCTTTTCTTTTCTTTTCTTTTCTTTTCTTTTCTTTTCTTTTCTTTTCTTTTCTTTTCTTTTCTTTTCTTTTCTTTTCTT
>Ga0065711_1033793_pt1 | contig 24826 bp, 14 predicted proteins | sample Hoacrofraction12_FD_59098 | JGI IMG/M metagenome (GOLD analysis project Ga0065711, IMG submission 59098) | Hoatzin crop microbial communities from Cojedes, Venezuela - Epithelial fraction 12 v2 (version 2) | ecosystem: Host-associated > Birds > Digestive system > Esophagus > Crop | place...
CCCCCCCCAACTTAATGCCTGATTGTACAAGTAAGTCAATCCACAAAACAAGAGAGATTTCCCAAGAGCTGCACTGATAGCTTTCATTTTCTGGTTATGTGCATTTCTAGGACTCCACCATATTTTGTCTGGACACCTTTTTCCACATTTTGCTTACTTGATTCATATTGGGTACGGAATCCAGCCACGGCAAGGCAAGCAGTTTCAAAGATTGAATACATTACATACATCACAACCCCAAATCCAAACTTGAAACTAACACAGTAAGGAAAATGTAAGGATATGAGGACATACGTATATTTATCTGAATGTCAAATATTAAGCCAGTAATTGATTCCTCAGATGTTGTTCAAGTTTTCTGGGCACATAGTATTTCACCAGAATACAAACAATACAAATTACATTAATGCAGTTACAGTAAATAAACGTATCAACGCATTTTACACCCTTAAGTTATTTTGCCAGCAATCAGGCAACCAAGGACAAGTTTTCATTGAAATCCTGTGTAGTCTTTGGGATATCAACAGTCCAAAGAGATTAATTCTCAGAGTCAGAGTTCTCTTCTGGGTCTGTTTTGTTTGTTCAAATACAGAGTCAGAATGTATATTCGGACTAATACGAAAAGGCAATAGGTTGTAATAAGATGACAATTTGAAAGAAAATATCAGAGACAGAACCCTTCTTCTCTGCACTTCCTTGACAAAGCTTTAAGACTTCGCAGGCAGGCAAGGCGATTCATTTGCTATGTAGAAAGACACTGCCACAGAATGACTTCCTAAGAGTTGACACTAAAAAGTTGTCTGCAACTGGACAGATTTCTGAAACCCAGACAACAGAAGTGTTTGAAACCCTCTGCTGCAGGTCACTATGCTTTTCTAGTGAACAGAAGCTGTTATATCCCGCCTTTCATTGATTTACCATTACTGAATGGATTCCTCATTTTAACAAAACATATTGTTATATTCTAGATAAGTCTTTGACAATTCTTTACACTAACCTATGGAATTCAATTGCCACCATTAATTTCACTCTGGTATTTATCAGCAGAAGCTTTTTTCCTGCAGGAACCAATTTATTTAATTGAATAGTTTAAAGAGCTCCAAAACCACATCCAAAGGTGAGGTTAAAGCTAATAGCTTTCAAATATACCTAAAAGCCTGAATCATTAGCAGTTTCTTAAGCTGGGAATTTTTAAGTGCAAACCAGAATTTATTGCAAGCTAGTTTTAGTGGCGTGATTTTTCACATTTAAATTTTTCACAAATCTAAAAGGCAGTTCAAATAATATTCTGTGTTTAGGAATAAAGCCTGTACTTTATGCTTTCCTTTCACTTCCCCAGTTTTTGGCATTCCTGGAAGTTCACACACATCAGTTCCTTAATTTAATATCTAAGCATGAACATTTTAACAACATTTATCCTCATAATTTTCTTAGAAGGTAAATAAATTCAGTTCTTCACATTTTACAAAAAAAATGAGGCATACAATTCCGGGAGCATTTGCACGCTATAATGCTGTTTCAGATAAGACAGTTTTGGCTCCCTGTGCATTGGAAGAAATAGGCATTGAAGGATGGCACATAGAAAACTGCAGTAGGTAAAAGGTGATCAGTCCTACACAACGAATACCTGTAGGTGTGGGAATTTCATTTCTAACTTATACCCTCACAAATATTTTGAGATTTCCATGAAAAGTGAAACAATTTCTGTAGATGACTCACTGCAGAATGCCTTGAGGATAAGCAATAAATTACTGTTGAGGAAGGTATGGGTTCAAATCAACTACAGGAGGGACCCAACTTCTTAGTACCCAATCACTACCCTATTAAATGGAGAACAGCAGTATTACCACCATTGTTGCTCTGACCAAAGAAGTTCTGCACATGGCTGCATATAGACTAGGTATGTATATCATAAGATCAAATACTACAAACGAAAAATGAATGAAGAATGCCAGCAAACTTAATTCCTCTTACTTTAGGTAAATTAAAGTGGATAAAGAGATTCTTATGATTTTAAAATCTGCCTCTGATTCATATGGCAGTGGAAAACAATACCACACTGACAATTTGTTAAATGGTACCATTAACCTGAGATTATCAGTACTTAGGAAAAAGGCAAGAAAGGATAAAGTGCAGTGTACTACTACAGAATTATGATGAATGTCAAAAAAATGAGGTAAAACCTCAGCTTCTTTGCAGTGCTGAAGCAAAGCTTGTGGAAATCAATTTTAAGATTGCTACCCGTATATTTGGAACAGATCCAAAATTATTATCTTTGACATTACATAAAGAAATTGCAACTGTTTGCATTTACATTTCCTTTTAGCTACAATGGAAGAATGTACTAGGACAGAACACAGTTAACCCTTTCTCTAGCATGCTTTGTATGAACAGCTTTTTAAATTCCTTTTCTTTGTTTCTGCAAAAATACATTACGGTTTTGCCTTGTGTTTTTTTTTTTTTTTTAATTAACAAACAATTTGTCTGTACAGGACCACAGAGAAAAATATGGCATTTTAAATTATTCAGCAAGTGAAGCTGTTGTCTAAATGCTATCACGATTAACCATAATGTAAGAATGCAGGAGCTTCCTAAGGAGCAAGGAGCTTTCTGAAAAAACAACTATATAACATACTACAAACTTCAAAGGTAATAAAAACTGAAGGTCAAATCCTGAAAGTTCTGTTTGTCTTCTTAAAGAAAACATCTATTGCCTTCAGTGGAAACTGGTTGAGTTAAACAAGGTTAAACATCTCCAGATCAAATTTATTAATTCCAATTAAACAAAAATGCAATACAATATAATGATGATGGCAGCCAAGATTCAGATACTTTTACTTTGGGTCAGAGTGCATGATCCCAGTCTTGAATTATGACTTAAAAATCTGAAACAATATTTAACCTTTACCTTGATGTTGTACAAGATGTCAGTTACTGTACAATCCATAAACACAGAGTATTTAATAAGATGAAAGATGACATATCTATCCGATGAATGACTAAAACCAGACATAATTACTTTTCTTAGTAATTACACTGGTTGTGGACTTACTTCTGGATGTGTTTTTAATAATTTCTGCATATCATTACATGCCACAAATAGTTTTACTCTTCAACATATTAGAAATCACAAAAAAATCTATTCAACTCTGAATAAACCCATGAAGTTTTGCAGCGCCTTTTAGAACACCATGCAAACCAAACCAAGAATATTTGTGCTATTTACTTACTGTGATAAATAATGCAACAAGCTAAAACATGAATGGAAATGAGAACAAAAAGAAAGCAAACAAGATATTAAATACTCATAGGATAACATCTCTCTCCTGGTCGTCCTGTATGTTTTCTGTCTGTTCCAGAATACATTAAATTGCTGAACAAAGACATGTCAAAAAATCCACTCTGCTTTACAGGATATATTTATGTAGTTTAGATCATGAAGTATGGGGAAAAAAAAAGTCCTAGCCAGTATAAATACATATGAACACTGTACTCCTGCTAGCAATGCAATTTTCTAGTTGTTGACTAACCTCCAAATAATAGGGTTAAGTAAAAAATGACAGTAAAAATATTTTACTAGACATATAAACAACTGAAATCCCCTTTCAGAGTGGAAAGCTGAAGTAACTCCCCTGAATTCATAACCTGTGTGAGCCTTAATACTTTGAATTAAACAAGGGACTACCAGACTCATGTAAAGAGTGCTTAAATGATTACAAAACAGAAGCATTTCTTCATCTAATATAGAAGGTTTTGAAACAAACCCCAAGACCTAAACACATCTGAAGCTTGCAGACATTTGCATTTGCAACTTCCAGTTAGTCCTATTTTTGTTGTAATCCATGTCAAAACACCACATTGAAATACACCCTGAAAACTCAGGAAATTTGACATCAAATCCGTATATGAACTTTACAGCTGCGGATGTTTTAGTTACAATGTATCTTGTCCTAAACCACTTAAAAATAAAATTATTCAAAGCAATCTTCAGTGTAAGCAAAGTATAAACTCATATATGACAATTATTCAAAGTGTTTTGAGTTTAATTGTATTCCAACAGTCCAAATGATAGAGACACTGTTTTGTTTCGTGGCCTGAAGCAAGTATCACTGATCATTTTTAGTATCCTGGAACAAGCAGGTTGGTAACAAATTTTCATGACAGACGCACACTCAACGAGATTATAAATTAGTTTCCCAAGAGAAGGCTCACTAATAAAATTGGATCTAAAATTTAGGTCACTTAATTTTAAGACTCAGCTAATGGGCTAAAAAACAAAAAAAAAAGAGTATAACTTCATAACATAAAATCAGGTTCAATCTTTTTTACCATAAACATTAGCACCATTGTAAAGTTCCAAAGAGTAAGCCTCTTGTAAAAATTAAATGATCTAATTGTAAAATGCATATGATATCTCCTTGCAGGGAGGTTATTTCTAAAAGAAAAATAAAATATTCTGTATTACATTATGAAGTTATAAAATTTAAGCAATTAATTTTTAGTGCTGTATAAGTTCTCATGTCATTGAAAAGATACATTTGTAAAACTTCTTTTCAATATGATTTACTGATTCTATTTCAAACACACTGCTTCCTTTATTTCCAAATGTATTTACAATAACAGAACTATCATACAATCAAAGGAACCTGACATTTTCTTCTTTAAGTTCAGAGATAATGACAGAGTGTGAAAGTCCTTTAACTCCTTAACAATCATATGGGAAAACTTATAGCCTGATAAGGCCAGAAATAGACCATTTGGCTTGCTTTACACAGAAATAACATATTATGAATTCCTACTCGTAACTTGTTCTGAGTACTAGAGAAAGTTCTTCTAAAAGAATATACCAATAAATTTTCCACCTGCATGCCAAAGAAACATTTTTAATGTATTGCAAATCCTCTCCTCACCCTTTGGCAGTGTCCACAACTTACCATTTCTATTCTCTACTATGGCCAATGGCTCTCTGCAGATTGCTGTCTTTCTCAAGGTATTCATAGTCCTTTGAACTTCTGCCAGCAGCACCGCTTGCATTGCCTCAATAATCTGTCACAAATGTAAATTATTGGATTATATCAGTACTTCAATTATTTATGTAAACATTTGACAATTTTAAATAACTACTTCAAAATTTTAAGACTGTGCCAGTGAATGTCATTAGAAAGTCAAAGCTTCTCAGTATCTTTCAGGCAGTGATAATTATGTGCCTCTACATACGTATTACGAAATAAATGTTAAATGGAGAGCAATAAAATGGTGCAAATTCTCAATTGTGACTGCTTCCCACTAATTAAACATTCATTTTCTTTAATCTCAAAACTAGAATCAGTCATCTACTGCCTCCTTGATGTCAAGGGGTCATGGCAACGTATGTTAGTAAAGCACAGGGTCATAACAGCTAATAAGAAATACCTTTTTTTCTATGATGTGTGCAAAAATGTTTCGTAGACTGAATAAGGACCTTTGATTTTGACTTTTTTTAGAATTCTTGGTGTCTAGTCTCTCTCTGAAAAGCTTAAAGAATGTTTTGTTATTGGTGGCGATCCTCCACTCCACTAGCCCAAACGTGATAATACTGTATTTTCTGTCTAACACGAAGAGAAATACCATTCCTCAAACACTTCTTATCCATAAGGAGCATCTGCTGGAATTATGAACAGCCTACAAATGGTGCTTGCAATAACTGAGGCACCACATATGGGTGTTAAAACAGCTCAGCGTGGAGACTGTATGATAGAGTTATTACTTTCCATCTCTTTGGCAGAGAAGTCCCAGGAGAACTGAGAAAGTTTAAAGACCTAATACTTTCATAAAGCACATGAAGACCTTACACAATGGACCCGAACGTCTGCAATCCTTACTCAGTCTAAATTTCAGCATGGTGCAGAATGGCAGCATGTGCACCTTCTCTTTGTTTGGTATGTCCTTCAGAAAAAAAAATGCAATATTTTTCCCCTCAGAAAGGTATTAATTCTCAAGTACAAGAAATTTCCTGACAGAGAGCATCTGAAGTTTCCAGGACAGTGTATTCCACCTCAAATTAAATATGAATTTAAATTTAATATGAAAATTTTAAGTTAGCTATGTTTATATTATAAACATTTTATGTTTATATGATATTTATATTATAAATTATCTATTAAAAATATTTAAGTTAAACATCAATTGACATTGACATGCAGGCTCCCTCAAACTGCTTGGAAGAGAGACAGTTTCGTCTCGCTAATCAAGTACAGTGAATTCGCTGGCTGTCCTCAATCACATTTCTAGCTGCCCTTGTAAATTCAAACCATTAAGCAGAACAAGGGCTGCAGAAGTCCTTCGTGACAAAATCCTTTATTGTAGACAAGTATACCACAGTCAGGTCCGCAATATGAAAGTCCACAGCAAGTGAAACCAGCCCTATGTGTTTTAACATAGCACAAACCTTCATCCCGTTATAATAGTGCTTTATTTTACAGGGGAAACTGAAGGCAGTTTCCACTTCCTCACACCCATACAACCCCGAGCTTTGGGAATTACAGATCCTGACTTTACAGCAGACTCTTACAATATACCTACAATAATTAAAAAAGAGATGGAAACACAGACATGTTGCCATTGTCCTGGGAAAATTTTTGACAAAACAAGAAATTCTTAGAGGTACACAAAAGAACTGCACACATTATAGGTTTTTCATGGTGTTCTGATCTGCTAAGAACCTGTCACTAATCCGGATCTGACATTCATTACCTGTACCATTGCTGCGTATGCCAGCCAGGCAGCATTTGTAACACGTAATTTCCTCTAACATCTTAAAATAAAATAAAAAGCTGTAGCAAATGGCACAACATGATATTGCAGAGGAACCTGTATGCCTCTGCATGCTACTTGTCTGTCACCGTTGAATCTGCATTTCCACCGTGCTCGGTGTGGTTTCACAAGTTCAGTTTTGTTTTCTCACTGCATTTTCCCCAGTAATTCATATACCTCATCTATCATTATCACAAAGTTTTAAAATCTCCAGCAGCTTTGCCTGTTTCTAACACAAAACAAATCTACATGATCAGCTTTTGTTTTCTCTGCTAGTTTTCCCTTTATCTTTAGCATCCTTATGGATTACATATACATTGGCTATCTTGTTGACTACTAACATATGTGTTCATTGTTTTCCCCATAATTGTAGACGCTGTTGTAAATAATTAGCTGCTTTTTAGTTTGGATTGTGAAATATGACAGAAATTGTGTTTCTTCTATGCCTGAGAAAGTATAAATAGCATGTGTCCAACTATAAATACAGCTATTATGGAAAGGTCATTGTTTGACTCTGCAGCAGCAACACTACAGAACAATTCAAGAAGACAAGTGAACAAAAGTTGAGGCAAACCCTACTGTTGCACCTACACTAAGTTATACTGACTTTCCTTTTCACACTTTATCAGTTAGTTCCAAGGATTACTACTCTGTTTGTAATGAGCGGGTCTAAGGAGAGAAGTCAATAGACATCACTCCCAGTTATCACTCAGGCCATAACCTCTACAGGGCTGAGCCTTGCAGAAACTGCCTCCCAGCTGCCTCCATAACACAGTCACATCGGGGAGCAAAAAACCAGATCAAAACATCAGACTTGTATTATTCAGTCTGCTTTCCTCTAATTCTGAATAGCGACCGTCAAGAGGCTTGTCTAAATTCTCATACTGCTATCAGTTGGCTCCAGGTAGAGTCAAATGCTGTAAAAACAAATGCATTCAGAGCTTGTTGGAGAAATTACTGTAAACGTGGGCATCAGTAAAGAAGGTAGTAGTTTGGCAGTACTACTCTCTGCAATGGCCTTAACATGAAGTTCTTTATTCTTTGAAAGTAAAAGTCCTTCAGAGTATATCTCAGATTCATTCCTTCTTATTTTAGATATTAATGGATGTGAAGTAACTGAAATGAAAAAGAATACAGATGCACTGCAGAAATCAATAGAAAGAGAGGAGAAAGTCCCGAGATGATTCCTTCCTCCTAAAAATCTAAGCAGTCCCTCCACGGCATCTATCTTTTTCCACTGGTGAAAGAGGGAGGCTAAAGCAACTACATTGCTCATGAAGATGATTATGTCAGAGATCTAAATATGGCATCAACAGTTTTCGTAAGGGGAGACTGTGTTAAGCAGCTAGCTAGAGGATACAAATATTCCTGTACAGAAAAGGAATACTGCAACATCAGGATGGCAGCAGAGGACTTCCACATCAGGACCTGAATGTTGTACACTGAAGCTGTGTAAACTGTATTTCTGATGATGCTCCTGAATTAATACGTCCAAGTTCTAGCAAGGTCTACTTGGGACTATACAACAGGACATCTCAAGATTAGAGCTGACTCATGTGCAGGAGGAACAGACCTATGACTTGTACTGATCACAAAGGTTTTAGTGATGTATCTGATAAAGCTCAGTTGTTTCTGTAGGGGTAGCTCACACCACAGAGACCTGATGCTGCCTTACTAAACGCAGACTGCTGAAGCCCCATAGACTGATGGGCACCCTGTGAGTATGACAGACTGCACGCGTGTCGTTATGTAACTAAAATCCTTGACCACAAATGTGAAAACTGCACACTTAACGCCTTGTTAGTGGAACTACCGACCTATTAAAGTTTCATGCAAAACTCACTGTCATGTTTAGTACTGAATTTCTTTGCTGAGACTAGCACTGAGAACAGCAGGGTGGCTATGGAGTCAGGGTGGTTTACTGTTTTACAAATGGTTGTCCAGATCAGGGAGTAAGACATATTGTAGAGAGAAGCTTACTTGGTCTATAATCATTGTGTGAAGAGATAAACGACTTCAGTCTTCAGGGAAGTCAACCTACCAAGAACTAACTTCACTCAATGAGATTTAAAAAGATCTTAGAGCAGGAGAAAAGGAAGCAAATTATTTCCTATTGTATTCTTCCTCTTGAAAAGGCTGATTAAAGATATGGGGAGAAGGCATTTCAACATCTGTCACCTGAAGACAGAGGAGCTAGGAAGAGCAAGGAAATAATTACTAAACAAATCCTTCTGGTGGAAAAAAACCATCCTAGAGTCAACAACAGGCAAAAAGTTTTGATTGCACTGCAGTTTAACTATTCTGATAGCTTTTTCTTTTCAAGTTTTATTTTAACGTTCACCCTTTCAGCCAAAAAGGTTCCATAAAGCTGCAATAATATAGCATCATTATTTAAAAAATTAAAATATAATCAAACACCTATCACAGCTATAACCGAGAAATAGACTATGTTAAATATAGAGCAAGGACAATTAAAGGCAGAAATGCAACCACTGTTCTCTCATAATAAATGTTTCAGGGCAAGCTTTTGTAATATCTAACTGAAAAGACAAGCACACTTCAGTAATTTCTGGACAGGATGGGCGTGTGGCAACTAGAAGCTATATTTTACCTAAAAGAACAGCAAAACGCATGAAGATGACCTTTCCTTTAAAATCATCTGGGGAAAAAATCCTTGAAAAATATTTTTAACGCCTTTTTAAAATATAAGACAGAAAGAGACATCCCTCAGCCCTTCAACAAGTCAGCAGACCCCGATCAATCATTTGTAGCAGATTTTTTTAGTTTCCTTGTTTGCACAGAATCTGTTACAGTACTCTAAGAAGATGAGGAATCAATAAATGGCAAGTCCTTTGGGTCATGTCTGAAAATTATCATCCACCACCGAAGATGACAATAAAAAAGTTTCTAAAAGCAGGGTAACTAGTGATGTTTTGGGTAAATGTACATGAGTGCTTAATCAGGCTGCTCAGGATGAATAAATTGGCCATAAATCTGTGATTGTATAAAGAAAAGTTCAACAAAGCCACCCTATCAACAAAAACTATAATTTTGTATAAATCCTTGGTTGCTGAATACCCACCTCTATTGCCAACAACACAACTTCTTTTGAATGTGAAAATGTTTACAGCAGTTTGGCTGCAAACAATCCAAAATCTGCACTACTACGCAGGTTAACAAAGCTTGTTACAACTACCAAGTGGTGTCTGATAATGCTAAAATTTGAGAAGCACTGATAGCATGGTATTTGCAGTACTTGACAATTTCAGTGTCTTAAATGTAAATTCTTTTTAGACAAAAAAAAAAAAAGCGTGAGGCAGCTTACTCCATGCCTTAGCTTCCTGCACACTAACCTTCTGTAGTAGAAAAGACTTATTATTGTATAAACTGATCAAACACTAAATTAATTTGAAAATATAAATAAATAGATCTCACAATCAGCTATGCTGCAAATACAAGTTTCATGGCTAGACAATTCCACTCCATGAAGAGTTTCAGTGGCTGACCAGGTCAGCAAGACATTATACAGATTTCACACAACAACTGCAGCTATTGAAACTGAGGTCCTGTATCCAATTTTTTTATTAAAAAGATTCAAAAAAGGAAAAAAGCTTATTCTAAGAGAAAGTGGGACAGTCTGCAAAGGAAGAAGAATGATGAAATAATATGGAAGATGTGCAGACAGTGGGGCTATAATAAACAACTGATAAGCTCAAGATAAAGTGTTGATTTCAACTGAATGTGAATATTTGCAGAAACCATTGCTGTCTATTAGAACAGGAGACTATCACTGCAGCACCCCTGCACACCTTGGCTCTGGAAAATGTTCTTCACACTTGAAATGCAGCATGGAGTTGTGTTCAATTTTCAAAGTAACATCATAAAATAAACTTGTAACAGGTATTTCTCTTTTCTGGAGTAAAATCCGTTGCGGTCATAGTGCACTGTCTTGAGTTTCATACTCTTGAACATTAACTCACTCAAGCAACCACACAACTTTAAATGCATATTTCCAAAATGAAAAATGGTCTCTAGATTTCACTGTTCAGACTATTTTTTACAGTTACCTGTCAACTCTCAAGAAACAGCAATTTATCTCTCAAGACATCAGATTCTTCACTAACAATAGGCATGAGCTTCATCTGACCTGGAAAACACTTAACCCACTTTTTTACGTCATTCTTGAAGGATGTTGTAATAAGTGAAGACTTGGGATTAGTTATTTATCCCCTTAGGAAGGCATCTTCTGTTTCTTCTATCATAATACATTGGCATATGACTCAGCCCTTATTTTGGCCTTTATTTTCCTGGAGCATAAAATGGCATTTGTAATGTAAGTTACATCTGGTTGTTAGACAACAGGTAACTCAGTTTTTAAACACTTGCTATGAACAAGATCACTTAGATTAAAGACTAGTAGGACAGTCACTTACCCACATCTAAACATGTACTTTAAGGCAAATAGTTTCATGAGTAGCATACTTCATACTGAAATAATGATCTGCTTTCCATAGACTTGAATGGCACTATTTAGGTAGTAATTTCACCATAAATCTGTTAACTGTTATGTCACATCACAGATTCCAAATACTAAATTATGGCCACTATTACTTAAGGATCAACATTGCAACAACTGACATGGGTTATTTCCTACCTTTACAGATTGGTCACTCCAACAACAAATGAGTTTCAGCAATGAAACAGTCCCAAAGTCTGCTGAATGATATCTACTCTTACCTGAAAAACACACACATAATTTATGAACTGATAAGATACACAGAAGCACACAAATAGAAAGATATTTAGCACTTTTTATTTTTCACTTCAGCAACATACCTGAAGAGATCTGAAAAGTGTAATTTTTTTGGAACTCACTTTCATCTGATACAATAAGCACAACATGTTCAGATGATCTATCATTTGAAGGTTTATTTTTATTCTAAATCAGGTTAGTCTTTTAAAAAAAAACAAAAAAACAAAAAACACACACACACAACAGAGGTGTGATATCCCAGAGTATGTTTTCATCACAATTTTCTAAATATATTGAGAATACCTTCCAATTTGTACTACTTAACTATTGATTTTACTATGTAAATTGTAAAACTACTTGAATTTGTCTTTCTTAACCTTTTAAACAGTAGCAGAGTCTATTGAAAAAAAGATTAAATAACATTTTGTATAGTTACAGTTCCACCTGATTTGCTTTTCTGCTACAGGGCAACAACATTGGTGTGTGGTCAAGACATCACATGGCCAGTGGCTCTCCAGTTATGGTTGCAGTTAAGAAAGATGCTGCATTTATGGATTTTCATGTGAGTTTTTATTACTACCCATCCTGATTTTTCTGATTATTTTCAAAGCAAAGCATGGTTTGAACTGACAGCTGTGCTGGTTTAGTCCACTTTTTCCCTCATTTGGAGTTCAATAGACAAATGTGACATCTCAGTACTTTACTGCAATATTTGCTGCCAGACATACAAGTTGGGTAAATTGGTTGTAAGATCCTTTGAATCCACACAAGGATCTCTGATTGCCAGTACCACATAATGTCTTGAGAAAAAGAAACTGAATTGTGAACTGTTAAGTAGCAACTGTGTTTCAGCAACACCGAAGTTCACAAGTAACCTGACCACACAATGCAGTCATTCACTTAAATGTTGGATTCCTACAGCGAAGACCGAAGTTTGAAAAAATCATATAAGTACCTGGCGGTACTTCAGTTTCATCTCCTTGTATGCACAAAAGCGTTAAAGACTCCTGTTTTAATTTTGTTTTGCTTCTGTCTCTTTGCACATGTGTAAATGTATACAGAAAGTCCAGAAACATCAGCCGAATCAAGATGTAACATGGCCCGTTCTGCTGTCCAGTGTGTCCTTGATGCTAAAGAATTGATCACTAATAAAATGTCTGAGACATCTGCAAGTCTCAGATAAGATTTTAATTTGTAAATCCAAACAACTGTATGAAGTAGGAGATATGGGATATGAGTTAGACTACCTTATAAGTTTTAGGTCACTCAGTAAAACTATTTTTATGCCCATGAACATTTTAGTCATCGCTGCACCATTTCCATGCCTTTCATCTACTTATTTCCTATTGCCACTTGATGCTATGATCCATCTCTTTCTTCCAATAGGCATTTCTGCTGTCATCACAAGTTCTACAGTTACAGTACGTTTAAGAGTCATAGAAGGAAAAATACACTAAAAAACGATTTTAGATGAGGCTATTAACACAGCAGAGATATTTGCATAGCAGAGGGTCAAGATTTGATGAAAGAATTTGTGTTACCAATCCAGACAGGACTCAGTCTATAACAGGAACACTATATTTGTTAGGTAACGTATACTGACAAGTATGCATATTCTGCTTAGGTTTTTACTTAAACATTCTTTGGTTAGCTGCATACTGTAAAAATAAACTTAGACTGGCTTGCAAAACCAAGATTGGTGAACAACTGCCTGTGGGACATTAATGTGAAGAGATTACCTTATTCTACCCTACCCAAAAATCTAAGAGCATTATTGAACAGTCAAGATGACTCTTGTATTATTAAGGCAACAGTTTGCTTGAAGGGCTGTATATATTATTGGGCATGGTGATGAGGGAGATGGGGGAGGGAGGAGACGTCAGTGTTTGTCTTCTTAAATTTCTGTTTTTCAGATTGCTAGACAATGTCCTTAGAAACTCAGCTGAATGTTTTGCCATCACAGAAAAAGTATCCTTGATTCCAGTATTACTTAACAATCAACATTTTATTTACATGTTTTCGTGATATTCATAGAAGAAAACAGACTCATTCAGTTTCTGTATTTGCAAACTGGACTTGCTCAAAGTTAAAGAACATAAATAATTTCTTTTCATTATTGAAGTTAAATGATGTATTTTAGCAACAAAAAGCATGCAAAAAAACCCTCTTAAACGCCAATATTGTTACTCTTCCATATACTTACTGCTTGGTAACTCTCCATAAAAACTGGGGAATGAAGATGTTACTGCTTCTATATTTCGCCATTTGTCATGTACAGATTCCAATTTCTGTGGACTAAAAGAATATGAAACTATTAAACAAAACTAGAACATACTTACAAAAATCTTATAAATTACAGTAGGTTCTTTAAGGTAAGTACTCTACTATCAATTACTATCAACCGCAATTTAGTTTCTCCTCAAAAGTCACTTGCATTCTTTTGCCCACAACTTGGTACTGAAACATTCACATGTACACAAATACTGAAAAGTACCATCCATTCACAGGAGCTTCACATTTCAATCAAAACTTATCATAGTTAACTTGTATGTTGTATTGAAAAAAAATTAATACGTGAAGAACTGAATCAAAATATCATTTTCACAAAGGACTTGTGCTAGTTTTTTCTATTACTGAGGAAAAAAGTTCAGGGAAACTAGCAACTTTGTTTTATAGGTTTCCTTTTTTCCACAGTGTTAAATAATTTAGAATATTACTGCTATACTTGGTATTTCAGTAGATGTCTACAATATAGGAGACCAGTGTTTATATCTACTGCTCTCCAGTACTTTGTCACTGACTCGGCAATCTACCCTTGAAGACAAAGGATATGGATGGAGGGGAAAGGAAGTGAAAAACGTCTCCAAACCCTTGCATTATTTAAAACTATTTCTTTTAAATACACTGCTATAGTGACCCTGCACAATCTATATTTAGGTGCCATTTAAAAGACAATATATTTCACCTTTCAAATTCACTACAATCAACAGTAACTCGTAATATTTCAACAGCCTTGCAATACTAAAAAAACTGAAAGCTTTCAGCTTGAGAGCTTTAAGTTACAGATACAAATCTCAAAAGGCAGCAGAAAAATTCTTCTAAGACCTTTTCTTAATAGCTTCTTCCTGTTTCTGTCCCAATTCTATAATCTGACACATTTTACTGCAGGTTCTTTTATTTTCACTGGCTGGGTCAAGTTGCAAAAAAACCAACAGATATACAGACACATTTATGAACAACAGCTTATAGACTCAGCCCCAAGTTTTCCCAAAGCCATGTTTTTCATAATTTATTCTTTTTGGGTTATCAACTTTTTTTGGTGAAATGTTCAAATTATGTTAAACAAATACTAAATTTTTATCTTTTTTTTTAAAAAAAACAGATTAGTACTGGTCTGATAATGCGTGCTTAACACATACTACTGTTCATTATTTTCACATTCCACAAGTTTCATTTATCCAATCAAATAGCTCATAGTTCACAGAAATACTATAACTTGAAATTTACCGATCCAAAACCTGAGCTGAAAACTTGTGTTAGTAACTAGTCAAGAGTTTTTCAACCAAATATTTTTCATTGGGGAATGATGATCCATAAAACCCATGGTTTAAACAGAAATGTATGCATACATGCTGACAAAGACAGAATTTCTGCTCAGAATGAGAATACTAAGCTCATCCAAGAATATCCAATATTCTATGAATTGATCAAATGCATTTTTCCAGTTCTGACTCTCCAGATTAAAAGTATGTTTATACGTGCATTTTATTTAAGAAAAAATAGATTCCTTTCACTGTCCTGTAACGGCAAAATCATCAGATATGCCAAGGAACAGGGATTTAAACTTTATTATTTCATTCGCCAGGTCAAGGCTGTAAGCTAACTGACACTAGAATAATTCTTGTTACAGCTCAATGAACATTTCATTGCTATATGCAAAGTGGGCCAGCATTAACAGAAGAAAGCTGGAACCCCCAAATTATTACTAAACCAGTAGCTGTTTGGCACTGTGCTGCATCGCAAGGAATAAATATACAAGTCCATTCTCCAGCATCAAAGTAGGCAGAACTATGAATACCAGCTGAATACACATTAAGCAAGTATCTTAGTCACTAGATAAAAAAAGAAAATCTGAACAGATTAATTTAAAAGTCTAAAAGCTTTGGAATTTGTACCACCATGCTAATAGAAAGTAAACTTTCACAGAATGGAGGAACATCCATGGCTGTTGACAGATAAACTACTGAAAGGACATCAGAATGCATTTCCTCTTTCATATTAGTAACTGAATTAATAAGAGTTGTTTGTACTGCAGTAATACTTAGGAGACCAAGACCCTTACAAGCTGTCCTAATAACTCCTTCTGCAAATGCTGCAGTGAATTAGAATTAAGTATGTAGATTTTTCACTTGAGCATGCCGCAGTTTTAGCAAAACCAACTGCCCAATCCGGTGTAGCTCCATACTGCACTTTAAAAGGCAAACTGGTCAAAACAGCATTTGCTTGGTTTCTTTCAAACCTTTAATTAGGCAAAAGTACACTATTTTAACAGCTCATAATGCCAAAGAAAATTCATTCCAATCCTGAATACAGAGTGATGAACAAGTATAAATCATATAAAAAGATTTAATGAGTGAACAGATATAACAATAGTTCATTCAGACCCCAATCATTTGCAATAGGAAGAGGTGAAATGAAGGCTGAATCCTAAGATCCTGGCAAATAGGCCAAGTCTTATTCATGTTATGCTTATTACCAGGGAGGGGGGAAGAGGGAAAGGGAACTTCACAGGAAGGGGGCTTTTTCCCTAGGTGGAGAGAGGGAGATAAATTTGCATACACACACCTGGTTTCGAGGCAATACAGAAAGTATAGATACATTCTGATAGCAATTTCTGATAGCAAAACCATGCCTTTAATACTCAGACACAAAGATAACATTATCACATGATGTACATCATGTATGGAATCAGTTGGTTTGTTTTTTTTAAGTGTCTGAAGCATGAAATTCTTTCCAATGGCTCTAATCCACTTCTCTCCCTAATGCCAACAGTAACATCACCTTGTTGGTCCTACCCACACAACTTTGATTCTGCACAACAATGATGATTCTTGACTGTAGTGGGACATCATCTGTAGTTTTACAGAGGTTAGGAAACAGTACAAAATTCTTGAAGTATCTTAACTATTCTTATCTTTACTTATTGGGGAAAAAAATAAAAAGCGAGTTATGACTGACATGTCTAAAGTTCTGAAACAGTTCTTGGAAGGTAGGGGAAAAGATAAACTCTGTGCTATCATGGGATGAAGACATGACAAGAAAAATTTCCTGTCACCAGCACTAAAGAGGAAAATGTCCAGGTGGCTAAAACTTCTGAGGTCTGTGTTGATAAAAATGTAGCAAATACAGTCTAGTTCTGACCAACTTCCCTACGAAAGAACATTTTGTCCTTCAATAACACAGAAAAAATTGTGGTTACTTGTCTGTTTGTTTTCTGAATGTGTAGGAGATGAAGAACAAAGAAGGTACAGCCTCAAAAGAAGGCAAGAGTGTGCAAAGTACAGCCAGGAAAAAGAATTGTGCGTTGTCTCTGTACAGACCCATAGCACTTGTAGTTGCTGTTTAGGAACTCAAGAGGAAAATACGGAGCTCAGGGAAAAAAAAACCAACACGCACAAAAAAAGAAAATCCCAAATCCACAAACAAAACAAAACTCCAAGAAAGTAATTGAATGGATACAACTCCAGCACTCTTCTCCAGATGAGGCCACTGGGAGGCAAAAACCCATGTTAGACCATCACAAATGGCACTACATTAAAACTTAGCTACAAGACAGCTATAAATGTACGCTGTTCAGCTCTGGAAGAAGAGGTAATTCAAACCACATCAAAATCCCAAATAAAATATTTCAGAGTCTTTGAATAAAATTGATAACGTTTTTTATAACCAAAATTTATGGCAATTTTTTTTCCTGTTTTGTAAAAAAAATTCACCTATTTCTACATGAGATGCTAGCTTTTAAAGCTTTATGTTGAGAAAACTTTAAACGATATAGTACTGTTTTCACAAAAAAATGTGCGTTTTTTCTTGCAACAGTTTTAACACTTATAATTTTATGGGAGTTATGTTCCAAAGCCAGAATGTATACATCTGGGAAAAACGTTTGATTCTGGTATGACAACTAACTTAAATTACAGTACTCTGTTGGAAAGACATTGTGTAAGACACAATGCAGGCATAAAGTCTTTCCTGGCATAGAAAGAGATTCATGTTCAAGCTGGAATCCTGAAAGCAACCTTTCGTATTAAGAGCTTGTGTGAACATGGACCAGTAGGCAATATGATTAGCAGTAAAAGTAACTGAGAAATGTGCGTTTGTCCTGCGGGATAGCACATATCTTGAGACATGCTGAATGCCTAGAGCTTTGTGGAAGATGCACAGATATTTGCAGCATCAGGATCAGTATTTTTTGTCCCCCTTCTTGCCTCTGGGCCACAGCATCACTAATGCTGAAGTTAATTGTCCCTAAAATGCTAAATACAGACCATTCTAGGTTTGCTGAACAACAAAAGTTTGTGGACAATATCCATTGCCTGATTAGCATGCTCTGTTTGGCTTGGTCAAATAATGTCGAGCATGCTATTTTTCCCTTAATGCTGAAAAAGCATTTAGTCAATATATTTGTTTTGAGTAACACAAATGTTATTTGGGATGGTTCTCACAACATAAGGGCTGATGAGGCATTCATTCCCAGTAGCTGCCACTATTACTGGGGCAGGGGGGGGGGACGATGTGTGGCGTGTGTTGTACCTTAGATAGTGTAACTAGGACAGACTGTTCTTGTCTCATATTTTATTCATCTGTGGAGCCAAGGGTTTTCATGGTAAAGAAAGTATACTGCTTACAGGGAGCGGCAGCTAAAACAGCACAAATGCGGTAATGCATGTCTCAAAATGTGCCTGAAGAGATCTCATTATTCTACTTAGTTTAAAACGCGAGGAAAAGAGTGATCTCTGGAAAAACCATGTGTGAAGTCGGATAATTCAAGTTCTTGTTTCTTAAAGTTTTTGCATAATTTTTCTCATCTGCTAAATAGAAAAATGTAATGATACTTAACTTTATCGCAATTTCCTTTTATTTAGAGAACATCCTATAAAAAAAAGCTCTAGAGAAAGAATGTAAACTCTATCGTAAAAGTCCATACTTAAGAAAAGTGTTTGTTTCTATTTTTTACTTTTTAACTGCTACGAAGGAAGAAAAGACTCATAATGAAAAGGTTCTTACCTTTCAATTTCACCTGTAACTGGTGAAGCTACGTTAATTATCCGTTTGATTAAAGCTATTCTGCTAAATAGGAATACTACTATTTCCAATCCCTTTGTTCCATAACCATTATTCTTGAGTCCGTCCTTCTTTCCAGCTCGTCCTTCAGTTGCAGCAAGGTACTTGTCTGATAAATCAAGCACTCTTTTTGAAAACAAATTCATTATTGCATGTTCTTCTAGCATACCACAATCAGTACGTTTCCATCCTGGCAACATTAGTGATAGGTGGTTTTCATTTGACACAAGTCCTAAAGAAACAGGACATTGAATCCTCAAGATATCCAAGTGTCTAACACAGAGATGGTCTATTTCTTTATCTACACCCCATGGTAAGAGGCATGACAAAAGCAGTTTAGCTGTATCAATGGTGACATTCACATCAGTGTTTCCTGATGGCTGCATTCTAATCTTTCGTGAACTCTTCATTTTTTTCTGTCTTTTCATGCCACCACTTTCTTCCAAAGGTCTAGCTGCGTTATCATCCTTCCAGACCTGGTTTGAACAAACAGTACCTACTTGCCCATCCACTGGAGATATGGAGCCAGCAGCTTTATTTCTTTTTAACGTCGGTGCCCTTTTCTCAGTAGTACTTTTGGCTCTTTCTAGAGTGTCATAGTTGTGGAATGAATTCGATGACTTTATTCCATTAAGTTGAGATGACAGCAGAAATTCCTCAAGTTTTTCCACATCAAATAAGAGAATATGAAAGTTTGCATTGTTCCATTTTGTTTTAACTGGTAGAACAGTAAAGGGCTGTTGGATGCAGCTGGTATCAGTTAACTGAAAGAAAAACATTAAGTATCCAAACACAAATCCATAGTATTTTGTAATTTTCAAGATACCAGCATAGAATTGCATATGGAATAGGCAAAATCTATTAACTTCATTAAGTTCAACTTAATTATATTTATTTACTTCTTACTAAGGAAAAAAGATTTTCTTCTAAATAGCTCAAGATACACAGAGATATAAGCACGTGAACACTATAACACAGGCTCCATCATCAATTATGCAGCCATGCTGTAAGATTACATACATCTTTGCCAAAACTCTAGGCTGATATTTCTTCTGCTAGGCCTAATTTCAAGATGAAAGGCTTTTACTAAAGTTTTAAAGAATACAGTTTTTTTCAAAAATAAAGCTAGGGAAACAAATCCTATGACGTTGAAAATACTTGCAAACCTTGAGAATCTGTATGCCTTGTAGCAATTTGATACATGTCTGAGATAAAGACTATGCCTTTTGCCATTTCAAAACATGCAAAACTGTCTTAAAGTTACTTAATTCTGAGTTGTCGCACATACTTTATCAACAATAAAGAACTTTAATTAGATCTCCAGTTATAAAATTAATTACCTTAGATGAAAATAATTGAGCAGAAAAGGCTACAGGAGCTACTACAATGTTTCTAAAATCCCCCATACTTCGTCACCAACTTTAAAGGCCATTCACAACAACAGATTTGCAGAGCATCATTTCAGTTCCACGCACTAAAGTGATAATTGTGCCGGTATAAATACATATGTCTGATTACTGCTGTTAATAAATACCCAGAGAAAATTGTTTATGAATCCTCCTAAAATCTGGCAAAAGTGAAGATCTGAGAACAGCTACAGTTACTCACAACTTTACACTGACATATTAAACCATGATAACAGTAACCTAATGATGATGATGATCTGTAATAGTATCAGCTGAACAACATGAGGAAATGTTCAAAATAATCTTTTTTTTTTTTTAACTTGGTCTTATTCTTGTAGTTTTATTCTTTAAATGATAAATCATCATTAAGAACAAAAGTTTACACCTTGTAGAATTAATTTTTATTTTGTCAGTGTCCTTGGCATAGGATAGATACTATGCTGTGACAAACTCCTGAAGAGGGGATGTCTGGACACATTAAAAATCAGCTCCTGATGCAGATATCATAGAAAAACTTACCCACAGAAATGCCCATCAAAACTAATCTCTCCTGGACATTAGAATCTTAGAATGTAGTCTAAGCATACAGAAAACAAACAATATTTGAGAAGATAAACTAAGATAAGAAAGTCTTCTCCATTAGGACAAACTCTATAGAAGAGAGACCAAGTAGAACGTGCGTTAAAAAGCAAGAACTCACAGAAGAATGAAGCAAAACATTCTTATGAAGGCATGTGAATGGAGGATACATGGAGGTAGGAATAAGATCCTAAGGAAGAAGGGGAAATTCCAAAGTCTGTCCAGCAGCCCTTAGGATATTCCTATCTATGGAAAACATTCCATACGTGCTTTTCCTCCACTCTTCAGGACAGACACTCTGTCTCGGCCTTCCACGCCAGCTAATTTGAGTCTTTTAGGAGATGAAACACAGCAAGTTGCCTCAGATCACACATTCCAATCAAGATTCACTTACAAGAGTGGACTTCCTACCTCACACATCTGCAAATTTAGAAGAAAAGCCTTTCACATTCCTGCTGCCCTTTTCCCCATACAAATCTCTGTACCTATGAATTCCCGGCATGACAGAATTTTTATGACAGAGCTTCTGCAAGCTTCAGAAAGCAGAAAAACCTTACTAGTTGGGGCACAGTAGAATATCAGCCTCTTGTTCCTTCCTTACTCCTTTTATAATAAAGGACTGAACCTACCTACCACCCAATGAAGAGTCTGCAATATTGATGCTACCAGTGACAGTTAATGGTGAATATTCAAATTTTAAAAGAATGATCTTAATGTTTCAATAAAACCTATTTTACTCCTCAATTTTGGATTTTACCTGCATTTTAAAACTGAAAATAAAGCCTGAAACAATAATTCCTTTAAATAAAAAAAATGAAGTATTTTGTAAATATTGACTCTGGACACTATGAATTTTTCAAAAGATTTTTTTTCATATGAAAAGCAATATTTCACAGGATCATAGAAATCACAGAAATGTTTACTAGAAGGAACGTCTGTACGTCATCTCATCAAACCTCCTGCTCTACAGACTTTCAGGTCACTGACACTTTCATGAAACTGCCGGTATTTCAGAATTCATTTTCGGAGGAAAAAACCCCAAAACAAATACCCAATTGTCATTTGGAGCAAAAATTCTATTGCTTCTGCATGCAACTAAAAAACATACCGGAAACTGAATTAAATGAAACAACTGAATCTTCAAGAATACTCCAAGAAACTTCTATTACAGAGACAAAACTCTAAATTTTGTCTGAGAGACACACTCCAGATGAGTTTGTAGAAGAACAACTACTTTCTTGCACAGGAATCATCATGCTGCATTACCAAGCAGCATTCCACTAAAGTACTGGGAGGACCATCCAAAAGTTAAGTTACAAGATTGTGACACAGCACCTTATATCAGAATCCTGCTGTATCTATTAAAGAGCTATCTTTTGCTTTCAGAGGAACAGCAGACGTGAGGTAGTATAAACTCCTCATTGGTGCTTTTGCCCTTTTCTTTAAGCGCTTATGACTTGTATGTTTTTGTCCAGCACAAGCCTATGCCCTCAGCACCGTGTTCAGTCTAGCTATTTCACCTTTACAAGCAAGCACGTATGACCAGAAAGACAGCAGCAAGAAGCAACTCTTCAGCCCAGTGATACTTTTGCAAACAATCATGTCAGCTTATGTCAGCTTCCATGTCACAAGTGATACAGACTTATCTAGATTGCTATAACAGTTTTAATTTTCTTGTGATAATTAGAAATATTCCACTAACGCAAAGAATTGTTTCTGTTGAAAATAGCTGATTCTTAAAAGAAACCATCAAGTGTTAGTAAACAGGGCAACAGCTGGCTTTAACTTGAATGCAATGTCGATTAACTCATCTTTCTCATAACCACTCCTTACCTAACTCTTTTTACATTACAAACTATGATTTTATAGGATTAGCTGTTTTAAAACTGTTAATATTTAGGTTACAAATAATCAAAGGAAAAAATTTGACTCCCTAGAATAAGTTATTTGACTATTTAGTTTAGGGTAATAATATAATTTGGCTTTCTATTATTTAGAGAATGATGGTCCCACCAGATGAGGATGCACTCTAAATACATAATCTTATTTAAAGATCTACATAGGGAGTCATAAGTAAGAGATTATAACTGCTTGTTCAGGTTTTCTTTTTAATCCCTTTCCTTTTTAAAAAATAATACATTGTAGTTAAGCACTAGGATTATTTTTAATCTTTAATTATGCTGTTTCCTAACACATGGGGAGAACCCCATGGAATGCAAACACTGGAATTCACAAGCTAGCTTTGACATTAATAGAAGCTATTACTATTTGGCCTATCATTTTCATTTTCTCTGTTCTATATGTTTATATTCAGTTGATTAACATTCAGAAACCTTTAGGACAATCACCATCCAAAGGAAAACACTGCGACAATGTCAATCTGTTGAGGCATCTGGCAATGCTACTGTGTGTGAAGTCACAATAAATGTTTATTGGCAATATGAAAGCTTATTGACATTGATCCTAAAAGCATCTACCAAGTTATCTTAGCTCTCTGCCATAGGCATTTCATTCCAATGAAAGAAGGTGGACATCTAAAGCTTTAGACATAAAACACTATTTAGGAAGTATGGACAAGCCATTCTCTGTAACAGAAGATGACAGAAAATGGAAGGAAACCCATAAAACTAACAAGGAAGAGGAGAGCTGGGAATAGCATTTGATGATGGATATTGAAAAGAAAATTAACAGATATTTACATTCTGTACTGTGCCTTTCCTGAAGTTCTGGAAGTATTTCATAAAAATAATTCTTATTATATTCAGCTAAATATTGTCATTATCTTTAATTTTTTTCAAATGTACACATTAGGAGTTTAGTAAATCAGTGTCAAAAATAGGCTAACAACAATAGCAATAACAAACCACAACTTGCCTCTGAACCGTGCAGTCCAACTTGGAGGCTTTCCTGTTGCCAACACACAGGCTTCAGTAATGAAAAGATCCCTTTTTTTCTTCTTTTCTGACAATTTTTGCTCAACTTGGACTCAGTTATCACAGGTTACCTTTCATTCCAAACTGCTTAAGCTGATAGTACTGTATATATACATCAAGCCATTCAAGCCTTATTAGTCTCTCCGTGAATTTCAAATGATGATGTCAAAAAAAAATTAGTATTACAGAGGCTTCCTTCAATTCTGCAAGTTAAGGGACCACCATGCTATAATGTACTAAAAAATCTACAGATTTTGATAATCATCATTTTGAAAGACAATAGAGGCATCTTTTCTAGTTTACCATTTCCAGTTTAGATTTTATTTTTGACATGGCCAATTTTCTGATTCCCTATCTACAGGTCTCCCCTGACCACCAATGTTCCATCTACTTTTATTATTTAGCTGAAAAATTGGGGAGATTTTTCTACTTATTTCTTGTAAAAGATCTTCTGAAAGTTATTACAGAGAGGGAAAATTGTATGAGTTTTCACAGCTTCAGTAACTCTATCCGGATCTTGAAAGCTGATCTTTGTTCTCTTTGTCATTGTCCAAGTGTATGAATCCAAAATAACTATAATTGTTAAGGTCCCTCGCCATAGTTTAGTTGTGAAAATTCGCAGAATGGGCTACTTTTTTTTGTGCATCACTAGCAGTAAATCAAACATGGGGTTACAGCAAAGGAAGTGTACATTAGTCAAAAAAACTTTTGTAATAAGAAAAGTGATGTTTTCACAAAGTGTAAAAATTGTAATGCTGAGGGCTAAAACCATTTTTTTATTGCCAGCTTACTGCTTATTTTTGTTGGAAATAGAAAAGCACTTTATTTTGTGTATGCATGAATTATCTCAAAATTAATCTAACAGCACCATCTGCCATTTCAGTTAAAATATTGGCTAGTCCCTAACAAAATCTGAGGAATAAGTATCTCATGAAGCTTCTATAATTAACTGCCAGATCTTAATTCAAACATATCCAAATCCCAAACTAAAATAGCCCACTTTTTTTTTTTTTTTTTTTTTA
>Ga0065711_1033794_pt1 | contig 24826 bp, 9 predicted proteins | sample Hoacrofraction12_FD_59098 | JGI IMG/M metagenome (GOLD analysis project Ga0065711, IMG submission 59098) | Hoatzin crop microbial communities from Cojedes, Venezuela - Epithelial fraction 12 v2 (version 2) | ecosystem: Host-associated > Birds > Digestive system > Esophagus > Crop | place...
TCACCCTCAGAGGGAAGAAGTTCTTCCTCATGTTCAGACGGAACTTCCTGTGCCTCAGTTTGTGCCCATTGCCCCTAAGTGCAAGAAGCACTTGTGGCAGCACACTCTCAGCCGTTACATACCGTCTTTTATCCAAAAAGCACCAACGGGAAACGGGCACCACAACTAAACCCTTCCCATGACTCAATGACCAAATCTCCCTTTGCTTTGAGATGACCAAGTCATGAAGAAACAGAGCAGTAACATGCAAGCTACCCACAGCATGACCTAACCAGCACCTAACAAAACCAGCGCCAGGCCACTCCACCACTTGAACAGCAACAAGCTCAAACGCAAGGCACAGCTATCTGAAGGTTACTCTGAGCAAGACTGACACCGCTGAGTGAAAGCGTGTCAGAAAAACCACCATGGGAGACATCTGAACAGATGGTACTCCTGAACATCAGATGGGGATGAAGTCTCCAGAGAGACAAAGCAAGGCCAGCAGTGCCTCACACTATTTCTCAGTCGACTGCAGCACACAGGACGGGTAGGTATGAAGTTTTCCCACTCCAAGAAGCTTTAATTAGCCCCAAGTGCTGCAGCACACCTGAGCAGGTGGCTCATGTCATTTTCACTAGGAAGCAGTAACTACATTTTTCTGACACAATACAAAATATCAATGGCAAATCTTATCACACACAGGAAATTTTGTAACTCTTGAAGCCATCCCACTGTTCAAGCCAACTACTTTTTCTCCTCCTTTAATTGCTATATTAAGTCCCATTTAACACGATGTTCTGCACATACAAAATTATCATAGAATTGTTACGAGTTGGAAAAGTCCCTTAAGATCATGAAGTCCAGCTCTAACCCCAGCAGTGCCAAGTGCACCACTAAACTTTGTCCCTAAGCACCACTTGTACACATCTTTCAAACACCTCCAGGGATGGCAAGTCCACCACTTCCCTAGGCAGCCTGTTCCAGTGCTTGACAACCCTTTCAGTGAATAAATTTTTCCTAACATCCAATCTAAACCTCCCCTGACAGAACTTGAGGCCATTTCCCCTGGTCCTATTAATTGTTACTTGGGAGAAGAGACCAACACCCACCTCACTACAACCTCCTTTCAGGTAGTTGTAGAGAGCAATGTACCCCCTCAGCCTCCTCTCCTCCAGACTAAGCAACCCCAGTTCCCTCAGCTGCTCCTCATAAGACCTGTGCTCTAGACCCTTCACCAGCTTCGTTATTCTTCTCTGGACAGGCTCCAGCAACTCAATGACTTTCCTGTAGTGAGGGGCCCAAAACTGAACACAGTACTCCAGATGCGGCCTCACCAGTGGCGAGTACAGGGGCACGATCACCTCCCTACTCCTGCTGGCCACACTATTCCTGACACAAGCCAGGATGCTGCTGGCCTTCTTGGCCACCTGGGCACACTGTTGGCTCATGTTCAGCCGGCTGTCAACCAGCACCCCAAGGTCCTTTTCTGCCGGGCAACTTTCCAGCCACTGCTCCCCAAGCCTGTGGTGTTGCATGGGGTTGTTGTGACCCAAGTGCAGGACCCGGCACTTGGCCTTGTTGAACCTCACACAGCTGGCCTTGGCCCATCAATCCAGCCTGTCGATAAATTATGTCATTATCCAGACAGGTTAAATGAGATGTTACTCCAGTTTTATGAAGTTTCAAGAGTACTGACAGGCGCATAATGAAAAATCAGTGAATGAACACAATGTCCTAATAAGAAATCACTGAAGATTAAATCTAAAAGCATTAATACTGCCTAGAACAACAAGTTCACAAAAATACTTTACTTCAGAGGATACGTCTAACATATTTTGGTTTTTTTTAAAGCCCAAAAGAAAAACTGGGGAAAGTTTTCAAGTCTGGTACTATAAATATTTTAAGATGCAAAGACCACTTAAAACACTTACCAGAGTTTCTTCAATAAAAATGTTTCTACTGCAACTAGGCAGACTGGCCCCAGAAGGATCCAACAAATAACATTAGAAAAAACGTGCTGCAGCAACATAGCTGAAACATGTCTCCTCACCTGAGAGCACGGTCTGTGATCTGGTAACATCCAGACAGACTGAGAAACTGAAGAACTCGCGCAGTCTCTTCATCTGTTTTTTCACTCCCAGAGTATGCAGAGTCTTTTTTCTCTGACTGCTTAGTCCTTGTTGGTTTTTTACACAGTGCAGAGGACTCTGGAAGTGCTCGAATAGTTCTTAGTGCTGTCCCAGCACAACAAAACGAGTGACCGCAGTAAATCAAGTCAGTAGAAGCACAATGCTGCTGCCACCCTCTAGTCCTTAATCCATAAATGTCTCTACCGAAGCACGATGCAGAACAACCAATGTGGGATGCTGGTTCCACAAGACAAAATCCTTCAACATTTCTGTGTCTCCACTCCGCAGCATCTTCTATGTCAGCCAAATCATCTGCATCTAGCATCCATACATAAGCAGAACTGAAGTTTTCCGAGTCATCAGGTTTAGTCCAATGCTGCTCACTATCTTCTCCCTCAATGAGGTTTTCGTTGTTGATTTCAGGCAAACAATTGTACTTCTTGTTGGACTGCAGAGTAATCTCTCTGTTTTTCCACAAAGTCTTAGCATTCCTGTTCCTGCAGCTTTTCAGAATACCTCTGTTCTGGTGAGTTGATATGATACCCAGTGCTCTGGAAATCCTCTCTATGGCAACATCTGTGATTTTTTCACATCCAGACAGATCAAGGTGGCGTAGATTTTGACAATAACCAACTGAAGACCAACTGAAATCAAGGAAAAAGTGATTTGGTTGGTTGGGGCTTTTAATTTTTGTTCAGAAACAGCTGTTAAGGCTAAATATACAAAAGAACATTTCACAAGTAAAATACATACACTAATTCACAGAATAATTAAAAACAAGACCCCAGACAGGTTAGATTTGATACTGCAAGCGCTGTATATACGACTAGAAAAATTTTGTCTAACGAAATCCAAAATTAATCACAAATCAGTAACAACCTGTATTTTTTCCATAGTTATACACAAAAGAAGTCCAAATTAGCCATATACAGAGACTTAATCTTTTTGCCAGACATTGAACAAATTTTTAAACAGTAGATCAGACTGCAAACACCAAATACATATAGAACAACAATTTCAAAAAGCCACTTTTGTTGTGTATAATGCAGTTGCCAAGAGCCATCTAAGTTACTAGACATCAGTTAACTCCTCAGAAGGCTGAAAAACAACTTACTGAACTAGCAAATCCCTCCCCCTCCAAAAAAAAATCCAAGATGCAATATTCAGTTTAAAGTATTTTAATAGTTGTAATTTCTAGTATTTGAGTTTCTCAAGCTTGGCTGTTTACACATATTGAAGTGTGAGTGTACTGAGACTATATATCCTCCTATCATTTCCCATTTCTTTCTGAGAGAATAGCTGGATTCCTGAAACACCTTCTGTGTACAGTATTAAATATTCCATAAAAGTGATTAGGATTAGAGATGATAATGAAACCAGACTTTTTCACAGTAACAAAACCTCACCCCTTCAGCCTTATCTTTTTCAACTGAAATGGAAATTTGATCTACAGTAATATTGTTGCATTATTAGCTGTAGAATTATGTAGCATATTTAAGTGGCCTTTACCCACCCACAGTTGATATTAACTATCATTTACTTTCTGTAAGTGATTACTTATATTTACAGAAAGCAAAACTCAATTCCTGATTTACAAATTGGGATGTTGGAATTACAGATATATGAGGAGCGGCAAATAACATAAGTTTCACAAGAGACTGACAAAAGCTCACAAAGATTGATTTCTGAGCCACAGAAATTCCATAAAGCTTTTATTTCAACTAAATGTCTTGCACAAGCTGCAGTGTGTTATTATCAGCATCCATGCTGGTAAAATTTCCTGTGTTGTTAACATAAAAAAACTTGAGAGCACTATGCGATGAAAGTGTTGAACACTGAAGCAGTCGCTGAGTTTCAGTATCACAGTAAGACCCACTGGTGCAGGCTCTGCATCCATGCACCACCCCACTGACATCAACGCAATTTCTGCAGGCTTCAGCAGGACTCCGGAATCCACAGTTACTACACCTAAGCCTCAGAGCTTTGCCTACCGTTTGATCAGTGTCTTCAACAGCAGTATTCCAAACCCTACCAGCTGTGTCGGACCAAGAGAACTACCATAACCGAGTGACTCTGCAAAATCTATGGACAACTTCAAGCTGTTAATACTAGAACAAAGCACAATTATTGTTATGGATAGCTGCACATTGATAGGTAATACATATCCAATGGTGAAGACAGAGCATTTTAAATGGCCATTACAAAGTTACATGCTTCACTTGCTATTTCATTGATTTGTTACTCTGGTTTAGTTCTTAGATTATGTGTGAATCCTGAATGTGATTTCTCTACTTCTCTCTTTGTTGGCAACGGACTAAGACATGTTTGAATGTTTTTCTTCCTCAGAAAAACACTTTTTTTGTTGTTTTTTAAAGGAAACAACAATTATCTAACCTTTCAAATGCAGAGTCTGAAATATCAGTTTGAGTGAGATCCAAATATTCCAAGCTGGGGCAAAGCTCCAAGATCTGTCTAACCTGGAGAAGGAAAGGAAAATAATCAGTAAAGACACAAGTCAGCAAGGCTGCACACAGTGTCAAGAGACAACATATGAATTAACATTTCCTTGAATTACAACTCATTTTCACTGCCTGAGCGTTTTAAACTCAAGCACATCAGTTATTAATTAGAGGCTGCACAGCCACAATTATTAAATACCAGTTTCAAGTTACATACCATTTTGCTAGACACTGCAGAACTGTAGGCCAATACCAATGTCTTCACTGAGGAGCCTACATGCGGGAGGACATTATGAATTAAGCCATGAAGTAAGCGTTTTTCCATTTGTGCTATATTGATGGCAAGTGAATCTTCAGCTGCTTCTTCTGCAAAATAAAACCAAAGAGAAAGACTTAAAATATGCTTTGAGTCACTTGGAATTTACATTGCCATCTTACATCAAACAAGCTACCAGGAAACTAAAAGGTTAACAAGGCCTAAGTTTCAGAAAGTACCTTACATCAAACTTATGCTGAATTCTACCTCAACGTACTACCTAAGCCTCATCTTTAAAATAAAAAAAAAATCCAGGACAAGCCAGTCCTTAAGAGTTTAACTCCAACAGCAAGTCAAAACAGTAAGAGCCTTAACAGAAAATTATCATTAAAGGACCTAAGATAAATATTTACAACAGACTATGTACTGCACAGGGCTGTCTGGGGCAGCTGTTTCCACTGACTCACTGATGGGGCATTTCACATCCTGTGATACAACAGCTTAAGAAAAATTTTAAATTAAGCCTAGAATGCATTAGGATGAAAGATGATTCATCCAGACTTCCTGAAGAGATGAAGCCTAGCTTTTACCTCCTTCCTAACTCCAGTCCCCATAGCTCTTCTTCTACCTGCACTCATGTTTGCACTCTCATAAAGAGATTAATTCAGCTCACTGAAACCAGCTGCCTGCTTCTTCTCCTCGCCCTCCCATTCCCTTTTATTTTTCAGCCAGCTGGAGTCACTATGAAATGAAGATGAGAAAAAAGAGCACTCCTTTCAGGAACCTGAAGTAGTCACTAGACAAAACTTCCTAAGGTTTTTCTTACTGTAAAAGTCTATTTGGCTTACTACTCATTTAATTAAGACAGAACATAAACACGATTGCATTTGCCATTATTTTAACGTACTGAAATGAACTATGAAAAAAATCCATCTTTTAAACTGATTTTACAGAAAAGATTCTATTTTATACATTTATTTCTTATAGCTATGTCATTTCCAGAAAAAAAAAGAAATAACGAAAATCCAAATTCACCTACCAGATTCATCTATGTCAGCATCTTCATCCCATTCCTGGAAAGCACGACTTTCATCTTCTCTATTTTTCACCCATTCCTCATCAGGTTCCGTCTCAAGATCTGCTGCAGGACCACTATACCAATCACCTACTCACCCCCCATGCCCCCACCCCCCAAAAAAGAAGGAAAGGAAAAAGAAAAAAGAAGAAATTAAGACAAACTTCTCATCACTGCTCAAAATAGCAGTGATAACTTCTCAGTATACGGTAACCTGACCTAAAGATATGAATTAATTTTGTATTCATCTCAGCTAATGTTGGATTGAACTTTGACACAATTATTGTTTGATCTATGTTTTAAAGCTTCAAAAGATTTCAGAACAGTTTCAGTACTGTCACAGAACTCACAGCCTATTATACTGTTCTGAGACCTGCCTGTAGTCCTTATTTTCCTGGCAGGCACCAATATGACTGTAAAAATAACAAACTATTACGGAATATTTGGAGTGTGCAGGTGCTGAAGTTTTCTGGTAGATAAATTAACCATCAACTTTTAGTACAACACTTTAAGACATTTCTGTTTTCCTCACAAATATACAGCCACCCAGAACTTATTTTAGTCTGTTTTTAGTCATTGCACACAACTCCAGGATCAAGAAATCCGAATTCCAGCAGTGGCCTACTTAGAACAGCTATACAATACCTGATAATAACACACATGACTCACATCAATAGGCAATCATTTTTTAGAACATCTGGATGAAGATAAGCATCAGCACCAGTTTCACTGTTTTAGCTGGCAGGGCACCCTTTCTCCCCGAGGGTGACTGTACAGGCGTAACTTCCTTCTAGGCTGGGAATATTGTAGTGCTGGGCATGGTATAAGCAGGTCTGTTGCCTCTTTCACACAGGCATACTTAAAACAGAGACGGCTTATCCTCCTATCTCACTAGTGGGGGGTTCTACTATGCCCAAAGCAAGAGCAATCCCTGTTCAGTGGTATCTAAAGGAACAAGGTTTCTCACAAGAGCAACACAGTGACAATGAAATCCTAACGGATGTCAAGCACCTGTGAAGCAAAAAGTTTTGGTAACATCTCTCATCTTTAACTCATCTTTATAATACATAAAAAGACTCAGAAGCCCTCTTTGTTCTAGGGGGGGAAAAAACCCTAGAAATTTAACTAAACCTGCAGTTTTACGTTCTTTTTTTCTGCCCTCTGGCAGCAAATCCTACTTGAGAAGCTTCCGCCCAGTTTCGAGCGCTTCTGCGCAAACAGCTGTAGCCTTACAGACAGGATGCCGTAAGACTGGCTTCCTGTTGTGCCAAAACCAGGCTTAGGAATAAGCCATTTCAAACAGTTTCCAATTATCTTTTTTATATAGCACTGAATTACCGAGACAAGTAGGTTTTAGATGAAAATGAAATTCATTAATTTGTACTCTGAAACCTCTCCTCTCCACTCAGTCTTTTACAGCTCAGAGACCAGTCTTACTTTCAGTAAGATTTATCCAACCAAAAAAATTAATTCAGACCCAAAAGTAATTTAACTCCTCTCTACCTTTGTACAGATTTTAGAAGCTATAAAGGTACAGCCAGAAAGAAGTTATTAGCTTTTATGTATCTCTAAATTTATGTTAATATATTGTTAGGTTTCTCTCAATCTTAAAGATACATAAAATACTGCTTATAAACAGCACAGATGGTCTCCTTTTTGCTCAGCTACGCTGACATGGCAGCAATTGTGAAGCCTGCAGTGCCATACTCCAGTGATTGTTTAATACTCACATTCCATATTTAATATGGTCAAATAGAAATATTTAAAGCTACAAATATACTCTTATGACTTGTATGGCCTCGTTAGAATACCGAGTATTTTGTCTATTTGAACAGGTACTTTCGCAAAGGTTACATTTCTCAGTAGGAAATTTTAATGAACAGGAGAGTTTGAGGAACAGAAGTTACAACAAACCACTTAGTTCTTACTACAATAGAAGTCATTGAAGTAAGATATCTAAAGAATCAATGCTAAAACTAATATTCATACCGTTTTCTTTGAAGTTTGAACATAAAGTCAGAACAGATTTGAGGAAATGTTAGAACTCTGTTTTAAACTTCCATTCTGCAGTTAGGTCTGAATCACAAGACAGACCTCTCGGAGGAGAGAATACTACTCAGGAGCTAACAAAAATATATTTATTTTATTTGTACCTAGCAACCTAATGAAAAAATAATTACTGATATGGGTGTAACAGCAGCATTTATACTTCAAATCCCCTCAGATTCTTAAATCATAATTAAGATGTTGTATTAGTGAATATACTTGTTAGTGTTCATACAAGCAAACAACAGTTTGTATACAAGAGGTGCTCATGAGTTACAGCCAATACAACTTTTAGTTTCTTAATTCTACAAGATGGAAGTACATCTGGGGGATTTTTAACACTTAACCAAGTGTCAGGGCACCATCCTTGCCAGAAGGGTACACCCTTCCAGCACGCTCAGCTATCATGTTCATTGTACATGACAGCCTATGCTAAAACGTTCTCTTCTACAGACTCAGAAATTCTGATAATTGACATGCTTTCAAAGGCAGAATTAAGTTCAGCTTACCTCTGGCCCATCGAACAGGGTAAAGATGTTTCCAGAGAGATCCAGTTTTAGCCAACTGTGACCATTCAGTGCTTACTTGACTACACTGACATAACTCTTGGGGGTTAAGGTAACTGAAAATGGTCAGCATTACTTCAGGAGGAAGATTAGTAATATTTGTGGTGTGCCCTGTTACTTCGGTTTCTGAAACACAGAAAGCGTGTGTTAAGTGAAGCACATCCTCATAGCTTTACACAGTAATAGCGGAACTCACATTTTGACTATGGAAATGAAAAAAAAATAGTGTCTGAAAAAATTTTAAACAACTGTTTGGCAAAAGTTGAAAAAAATAGGTATCACTTGGGATTTAAAAAGCTTTCACTGTAATACCACCTTAAACAACAAAAAAAAACCCAAACAACAAAAATCAGCTCAGTTTTCATTTGCCATTTTCTCAGCTGGCTAGTTTCTTCCAACCCTGACCACCCCCCTCAAGGGTCCAAAAAAGCTCTGGACAAAAGTAAACTGCTGCTACTCAACCACAGCAAGATGAAAGCAGTGTCTGCTATAAATGATGTGCTTTAAAAAAATGCCTTCTGTCATAGATAATATATATACCTGCTTTGCCACATTCCCAGGAAACAGTACTAGCACACAGAATCTACCAGCTGGGACCACTCTCACTGAAAGCGCTCGACCTCTTGACTGGGACACAGCAAGAAATCCATGCTTAACTTTTCACAGCTGTCTCATATTTTATTTCTAGTTTTAACTGCACACATAGGCAATTAATTTTAACTTCTGAATGGTGACAAGCCATTCAGGTTGGAAGGTAATACTAACTATTAGGTTAGCGACTAAAATTTGACCACTGTAATTAATACTCCAACAGAAAGCAGGAGGAACCATCTCCAATAGCTCTCCTTACTGCCACTGTACAGAGCGAGCTGCAAACTATAGAAAATAACAAATTCAGGGCTTTGGTTAGTGGGTTTTTTACTGTTTTAAGAGAATTCTTAATGCTTCGTTTAAGGGCAATTTACTTGAGAAAAAAATATTTTAGAAATAGTTTTCAGGAGTCCTTAGAAATAGAAGGTTTCACAAATTAGTAGGGATTTACTTTTAAAGTTAGGACACAAAGTACATTAAGACTTTCCAGTGAGACAAAGATCAGGTTTTTTTTTGCAAAGAAGCTTCAAAAGTGGGCATAATGTAACTTTACCTTGTGATAATCTATTGCTACTTCAAATACAATTAAACACAGTTTCACTTGACGAATCAATATATATATTCGCAGCTGGCAAGTCGCTGCAGGTAAACTATAGAGAATTTCACACTAAAATGCAGTTAGAACGGCACAGGACTGCAAGCTGTGTTATTTTCTTCCATTTTTAGAAAATGGATGCAGGACACATACTTCCCTCTCCTTAAAAGTCTAGAACACAACCATTGCAGAATTACTACTGTCCCAAAGCTGCTATTCCAGCTAGACTTAACAGCAAGTAATGCCATAAGGCTACTTCTGGCACACTGAGTCTGAACAGATGAATAGTATTTCACACCACGGACCATGATCTTTCTGAAGGCTTCACCTGGAGGGCAGAAAATGACCAGTTCAGTAGTTCAGAGAAGTGAAGTTACATAAAAAGAAAAATCTGTTTACAGAATAATTTTTCAGGTTTTTCTAATGAGAGCACCACATCTTACCAACACCACATAGTCAGTTCATGAGGGCTTGCTCTATTTATCAGTCTCACACCCCAGTGTTACACTTTTGGTACATTAATTGCCTTTCTCTGGGGCATCAACTCTTCTTTGTTAGTTAAGAGTGAAAACTGTAAACATGGGCAACTTAAGCTGCTTCAACAGTCACAAAAAAAGCCTGAAGTGCACTTCAGTAGTTGCCCATCTATTCTAAGTTTCATCAGCAAAGGTAGCTACAGATGAATGCAAATTACACATTCACTTTCAGAACACACGTTTCATCTGACCCACTCACATGTTGCATGAATTCATTTCCTTGCATTACTCCACACACAAGAGTTTCTTCTTTTCCGATTCCCAAGAGGCCCAGGGAAGTTAGGTGGTAGAGTTGGGGAAGGTGAGTTACTTTTAATTTGAAATATTATCAGCTGGCTAACTATTCTGTGTTATTAAGCCATCAACAGGAAAGCTTACAAAGCGGTCCTAAAAGCCAAGAATTAAATACAGGGTCTGCAAACAGAAAATATAATTTCAACGAACTATGAAATTAGAAGTTAACTATCATTTCTGCCTGCTTACTGTATCTAATATTACCATGGGAGCAAAGGGAGAGGAAGAAGGTTGAGAACATGTGTACAGTGAAGTACTATCTACGTCGCAACCTGCTAAGCAGCCTGTAGCAAACAGTAAAGTTCATGAAGTTTCAAAACTGGTTTGAAGAAATGCCAATAGTATAAAAATTATTTTATCTGCCCATACATAACTTTAGGTATGTTACTGGTGTGGCTTTTTACATTAAAATCACAGTTTGAAAATTACTTTAAATAGATGCTTCACCTTGATCTGCCTTCTCGTCCACAGAATACTTAAAGACCTTCTGAAGCTCTTCTGTTTGATTCCACTTACTAAGGCCTCTGAACTCTGCAGCCTCCTTCTGTGAGCGGTGCTGTGCAATTACTTTCTTCTTAATATCTTTCAATTCTTCATAAGTAAAGTATTCCATCAACATTGGCTGAAAAACCTAAAGCAAAGGGAAAGGGGGAAAAAAAAAGTCTGGTGCTGAAGGAGATAGTCGATCATACTGCACAGACCTACCACCACAGAATTTCCTGTTTCAAATTCTCTCCAAGTAAAACTTGTCATACAGTAACCGAACCTAAGGACAGGACCATGGAAGTTTGGAGTTCCAACCCTCTGCTTGCCAATGGATCACCGCATAGTCTCAGGCAAGCTGTTTAACTGCTTTCCCCAACAGAAAAGGGAAGTGATTAAAGTTGCTTAAACTATATAACTTATCGAGGTACTCACACTGAAGGCAAAGTGGCAAGGAAGAAAAACATGAGAAAAGATTTCTCTTGGACAGACTTCGGAAGATTTACTCTCTCCAGAAGATGCTTCCCAGTTTTTGGATACCCATAAATCATCAGACTGGCAGTACTAGTCTGTGTTTCAAATATAGGTCAGAGGCTGTTTGGGAGTGTCAGTTTGAGTCATGAAGCACTGGTTTACAGCACTTTTTCCTTTACGTTTTGCTAGACATCCCCTTAAATAACTACCTGCTGCAAACAAATTCCAGCCCCAGTGGACTTTTGTTCTCAATTTTTCAAAAGGACCAGAATTTCATCATAAATTTTCACTGTTTCAGAATGAGTCACTTTGCAGTCAGGGAACAGAACAATGACACCACAGTCCTAAACACAAACTGGCATATTAATAAAAACAGAGAATTGTGAAAAAGCTGAACCTCTAAGCCCTTTGTCTCTATCCAGTCATTCCAAACCCCACGGAAGATCAGCAAAATATCTGAGGAAAATTTTTTTACATACCTCCTCTTCCTCTTTCATATGAGGAAGGAAATCCCTTGTAAAGGCTTCCAATCTCTCCTTCAGCTGTTTCGCATAGTTTAGCTGTTCATATTCATTCTGAGAAGAAAGCAAAGATTTAACTGTTATCTAATCTTTTCCATTCATTCAAAGGTTGAACTGTTAAATACACCAGCGTTTCAAAGTAAAGCCCATTCTGTCTTCCCCATGCATTTAGCATTTTTGCTCTATTTCATAGTAAGAATGTGCTCACTTACAAAGTTTCATGACAACCTGACAGTGTGTCCTGGCCTGTTACTAGGCAGAACAAAGTATTCCCTTCCTGCCCGACTGCAGTTTATTCTCTTATCAGATATGAATTAACTTGTCTAATCACATTTTCACTTTGGAGCAAAGACTGAAGTCTGCCAATCTACAGTCTCACCCAAAGTTCAAAGTAGTAACAGACTAATCTAAGTATCTGCATGCTTTGCATAAGTAGTATTGAAGGATACAGCAGTTCCACTTCATCTTTTACCTGCACACATTTTATATTATAAATTCGGATTATAATTTGGAAGCTAGAATTGTAGAATAACTAGTCACACATGCTCTATAGATACTTACTTTGAAAATGGAAAGAACTCTTAAATAAAAATGTAACTGACTTTTAAATATTAAAGTTAGACCAACCTCATTTATCAATTTGTTAGCTTGTTCTCTATGCCAGTAATAAGCTGGTTCTGAAGTGTGCCCAGTAATTGCAACACACTGAAGTTCCTCATAGCTCTTACAGTAAATGTTGTTTTTCTTTTCAAACTTCTACAACGTCAAGAAACCCTGACTACTACAGAAAAACAGCTTAAGCCATCAGTTTAAATTAAACTAACCACACTCTCAAAAAAAGTTAAACAGTTAATATACCTAAAGAAAGCAAGAGAAATCTGGTTTTTTCCACACTTAAGAAGTCAAGTGACAGAATAACACTAGCATCCTATCAGAAAAGGTATAACAAAGCCAACTGTTAATTTTCCCCATTCCTTCACCTTCCTTCATTTTCCATTTCATTGATGGAAATGACAAATTTTAAGGTTTGATATGCACAGGGGAAAAAATATTTGCAAGAGTCCCAGGTCAAAAATTGCCTTAGATAGTAAAATAGAATCAAATCAACTGGACATTTAGTATTTTTCTTACTGAAAAAAATGAATCGTGTACTAGAAATGTAACGTGGTATGTCAGATTATTACTGGAGACTATAGTTCTCAGAGTGCAGGAAGGGGTAGTTGAGTTGGTCGCCCCAGAGGAAAGACAAGGCAGAATTCAAGTAGGATTCTACTGGAGAAGAATTTAACAACTTTAAGTTGCAAAAAAGCCAGCTGGAGAAACAAGATTTAGAGTTTCTTGAGGATTGGAACATTAACAGCATTACTGAGCAACAGATTACTGGAAGGAGTATATGACTCACTGACAGAATAAAACAATGCCTTTTTAAAAAAAAAAAAAAGTCCAGTAATCATCTCCATTTGTAACAATAATACAATGCTATGTGCTACAAAAAAAAGATACTCAGTGTTTCCTAACAAATTAATAAAAAACCCCCATTATTTCTGTAGTCAGAAACTGTTTTGATCAATTAGCAGGGCAGTGTTCGTATTTGAAACTTCCATGTTGTCTCTCCAAAACACCTCCAATTATGCACTGATGGACTTCTGTCACAAAAAACACCTCTGAAGAATTTTTGCTAGGAATTTATTAACTGTGATGAATGGCAAAAGAATATGTGTTTCAGACTGGAAAATCTTCACTACTGTGTCAGGGAACCACAAATGTTTCTTCTTCCTCCTGAAGTTTATTTGTAGAGAGTATTAAGAAAAGTTGAGGGAAACCAATACACAACCACAGCAGGTTTTCCTTAGAACACACGCCTTCTTAAAGTCTACTCACCTTTACGTTCTTTAACCCTTTCTCAAAGAGGCTAAGCATCTCTGAGAGTTTGTTGTCCGAGTGCACATTGTACACTGTCCGGCTACGTTGCTGAAGTAGACCAATGATACACTCATTTTCAATCTGCTCATGCATTTTGAATTCCTTGAATGTGGCATAAAGAGACTGCAGAAGAGCCCGAAAATCATTGTTGTTGGAGAAGTTGGTCTTGGAAAGCTAGAAGAAAGAAAAGCTCATCAAAAGATCAATGAAAGTCACATCAGGGTGAAGTTAAATCCTTAGAAAAGGTATTAGCTCTGGTTTTTCATTGCTCCCATAACGTAAAAGCTGAAAACCTTCAGTTTTATACAGAAAAATGGTGAAAATAAAAATTGAATTTGCAATTCAAGCACCTTACTTCAAGGACACCACAAATTAGAGTCATGAATGCTTTTCCTTTCAATCTTCAAGCGCAATAGATAAAGATCAGAGATTCAAGTGCATGAACAGGAACGCACAAGCCGTTCTTCCATGTGAATTGTAACTTCCCCTAATTTATCTAATTGGTGTAACAAAATATAATGTAACACAACTTATCCCAGACGTGGGTAGAATAGTGGCCTTTGAATACTACAGATTAACAAACATATTATATACCTATTAACATGACTTTTGAAATTATTTACAGAATTCATGATTATTTTAACCTTCATGACTGACTTGCCATTTGTTTATTTAACAGGAACTGACACAAATTCTACATAAAACCCTCAAACTTCTTTAAAACTTTCAAAACTCATTCTTCATGTATGTTTCCTCTGACAGTTCATTAAAACAGTAAGCCATTCACACTCGAATTCTGTTAACTCCCCAAAATAAGTTAACAGAGCAGTTTTACTACAATGTTGTACTTTGTGAATGAGGTTTAAGTAAACTAAGGGATTTAATTGCACAATTCTCTGATTTCCAGTGGCAACCGTGTAACAGCATTTCCCATCACAGGCTCCGAATTAAAAAAAAGCTACAAATTTTAGAATTACAAAGAACTAGTAAGATAACTACTGAAGTTTAACAAAGCACAGTATATGCAATAATGCACACTGTAAAGAAAAGCATGTTACCGCTAATCAGACAAATTCTGAAGGCAACTGCCTCATTCCACATGAAGGAAGAGAGCTTAAGAAAACAGGAAAGCAGTACATTAACTTTTTAAAGGAAGATCATCCTTGAAATAACAACGCAGTTACAGCATTAGCTTTAAGAAGCCAGTAAAATCAAAGTTGTATTTAAGCAACATAAACCAATCTTGTGAAATACTGAGACAAACAAATGTAGAAAGATTTTCTGGTAGAAATCAATGCATCTCCCCAGACCAGTAGGTAACTGAAAGGCTTAGCCACTTTCCCAGATCTACATTTTAGTCCGTACTAAGAAGCCATTATCACAGGCCCCTGTGCCTGCCTTTAGGGACGTCAAGGAATGCCAAGTCCTACCAATTGAATCCAAACTATACTAGATGTTTGAAGAGGTTTCCAATGGTCTGAGAACCAACAAATCAAGACACACAAAGTTCTAGGTAACAGAATAGTGCCACTTTTACATGTGTAGAAACAGTCACCATTAGCAACAATACGTTCTACAACCACATTTTCCTTTGGTGAATGTAAAAAAACAGTATTATTTCCATTCTTACGTTTTATTCCATGTAGAGTTTCAAGAATCATAGCCTACAGCAGTATACAAGAGCAAGCATTCTAAGAATAAAAAGATTTTAATTCAGAAAACAAGCTACTGGAATATTCAGAAGCATTTTAGTTTACAAAGATTCTGCAATCTGTTTTAGTAGAAATGGGAATCTTAGACATAAATGTTCATACATAATACTTATGTACGTCAAAAACAATCATAAATTGAGATATCTAAAATTCCTATCTTAAAAAAAAAAATATACTTATTCACTCTGACACTGCATTGCCACTTCCTGGCAACCACTAGCAATGCAACCGAAACTCACTGGACACCCGCCAAGCACTTACGCAACTCCAAGTCAGCTGTGCACACTGTACCTTATGTGCTGTACATACAAGCAAAATGACTGTCACTACGAAAAAACAAACTTACTTTGCCTCAGCAGAGAAAGAAAATAAGGCAAAGTTACAGGGTTTTTGTTTTCCCCAGTATCTTTCAGACCAACTATTGACAGGTCAGAAAAAATGCGTGTGTTTGTGACGCATGGTGTTAGGATTTGAGGTATGCATTGTTACGTACATATCAGAAATGGGGAAAAGATCTTGGCTCCAAACACCATTTCTGTTCCATGTTAAGCTCAGAGAACGCAATGTACAGAGTGGTGGTACTACATGAAACTAAGGCTGGACCTTCCACACTGAAAAGCAGAAGCCTGAACAAGCACAGGAGACAGGTGCAGAAACACCTCTTCAGGGTAGCCTCCTCACCTCCAGCCATCTGTGATTCAGATCTCAATAAAGGTAAGATCTGGTTTCTAATGTAGCATTTCTCTTGCTCAAGGACTGTCTAGATATTGTTCATTCTACCCATAAGGACCCATAACAGCTGAGGTCACTCCCCAAAGACTTTTCCCACAAGAATCCCATTTACTCCCAAATGCTTGGCATTTTAATTGACATAAACGTAAACAAGGCTGCTGAAGTGTGTAACAGGAGGGTTAGACAAAACTATTGTATTTTACTGTTGGATTGAAAAAAAAAAAACCAAAACAGAATTGGTTATGATACAAACAGCATCTTCTCATCCTCCTGACTCAAAGTCTTTTCAGGACTCAAAAACTTCTGTGGAACCTAGCTATTATCATCCACAAACCTGGAATAAATAAATAATCAATTTCTGCATGCAATTTAAGAATTCCTGTGATAAATGTATTGTTACAGAAGCCACTGTAACATGAAACGCTTGCACATTCACCTCTGCTACTGAGTTGCAGAAGCTATCTAAGAGATTAGGAACTATGGAGAGGATATTGAAGTTTAATGACTGTACTTGAATCAGCAATCGGTACGTTAAAAAGGTCAGCCAAAGCTGAGAAAAAATGGCTTTTCAGAGGACTGGTAACCTAGCAACAAAGTCACTCGGTCAGATCTGCAATTTCATTACCAGGACTGATGAAGTCTTACGATGGGGGACCATGACTATTAACAGACAGCAGCTGCTCCACTCGGAGGTCCACTTTTCACCAGCTCTACACAAGAAAAACTAGCGCAGTAGTTTAGTAGTGCAAAAAGAAAACCACCACCCCCTGCCAAATTTGGACAAAGAATCCCAAGAGAATGGCAAGGGGGAGGAAATCGATTGTATTAAGGACATTTGCTGACTGGTCAAAAACATAGAGCACAGTGTGTGTGTGATCCCTGAGCAGGCTTAAAACACACCACACTGAAATGACTGTCACAGCCACAGGTGTTAGGGAGACTCGGGAGCTCTCTGGACTTCTGCACACATTACATTTCAACAGTTGTAAGGTACAGCACAACTGGTTTTGTGCTGGGAATGCAAACTCTAATTGAGGACTGGTACCAGAAGAGAAACAGTCCTGGTGCCTCCTGAAATCTCACGAAATTTAAGAATTATACATAATCCGAACAGACTCACCAACAGGCCAAACAACAGTCGTTCTTGTACTGCATTGCAAATTCTGTCTGAAACACTTTGGAGACCTTTGGCTGATGCAGGCATACTCCAGAAATAGCCAGGAGCTGTCAAACCCAGTATTAACTTTATTCATTAAACCCCTTTTAAAAATAAAATTAAAAACAAACAATGCATCAACTTTATTTCATGTAAACTGGGGAAGGCACATCAATAAGCCAAGGGCCACTGTGGTGCCAGCAGTGAAATAAAGCACAAGGTCACAAAACGTACCAAACCTATTCCAAGCGACAGCACGACAAGGAGACAGTCACGCTAACTGAAGACTGCTGTTCTCTTCTGAAGTTCTTTGTACTTAACTAGTCAATTTAGGGGGCTTGCAGTATACAGTACTTCAAATCGAGACTGAAATAAAAATGAGAAATATTGATTTTTCATCAGGGCTGAAAGCAATGTGTAAACCAGTATTAGGATTATTGAGAAGGAGATCTTGGAAGTTTTCTGCCATTGATGCAAGATCAGGTAGTTCAATCCTCCCTTTGCAGGAAAAAATAGTAACTGAATTAAGAAGTCACTTAATGGACACCTTTTTTAAATCTCAGATTACTCAATTAAAAAACAGCTATGCTTAGGGAAAAAAAGAAAAATAAAATCTTTGTAGCTCAGACCACCACACCCCAGTTTTAGGTGAGTGTCCAACTCCACTCACTACAACAGAGCCATTAACACAGTCAAGATGAATGTACAGAGATGTAGCAAAAAAACCCATCCTTCCTTACTGTAAACTATTATTTAACTTTTGTGCTTCCAGAACCAGATGACAACATCGTCGAGATTTACAGTAATGCTATTTATACAGTGCTTCATCTTCATGACACCCAACTGAAAGTAATTCTACATTCAACTCTTGCATCTCCCGTGTGGTTTTAGTGCTTTCATTAAAAAATGAAACTTTGTCAGATGAAGACAGAGACATTTTTATCTACAATGTTGTGAATAAATACGAAAGCTCAAGACTGCTTATTAAAGCACCAAACAAAACACAGTATTTATTTGGTTTCTAGAAGTGTTTTACATATGTGCCAATATGGAAAAATGTCGTCTTAGAAGAAAATCAATTTTCCACAAATGTTAGTTTACAGTGAGTAAACTGAAACAGTTATTTCCCAATACCCATGCCAAAAACACATTTAATAAGCGCAAAAGGTTTGCCTCTTCCTTAAAAAATCCAAGCATACTCTTAACTGGCAAACAGAAAGTAGCAGACAGGAATAAAGAAAAAGTACATTCCTCTTACCAAACCAGCTACCTTTCCCAGCTACAAGTATCCCTCTACTCCCAATTACAAGCTGGAAAACGAGAAAAAAAATGAGGACATAGAACAGGAAAGGGAAAATTGATTTTTCCACTCTGCCTCAATTTCACAAATTGAAAATGGAATAATTACTCAAGATTAAAGAAGTTAAAATTGGCTACAAATTCACAAAGCCTTTATTTCAAACTATAGGTTTTCCCCACCAGCACCTGTAAGTTCTGAACAAGTGCTAACTCTAAAAACTCAGTCTGGAATCTAAAAAAAAAAAATTAAGGCAATCTTTCTTCCTTTTCATGTATCATGACAAGTAATATTTTTGATTGGTCATTCCTATATGTTCTGCTTTCCCATGTGTAACACTGTGCTCATTAAGATCTACACAAGCAGCTGATCACTACTGGAGGTGAAACAAGGATACAGTATTCCTGATGATCAGTGCAGACTAGATTTCTCCCACTAGTTAACTCAGCAGATTTAAAACTCATTAAATAAAACAGTAAAATCTTTTTCATTATGGAGCTGGCAGACCACTTTGACTGAAGAGCCCTAACATTTTTAGAACACAATAGCACCAAGGAAAAAAAAAAAAGCAGCATGGCATTATTAGTCAGCTACAGCTTTTCACTCTTACACTTTTAGGCACTATCATTTCACATATGCAATAGCACTAAAATTCAAAGGACAGGAACTTCAACTTTGCAGAGATATTATCTCAGTTTTACGAGCAAGAAAATGGAGGGACAAAGATTATAACAAGGTGTGCCTGTGTCAACACCAAGAACATGTGGTTTCACGTTATACTTAATCCGCTGTAAACGAGGGAGTGGTGATAGAGGAGGAAACACCCAGAAGCAGCAGCCCTGCCCCTGCTTCCAGCTGTACATTCCCACTGCTTCCCTGGAATATGCTCTAGCAGCTAGGCAGCTGCAAGATGAACTCATACAGTGTACTGATCCAGTAAGAAGTGGTGCCTTTTTAGTGGGTTCATTTTTCATCTGGCCAGTGTGTTATCCGGACAGACAGCCTGCAGGGACACCCAGTTACATGCCATGTCTTGCTCAGGAATCCACAAGAAGTTCAGTTTATGTTGTCTCCAAGGAAGAACTACAGTGCCAACAGAGCCCAGCAAAAAGGACAACCGTCTTCAGAATCACCCGTTCCTTGGGTCATTCTTTATAGAACCGTAGGTTGGCAAAGACCTCTAAGATCAGAGTCAAACCATCCACCCAACACCACCATCCCTACTCAACCACATCCTGTGCCACATCTACACGTTTTTTTAAACACCTCCAGGGACGGTGACTCCACCACCTCCTTGGGCAGCCTGTTCCAATGCCTGACCGCTACGTAGAGGTATACCAGGTGAACAGTAAGGGAATCAGCTAAACTACTTCACGCTCCAGCTGTTCAGATGTATGAAGCCTTAAATCATAGGAGTAATGCACATTTTCTACCCTGGGTGCTTTTCTTGGCTATGGGTCAACCCAAAATAATAGTAATTAGTAAGGCAGGCAGGACAGGATCTGGCAGAACTCAACAAGAAATTCAAAACTTTCAAATACCCATCTGTCTATCATCTTCTCTATATAATTCTGTCCTCTGTGTAATCTCATCAGTTGTTTTGCAGCTTACCTAAAATCTTGAAATAGCCTTAGGAAAAAAAAAGCCCAAAAAAATCTCCAAACAACAAACACTATATTAACTCTGAGATTAATGCAGACAAATATTTTTTTGTTTTTCAAAGAGCAGAGGCAACAGTGCAGGTAAAATCTTGTACTCTGTATTTTGAAAGGCTAAGGTTGAGTTGATAAATGCCAAGCATAAGAGCACAGTGGAGGTGGAAACCAACTGCTGTATTTTCATTTTTCTTGGGGTCTTTTGTATCACTCTCTCACACTACACAGGGTCAATTTTGGCTAATGAACACCTGTAGATCAGTTTTTGAATCATGAAGGGCTTTACACAGAGACGTAAATAACAATATGGGAATGACTGCACCAAGATTTTCAGGGATGCAATGGCCCCCTTGGGGACCACAGCAGAAAGCACAGCTTGGGAAGCACTGGTAAAATCAACCGAGCTTCCTCCACCATGTGGTTTCTACAAGAAGCCTACCAGAGATGAAGGGGCACAAGCTGTCACTGGGTCTGCAGAGACAAACCCAACAAAGCACTGAAGAAGAGTCTAGTAAGGATATGAAAGCAAAGGGCCTCAAATGAGAGCATGGTGAACACTTGCAATGATGTTGTTATGTAGGCATCTGTGTCACAACGTGTCTCATACACATCCTAGATACTGTAGAAGGCTTCTTTCCTGTCTTACATCCTCACCTGTTCCTGCTAAGACCTGGCCTTTTGGCCTTCTGTCAGTGGATATCCAAAGTCCCAAGAATGAAGTAACAGCAGCCTCAAGGCTCCTCTCCACTCTCCCACTGCAGTAACTCACAAACAAGGCAAAAATGCCTTTGCCCCTCTGCAGTAGTCTCACTGCAGTTTCTACCACTTTGCCTTAATCCACCTTGGGCACTAACTGCAAAAACAAACAAAAGCCAAGTCTCTCAAGAATTACAACTTATACTCTTTTTAATCAGTCAACACATATCCTAAGATAGCTGCATAAAACTTGTATGAACTCTGATACACACTAATTGCAGTCTCTAGCTTTTTAGAAGACATCCATTTTTTTTTCCTCTTTCCGTGCCACAGAGTAGGAGAAAATAAATTGTTGTTGCTTAAAACAGCAAAGGGCAAAGGTGGGTTATTATTGCTCTCCAGAGCAGGCTGGAAAAGAGGCCAAAAGATCAGAGCAACATGCAAAGGGTGAACAGAAAACTTTTTTCCTATGATTTGAGAGCAAAAATAGGTGGTAAGCAATTACTTGGAAAAAACCCTGTTACTGTGTCTGGTATAAGAACATACCCTCAGGTTTTTCTTAGGAAGGCAAAAAAAGAGAGACAAAAGGGAAAAGCATCTGATGGGTAAGAAAAAAAAAAATAGGTGTCTTGCTAGACAAAAATAAAGAAATGGTGAGAAGGTCTGAGGTGGCAACAAGAGCTAAAAATGTCCTGAAAAAAGGAGCGAAATTGCTATGCAGGTCTGAAGAGCCTCACTTAAACTCCAAACATGTTTTATCACTATTGTCCCTCATTTCAGACCTCCTTTGGCACTTTAAAATGTAGATATTTAGAACACAGTCACTTCCAGATTAATCTTCAAAATATTCTTCTGCATGAAAAATGAATTTAAAGGGGTTATTTCCCAATAGGAATAGCAAGAAGTTACTCAACTATTCAGCATCCAGAAGCTAAGATGGAAAGGTGACTGGTAGAGTATATCTCTGGATGCTAATGAGGAGGTTTAATTTGGAAGGCATTTCTTTCCATCTTCTTAAGGAGGAAGGCATTTCTTTCCACCTTCTGCCTATAGTGACAGCGTAGCCCATCATTTGCAGACTTATTAACACTAAGCACCCTAAGTAGCTGTCTACTCATTCTAAACAGGTGAAGGCAAGTGCTCAATGCTACAGAATGTTAATTGCTAATAACCAAATACTATGAATTTCTAAATCAACACACATGTATTTGAATCAGTACTGGAAAATGAACGGCAGCGTGCTGAAACACTGAAAAGGGATTTCAGAAGTAGAACATAAGCTTTACCAACATTTCTTGATTAGAAAGAGGCTTATCTTCATGGAACAGACATTTTCTTTTCTCAAGGTCATCAAGCAAAAAATACTTGACTGAAATAGAAAGTCAGAATGTTGATTATTTGTCTTATTTTTCAGATTTCAGTCCCCCTTGCTGCCACAAAAAGCGTAATGATGATGTGGTCACCCAATTCCCTGCCCAATACTTTACAATGTCAATTCAACTTAATTCAGGAGTATTTCTCACTCCTAGAATGGTTCATCTGCAATTTCCATATTTTAAGAACACCACAAATTTAACACATGAAAACAACTCATTCTCTTCAGCAGAGGCCAAAGCTTGCAAGGAAGACAAACAACTGAAGCATAACAGAAGGCTACTGAAATAGACACAAAGGTGAAAGAAATGCAAGTTATCAAAAGAAACCGTTATTCAGAAATAGAGAGGAACTTTTTAGCTATATAGAAGCTTTGAAAAGAATCTACAAAAATAACCAAGAACTTGCCACTGCAGGTAAGTAGAACAGAGCAGCATTCAAACTTCAAACGAGGAGGACAGAACACAGAAAAAACAGCAAAAATGTCTATATATACTTAGATAAAAGAAGAAAAGGGATACTTTAAGTCATCTATTTAAGAGGAAAGGCAGAGATGACAACAGCAAAATTAAATGCCTTCTTTGCTCAAGTCTTCATAAGGAGGTTAATTAGGAAAAATATTTATGGCAGTTAATTTTTAAGAAGGAGTCAGAAGTATAGACTAGGGAAGAAAAATACTGGTTAAATATTTATACAAGTTCAATGCATTCAAGATAGCAGAACATGACAAAATTGATCTCAATTTCCTGGAAGAACTAGCCAAAGTAATTACTAAACCATTAAAAATAACTGCAGAGACCTTTTGTAGAAAGGTGAGATCACAGAAGACTGAAGTCAGGCAAACAGAAGAAGGAGCTTAGATGTTTTTGAGCAAACGCCCAAAGGTTTCACAATAAAGCTGAGCTCTTAAAGCAGCTGTTTACTTCTGCAATGGTTAGTCCTGTTCCCTCCTCCCATACTGCCAACCTGGTTCTGGAGCCTGTTTGACCTCTTACGGAGATGGTTTTACTGAATCACCTCTCACTTCAGTGCACTAGATGAACTAGCTGCTCATCAAGGGGCCAGACAAGCACAGAAGATATCATCAACAATTAACCCTTCCAGCAGCAGCTAGTTGTTTGATATGCTCAGTCACAGAATGAAGTCTCATGCTAGCTTTGAAAGGCAGAAGACAGACATAAGAACAAGTCATCAATCACCAATAACTTCATTACAGCATTTAGAGCATGACTATGTTTATCTTTCCTATTCCTTTTCCTAAAGCAGCCTGAATTTGCCGAGTAATTCTGTAACACAAAAGATCTGAAAACATACTCATCAGCTGTAGTAACTCCGTAAGACAGCAGAAGTTTGAAAACCCACACAGCAATACCAGATATCTTGTCTCTGGGGAAGGCGCAACTAAAATTTAATTGCAGTGTGTATCTAGACGAGAGTCTGCTATTTGAGTAGCCCTGATCTTGAAGCTAATGAAGTAACGAATCAGCCACCACTGATTTGTTTAGAAAAAAGAATCTGGTTTCCTTTTGATAAGATAACCAAATCACTTCAAAGGAAGATGACACGTCACAGATCATTATTTCTTTAAGGTTTTTGATACTGTTTTGTCTTACAACAAACTAATACAGTCCACAGAAAATCTTGGGGTAGCTCAAGCACTTGCAAATAGCCATAGCTACCAGTGTTTCCAGCCAAACCACATCAGTATTTTCAATACACAATCAGTTGAAATCTGTGCTGCCTCATGACAGACAGGATACTTTCAGTCACAGCGGGGAAGGCAGGAAAGCTGGCAGTACACACATGGCGCATTCTCGAGTGCAGGAAACACAAGATGGTAACGCGACAACAGAAACAGTCTCTACTGGACACCAACTTGCTGACTTGGACAAGTGCATACTTCTACATACAGGACAGAAGTTTAACAACAAATAGGAAAGGAAGTTTGAGTATCTGTCCTCAGAGAAGCATGGGATTACAGAGAAGCACAAAGCAAGTATGCTGCTGTTAGAAAAAAAAAAAAAGAGCTTTCAGAGTAACACATCTGCTTCACTCAACAACAGCAGTGTCCAGTTTTGCACAACAAATTTCAGGAAAACATAGCCACAATTAGGGTGAGGTTTCACAGTAACTTAAGCCAATCTAGTTGCTGGCTGTCATGGTTCCACGCGCTGCCTTGCATTGGGTTCAGTACTCATCTGACCAGTGCTTGCTGGCAGCACTACATCAGCAGAAAAACTACTCTGCTTCAGAAAAAAAAAAAAAAAAATGTTT
>Ga0065711_1033795_pt1 | contig 24825 bp, 14 predicted proteins | sample Hoacrofraction12_FD_59098 | JGI IMG/M metagenome (GOLD analysis project Ga0065711, IMG submission 59098) | Hoatzin crop microbial communities from Cojedes, Venezuela - Epithelial fraction 12 v2 (version 2) | ecosystem: Host-associated > Birds > Digestive system > Esophagus > Crop | place...
GAGTACTCTGTCCAGTTCTGGGCTCCCCAGTTCAAGAAAGATGAGGAGCTACTGGAGAGAGTCCAGCGGAGGGCTACGAGGATGGTGAGGGGACTGGAACATCTCTCCTAAGAGGAGAGGCTCTGAGGGAGCTGGGCTTGTTCAGCCTGAAGAAGAGAAGGCTGCGAGGGGACCTAATACATGCTTACAAATATCTGCAGGGTGGGTGTCAGGAGGATGGGCTCAGACTCTTTTCAGTGGTGCCATCGACAGGACAAGGGACAATGGGCACAAACTGAAGCAGAGCAAGTTCCACCTGAACATGAGGAAGAACTTCTTCCCTTTGAGGGTGACAGAGCACTGGAACAGGTTGCCCAGAGGGACTGTGGAGTCTCCTTCTCTGGAGATATTCAAGACCCGCCTGGACAAGGTCCTGTGCAGCCTGCTCTGGGTGACCCTGCTTTGGCAGGGGGGTTAGACTGGATGACCCACAGAGGTCCCTTCCAACCCCTACCATTCTGTGATTCTGTGATTTTATTCACAAAAGAAGTGAGGATAGGAGTCATTGAGGCAGCATCATCTGGTGGTAGGTGCATTGGGATACGAACTGGTAGAAAGCTTTCTACCTGGTGTCACAGAAAAATCTCAGCATTGCTGAGATCATTATATAGGGCCATGCAAAGTGATTAATGCCAAGGTATTACATTTCTACTGCTTAGGTAACTTCAAATCAGAACTGAAAACCTGATGGAAAATTTTACATCAGGTATTATTAAAGGGCCTTTTTTCCATATAAAAACAAGGAGTCCCAAGATATGACAGCTGCTGTGTTGTGTGCTCTTGTTTCTCTACTGTGTATTATTAATTTGGTTATTTGGAGTTTTATCACTGGAATGGTGTAGGGAGTTCAAGACCTTTTGTGGTAACAGCACCTAAACAGCTCTCCAAACTTAGAGCTTATTCCTAGCTCTAAAAGAAACAGTATATCCTTGAGCCTCTAAAAACATTCCTTTGTTTAGTTCGCTCGCTTGTCTGCGTTCTACGTGGTCTCAAAACAGAGAACTGACTTCTGTTTCCTAAGGCTTGAGGTCTGTAATTGTTCAAACCCTTCAGTATAAAACAAGGGAGAACTACCCAGCTGTATCTTACCTTCTACAGAGAAAGAAATAGCCCATGTCCTTGAAGGCATCTGGAACATGCTCTGAAGGTTGGCTTGGAGTCTATGACAATTTTATTCTGTAACTCAGCATTTGGTGTGGAAGGGTCATCCTAGCCAGTGGCACAGCCAGGTGCAAAGGTTTAAAGGCTGCAAATTGGTTTTGGTGTCACAGCAATTTATCTAAAACACAGTGGGGTTCTACATGACAAATACTTTTTATAGACAGATTTATTTTCCTAGTGAGCACCTGCCTATCCTGAGAACATTAAATGCATTGTACTTACAGGCATTTTGTATGGGAGTTTGGTGTTTTTTCAGGTGGAAAAGACAAAGCAGCGTGTACCTTCCCATCATGAGTGTGTTTAAGCTGATTCTGCATTCACTGCCTGTTTAATAGCTTCTTTTATTAAACTTGTGTCCTGTAAGTTTTTAAATCTTAGGGCTGCCTCAGATACCTACTGTGAGATACACTAGCGAGGGCAAATTTATAGCACCTCTTCTCCAAGGCACTCAAGGTCCTTAGAGTATTTCTTATCAGCCCCTTTTTGTAGGCTCAAAGTTGCCAGTTCTCATGCTATTTGTTGTCTTTCTTACTAATCCATCCGCTGGCAGTTTTGATTAGGCTAGTAGCGGAACAACACGTTTTTATGATTGCACAGAAAACCTTTAAAGTGTGGCCTGAGGCTTTAGGCACAGGTTGTTCTTTCCACTTGTTGCTTTTTTAAACCCTTCCGCTCAGCAGCTGGAGGTGGTTTTTACAGACTGTATGCATCTTGTATTAGGTCTCTGTCTTGGAAACGTGTGGAGAAGTGTGCCTTCTCCACAGCTCCTTGCTGATTTTGTTCTTAAACTGTCAGAAAGAAAGCTTAACCTGAGAATTTTGGGTTGAAGAACTTACCAGGGTGTACATTATGTTTGTACATGCGATGTGTGGAAGTAAGTTGACAGTAAGATAATATGTCGAGTGAGAGAGCCTTCAGGTACCTGTGTGTGTCTCCACGTGTCAGCTGAATCTCCTGGTGACGGGCTTGCCAAAGTTACAAAACTGAGACAAAAGACAATGTTTTGTACAAATTATGGAAATGCAGGGCCCAGATACTGGTGCACCCTGCCTTCTGTAGATGTTTGTACCACTCCAGACAAGGTGGAGGACCGCCTCCTGGGTTGATGGTGTTTCCTTTTGCTTTGCACTGGGACCAATTATGGCCCAGGCAATGCAGCAATAGATCAAACATGAGTTGAGGGCTAGGCCTCTCGTGAGGGGGTTACTCAGGAGTGGCAATATTTCTAAAACATTCTTCTTTTAACATCTGGTGTAAGTGAAACCCAATTCACTTGTCTCTCTAGCAAGAATGTGAAGTAGACAACAAAGCGATAGATAGCTTAGAGGGGCCGTGGCCTGGTTGGTCTAACTCAGTGAGTTTCCCTCATGTGAGCAGTGTCCATTCTTTTCTTTCTATATTTTAATACAGTGATGCTTAATTTTTCAAAATGAAACATACTTTGAAGTACCTAGCCCAGTTTTTCCAGTTGTGTGTGTATTAAACAGCTGCTAAATAGCTTTTGTGTTCCACAGCAGAGCTGGTCAAAGCATAGCCAAGCTCTACCTTTGTTTATATGCAAATGTATGTAAGCGGGATTTTCTAGACACAGTGGAGAATTTCCATGTGTTTATAGCTTATGCAATCAGGTAGCATTTGCTAAACGCAAATTGGGTGGTGTTGTCCGGATCATATGGTTTGACATGCATGGGGAATCCCAAAGGACCTGGCAATTGCCGGCTCAAAAATGTGTGTCTTGCTTCTGATGAGGGATAGTAGAGGTCCAACAATGTTTTGCGGGGTTATTCTGAGGAGTAAGCATTAATAAAGCACCTAACTCAATGCAATGTATTCCCATTAATATGAAAGTGGAGACAGTCCATGTAAGGGTTAATATTTGGAAGAGTAGTAATATTTAGAAAATAGCATTAGGAAAGCACTGTTACGTTAAACGTCAGTAATGTGGCACTATGGATTGTAGCACTATGTTTCTCCACCTATCTTTTTCTTTGTTCTCAAGAGTTTTTGTTACGGATTGGAGTAAATGACAAGTACCCATTAAAACTCATTTAGCCTTCACACTATGAATCCTGCTGCTGTGGCATGAAGTAACTTTTGCCTCTCTTACAAACATACAGAAATGCACAGCAAACCTTTTATAACATCTACAATACAACGAATATTGCTGTTAAAAGCCACCTTCTGAGACATGACGCAAAACAGCATGACCACTGCAAGCCAAATTAATACATTCAGGAAACCATCATGCTGAAGACAAGTAAGCATTTCAGACAGAAAAACTTCTGGTGATTAATCAAGGATCTTATTCTCTGGCTTGCACCTCCTTCTCATCAGTACAATAAGCCAGAGTTCGGTGGAGTTACTCCTGATTTATAACAATGTGAGAGGAATATAGTATGAAATAAGTAATATTCTCTGCTGATTTTTGCCTCGCATCATGGCTGCCTGACATCTGTGCTGCCTTTAAAATACTTCTTGTTTCATGTAGAAGCTTTTTATACCATTTGTACTTGCTGAATAGAGGAGAAGAAAATTAACCGCAGTCTAAATTAAATCCCTTTGGGATGCATTTAGATATGACTAAGAGGACTTCTAAAAATATGTTAACTAACATGCTTTAAAAATATATTGCAAAAAAAGAACCCTTTAATATATGTTTGCAGGTAAAGGTGATCTGTAGATCGAGTCTGCCTTTACAGGATCACCTCATGGACATACTCTATTATCTTGTCTGTCACCACTCCAGTCTTTGACGATGTCCATGATGTGTTATCTAAGGTGGGCTAAAACCACTTCTTTTCCTTTGTGTTTCACACATATTCTTCTGCATTGTAAACCCTATTGACAAGTAAAATATAATGTAACTGATTTTGCTCCTTTTTGACATTAGTAGACCACAAGCAGATACAAAGCTAATTTAACAAGCCCTTTTGCTGGGAAGCTGGGCAAATTCCTCCAGGGTCACTTTCCAGAATGTTTCCAATAGATGACTGACACACCCTTTGCTTACACTTTGAAGCATTAGAGCTCATGTGATGAAACAGGAGTCACAAAGTGCCTCATCAGATGCCCCAAGTCCCAGTTACGGGATATTTCAGAACAGTGGACAAGCTCAAGAAGTGGGTCCACGTGAATCAAGTGCAAGGTCCTGCAACTGGGTCAGGACAACCCCCAGTATCAGTACCGGCTGGGGATGAAGGGATGGAGAGCAGCCCCTCCCAGAAGGACTTGGGGATACTGGTGGGTGAAAAGCTGGACATGAGCCAACAATGTGCGCTGGCAGCCCTGAAGACCAGCCGTGCCCTGGGCTGCATCCCCAGCAGGGTGGGCACAGGGCGAGGGAGGGGATTCTGCCCCTCTGCCCTGCTCTGCTGAGACCCTCCTGGGAGTCCTGCGTCCAGCTCTTGAGCCCTCAGCGCAGGACAGACCTGGAGCTGTGGGAGCAGGGCCAGAGGAGGCCCCAGCAATGATCCAAGGGCTGGAACCCCTCTGCTGTGAGGAGAGGCTGGGAGAGCTGAGGTTGTTCAGCCTGGGGAAGGGAAGGCTCCAGGGACACCTCATTGCAGCCTTGCAGTACTTAAAGGGGGCTTGTGAGAAAGGTAGGGACAGACTTTTAGCAGGGCCTGTTGCAATAGGACAAAGGGTAATGGTTTTAAACTAACACAGGGTAGATTTAGACTGGATATAACAAAAACATTTTTTATTCTACGGGTGGTGAGGCCCTGGCCCAGGTTGCCCAGGGAGATGGTCGATGCCCCATCCCTGGGAACATTCAGGATCAGGTTGGACGGGGCTCTGAGCAAGCTGACCTAGATAAGGATGTCCCTGCCCATGGCAGGGGGCTGGACTATATGGCCTTCAAAGGTCCCTTCCAACCCAAACTATTCTGTGATTATATGAATTTCTTCTGTTGCAAAACTGAGAATTATCAAGAATTTGATGATTCCATGACATCTTAATGCTCACCTGAAGATAGGACATTTTCTTTCTATTTCTGACTTATGTCCTGAAGATTTACACTTGTATTTTCCCCATTTTTCTGACAAGCAGAATCATTTTAAGATAAAGACTTAAGTACACTAGCAACTTAAAGCAACAGCCTAACAAGGTTAAACTATCTCACCCTATATGAAGGTCCTGAAATCACCCCTACTTCCATATGAAAACACTGTTTCCTTCTGGCTTAACTTTTGGATAAGCAATAACATTTGCTGTTCAAAAATATGTTGTGACGTTTATCTATAGAACTAATGATAGAACTGTCCATGTTTCTAAAATAGTCTCCTTTTAGCCTGCTTATCTCTTCGCTGACATTTCTTACTGAGCATCAGCGAGCAGGCAGCTTTGTACTGACATCTGAAAGCAAGTCTACAGCAGCAGTGTGCAAAAGGCTATGGAACAAGCAGTCACATGGTTTCTATATTTTCTCTCTTTGTTTACTGTGTTCATAATGGCAAATGGCAAATTAAAAGGATGCCCTAATCCCAAAGAGTAAGGCATGGTATTTCTCCTTCCCACACGGATGGTTGTGATTATCTTTGGGGAGGGACAGCGTTTTATACTTCTTCTTTTGATATTCAGTTTTGTCTTGTTTCTGGGAGAGCAAATAATTTCTGAACTTTTTAGTATAAACACTACATAATTTATATAAACTGGATTATTTTAACGACATGGTCGACTAAATTTACAAAGATGAGTGCGTGATCTGTGAAACCTTTGGCTTTGAATGCAGGAGGAGACAAAGAAATGTGCCTTTTTAGAAAGGAGCTGGGAAGGTTGATGTTACCTTGCTATGTTTCCTAATAACTGCAGAGAAGGCATCTTCAGCCAGCTCTGGCATATTGCCTTTTTTCATCTTTTACTGCTGTGGTTATGGTCATGGAATTAAATTCTGGATGCTTATCTTCCTCTTTTCCAAATGTCAATTTTTAAAACATGTTTCATAATACGCATGATTTACTAGAGCTGTAGGAAAACCTCTGCTAGTTGCTACTAATAAAGGGTATGTGATGTGTAGATTTGAATTCTATTAAAAATCTAAAACATTTAAAATACAGAGGAAAGAAGTAAACTGAGGTGTGGAGATAAGCTTCCTCTGTCTCTCCCAGCTGAATTTCTGTCCCTCATATCCTCCATAGAAAAAAGTAATGAGGCGACACAAGACAGGCTCCTGTTGAGAGCTACTGTTGCTGCTAGTGATTTCTCGGGGGCAGAAGTATGGAGTTACAGCTTTCTTTGCCTACAGGTAACAAGGGGGTGATGACGTTTTTGCATCCTTTTAGTTATCGTGGCATGGTCACAGTGCAATTTGCTTACATGTTGTCCAGAAAGAAACAATATGAAGAGAGTCAGTGCTTGGATATTGCTTTGTTAATATTGCCACCAGTGCAGTATTGGGCTTTTTTGATGTTTGAGTCTATCACAGCTTGTCACCAGTATACATTAATGTAACCAGGTCCGTGCACGTGTTCTTTCTTGAGAGAAACATCTCTCAATTTGAAGACTGCAGTGCATGCTTCTGATTATAGCCAAATACTTCAGCTATAGATTTTTTTTTTTTGTTGGCCTCACATCATATTGAAACTCGCTGGGGATGAAATGGACTTTGTTGCTAAGCTTGGCCTGAATTAGTGTCAGGGAAGGCAGGTGACTCAAGTACCCACAGCAGTGTAGTCTACCTGTGGAACAGGCTATAGGGTGGGATTCTGCCATGGCAAGGGTTCAGGAAATAAAGGAGGTATCTATTAGGTTGTCACCAGGAGATTGGCAAGCCCCCATGGTTTTCTTTCAAAGCTTGTAGCACTTACTAGCCAGCATGCGGGGACATTTACTGTGTTTGGGAGGATAGAAGGAGTAAGATACGAAGGTCTAAGAGTAATCCTTGTCCTTTAATTTGCAAATTCTTGTTTGGTAGGGTGATATTAGCTGATAATGTGGGCTTAGATTTCAATTAATAATTATCTTCATTTCTTTGATTAGTATTATTTGCTAATTATTTTCCATTTGGACATTCACATGTCAGCAGCTGGTCAAGCAGTCCATAGAAGATCAAGGTTACTTCGTTTTTCTATTCAGTGACCTCCAAGCACAGTGCTTAAGATCTAATGTAACAAGCAAGCACATTACTAATGCAAAAGAAAAGGCATGGGCAAAAACACATTTTTGGTAGACTTGGGCAAAGCGTACATTGGTTGTAATAAGAACTGCTGGGATATTTTTAGCAATATGACTTTAAGGACTTAGTCTGTATTCAATAGTTAGGATGTTTACAGAAAGAGGCATCTGGAAGTAATTTTAAGGAGAAGGTAAACTGGCATCAAAATGCAGTTTAATTTTTTACTTAAAGAGGTTCCAGTAATATTTTCTGAGCAACTTTTCAAACAATACCAAAAATATGTCTATAAATACTTTTTCATGTGCATTTAATATCCACTTCAGTGCACAAAACTCGACCTTGCATGCACAGTTGGGCAGTTATACACTCGAAACACACTTTTAGCATATACAAAACTTTTAAAAATCTCCTCTGAAAATATGTGCAGTAATTTTACTCTATGAAAAATAGTACAATTGTATTTAGCCCATGTTGTGCGCTGATGAATTCAGAAAGTGCCGGGTGAAGAAAACAATACTAGGACTGAAAATAAAGTTCCAACATTGGTTACACAAGCCTGGAAACTGTTTTCAAAGATAGTGACATTATCAGTATTGACTTTAAGGGTCCTAGCCGGTGGTGCGAAGCACAGCAGCAATAAAATGGCAGTGTTCTGTTCAAAGTCAATTTAAGTACAGACTAATGAGTCACTGAAGTACCTATTAAATGGCAGATGGTGCTTATGGCTGGGAAGAAGAATGACCGTCTGTTATTCTAGCAGAGGGCAGTTACTGAAGGCAAACCAGTTGTCAGGAATTAAAAGACAAACTTAGTATCAATCTCATTTGTTTTGTTTCCGTTGCAGGCTCTATGATAAGATTGAGCAGGAGCATAATATTTATATTAAAAGGACTTTGACTTTGTTTTCTTGAATAATTATGATGCCTTCTCCAAAATCTCTCTGTGCCTTATGAGGTCTCAAGATACAGAGAAGTACACAGTATAAATCGTTTTCAATAGGTCTTTTAACTGAGTCATTCCAATCAACACTGTTTATACTTACAAATTCAGGATGTTTGTTTTTCAGCATTTATTGTGCAAAGACATTTAGTATAGTAATCATAGAACTTAAGGTAGGCAAGGTGTGTCTAATTCTTCATCTAAAATGAAGATGCTGACTAAAAACTGGGAAATTATGGCTTTAAGTAGTAAAGAATACATTTGGATACCCTCAGAACCTTCTAGGAAGTATTCTCAGGGTCTCTGATAGCTCTCCTCTGTGAACTAACTTCCCTATTATCCTACTTTTTTTGGAGCACAATGATCAGGAACTCATAAAGACATGCAAGAGGTGGGAACACTTTAGTGCTTTATGGATGTATATTGCTGTGGTAGGGACCCCAGCTCATGCAGTAGAAGAGAGCATGAACTGTGACTCCTTGGAGTTACCACAGCAACAATTTCATGTCCAAACATTCAGGAGTTTTTTTGAAATTATCCTATGAATTATTTTTTTTAATGCTTATGTGCTTCTGTGGAAATCTTTCTTGGAGGAAAACCACTTTCCAAATACTTCTGTTAAACACTGAGAAAATTTTTTTAAGTAAATAAGGACCAGACAAAGCTTCTCTAGTCCATTTTTCACACTGAACTCCTAGTCTTGGTCTGCATCAAAATTGCTATCAGTATAAAAGTTTGTCTGGATATAAGGCAAAAAGGAGGCTGATGAAGACAGATATATTAAAATCAATTTATTTTTATCTGCTACTAGTGGCTTTTTCTTGTATTTCCTGGCTACCAGCAGTAGGGGCCTGGAAGAGTAAAAGGAATTAAAAAGCACGTAGCAAGCTAAGACTGAAAGTGATTTTTTTTTTTTTTTTCTTTTTATATATGTTGCAAAAGTTTCTCGTAAGCAGCACCAGACTACGGTAGTGGAGGTGAGCCAGGTTAGTCTGTTTGGCTCATACCTGTTTTATGACGGTGTCATTTCATTGACTTTGGTGGGGCTACTAAACAGCAAAAATGAGAGGAGAATAACAGCTGTGAAGTCCTGAGTGGGTTTTTTGCGGTAGCATAAGGAATACAGAGGGAATGAGCTACCATACTTCTCAGGTACCTCTACATATTCTTTTCTGTTAATGAGATATGTTGTTGATAACAACATAAAAACCTGAAAGATAAATTACCATCTTAATTCAGACAAAACTAAATGCAAATGATGACAAAAAAATTTCTGGCAATTCTAGGATGACTTCTTCCCTTTACAGCAATGGAACCAATACCAGCCTCTTTCAGTGGCATGACTCCCTGAAAGTTAGTCCTGTTATTCTGTAGTTGATCACTATGCATTAGAGCAGCTTTTAGTTCTCCTTTCTCCTCCTTCTGATAAGAATAATTGTTTGTTTATTTGTACAGTATCCCTAAGTACACTCCTCCAACTTCTCTACTTCGGTGAAAAACATAGCAAAAATGCTTGCATAGGTTAACAACTTACATCTGCCATTCTGTGCTTAATCTTCCTTTTATATGTGGCATCAATGGCTGGAAACTTGGCTATACTTCAACGAAATGTTTAGACTGTTTCTAGCAGCAGATAGGATAAGCTCTGACTAACGTAGAAGATTTAATCTTTAACAGTGCTGAACATTGACAACTTCTACTGGATCCTCTGGAATTCAGCACGTCTGTGTCAGGTTTCTAATCATGATTATCTGAACTCATATCCCTAATCTGGAGTTGCTTTGAATGCTAAGGAATGAGTTCTGAACCCATTTCTAATTCTGCATATGGGTTATGGTCTGAGCTACTCAGGTGACCGCAGGAACCATGTACAGCCAAGTTTCTTGTTCTTTAATAAACTCAAGCTAGAGAGTTGTTATAGTCTAAAGACAGAATAAAACTTGAACAATACACACCCCTGCACTTTTGAAAAATTTTGCGTCAGGATAACTTTATAGTTCATGCTCATCTGAATAACCACCATCAATCTTGAATCAGATCTAAATAAAAATCTCAGTGTAATTAATCAGACAGGCATATTACACAGGTGGCTGCTCAGGTGACGAGATTACGGCATTTATAAAGGTCATGTGGAAGAAATGAGTGTTATCCCCATCCCTGCAGAAAACGTTTGTTTGTACCATCACTGACCCTCAGGCAACATGGTGAAGCAGAAAACACTTGAACTGATAGACTGACAGGTGTCACATTTCCATGGTTTGACTGTTGATGTTTTCCACAGATTACATCTTAGGTAAAAAGCATGGAGGAAAACTCTGAATGATGTCAGAAATATATCTTAGCCCACTTAATAACATAATGTGGTGAGGACTCCTTGATATGCCTAACAGTACTTTTTGGTTCTGGTACAGTAGTGTAACAACATAAAATACCTTCGGCAAAGGTGTGGTCCCTGTGTGCTTTATATTAAGAGGACCCATAGAGAAGATAGGACGTCCTACATAAATTGTAATGAAAAGGGGCCTCGTTTTATTTACACAATAGGTAGAGGTAACAATTCTGTGCATAGTAACCAGTGAGAGAAAAACATAGGCTATTACCACTCCTCCTAATGCAGAGAAACATGAGTTTAACCAAATCTTGAATGAGACCCTACACTGTACCTTTCTGTGTGATGCCCGTCCAATGAAAAATTAATCTGTTCAAAACAGTACAGGTGATTCACTGTTCAGAAGTAAAAATTTTATGTATGTATATTTGCTGTATTGTGAATCACTGTGAAGAGGGAAAAAGAACAAGAATAATTATGGGCCGCTCCTATGTCTCTTCATAAGAGTGAAAAAACCTCACAAGAGTCTTGTAAGTCTGTCTGTAGTATCCAGAAGGTATGAAGAGCAAAGAAATGGAGACTGTGCTGCTTTGGTACTGATGTCGCTACCTGGACGTCAGTATTACAAGAAATGTCAGTGACATTAATGTAATAAATATTACTCTGTTGGAAAATGTAGTAGCTGAATGAGACAAAGTGACAAAGCACAAACTCACTTCTACAGAACGGAGAGAATGTGTATGGTTCAGTACTCTGTCAGAGTGCAGCTATATGTGCAAGAGATTTATCTAAACCTTTTTAAGCCTTCATCATTAACCTCCTGCAGTGTTATCACTTTGTTTTCATACTTTGCTACTTTACCAGGTCATTGTCTTTGTCCCTCTGCTCTCTTTTATACCTAATTATGGAATCAGCTGACTCTGGATAGATGTATTATAAGGTTATGGGGCTCAGCTCTTCCAGAATCATAGTCAGATTTCTGGTCACGGTGCAAACTCCTGGAGTAGGTTCATATTGTGCTTTAGGGACAAAACCAAATCAAACATTTTATGATCCAGAAAGAGTATGTATGGTACAAAGGACTCTCTTGGTCCACTATTATTTTTAGAGTCGTATCTCAATGTTATGATCCAAATATCCCATTATGATATATTACTGTGAATCTGTGTCTGTCTGTTCACCCAAAATTTCTGAATATTTGGATTCAGCTGGCCCTTGCTGAGACCTTAGCTTGTTCAGAGAAGCTGGAATTAAAGCTTGCCCCTGTTATTTACCCAGTCTTACGCAGTGTCGTTGGGGTGGATCAGTCAGTATTGCACGCCAGTACTGAGCAGCTCCAGCTTTGCCGTATGCTAACATGGCTGGAATGCGTGAGAAGGGAGGTGGGTAACCTGCACAAATAGGATTTCCTACAGAGGCTGCCTCAACGTGATGCGCAGTACCCCCAGGCCACTCTCGTACTGCACCTTGTTTATCTCCATGCAGCAGACACCTCATTCGAGTCCTCTGGACTCCACGCTGTTTGAGACTCATTTTGCATGAAAATTTAAAAAGGAAGTAATATCAGGGCACTCTATATTTCATTCTGATCTCACAGCAGTGTGAGTTCAATTGAATAGAATAACTCTTGATTTAGGCTATGATTCACCCACTTTCTGAAGCAGACATCCAGTTCTGAGCACATGAATAAGGCAGCTACGCATAGGAGGAGGATGGCTCATATATTGAAAGTCAAGCATGCCATTACAAACTTAGCTTAACTGCATGTTTCAACATTGTGGACTGAGATGAGATCCAATAAATTATGCTAACTTAAATATTTCTATGCCCAGTAATAGAATAATTTCTTATATATATGTATTTTTTATTAGAAGGGCCATTCCATATTTAGAATAGAAAGTACCTGCGGTCATAAATTTGTGCTTAAAACTAAAACCTTATTTCCTTGTTTTAATGCATAAATATTGGGAAATTTAATGCTGTTTTAGTCTTTTTCAGTGACCAGAGACCGTATCTATTACAATATTCTGCTATTTCTCTTAACAGGGAATTTTATTGTTTGACTTTACATGCTGCATATGGAATCCTACAATATAAAGTCTATGGAGTCCTAACATATGTGCAACAGACATGCTATTAATAGAAGCAATCTTCTTCTATTTTCAGTCATGGAAAAGGAAATTATCAGTAGCCGGACAGTAAATGCTATTTTAGCCATCCTGAAATGCAATGAAAGAATTAACGTCTCTTAGCTAGAAAACTTTCTTACCCAATTTTAGTGTCCTCATTCGCTTAGAAATAACTATATAAAAAAAAAATCTTCAAAATATATTAACAGAGTAAGATAGAATAAATATGTAAAAATGTTATTTAAATACATATAATTACCCATATGAAATAATAAATTAACTAGGAATATACAACATCGAAACAAGAAATAGGGACGATTCATTCTTATTCCCCTAGTACCAGTACAGGCTTCTCTCAGCCTTATCAGAAGCCGGGTAGGAGAAGAATTCAAAGGAAGCCTGATCATTCCCGAACTCCTAAATTAAAAAAAAAAAAGCAGATGTTATTTTCAAATCTTCTGTATATAATAGGATTAAAAAGGGACAACTTTTGCAGGTGACTTATTTTGTTGGTTAGAGGTATACCTATAGACTGTATTACACAATGCTACTTAGAGTATATAAAACTGTCCGTAACATCACATAATACTACCAGATAATGTTTTTTCTCTGCTAGTAATAATCCTACACTGCTAGGCTAATTTCTTTCAGGAAAATAGTGCCTCGTACAAGCTTGACATCTCAAGTGGTGAGTATGCTCACATAAATTTACTCTTGGATCCTTAGGTCAAAAGAAAGAGTAAAGGAAAAAACCCACTGACTTCTTTCTAAAAGGCCTAACTCTAGCCTGCCATGGTTTCTGATTATTTTTTTTGTTTACGGTTTCAATAAAATGTTGTTTCTTTTTAAGACTAGGAGTTTTAACTAAACAAAACACATTCATGTTTTAAAGCAGTCAAGCCTTTGGTAGTCTTAAACAGAGCTGTCTGGAAGGGGCAGACGTTTGTACGGAATCTCAGCGAACACAGATTCACTGAATAGGAGCAGGAGCTCACTGATGCCGTTGGTGCTGCACTGAACAGTCACTGTAACATTTCAGCCAGAAACTAGACTGCTGAGAGTTCTGTAGGCACAAGCTAGATACCTGAAGCCTGGTATTTAAATAACCCTGTGAAAAGTAAAAGGATTTCAGGGTGAAACAGAAGTTCATTTATACTAGAAAATTGGAAGTGGCAATTTTATCAAAACAGAACATTAAGGAAGAAAATTATTGTAAATACTATTTTTTGAAAATGTAAAGATTGTATATTTATTAGATATTAGATATTAGAGCTGTATGGAAATGCTTATGTTTACTGAAAGGTGAATGAATGATATGTGGAAAAGTATTGTTTAAAGCCAGCTATGCCTGCTGTCTTGGCTCAGTGTCAGAAAATTGGCTTAATTGCATCCCTGGTATAAACTAAATTAAAACAATTGACGAAATTTAATTGACCATTCTCATGATATAAAGCAACAAAATCTAACACTGGATGAATGTTTTTGATTTCTTCTGGTTTTGCGTAAATACTGGACACTATTTTAATCTATCAGCATTATCCTGATGTCTTTTAAAAAAATTATTCTGAGGAAAAAATACTGGATTACACAAAAAGAAGTGTAATACTGCAATGGACGTCCTGGTACCACACTTGTTCACTAGAGCAGCAGCTCTGCAAATCCACGTGCACATGGTACTTTGAATTTTGTCCAAGTAGCATCAAGCACATGTCTAAATGTCAGCATATCAGGGAAGGAGCAATATTAAAGTTGCCTTTATTAAAGCAGGCTATCAGTTTTAGTTCTAACTGATTCATTCTTTGATGCACATCAACTTGCACAGAGGAGCTCGAATCATGGAAAGCTGTGATAGAAGAGCTTTGGTAAATTCTGCTGTGGATCTTTAAAGTGTTGTTCTCAAATATGGATGGCACCTCTGAGGTGAGGAGTGTCCAGGTCTTGCCTTCGCCCTCCTTCCCTGGTGGCTCAGGCTAGGTCGGCCAGGTGGCTGGGGAGCAGGGGACTCACTCGCTGGCACAGAGGGGCTGTGGAGAGTGAGTTGAGGAAGGTCAGCTCTCCAAATCCTCCAGCAGATGTTTAATTTCTGAAATTAAAGTTGTTCCTTCGAACTCAGTAAAGCTCTTCTGCAGCATGAAGGTTGGCAGGAGTGCACGCCTTTGTAGGACTCTGACCTCCGCTCTATTTTTAATCAAACAGAATGAAAGTCTTTTCCGCAGTTTTGTTGTTGTTAATTGCCTTCTAGACATAGAAACATAGTTTTGCATTTAGTCATTCCAATATTTGAGATGTTGGAAACAAAAATAATCAGGAAACCTTTACTGGGTTCATTTTCTTGATTTCTCTGTCTGAATGCATCCATCTGTCAAAACATTCTTGTGCAAAATACGTAACATGAGGTACAGGTTTTGAATTCTTTCTGTGCATAGTTTGCTAATTTGTACAAAATTCACTTAAAAATAGAACTAATTTTCCTTTTTGAGCTTTTTCAAGTTACTGCATCTTTAATGACAGAGGAAATACAGCTCTTGGCTACAGTCAGGTCTTGGGGAAAACTCAGTGGCTTCATCAGGTTTAGCATTTAACCCATTGTGTTTGCCAGCAGAGCTGGGCGGGAAAACATTTGCCTGCCTTAAGGTTCTTGGAGGCGTTCAATTTTTTTCTTATTCCCAGCCTCAGGACAAACCCTCAAAGTACTCTCTGATTTCATTAGAGAAGTGGAGGGGGAGTGAAAAGGAATCTCATCAAGTGATGATTCTGGAAGCTAGAGCAGCTGGATCTTGATCCATCCATACTCCAAGATACACTTGTTCAGCTAAACTGGAACGGGTCTGAGTTATGAAAGACAAGTGAACAAACACACCATTCCCCTCTAAGCTCAGTGCCGCAACCATCCAAGTAGCGGGCATTTTAGGATGGCTTGCTTTGGGGGCTTAAAAAATCCTGAGATGTACTGGGGTCTTTTCTCCTGTATTGAAAGGGTACAGGCATGGTACCTGATGAGTCAGCATAGAAAGAAAAAGCATATGAGGACATAGAGAAGACAAAGACGCTCCAGATAAGGTGGGGTTACATTACACCGTAGATCTAGCTATTCAGCTTTTTAAGAATTCAACATCTAAGATGGCAAACAAAGTTTAAAAGAAAAAAAAAGCAAGCTAATTACTGTAAGCGAACTTTGACATAGGGAAAGAGTGTGCTGTGCTGCAAATCTATAGAATCCTTTATTTTTAAAAGAAAATAGTAATATTTCTAATAAGAATATAAAAAAAAGGTCTCACAGTTAAGCTTTGATCCAAAATGAGCTGTTGTTTCTCCAGGTAAGAGCCAGTAGATGGATATGAAATTAATGGTTCATTTCATAAAGTGTTCCTATTGAAGAGGAAATACAGAGAGAATTGCTTAAAAAATCCCAAACAACAAAACCCTAAATCCCGTTCTCTTCCAAAATCAGTGTAAATTTTTGTTTATTTGTTCTGGTGTAACTGAGAAGAAGATAAGACTCAGAAGGAAGTTCATACTGGTTCTCTGACTTGCAAGCGGATGCTTTCCACAGATGACAGAGATCCATGATACTGCCAGTCTTAGATTTTATCACAAATTCACGAGCCAGGATCTGAAATTATATGAAATTTATGAAATATCTTTCAACTGAGCCTTTGGGTTCCATCTAGTTTGCATTTTCAACTTTTCCCTGTACCTCCACAACTAGGTCCTTAATTTCTGATAGACTGAGATTCCAACATAATCATTCCTCTCCAAAAGGTAGAATGGGTAGAATGTTCAGCAAAATTTCAGCTATCTCTTTGATAAATTTGCAGGATTTAGAATTGGAATGAAGTGTTAGAATTATATCCCTTTCTTTGGAAAACTAATTCTTAGCTCCATTCCGCTCTGTGAAAGCTCTATGTCCATGTGACCTTAAGTTTATTATTTTAATGATTTCTTAACCGATGAACTGTAAGTGCTGAGAACATTCCAAAATAGGGTTGAATTTATTAGTGATTAACGTAATCCCTCTGTCTTGTTCTAGTAGTGGATACCTGCTCTGTCTTATTTTTATGGCTCCTGAAACTAAGTAAAATAAATAATCAGTGGAGAATTGTTTGGCTTTGGTTTTAATTAGTTTGGAGAATCTACCCTGTGCTTGTTCGTGTCTTGCCACAGTGTGATTGTGTCTCACAGAAATTGCCCTGCAATTCTTTTGTTTTCAAAATGTAGTCCTAATCCTGCAAACATCCCATACATTTTAATGAGATGACGTAAACGCTCTCACAACACCAAATTCTTTTTTTGTTTTCCCCATGGTATAGCAAGACCACAATTCCAAACCAACAGTCTTTCAAATGTTCATACAATTTTACATGTTCAGTGTGCCCTGCTGACACTAAGCACGTGTTAGGGTTTCCAAAAATGGGGCCTAAATCTGCTGACTCTCCAGAAAACAGCAGGATTTGTCCTGTGATCTTAATAACATTATTTGCATAAATAGTCCTCAGGTGAATAAGGAATTATGAAGCTGTGTGTACGTTTAGCAGTAAAGGTGCTGTGCCTTCTCTGCCATACAGATTGGGGTGGAAGTAAGGAGCATTAGGAATTTCAGGTGGGTTTTTTTTCTGTTCATCCTTGTGGAAATTACAAATATTAAAATGCAGTTGATGTTCTTCATCCATTATTCACCAAGTGACCTTAATAAGCCAATATCAATGTCATGTAAAATGCTTTAGAGATTTGAATGGTTTTGGCAGCTTTTCTCATAGAAATGCAGTTCGATTCAAGGAAGAGCACAGAAAGCTGCCAAAACTGTAGTGCTTTGTTCAACCAACCTTGGCAAAGGTTTATTCCCTGAAAAGGATGGGATTTGGATGGGTTATGTTAGTACTAGGTGAAGTTTTAATTAAACCTCTATCCTGCTGTTGGAAAAGAAAGCTTTATAATCAGTTAATTAACAACAGCCCTTTCTTTGGGAGGGGGGAAAGGAGGAAGGGAGGAGGTGGTGCTTTGAAATGCAGGAAGTTTCCCACCAAGCACGGCATGGAAGAACAAGCTCCTGCTTGAGCAGCTTGGAGACCTTTCCCTCAGTCTTCCTCAGGCACAGCTCCTTGCTGAAGGCAGCAATCCCCGTACCACAGTGTCTTCTGGAAGCAGCTCAGAGACAAGAAGGTAGTACAAGGCCGGGGGGGGAGGGTGTTGTTACTCCTCCGACTGTCCTCCCTTTCTCTCCTTCAGCCTCAGAGCCCCTGCAGTTGGCTGTAGAGTTTGGGCAGGGAACAGTTGGCAGCACGGGGTGATCACAAAGTGCACGCTGCTTCTGGACCTCCAGGTCTTCTCTGGCCTGCTTGTCCCCTCTATCCCCCATCCGCTGCTCCGGCAGGGAAGACAGAGGTAGTTTGCTTCGTAAACACTCCAGCTCTTCCCTCAAATGGAAATATTAAGTTGCATATAGATTTCATTGTAATGCTTTCCTTTTTGCTCAGTCTTTTACGTGACTTCTGCAGGTGCTCACATAAGGGTCAGTTTTCCTATGATACTCAAAGTAAAGAAATCCCAGAAAACTCAATGTAGAACAAATGTCATTTTACAGACATAATTTTGTCTTTGATACTTGCCACCAAAAATACCCCATCCAGCATAAAACTGAAAGTTTAGAGTGCCTGAATGCTTCAAAAACTCTTAAAAACAAGCCTACAAAATGCTGACATTTATTTACGAGGAGAATATTGAAAATTTTTGTTCAGCCAAGAAAGGCCTGAAGTTCCCACCCAGAATACTGATTTGCCTTTACAATATTCCCAACATCCAAACTCCTGTCAAAATTTGTCTGTGGTTTGTTCTTTTGGGCTTGAGATCTGCTCTACATCACGCTCCTCAGATGAATACTGTATTAGCAGGTATTTAAGCGTAGTCCTTCAGAAAAGAGTGTAAGAGCAGAGAAGCGGGCAAGATGCTCCAGACTGCAGGGCTCCCTTCAAAGGCTGGAGGCGGCAGCCTCCTCCTGCTCCTCCTCCTCTGTGCCGTGGGAGGGCCAGGTGAGAGCAGTGTGAGTTTGGAGGGGTCACAGCCCACACCAGCAGAAAAGAGGGAGTCAAGCAGATCCCAGTTTCTGTGCTTAAAATGAAAATGTGCCTTAATCCATCTTACTCTTGAAGCGCAAAACGTTACTTTGGGAGTGAAATAATCAAGATGTGTTAATTAATTATTTACCTTGTAATTAAAAATGAACCAATTACTAACCAAGTCAGGATCTGTAGAATTTAATGAAGAATTTAATTTACAACTCATTTTCTGAAAGCTGAGTAGAAAATTGTTCATTAAAAAGCTCTAGACGCTCTTTTGGTTTTGAATATGTTCTTAGAACATAACATGCACTGTTTTCTGGAACCCTTGAAACTGATCTCAAAAGAGTTGGACATTCTGCTGCTGAAAGCTCTGGGAAGGTAGAAGGTACCTTGGTGCATATTTGCATCCTCGATCTTTGTTCCTGGGGACCTGGCCATTCAGAGTTTCGCTCTGATAGCTCAGCTTTTGGATAAACATTGTGCAGACTTGCACAGATGCTTTAGCTCTCCAGGGTCTTGAAAACATAAAAGGTGAAGAAGAGACAGATCTGCAGGAGGCGTTATTTGCTTACTCAGTGCTGTCTACTGCTTGATGTTTGTGCTTATTTCACTTCTGTACTATCTCGTAGATTTTTAGTATTATCTTTTTAATTACTGAGACAAAAAGAGAAAGAAAAACACTTCTGCTGTTTTTCTTGGCTGCACACAGATGCATTCGTTGTGTATTTCTCATACACATGGATTTAATGTCTTTATTTGCACAAGTGAAAGCTTATTATTGGTAACGATAAAAGAGTAGGGTGAAAACAGCCTAGTCTTGTAGTTTCTGTTTTGTCTACTTCTTTGCAGTTTATCACCAACGCTGACTTTAGATCTGCTGCAGAGTATCAAGATAAACACAGAAAATAATTATTATTGATAAAGACTAATGAGTTCTGTGTTTACTTTGTTTCTCTAACCAGTTTTCCCTTTTTGAATTTAATGGACTACCACAGTGCTGTGGACTGTGAGCTGTAAACCCTTCACAGAAATGTTAATTTGTTGAATAAAATCTTTTCACTAGCGTTTTTCAAAATCGTGGAGGTTTTTCCATTGCTAGTATCTCTCACCTAACTCGCTTTCATTGACGTTTCACTTGTCAGACTGCAAAGAGGATTATCCATCTGGGACTGGGTAGGAAGGACAGATATCCAAGACCTCTCTACTAGTCAGAGGGCACCAGCACACGCGCAACAATACTCCATGACCGAGAACATTTCCGTTGTAAAAATGACAGTGGGGTAAAACGAGAGGTGGCTGTCAGATTGCAGAAGTTTTTTATTTTTTCTCCCTGTGTGGATTGGGTGAAAATCTTCCATTCCCTTTTGCCTTGCAAATGCAATGGTACCCCTGACATTTGAGAGAGTAATTTTGTTTGCTATGCTGTCTGAATCAGGGATGCATGTGCAGCAAAATCTGACATTTTTATCTAGACTATATGATGTCAAGCAACGAGCTGGGGGACCAGGTTCGTGTTACAGCTGTTGACAGCTAGTGTTTTCCAGTAAGTCATGCAGCAGCAGAGGAGTGCCGCTGTCCCGTTCCCAGCGTACTGCTGAGCCACTGCTGCAAGGGTGACAATCTGTAACAATGGAGGTTGGAAAGATAAAATTGAAGTTGACATGAAAAGCGTGTGACAAAGAAGCCCTACAACTGAGATACCCATAGCTGCAAAATGGGTGGGAAAGTTGTTCAGCACCTGGCCGGTACCCAAAGGGAGTTACACTGTTCTTTTCCTTGACGAAGGCTGGTGAACACTCCTCAACCAGTTCCAACAGCAGGCCTGTAATCAAGTGGAGCTGATGCAAGTTGGCACGGTTTTAAAATTCACCGTATGTTCTAGTTCAATTGAGATGTATTTCTGTTGCTTTACACTTTTTGGATCCTTGATCTGCAAGGGTAATAAATGAGGTGGGATCTCTTGCCGTCATCACTGCAGTGTCAAATGCACCAAGCTGCTGGGGCCCGAGCAGCTGTAACAAGCTACCTGAACACCTGCAATTAGATATGCAAAGATCGCTCTTGTTCAGTAGCCCAAAATCAAGCAATGCTGCTGACTTTGTAGTGAGTTCAAGCAGCTTTGTAGCCAGCCAAGAATCGTGCAACAAAGTGAAGCATTTCCAACATTAGTCATGTCCAATGCTATTTACAGCTTGTCTAGATCACCACTTCATCTAAAAACGTATGAGAACCCAGGCCTGGGCACGAAAGTTATGTGGTCATTTTGACCTAGCCAGCTTAATTAATGTGCCTATATTTTCTGCTACCTAGAGCTCCTGAAAGCTCTTTCTTAAGCATCATACATTACAATAATCCAATTTAGACATGACAAAAATTGCTGTTCTTCTGCCAAGGCATCTACTGAACTGCAGACTGTCATTCCCAAAGTAAGGGTCACAACCTTCAGCGGGACTGCAGGCCCAACAGTAGTGTAATTATTTATGCTAATATAATGAGGCTGATGAAAGTGGGACTTGCTGCCAGAAACGAGCGGAGGGGGTTTTATGAGTCTGATTAGACTGCTCTGAGCAGGAGCTCTTGCTCTCCAAATCCCGTCCTTTCTCCAGTCCCTGTTTCTGACCTTAGAGAAGCTTTTTTAGGAGGCTGAGAAAATTAATATTTTGAAATATATTCTATTTATTTCAGTCTCCGAATCTCCTAAATTTTAGTTCAGATTAATATTTTCTTCAGATCCTGTCATAAATATGGGCAGTATGAGCAAAAATTCTGTTCCTAATTGGTTTCCAATGATTCAGCAGCACATTTATAGATAGAAAAAAAAAGGGGGGGGAAGGGAAAGAGAACAAGAGAGGGGAGAGTCTTTAGAACATGCACTGCCCATTTCACCCAGCTGCTGGAACATTTTTGTGGTACATAATTAATACTGTTTTGTTGGTGAAGAACCTGGTGTTGAAGTATATTTCTTAGCCTGCTTCCTACCTTCTAGTGCTAGAATCCTTAGTACATTTTTAAGTTAAAGAATGTTGTTGCCCCTTGGATTCTGAATAGCAGGTTAAAGAAGTCTTGTTTGGAGATAAGCAATGGGCATTTGTTCTCTCTTTTCATCATTTACTTCTCTGTTGAACATCCACGTCATAAAGCACAGGACAGGTGACATAATTAACTATTTCAATTTTTAGAAATTAATAACTTCAATAGTATTGGAGTCAAATTGTCCATTATAATGCTAGAGATCATGTGGTAAATTATAAATTAAAGGTGGTCCTGGAATGTGCAGACATCACCTTTGGCTGTGATTGCAGACACAGTGAGGTCTCTGTGACGTATATGCAATTAAACCTGTACATTGTCTCTTAATAAAATTAAAAGTCCTAAAGCAAATTTCAGCATAATATAAGTATTGCTCCACGTTTTTTAGACTACGTCTTTTACCATACACTGCATTCTTAATCACTGTCAACTCACTGTACTTTCCTTTTCAGTAAAGAACAGTGATGTTATGCAATGTTACTGTGTAGATCTTGCCCTGTTTTTTCTAGTCCTATTTTGGGAAAATACATCTGAGCAAAACTACATCTTTGGTGATGCTAAGTCTTCCCCCAACAGTTAACATTTCGTCTATATTTATGTGACATGACTTTACACTTTGTGGTTTTGGCAGATGGAGGAATGATTTTCTTCACATTTTTCATATGGCAAAGAATCTACAGGAGCTAGTTTAGCAATAGCAGGCAGAGGCGGCTTTGATTTGTTTACCTAACATACGTGTCACATACAAAAGGCAATGTCCTTCCACTGTAGTTGTTAATAACTAGCTGTTCCAAATGGATTTGTGCCAACACAAAATCCACCACCGCAATTAGTGGCAATAGGAACTTCAGCTGGCAGCCGCAGTGAAGGCGGTAAAGATTAAATGGCTGTGTGAACTGTCCCTCCAAATTAAAACTGATGTACGCTGGCAAAACCTAAGGCGACTCACACCACTGGTACCCCTGACACTCCGTGCTACTCTGGTAATAATTAAAGAAAATACTGCTGTCTGGCACTCACTGTGTTTCACATGACACAGATTCACCCCGTTAATGACAAGAATCTGAGCATCCGTACCATTAAAACATCTCAGATGACAAAAACCCATAGATGACTTTCGAATGCCTGAGGATACAAATAACCTTTTGAAAAAGGTTTATTTTTAGAGGTATTTGTTAGTTAGGTGCCTGTTACTGACTTCTAGCTGGTGTTGCACGTGTACTTCCAGAAAGTCTGCTCGGAAATTCCACTAAATGACATCCAAGAAATTAATTTTTTTCCAGGTAGCAGACCTTCCAGGAGCTACAGAACCTCTGCAAAATAGTATTCGTGGTAATGTCTCTGTAGCATAGAATATGATCATGATCTAGAGCAAGTTATCATCTGAGCTGCAATAACAACAAACCCTCCCCCTTTTCATGAACGACGGCTGAATTACGCTAATCCCAGTAGAAAAAATGAATGAAAAAATGAGTGTAATGATAATTTGAATAAGTATTTTATTGTACAATATTAACTGATGGAATACATTACAGATTAGCCCAAATTTCTTTAGAGGGAGTCACGGTTTATTGTCTCACAGTGTCCTATATGACATACTTGGAAAATACAAATTATTTTCCACAGTTTAAATGAACCTCTAGCAACGGGCTCAGAAATATTTTAGGCTTAAGCATTGTCCAAACCTAACCTTTGAATCCATGAGCACAGTGAAACATCTGATCTGTAGGTCAGTGTGCAAAAAGCACAGCTGTTAGCCATGACCTTGAAAAGGCTTTGCAGCTGCAGTGACGTTGCAGCATTGCGAGTGACACATCTTTGTCACACTTTGCACTTTGTGAAAGGCCGTGTCTCAGACTCCGGGTTTGCATCCCATTCCTTGGATTTACTGTGCACAGAATTAAATCTCACAAGTCAATCAAACATGTGAGTCCTCTCCTGGTCATTCTGACAGCATAGAGCAACCAAAAGACAGCAGCTTTGCAAACGCACGGGGAACACCGTGTACTTTTGTCAGTCACTTCAGTGTGTGCATCAATCTGGATGCTCCTGCTGTAGAGTTTTCAGGATGAGAGCAACAACTTTGGTGTTGAGCTTCCAAGTACATAGACACCTGGTGCCATACTATGGCAGTGGTTAGATGTTCCAGTGGTCATAGTTTGCCAGGAAGCAAGGCTAGTCAAAAAAGGCCAAATCCAATTAAAATGTATCATCAAGTACATGGGAGTTTTGGTAGCAGGACAGAATTACTCACTTTAGAACTCACTCAGGGCACAGAGTAAACACCTCTCTTCATAAAAAATGTGTGCTGTTACCAGCAAAATGTGCTCAACTGTGCACCTAACTGGTTAGGCCCACCAGCCACGCATCAGGAGACACAAATTCTACCGAGCGTTGCCTGTGCAAATCAGCAGTGATTTCCCCCAGTACGAACCGTTCCCTGATGAGCGCCCAAGTATGGGGCTTGCCCAGCGGAAAGCTGTTTGTGCGAGCTCGTGGAAGCTCACTGTAAGGTGTAGCAGCCACTGCAATGTGCCTGCTGTATGGGAAAGGCCAGCCCCTATAAAATCACAGCCAAACAGAGCTGCCTGGGGCTAGCCAAAAGAACTGGACTCAGGCAGAGAGGGTAGAAAGAGACAGAAGAGCCTATGCTTTACTGTTTTTGAGAAGCGAGTTTATGGATGAATTCAAAGAGAAAGTATCCTATGCAGAGGAATTTATAAAGCAAATGCAGCAAGTCCAAGTTTTACCCTGTGACATGATTGCTTTTCAACTTCATGAACAGCAAATCAGGGGAAATAACAGCAACACATTAATTACAACACAGTAAAATGAACATGAAAACTTTCAACAGCACTGAATGCTACCACACACCACAACTGAAGCCTACAATTCTTTCAAACAGCCTTGCCAGCCTGCTTTGAACTACTTGAAACCACTGGAACCACTTGTGAGTGGGTCAGAAAATGATACTGCTCCCAGAAAAGGGGGGAAAGAAAAAAATTAACACACATACCCCCCCCCCCC
>Ga0065711_1007433_pt1 | contig 24824 bp, 14 predicted proteins | sample Hoacrofraction12_FD_59098 | JGI IMG/M metagenome (GOLD analysis project Ga0065711, IMG submission 59098) | Hoatzin crop microbial communities from Cojedes, Venezuela - Epithelial fraction 12 v2 (version 2) | ecosystem: Host-associated > Birds > Digestive system > Esophagus > Crop | place...
CAGCTGCCTGCGGCGCCTTGCCGCGGGGACGCAGCGCTGGGTCAGTCTTCTGGGGTGGGCTTTTGGGTTTGTTTTTTTTTGTAGCCTGAGGGTGCTGTGAAACCGCGCTGGTTTCGCTCCGGCGCCGGGCAGCTGGGCCTCGGTGGTGCGGGGCAGCGGCTCCTTGGACCTAGCCCGCGGTCGGCTGCTTTCCGTCACCGCCCGGTCGGACCCGGTCACTGCCTCCCCCTCTCTTAAGAAATCCCCTAGGAGTCCGGGTGCAGGCGGCCTGGGCAGGGTGACCTCCGGGGGTCCCTCCCGACCTCGGCCAGCCTTCTGCGGCTCTGCGACGCGAAGCTGGGGGGGTCCAGCAGGGCCTGGAGGAGCAGATCGGGAAAGTCGTGTAAGGAAAAGCACTGACGGCAGCACAGAAGGGCTGTGTAATCCGGGTTGTACCACCTAGGAGTCCTCCCAGGACCCTCAGAGGGCGAGCTGCTCGGCAGCAGTGTGCAGCTACGTTTACGAAGAGAGCGGTTTTAAATGTTCCTGTTCGTTAAATTACACATCTGTTGTCTGTGCAGTGTCAGCTGTGAGTATTCGCCCGGTGACTTGGTCTGGGCCAAGATGGAAGGTTATCCTTGGTGGCCGTGTCTGATATACAACCATCCGACGGAAAAAACGATAGTCAGAGGAAAAGGGAAATCCACTCGTGTCCATGTGCAGTTTTTTGATGACAGCCCTACAAGGGGCTGGGTCAGTATTAAATATCTGAAGCCATATAAAGGTAAGAGATGTAAATAAGAGTTTTTGAAATGGAAACATGCCAGTTATTTTGGAAAAATAGGCATGGAGCATGGGGTATGGTCTTCTCCACAGAGAACAAGCAGCAAAACCGAGATCAGTAGTGAGTGGGAGAGCACGTTTTGTGCTTTGTAAGTTAGAGAAAGCAAGGTTTTGAGGGTTATGGATGTGTTCATGGTTATATAGTTCTTTGAACATGAAACACTAAGCCCTCTTGTTTATTAGTTTAGAACACAAAACTTAAAGCTTGCTTAGGTTTTTGAACTTTTTTTGCTTCATTTCTCCCATCAGTATAAAAAAGATCTAAAAGATAAATCCGTTAGCTCAATTTTTAGCCCTGAAATCCTTAAAATACTAGGAATGTCAAACCCAGTTTTTTAAGCAGGTATTGAGGAACTGCAGTTTGTCCAGAATCAAAAGACAAGGCACAGAATGTCCATTAGGTAACTAAAATTAATTCCATTGTGGTTGTATTTCTTTTAAGCAGTGCAGTACAATTTTGTTACTAAAATATATAACTTGAGAATTCAGAGTGTTTGTTAGGGTCATGCTTGTAGTTACAGAGCAGAGTCGGTGTTTGTCATCTTGAAGAAATGACCTGGCTAACTAATGAAATCAAATGTAATCAAGAATTAAAAAAAGCCTTTTGCGTAATAAATCTCACCTTATTAATAATCATGATCTGTTTACCTCTTGTTTTACAATTTTACTGTTGCTGAAAACTGTAAATCATTGGCTGTTAACTGTCGTGTCAGTCATGTTGCTGTAAGCTGTCTTGTCAAACAAGTACTTTGGGTGTAATACAGCATATTTGATGCACTGTAGGATTTGCTTATGATGTAAAAAGAGACTGTTTAAATACAGTTGTTTCACTGACAAGTCAGAGTTCTGTCTCATGTGATCATATAGTCATCTTTTTTGTCTTGTTTGTAGCTAAATGCACTGCACTTAAGCCATGGTCAGTTTTAAATGAAAACAGTAAAGTTAGAATAATTTAATGCAAGTGAATTGGTCCATGGTTACTTGTATCTTTCCTGAAGGTATTTTAAGACTCAGATATATTTTATCAGCTTGCAGTTGCACTTAGAAGCAAAGGTAAGGAGAATTGATCTATTTACCAAAATAAAATTGCAGAAAAATAAGGAGTGTTCAAAATGTTGAAGCACAGAAACCCTGGTCTGTCTGCAAGAAATGTGGTTAATGCAGAACAGAGTAAAAATATTTAAAATACATGCTTTGCTTTTAAATTCAGGGAAAAAGTATCTTTGTATGCAAAGCAAGAGTGTTGGTGTCATTGGGTGAGAGAATGGAGACGGTTCTTGCATCGTGTTATTATTTGTAACTGAATAAATGCAGACAGCAGAGGGGTAGACTTCACCAACCTGCAGGTAACACTCCATCTCCTGCATGCCTGTTAGAAGTGAATATGCAGGTGTTGCACAGCTGAGTGTGCATTTAAATTATATGATGAGAATTTTCTCCTGCCGTGGTTAAATTGTCAATATTAAATGCAAAATATTTTTAGGTTGTCTTAACTACATTTGCAAAACTAGCATGGAGATCTGGTTTGTTAATGTGTTGCATTTGTGCTGTATAAGTAGCTACTTGTAACTCCATGCTTTGCTACTGCCAGCTCAAGGAAATGAATGCCAGAGAGAATTCTGTTTGGCTTGTTTCTGAGATAGTTGGCCGCCTACAAGGCAGCTGCCTTTTGTCTACTGCTCACCCTGAGCTGAAGCTGCAGTTGATGGCAGCCTGTGAAGGGGTTCACAGGAGCGGGTGTGAGGACTGATTCGAGCAGATCCTACTGTCCTATGCAGACAGCGAAACTTAGAGCAGAAAAAGGAATTGCCCTTCCCCATCTATAGAGTACTTGTATCTCCCCCTTCTTTCTTTCCCCAAGCTGAATACATAATATGTTATATATATGATTCAGTTTTTGAGCATGACATTACAATGAAGCTCAGTGTCTTTGGGAACCCTTCCTAGGAATCAGTCTGTAGGTTGGTTGGCTTTGCTTTTGTCTACGCACAGGTAGCAGAAGGAGGAACTGCGGTGCTTGAGGTATTTGAAAGAAGATCAGGGAATGGTGCAGTTATTAATAGTAGGCTTTGCTTGATAACCTGCAGTGTCAGGGTGAACTGCCAGTGTGACTGATAATCAGCTAATCTGGCTAATAGGGCGGTGTTGGGTCTGGACGCCTTGCTGCGCTTACAGGAGCAGTTTAAATGGCCAGCAGAGCTTTAGCTAAGAGGTCTGTGTCATAGGTGACTGATGCCCATGACTTGAAGGTAACTTTGTGTTTGAACTTACCTATCATTGCAAAAATAGCTGTGTGGTCTCAGTCAGGTCTGCTGCACTGCTAGTATGAAGTGCTGCTTTTCAATAGTAACTGCAGTTAGCAAGAGGGTGCTTAGAGCTTAGCTGAGAGGTATTTAGATGTGGTCATGAGTTACAGAAGTAGAAGCAGTTCTTCAAGTGTTCGTGTACTAGGTGGTCATTTCATTTGCGAGTGTTTAGACTTTCTCTAGGGGCAATTTGTCAGGCTGAATGAGTGATGGGTTGCTATATTTAAGATGTGATGAGAATGACTGGAAACAACACAGAATGTTAGATAATGATACTAGTTGTCTGAATACATTTAAAATTGAGTATGAACACTAACTAGAGGACTGGCTAAATGCTAGACTAACTTCAGCTTCTGACAAATTCTTTGTGGTTTTACAGGCTCATCAGATGAGGAGACACTGAAGGGAGGTATGTTTTACAGTACAAAGCCTGAAATTAAACGAGCAATGGTGTTAGCGGACGATGCGATGAGTAAAGATAAAACTAAGCGGCTTGAACTGGCAGTATGCAGTGAACCATCAGACACTGAGGAGGAAGAGGAGGAAGAAACGGAGGTAAATTTTCTTTTACTTGCTGTCATTTTCCGAAATTGTGCTAGCACTTAGAAGCTCTCCTGGAGCTAAGCATGGCATATCCTGCAGTTCCCTGGTGCAGTAATAACAACTCATCTGCTCTTTAGTCATGCGTGCTTATTTATCCCTGTGTCTTTTTTTTGTACTGCCTCTGTGTTGTTAGGTCATATGCTGGTCTCTCACCTTTTTTAGTTGGCAAGACAAGTCTGATATATCTTTGGTGTTCTGTATGGTAAGGATTGACCTCAAAGTTATGTCAGTTCTCTAAAGTGTATCATCTTTCTTCATTGATCACTCCCTCCTTAGCGAAGGTGACCTACTTTCTCACTCATAAATTTAGTACTTTTTTCTGGTGCATCTTTTTATCTTCTCTATCTGCTATGCATATTCTGAGTTCTGAATTGGAAGCTTTCATTTGTCATAATGTAGAAGTTTCTTTTTTGAGTGTTCACCGTAAGGCATTGAATTGGATTTTTGGAGCCTGCCCTCATCTTGCAGAGTAGCACTAAAATACAAATTTCTTGTACTGTTAACACCAGTCTGTTGGTGGGGTAACCAAAAAGAGATCTTCTATTGTATTGTATTCACGTTGCATTGTGAATTATTCAAATATTATTTCAGTAACACCACATGCATTGGAATAGGTTGCGTTGGAAAGGAACGGCATGAGGAAACTGTCAGTGGAATACTGGTTTTCCTCACCTCCTCTGTCAGCATGGCCCATCTACTCCTTCTGCAGTGTGACATTGCTCTGAGGGACAGGTGCCACTCCAAGCGGGGAGTTATGTTTGTGGCAACAGTGGGCAGTGGCAATTTGTAGTCGTTACAGTCCCTCCACTGCTGTTTGTCTCCAGCACAGGTGCTGCAGTTCTTAAAGTTTCAGGCTGAAAAGGCAAATAATGGAGTTTCTTCTCTTTCCTCTACATGAGGAATATATGATCTTCTTAAAGGGTGTTGTAAGTTAGTAGTCTTTGCTGTTCAGTTTGTAGGTGGAAACAGGTAGTTAAAAAAAAAAAATCATGGACAAAACTCACATCGGCTAGTACTGAAAGGCTGCAAAACTCAGTCACGTTTCTGACATAGGTCAGTAGGGAAAAATTACAACACGGAGTTAGCTTACAGAGGCATTACTGCTTTGTGCTGAATTTCCCATATGCCTTTTGTCCAGTTTAAATGTTTTGTTCATCAGCATCATTTATGCAAAGTAATGAATGAGGTTGTAAAGAATACAAAGAGAAGTAATTGCACCACTGGCCAGTAGCAGTTCCTTATCCAGAAAAAAATAAGATTCTGTGAAGGTAAACCGAATTGGCTGTGGCTCTGGTGCCTCTTGCTTGAAGTATCATAGCTACTGCATTATTGCACATTTTTGTGGTTCTTTTTGGAACAGTGATACTTTACTTTGTAGCCAGAATTTTTTTTACAAGTTAAATAATTTATTTTTCCAGCAGATGAGTGAAAGTGCATCAGGCAACAGTGAAAACTGCAACAGTGAGGAGGATGTGAAGACCAATAAGCGAGTAGCGAGCAGGGAAAGTGCCGTAAAAGCCAAAAGAAGAAGAGTGTTGGATTCTGACAGTGATCATGATGGCTCTGATGTAGAGTTCAAGCCTGATGTGAAAGAAGTGGCAAGCAGCGAGGAAGCCAGTAGTGGGGTGGATGAAAATGAATCTACTGACACAGAGACAGACTCGGAGAGTGTTGCAGAAAGTCCTGTAAAAGTCCCTTCTAAACGAAAGAGAGGAGAGATAAGCAAGCCTGCTAAAAGGAGTAGCTTAGAAAACGAACGTTCTGAGATGCCCAAAAAAGCAGCAACGCTTTCTTTGGAAGCCAAGTCTAAGCTGACCTCGTTTGCAGCACCTGAGAGTTTTGAATCTCAAGCAAGTGCTTGCAGTGGAGGCATGGGTGGCTTCGCGGTATGGGAACACGAAAAAATTGATTGGCTGCAGGAAGGGAAAAAGAAAGACGCGCACAGGAGACGGCAGAGTGACCCTGGTTATGACCCGTGTACTCTGTATGTACCTGAGGACTATCTCAGCAAGTGTACGCCAGGCATGCGGAGGTGGTGGCAGCTGAAAAGCCAAAACTTTGATGCTGTGATTTTCTACAAAGTTGGAAAATTCTATGAGTTGTATCATATGGACGCAGTCACTGGCGTAAACGAGTTGGGCCTGATCTTCATGAAGGGTACTTGGGCCCATTCTGGTTTTCCAGAAACTGCGTTTGGCAGATACTCTGACGTTCTGGTGCAGAAGGGCTACAAGGTGGCCCGTGTTGAGCAAACAGAAACTCCCGAGATGATGGAAACGCGCTACAAGTCAATGGCCCACCCAACAAAATTTGACAAGGTTGTACGCCGAGAAATATGCAGAATCATCACCAAAGGCACTCAGACTTACAGCGTTCTGGATTGTGATCCCTCTGAGAATCATAGCAAATACCTTCTGTGCGTTAAGGAGAAAGAAGACTCCTCTGGACAACGTGTTTATGGGGTCTGCTTTGTTGACACATCGGTGGGGAAGTTTTACGTAGGCCAGTTCTCAGACGACCGGCACTGTTCGAGGTTTAGGACGTTGGTAGCGCATTACACTCCTGTGCAGGTACTGTATGAGAAGGGGAACCTGTCTGTGGACACACAGAAGATCCTGAAGGGCTCGCTTGTTTCTTGCATTCAGGAAGGGCTGATCGCTGGTTCCCAGTTCTGGAATGCATCTAAAACACTAAAAGTCCTTCTTGAAGAAGGATATTTCAAGGAGAAACAGAACTCTGAAGATGGATGTTCTCTGCCCGCTGTAATTAAATCTCTGACTTCAGAGAGCGACTCGCTGGGATTAACTCCTGGTGACAACAGTGAATTAGCTTTGTCAGCTCTTGGGGGATGTGTCTTCTATCTCAAAAAGTGTCTGATTGATCAGGAGCTGTTATCGCTGGCAAACTTCGAGGAGTATGTCCCTGTGGATATTGATAGTGCAAAAACTACGAGTTCAAGCAGTTTCTTTGCCAGAACTGACCAGCGGATGGTGCTGGACGGAGTCACCCTGATGAACTTGGAAGTCCTGCAGAACGGAACCAATGGAACCACAGAAGGTACTTTGTTGGAGAGGATTGATTCTTGCTGTACGCCATTTGGGAAGCGTCTCCTGAAACAGTGGCTCTGCGCTCCGCTTTGTAATCCGAAGTCCATCAACGATCGTTTAGATGCTGTTGAGGACCTCCTGGCAGTGCCACATAAAATGTCTGAAGTTAGTGAGCACCTGAAGAAACTTCCTGACCTTGAAAGGCTGCTCAGCAAAATTCACAGTATTGGATCACCACTTAAAAGTCAGAACCATCCTGACAGCAGGGCCATCTTTTATGAAGAACTCAAATACAGCAAAAAAAAAATTGCTGACTTCTTGTCTGCACTGGAGGGGTTTAAAGTAATGAATGAAGTCGTCGATGTCATGGAAGAAATTGCCAGTGACTTCAAGTCTAAAGTCCTTAAGCAGCTCGTCACCCGCAGAGACAGAAATCCAGACGGCCGCTTCCCAGACTTGAGTGCAGAGCTGAAAAGATGGGATACTGCTTTTGATCATAACCAGGCTCGAAAGACAGGAGTGATCACTCCAAAGGCGGGCTTTGACCCCGATTATGATAAAGCACTACAGGATATTAAAGTTGTTGAGGAAGATCTTCACAAATACCTGGACAAGCAACGCAAACTGCTTGGATTCAAATCCGTGCTGTACTGGGGGGCAGGCAAAAACCGATACCAAATGGAAATACCAGAAAGTGTAGTATCACGTAATTTGCCTGAGGAATATGAGTTGAAGTCAACCAGGAAGGGGTATAAGCGCTACTGGACCAAGGAGATCGAGAAGATGCTGGCTGCAATGGTTAACGCTGAGGAGCGCAGAGATGCGGCACTAAAAGACTGCATGAGGCGTTTGTTTTACAACTTTGATAAGAACAGCAAAGACTGGCAGACAGCTGTGGAATGCATTGCTGTGTTAGGTAAGAAGTTTTCTTCATTCTGATGTACCGGAAAAATAATCTTTTCTAGTAAATGGTGAAATCTGATCAGGATAAGCAAAGAAGGCTTGTTGCCAGCTCTTGATTCGTAGTTTAAAAACTCTGATTGTGATGATGGCGTTGATAATTAAACAGCGATCACTTGTTTGCTTCCAGAGAGTAAATGGCAGAAAAGTTGCTGGGTCTTGATGTTTGCAAGCTCTTCCTTCATTCCTGCTGTGTGATTGTAGGTGTGCAGCTGAGTATTTCTCACAGTTCAGCATAGCCTGGTGGGTCTCTCGCTGTGTCTAGGATTCTCAAGTATGGATTCGTAGCTTCTTAATAAACGAAGTCAGCAATGCAGATGGAGATATAAAAATCTAACCTGCTAGTCATGTCCTTTCCTTCTGAGCAGGCTGCTTTCTCAGCAGCCTTTAAGAATAAAGAAGTGGTCATTTTCACTGCGTTGAAGAAGGTAGGTAGTCTAGTAAGGCGGCTTCCCCAAATCTTCCTTAAATTTTTGGGGTAGAACAGTCTCCTGTATTCCCTTCTCAGGGCTGCAGTACTCCTGTCATGCGGATTTTCTGCTAGCAGGAGGCACTCCGGGATGCCTTTGCTCCAGGGAAAAATGAAAGCAGGCTCTGAATGCCGCTGGGGCAGGAAAGGGAGTACGGGCGGGCAGTGAGCATTGTCTAGGAACGGATTCTCTGAGTGGGCTGGGAGAGCTGGGAAGCAGCCACACTAGCTCCAGCATAGTACCAGGGCAAGTACTGAAAATCGAGGGAGGGTCAACTTTCAGGCTTAGCAGTAATAAAGTCTCTGAAATCACATAATATGGTCTTGTTTTTGTAGGTAATCAGCTTTTGGAACCTTAGAGCTAGGCTAATTGAGTGGGTTTGTGCTGCTGCTTTCTGCTAGGCCAGCAGAATTTTAGTACTTAAGCAAACTTATTCTGGCAGTATTATTCCAAGCAGTATCACGATTCTTAACAGAGTAATTCACTGTCACGGAAGGTGATTTCCTCCTTACATACCGTGTTCCAAAGCAAAAGCCAATGCTAGAAAAACAATATTTTATTTACATGTACATGAAAAAAATAGCTTTCAAAGTGAAGTGATGCAGATTTTAAAGACTTTAAAAACTAGAAGGGAGAATTTTTAATCTGACATCAGAAATCTGGAAGGAATGAGGAAAGATGTTGTGAATATCCCCACCCTTCACTTGTTCTTCTGGAGTACTTCTTGGGTGTTTTCCTTAACAGGAAAATGGAACAGAAGTGGAAAATTTGGTTTCCAAAAATGCTATTCAATGAGTAAATGCACTCCAGTGAATGAATAAAGAAAGGTGAAAGCGTGACTTACTGGAATTTCTCTTAATCTTATAGATGTCTTGATGTCCCTTGCTAACTACAGTCAAGATGGTGATGGACCACTGTGCCGACCTGTAATTCTACTGCCTGTGGATAGTGCTCCTCCCTTCCTGGAACTTAAAAATTCACGCCATCCATGCATTACAAAAACTTTCTTTGGGGATGATTTTATTCCCAATGACATCGTGATAGGCAGCAAAGATGAAGATAGCAGTACTGAAGCTTCCTGTGTGTTAGTAACTGGTCCGAATATGGGTGGCAAGTCTACACTTATGAGACAGGTGACTGACTAGCTACATAAGATTGAATATTCCTGCGTACCTCTGTGTTTTGCATAAAGGCATTAAGTTATTTGACTGTTTGTAAATGTCAAAGGAGGTCCCAGCAGTGGTCTTCAGGGTGTGCAGCACAGTACAGCAATAACACTATAAAGACAAAGTATAAGCTGGTAGAAAATAGATAGCAATCTACTTACACTTCAGTGAGGAGTAATTTTTATTTCTCTTATGAGAGGTGGTTGGGGAAAAGTGGTAAGAGTGTCTTTTATCTTTCTCAAGTGGCCTTATCCAGGACTTGGCATCTGGCAAAAGATGAAAATAGAGATCAGCAGCAACTGGGAAAGCAACAGGGAGTTTGCATTATAAACACTGCTTGCTGCAATAACTTGTGTTTTGAAGGCTGTCGGAGTAGTTTAGTGCTACTTGAGATTATGATGCTGCAGCCTGGAGCTGTTAAAACAGTAGGAAGCTTTATGTACTCCAGCATTTGTTTTAGGGGAAATACAGTTTCATTCTGTCATGCTTTCTGTGGAACTGAAGCTCCAAGCAGATAGTAAAAAATGTTTTAATGTTTGCTCTGCAGGCTGGTCTCCTAGTTATAATGGCTCAATTGGGATGCTACGTACCTGCTGAAGCCTGCAGGCTTACACCGATTGACAGGGTCTTTACAAGGCTTGGCGCCTCAGACAGAATTATGTCAGGTGAGTTTCTGAAATCCAGCTGTCCAAAGTGCTTTTGCCATGGCTTGAGTTTCTTCACGTGCTTTGAGCGGCAGGTTGGGAAGGGATAGTCTGTTGGTTTTGCAGGGGGAGCTGGGCAACTAATCTCTTGGCTCTCACTGTTCAGAGTAGAAACAGGATTGTAGCTGTGCTTGGTTTGTTTGATACGCTTGTCCTCCATTATTTTTGACAGACACACAGGGTCACTTTTTAATGAATTTTAATATTAAAAGCCTGCCTTGCAGCTGGATGCAAGTCTGAGGAATATCATTTTGGATATTGTACAGTTGATTGTGTTCTACTTGTAGTTGTTTCTAAGAGTTCTGGAATGGGACAGCGCTGTTCAGGTTGTGTCTGAAATCCAATTTCTTCAGATGACGAAGAGAGGCAGGCTTCCTTCTTGGAAGCAGTAGTTGACAATTCTTGGGAGTGTTTTGCTTCTTCCATGGAGAAGACGACAGCAGTGGAGGATAATGCAAAGGCTGGAATGGGAAAGTCTGCCTGTGGTGGCAAAGTGTCATGGGACTAGAAAAACAGAGTATTTTTTGTGGTGATAAGAGTAGTATCACAACTGATTTAAGGAGGGTGCAGATTTTCTGTAATCTTTGGGTGGAAAAATCCAGGTCAGTGAATACAAAAGGAGTTAAGCCTACTGAACTTGTTGCACATAAGGAATTGGAAATGAATCATTCAGAGTTGTTAATTAAAAAAAAATATTTACACTTCCTCAAATCAAGGCTTTTCTTTGCAGCCAGAGAATTGTACTAAGGCTTTCTTTGCCCAGCTATTTTCCATTTTGCTTAATTTCAGTACAAAAATAAATCTTAAGAATGGAAGAGTACTTAAGTGCTTATGGTAGAAATAAAAAGTGCCCATTCTGCAAGAGAGGTGGTTTAGAGAAATGTAGCATTTTTAACGTTTTTCTATCAATCAACTGAGAGATGTTCTTTTCTCTTCCAAGTATGTGCACAGATGTTTTAACATTTCACACTGTGAGGCTGCACAGCAGAACTAGCTTTGAAATCTGTTCTTGATGCAGTTGTTTTCGCAGCGTAGAAATGAAAGCACAGCAAAAGTTGTTCCGTGGCAGTCGTTCCGTAATGGATGTCAGCAGGACTTCTATGAAGTATTTTAAGTAATGTCACTTTAAGACTGCCTATGTAATTTAAGGGGTTTATTTTTGAAAGTGAATGAACGGTTATTCCTAAACATTGTTAAAAACATATTCAATCCTGGGAATTTCTTCAAATAAATGCAGAAAATTGGGGTTGCTGGACACTGCTTAATAATTCATGTTGAAAAGCTTGTTTAGAGCACAGCAGTGCTCATGCAGCACGAGTACGGGAAGTAAAGACTTGCCTGCCCTGAAATTATATTAATTGCTGCTGCATGTGATTACCTTGAATGAATCCTGTGAAGAACTAGTAACTGGGGACTTCATACATGTGGATTTATTGTGTACAAGGGTCTGAAGAACTGTGTACTTCTGCTTGTAATCTGCTAAAAAAACTATTTCAGGTGTAAATTTTAGGGCTTGCATTATCTGGGTTGCTGGAACTCCTCTAAGTTGTTCAGTCCTTAGCAGCAGTATATTTCTTTTGTCGTATTTTCACTCGGAGTACATATGAGTACAGCCTTAATTATCCAAATAGTTCATTACCTTACGACATCAACAACCACACCACCAAGTCTAGTCTCTCAGTGTTTTGTAGGATTTTCTGCTTGCCTTTTCACACTGAAAAGCCATGCACCTTAGGCCTGCCTCATGTGCATTTAAGAGCAAGAAGAGGCAGAAGATTCTCCCAGTCCTGTACCCTTTGTGCCCCTCTCCGCACCCAGCTGGTACATCTGACCCGTGCTGTGAAATAGACAGATAGGGTGGCCTAAAACTTACTCAATTAACTGTACTTGGGCCCATGGCTGCACTCTTAGGGAACCAAAACCTGCTTTTTTTGGCAAATGGAACCCCGACATTTTCAGGCTGGAAAAAAGCTTTATGTTTTTATTCATAGTTTGAGCTTAAGCTTTGCTTCAGCTTGACTGAGGCTTGAGTGCAGATTAAATGGGGTTTAGTTGTGCTTTTCAGGTCTTTGACTAGTACTTCATGGCTCCTCTTTGTTTTGAAGGCGAAAGTACCTTCTTTGTGGAATTGAGCGAGACCTCCAGCATTCTCCAGCATGCAACAGAGCACTCCCTTGTTCTTGTGGATGAACTGGGTAATTAATCTGTTTTGTAATAGATGGAAATTAAATCTAAGATTAAAGACTAGCTGTTGGGCCATCTGAATGGCAACCAAGTACACAGGGGTAAAAATTTATTGTAATGTTGCTAATGTTTAAGGGGCCAGTATCTATGTAAATCTCTCTAAAGCCTGCATTTTTTAGGTGCCCTGGGAACTAAAACACCACCTCCCACCCTCCAGTCATTATTACCCTGTATCTAGCTGAGTTTTCCTGCTTGCCTTTGCGTAGTTACTTGCAGCAAACATCTAGCAACTCTCAAGAGAGGAGGAATGTCTTTTTCTGCAGTACAGAAGGGATTGTGATCGTTACAGGGCAACCACTCGGGTCACTTCACCCTGGTGCTGGTGGCTCTCGCTACTCACTGCTGTTGTCAATCTTCCATGCAGTGAGGAGGGAGAAAAACAAGCAATAAAATCAATATATGGAAAACAATGCATTGCATTTGTATTTTTCATTTCTTCTGCAGGCAGAGGCACGGCTACTTTTGATGGGACAGCTATAGCGAGCGCAGTTGTGAAAGAACTCGCTGAGAAAATCCGTTGTCGGACCCTGTTCTCCACCCACTACCACTCGCTGGTGGAGGATCACGCGCACAGCGCGGCTGTGCGCCTCGGCCACATGGTGGGTGTGGGGCTGGCACATCTCCTCTGCACCCATCTGCCCAGAGGCAAAGAGGTGATGTTTCATGTATTTATTAGTCTGCAAGTATTGCATACACTGACTTGTAACTTACTCTTTCTAGGCATGTATGGTTGAAAATGAGAGTGAAGATCCAAGCCAGGAAACAATTACGTTCCTGTACAAGTTCACTCAAGGAGCATGTCCGAAGAGCTATGGCTTCAATGCAGCGAGACTTGCTAATATTCCTGAGGAAGTTATTCAGAAGGGGCACAGAAAAGCAAAAGAGTTTGAAAAAATTACCATTTCACTGAGAATATTTAGGTAAGGCCTTGGACTTTTCTGTTCTTATGTTGCTCATTTCTTAGCAGGCATCCATTCTGGAATTTGGGTAGTGGCTTTTGCTCATGAGGGGAAGTTAAGACTAATTTTGTGAATACCAAATATACTTCACAAGCAGTGAAGTACCAGAGCTTGGCTCCAAGAGGGCAGGCACAGGGAGCAGTGCAGTATTTTAAGCCTTCGGTCACTGTGCTAGTCGCCAGGGCTAAGAGGTTAACGTGCACAGAGGTGCTGGGCTGGCTGCGAGCCGGGCTGAACTGAAGGAACACGCAAATAAGCTCAGTGCTGATGGCTGCTGTGCAGTGCTGGGGGGCACGGGGGGGGTGCTGGCTGCCAGCAGCCTCTGCACCAGGCACAAAATGGCATCTGCATCTTCTAAAGCCGTGCAAGGAAGGGGAGGCTTGGGCTTACCCAGTTCTTTGGGTAAAGCTGAGTTGTTGTTCTCCCTAGGTATCTGTGCCTGGTGCTGGACGGTGCCACAAGCGATGCCAACGCCGTTCAGAAACTGACTGCAATGATCAGTCATCTTTAAGAACACAAGTGCTTTCGTACTGGCGGTTTGTCAAAAAGGTGGTATCGGACAACGTTATGATCTAATAAACTTTATTTTTTAAAAATGACCATTTTTCCATTGTCTTTCCTAGGAAATTAAACCCTTTAACTCTTACCTACCCTCTACATATGGTTATTGAGTACTCCACAATATATTAAGTCTAGATGTTATGGTACATGCATACACTTTCAGGCTGTTGATTACCCACTGTCACCAATACACATAAATGGAAAAAAGCTATGAAACTGTATAGGGCTGTATATATACTTGTCTCAGCTTCATTAGAGCAGGAAATTGCTGTGATTTCCAGCAGGTTATGTAAGTAAATAATGTCCAGACTGTTCAAAAAAAACTATGAACAGAGTAAAGTACAAGACTGTTTTGAGGAGACTTTCTACTGTGTACTTTAAAACATAGTAAAATTTCATTCACAAAACTTAGTTACATGGGTACTTTGTTTTATAGTGCATTTATAGTCTAGGAAGTCTCATTAAAACACTCGCTTTTTTTTGTTAGGGTGGTTTGAGTACAGACTATTGCTGGGGCAGGGAAGGAGATTATTCTAACTTCAGAGGACACCAGAAAAATTGCTGGATATAATTTAAGATTAGTGTTTTCTCTTTCATAGAAAGAACGTACATACTGGGACATGAGTACAGTTACAGCAAGTCTAGGTGTGCTAACAAAACAGGACACATTCAAGTACAATAAGATTTTTTTGCTTGAAATTAGAAACAAACTACATGAGATTAAAGCATTAAAATCATATTTCTCAAATCTGAATAAATGTTAAAAAAAAATCAAAAGAAATGCAGAAGTGCTAGCTCACATTTTTTACCATGTTACAAAAGCAATTGGTACCCATGTCCATAAAGGCAGCAACAAAGAATGCTGCTTGTCTACAGAATAGTACTACTGCAAATTGGACTGCGTTTCAATGCTACTTGTAAAAACACCAGCTTTCAGAAGTTGGTATCTGTACAAAATTGCAGCTTATTTTTCTTCACTTCTGTCCCTTCAAAGTCTTTGTTTACACAGTAATGCTAAAACGCCCAGTTCTGTTATCCTGAGTCAACATATTGCCACTTTCTTTTTTGGTAGGTTGAGCTCCATAGTGTCAACACCTCACACATCCGCTTTAACACAGTCTCTTTCTGCAGAAATGGGCAAGTATAACTTCCTCCAAAAAAAAAGTTTTAATAGTTATGATATTAGAATGGCAGGACTTTCTTTCTGAAAGGAATTCAGTTGTGCTGCAATGTATTGGATTCTATAGGTGGAGCAGAGTCATATAGTGTATCTGTGTCATGTGTAGGCTCTCCAGCAAGCGTACAGGGATTAGACAGTGTTCCAGCACCACAGTCACAGAAAAACCTAGGAAGAAAGAAAGAGAGCTCTTTAGTTTCTAATTCACTTGCCTTGTCAAAAGTGCTCAGCACGCTCGTCTGAAACGTACCTGTCATGTCTGATGAATTCTACGTCGTGTCCTTGGTGGCACTTCTTGATGCAGTTCACGCATATGGCATTGCGGTCTGTGGTGTTGCAGGTGTGGCATCTGAAGGAAAATACATCACGTTAGGCACGAATCGAAAACTGACGGGCTGAGAGAAGCGCCTGGGGACGGCATGGGGGCCGAACCACACCAAGGAAAGGATGTACGTGCATGGGACTGTAGAACTTGAGAATTTTATGTGAACTTGGATTTCATGGCATACTTTTGGTTGCTAGTTTTGAAAAAGCAGTTCTGCTGTGTAATCCCTTGGGCTCAGGTTCACAGCAGCAATACGTTTTCCTCAAGCCCATGGTAAATTCAAGACAATGGGAACTTGTTTATTCCTCTTCTGTTGCAGTTGAGGAAGAGTTTGTGTGGTAACAGCCAGCCAGCCATTGTTTTAGGGGTCTCGCTAGAAGAGAAACTGTGTTTATTTGAAAACTTTAGCGTAGGTTACAGAAAAGAGCCTGTTACCTGTAGAAGTCATGCATCGGATAGCTGGTGTAACTCGAGATCTTATATAAACACTGGCCTCTACTGACAGCTTTTTCTATGGCATCTTGATTGTTCATTATTTTGTTATCTGTTGGGGTGGAACAAAAAAACCAAGAACTAATCACACCTGGATCAATGACATTTTTTTCCTGAGGTGCTAACACAGAGTGGAGTCCTCCCTACTTTTTAAGGGCCAAACCCAGCAGGAACAGTTAGTTCTACACCTGCATTTTAATTTTGGCAGTTAAGCATATCAAATCCTCAACGCCAGATTACACGGGAGATGCCCAGACAGTGCAGGGCGCTCCTCAGACCAGACAGACTGCTCCCCTGCACGCTTTGCATCAAGCGCCTGATAACCCTTCATTTAAATACTCTCTGTGAACTGGTTTGTGAATAAATGCTTAGAGAAACAAGCCTTCCTATCAGGCTTACGTTTTTCTGGTGAGAAGTCTGAAAACCAAACATCTGAAAGCCTCTCATCTACCGTAAGGACTTTCACACTTCCCTTAGACCGCAGAGGTCCGACCACCAGTATTTAAAAGCCGGTCCAAGGCACAGCAAATTTGATAATCCTCTGTTATTCGACTACTGGATCTTCTGGCGAGTCCCAAAGTGCACCTCAAACTCGCGTCCGCTCCCAGCAGCATCACAGCGCTGACTGCTGCAGTCAGTAAGCTGCGAAGCAGGGAGCCAGAGCTTGTGGTTTAATTGGTGTAAAAAACTACACAGGGAAAGGCAAACAAGTACAGCCAAGCAGCTAAAAATTCTGCAAACTGAACCTTTTTCTTCTAGAATAACCTGGAGCTGTCTGGCATTCAAACCACCACTCCAGTCTCCTCCAAGAAGATCTTGTCTCATGCACAATTCCCCACTATACATGGGAATCTTCTGTATGTAAATCATTCCTATTCTCTGGAAAAAGTGGTTTGGGATTGTGAATATTCATGCTTTCAGATCCTAAAAGCCCAGTGAGGCATCTTTCTTTACTGGACACTTGTTTTCAGGTATGTGACAACAGACTTTGCATTATACTAACTGAGAACTGGAATTTGAGATGGGCCAAAGACCACTCACCAGTTCGGAAACGATTTTGAGACAAGAGCTAATACCAGAGTTTCAACATGACACGAAAACCTTCAGTTGCATTTGAAAGTGTCTGGCTGTCTGAAAATCTAAGATATCTTAGCTTGGCTTATTACCTTCATCTGAAACTCTTAGTTACAAGCTCAGCTTACAGGGGGTAGCAAATCTGAGTCAAAAATGGAAGAAAAGGTACAATAAACCCAAACCCAGCACCAAATAAAAAAATGCAAAGTGAGCAAACACAACCAACAAGGGCTCAGGCTCACCTTTCATCGTGACATTGACACCAGATGCTAGAAATAAACCTCCAAAACGGTTGTTGAAAATCTGATTGCCTTCTAATGTTGCAGTTGCATGGTTTGTTATTTCAATACCTTTATTGGGTCAGGGGAACAAAGAAGAGAAAAGAAACCAGGGAAAGTTAATCCTTAGTGATTGTGCATTTGTACCTTATTCATTTTTTTTAAACCATCATAATAAACTCGGGGAAAAAGGAAAATGACATAGCTAGAAATTGCACTGTAATTTGCTATAAAACTGAGCTTCAAATACTTCCGTTGAATCCTATCAAAGAGCTACAGCTGGCATGCGTGGTTTCTGGTAGTAACAACACACTACTAGTTTATCTGACAATAACATGGTACTATGATCATGTATTTTCAAGGGGGATATGATTTTTCGGTGCTTAAAGCTGTCATCTTCACGTATATTTGAAAGTTCTTGTGCACATACCTTACCCTTTTTTAAAACATGTTTTTTAAAAAGTTTTCCAGATGGGCACCTAAAATTAATTTTAAATCTTAGCTTTTATCAGTAACCTGTGTCTTCCAAGTCATTTGTCCAGGACTGCTCTTGACAGCAACCTATCCTTCCCCCCCACCACAATGAAACAACACCTTTAGAGGCTCTTCTCAGAAAACTTGCTTCTTCTGAAAGAAAGATGGGAGAAAACTCAAGAATGTAATTTTAGTTGAAATGGAATGGAATGCAAAACGTATGGAACTGCGATCATTAAACAGTAAACTGCACAAAAATCACTATTAAACATTCGTCATCTCTTCTGGAGTAAGAAATGCTCATTTTAACCATATTCCAAGTTTTTGGAGCAAGAAAGCTGAACTTGAGACACAATTCAAATCTCTTTAAAATGCACATTTGCTCTGTTTCCTAGGTTTTAAAGCAGTGACAAAAATATTCAAACCAGCATCCAGCAGACCAACTATAAATATGTCCTACACAACTTTATCAATTACTTCTAAAATAAAATAATGAAAAAGTATTTCACAGAAAAATTAGAAGGCAGAATATGTGTTGTTTCTCAACATGCCAGTAATTCCAGAGACTGCTGTAAAGATATTCCGGCTATGATTCTGAATTCTCAGATGACTTCTAGAATACACGGAAGGATATCCCAATCTCTGTTAAAATGTCTAAATACGCTGGGGTAAAGAAACTCAAGAGTTAGCTTTATGAAGAGCTAACACTTCAGAATTTGATTTAAACAACACAAACCTGCAGCAAATCCATCAAATATTCGATTTTTCCTTAGCACAGGGTGGCTATTGGTGCTGATAAGAACACCGGCTTGAGCATTCCTGAAGATATCATTCTCTTCCAGAAGACCTATGACAGACCAAACGTGACATTTGAGCTTCTTAACACTTCCTTACCTGTAACCATTCTGTGAAATATTTTCAAAAGATCTTGTGTATCATCATCCTGCTAATTCCTTTCATTTGGGGAACACCCACCAATAGCACTGAAGTTACTGACACAAGTTTTAAGTAATTCTCAGCGTATAATCACGTGTAAATGTATTTTTTCAGTATACAGAAAAAAATTTGGGATTGTATGCACCACTACAGAAAACTCCATTTTGTTTTTGAGGAAACACTAAGCCTTTTTACTTTTCCAAATTTTTCTTTGATTTTTTTCTAACATCTTTCTGTTCTTGTCTTCTAAAACAAGCAGCCTGTCAAAGCAATGCTTAACTTGCATTTTTGCTATGGCAGGACAGGACTACTTTAAAATGCTTAACTTAAAACTCATTTACAGCAAGTGATTATCTGCAAAAAATCAGAAGCTGATACCAGGACACACAACCGTCAGGGGATTTCAGAGGAGGACCACTTCTAAATTTACAAGTATAAAAGAGATTCCTTAAAGATCTGGTTTTTTTGCCCCTGAACCTGAACTGTTCACATGGGTGATTTTGGCTACATGACTTGAGTTCAATACTGTCTTCAGTCAAATGGCAGACCTTACAAAAGCAGATGGGATAAAAGGACTGTCCTAAGCAGCAATCTAACAGTCGTCTTGGATGAGACTGATTACTTCTCTGCCTCCCACAGATGTAATTAAGGCTAAGAAGCATCAGTGTATGTTCATTGTAACTATTTTATTAGTTCAGAAGACAAGAGCTAGGTTTCTAAAGAGCACTTTAGAAAGGACATTGCTTAATCTGAAATTAAACTCTTATCCAGAATATTCAGTATATGCCAGTAAGGGAAAAAACTACCTCTTCCCCCATTAAATATACAGATGCCTCCATCTCTTCCATCATGGATTTTATTTCTTCTTAGTGTAGGATTACTGTCTGTTTTAATCCATACACCAGCCATTGCATTATCAAAAATTTCATTGTCTTCTATAAATCCAAGGCCTAAAATTGAAGGAAGGGTGGAAAAAAATAAAATCAAAAAGGATAATAAATGGGAAGAGATAATACTGCAGAACATAAACAACTCTGGATAAACATGAAACACAAACCTACCAGAATTATAAACAAGAATACCACCATTCTGACCACCCCAGATCTTGTTGCGTCTGATTTTGGGGTTGCTTCCAGTTCTAGAGAAAAAAGTAAGCAAAGAAGTCATTTAAAAGTTTACTATCTCCCAAGGCCAAATGTTTAAAACACCTCTACAGAAGCGCCCCATAGACCTTGCTGCTTAGAAGTCTCACTAGATACGGTTATTTCCAAACATGCAGACACATTTTAGCTTTACAGACTTCAAGGGCCACACGTTCTAGTCAATATCCAGCCTGTCTTAGTAATAACATGCTTGTAATTTGAAGAGGCTAGTCAGACATATTGGATTGTAAAAAATTATTTTTAGAAACATAAGAACAGTTGAAAAGACAGAGCACAAAACCAGCCACGTCTGTTTTGACATGAAAGCAGAATACATTTTACCTTATCTGAACCCCTGAGTACATGTGATTATAGATGTCATTGTCTTCTAACACGCCATGTCCATTGTCATAAAAATAAACTCCAACCTAACACATCGAGAATTAAATTATTAGTTCCAAAGTAATGAAGTGTAAAAACACAGAAGAACTTTCTTCTCTATAGCCTCCTTGTAACCACAGAGCAAAACTCACCTGTTTCCCACTGTGTATTCTGTTTCTTCTCAGGACTGGAGTGCTCCCTGTTGTCACCCAGACTCCAGCCAAAGTATTGCTGTAAACTTCGTTTTCCTCAATCACACCTTGTCCTTTTTCATGCTAAACACAAGACAATTCAAGAGTTGAGAAAACCTGGTAACTGCCAGTAAGGTTTTCCTGGCTGTACCCTTCCCTTCCCGACATGGCTTCTTTAGTGCAGCAAAGTAATTCTTTTCTGTTTGAGTATGTATTTTCACCTTTTTTTTTTTTAATAACAACAGTACATCATGATTTTGAGTGTTTGCCATGAAACGACGAACACTCTGCATGTAAATCATTATATTTCAAGGCTCTGCAGTCATATTTGCAAATCTCTGCTAGCTGTTGGTAGAAGAGGTACCTGGCCAATGCCATGCAATCAGATGAAAGCTGTGGCACACAGAACTTCAACCTACACCCAGCCCTGTCCACCAGACAGATTAAAAAATTGGCACGCCTCTTCAGGTAACTTATCTTTACTGTGTTTGTGCTTAAAAGTAAAGCAATGGTATTCTTGGTCAGGGTAAGCTGTTCTAACTGGATTTACAGAATGAACAGATGAAGCTGCACAGTTGCAGCATTAGCTGAACCTCAGGTAACTTTTGGCAGAAAGATACACAAATATTTCTCAAAATCTGATTTTGCTTAAGGGAACCTGACAGCTCTTTCAGTTCAATTAGCAGAGCCCCTGCACACGCTGGAAATTGAGCTTTATTCCTCACTTTTACAATACATGACCGTACAGCAATTGCAATGTATATCATCCTGAAGGTAAAAAAAAAAAAAAAAATTTCTGAGGTTAGTGGTAAACACATTACACTCCAAAAAATCTGAACAGACTTCAAATTATTTCTTAGAAAATAATGACAAACTACTACGAAAACTAAGCCTTTAAGAAAAACTTTTAACCAAGAAATGGTGAAAATCTGTCATCTATCCCATTTCAAATTTTTTACACTGTAATAGAAGTAATTTAGTGACACATTCATAAATGCCTTCATCTTCTAAACATCAGCACCATATTCAGTCTATTACAATTAATGTTGTTTAAAACATAAGAAATTCAGTCATTCTAAGTACAATCAAAGATTTTACATAAAGTACCCATTTCCAATGTTTATATGAACAGAAAACAAGTTTGTATGCCTGTCTGTAGGTAATACTTACTACGTAAATTCCACCATGTTGACCATCGTGAATCTTGTTGTGTCGAACTATGGGACAGCTGTTTGTTCGAATCTGTATTCCTGCTAATGCATTACCTGTCAACAAAAATATTATTTAATACAACTTACACACTCATTCTTCTCAGAATTCAAGATGTAATAAGCAAGTTAGCTTACCATAAATGTCATTTCCTTCAATAAGGCCTCTTCCGTCACCAAAGATATAAACACCACCTTGATTCCCATTAAAAATTGCATTGCCCCTAAGAAACAAAATATCCACATTATAAAATCATTCTACTACACTGTACAATACTAGACATGTATGTCGTGTCTAGGACTGTACAATGTTCAGATTTAAAATAAAGAATTTATGTTCTGTCGCTTTGAGAAATACGTACTTCCAAGTATACACGCAGTTTAAAAATGCAGTTCAACCAAACACAGAGAGCAATTTCATTTTTCCATATACACGAGTATTTACAGTTCATCATAATCAAACAAAATAAAACTGCACTTTTCCATCCCCATCTAATCTCTTCTTCTAAGTAGTAAAATATCAATGAGGAAAATGATACCTTATTGTTGGGTCACTGTTTGAGGTAATCCAAACACCTGCAAAATTGTTTGCATAGATTTTGTTCTCTATGAATTGTCCTCTTCCTTTTTCATGAACGTAGATTCCTCCAGTCTGGCCGTGATGGATTTCACACCGAACTACCGTAGGATTGGCATACGCTTTCACTTCAAAACCTGCTATCCTGTTTCTGTGGATGTTGCAGCTTTCAAAATAGCCCTTAAGACACAAAACATGGAGTTTCCTGTAAAAGTCCTTTTTAAAACAAAGGCTATTTCCTACCCTCCCTTCCCTCTAAATACAGTCCTCATTTAAAAGGAAACAGTACTGAAATTGACAATATGTAAGTACTTATATTGCTAATTAAAACAGCTACCGCCACTATATCGTTTTTCTTTTCCCAAAATAAAATACTGTTTCAAAGACACTATGTTTGCATTGCTATTTATTACTACCCATGGAACACCAAGAAGAAACAACTCTGGATATCGCACCTCAAAGAGGACTGAGTATCAGGTTTCCTTAGCAGCTCCTGCGCATCAGACTCCTTTCAAAGGCCATAAAGCCCACAGGTTCCACATAAAAAGGACAATGCTATGGAGAAGACTACCTTATTTTCAGACCCAGAACCGTATATGTTTGGTAAGAAGATGATTTATTATGGAAGAAGCATCCTGAATTTCTTTTAAATAAGTGGTCAGAATAAATACACACAGATGTAGGAGATGAGTAATTTTTCCAGGGCTGGATTGGTTTGAGCAGCCAACTGTTAAACTCCTCCCCTCCTTTCTTTTTTTTTTAATGGTGTACACTTCCATTTAGACACTGTTATAGCAGTGGGCCTATAACAAAATTGTATTTAAACAAATATTCTATTAACAGCATGGTCATGAGCAAAAAACTGAAAAAAACCCCACAACAAAACCACCTCCACAGAGCCATTCGAGGCATACTCCTTCTGCTACGCCAACAAGCACCCATGGAGCAGCACAATGAACTGGTCCACCTCAAAATTCATCTGGCAAAATGGTTGTTTTCTGCCCCATAGTTTCTCTGATTCTAGTTCATTCCAGGGCCATGCAAAGTAACTGCATCAGTCCTTGCAGAGCATTCTTCTGATACAGTTTTAAAAAATTTTGATACTAAATTCAACCTATTCTTTGAGGTAGACTAATGGTATTATATGCTCATTTTGCCTAACTAGAAGAACAGAAACTAAAGAACTGAAAGAGAGGAAGCATCTCCTATTGGAGATGGTAGAGAATCACTAAGGGATGTATTAATTTATGGATGGCTTGGATGCAAGCTCTTGAAAGCTTTAACCCAGACTATCTCCAGCATACAGCTGAGGAGGGCAAGACTAAAAACAGAGCACATGACGTTCAGAGCAGTACTCTGCTGCTGACAACCAACCAAAATTGCAGTTCCTTACGTCCAAGACACACATGGATGAAAGATAATGTGAAACAATCTTGATTCTTTCTTTTCTCCTACATGTTGTCTCTCTGTGCTCTGCAAAGCCATCTATAATATAAACAATCTATATGATTCCAGCTACAGTTTTAGCAGTATCAGTCCTCATCATGCAACGGATTACCTGTTTAATGAACTGATAACACATATATAGGTAAAACATCTGACCCAAAATGAAAGGGGCCCAACTTCCTCTGATCTTTGTCACAATCAAGGCACTCCGTCCAAATACTGTTTTTCCTGCAGCCACTTCAGTTATTCGCTAATCGTGACAATTGTTTTACTTGCGAACTACAAAGAAGCACAATTCTTCCTACTGCTCAGTGTAACTGGATTCCACCATTTGTACCCACATGACCTACTACCATGAGCACCTCAGTCCAGGAGATTCTACCACCTACCGCACAAAAATTACTCAAGTTACTGCCAATCTAGACAAAGCACTCTGTTTCACTGTTGTATTACTTATGTGCTGTGTATTGCTAAGGGACTTCATCAAACGTATTTTGATTACAAAAAAAAGCAGAAGTGCATAAACTTCAAGGAAATCAAGACAGCATGCGCATCTCCCTACTTCGAGGACTGCAGACTGTAAAGGTACTGCATTGATTAAACATTCTCCACAAAAGTACTATCAGTGTGCACAGCTTGGCTCTCCAGGCCCCTCTGGGTGACAAACAAAGAAGTCAAATGGAAAAAGCCTACTTTCTGTCAATATTCAGAATGTATTTTCTTCTAGGACTTCGGATTACATTTCTTCAAAGCAAGTGAAGATGTTTTCAGAGTTCTCAAGGAAGGTACAGACTAAGAGACAGAGGAATCTAAAGGAGATCTCCTTAGAAATACACTTTCATGCCAACAGGCAGTCTTTGGGACTTCTTAACTCAAAAGGAACCACTTCTCTTTTTTTCCCCCTTGTTTCAAGTGGAAACAAAGCCCTCGGAGAAACTTCAGTAAGATGACAATTTGGTATGAAGTAAAGCTTAATCCTCTTAATGGAATACATAATTTAAATTATTACTACACTTGGTCTGGTATCTTTTCAACTACTTCACAAATTATCTTCCATTTGAGTGCCCAAAATCTTGCAACTACAGCAACATGATGAAAGAAAAGAGGTAATTCAGATGCACGGCATGACAGCCATTTCAGATCACAGAATCATAGAAAGTTTTGGGTTGGAAGGGACCCCTAGAGGTCATCTAGTCCAATCCCCCTGCAGCGAGCAGGGACACCACTAACTAGATCAGGTTGCTCAGAGCCCTGTCCAACCTGGTCTTGAATGTTTCCAGG
>Ga0065711_1033796_pt1 | contig 24824 bp, 12 predicted proteins | sample Hoacrofraction12_FD_59098 | JGI IMG/M metagenome (GOLD analysis project Ga0065711, IMG submission 59098) | Hoatzin crop microbial communities from Cojedes, Venezuela - Epithelial fraction 12 v2 (version 2) | ecosystem: Host-associated > Birds > Digestive system > Esophagus > Crop | place...
CCTGTGCAGCCTGCTGTAGGTGACCCTGCTTCGGCAGGAGGGTTGGACTGGATGACCCACAGAGGTCCCTTCCAACCCCTACCATTCTGTGATTCTGTGATTCAGCCTTCTGCTCACCTGTTGATACAAGATATTGCCATTCTCTCTCATCAGGGGGGTACGCTTTCTGTAACATTTCTTTTCTGGCTGACATATCTGTAGAAGCCCTTTTTATTATTCCTTGCATCCCTTGCCAAGTTCAGCCCCAGATGCACCTTGGCCCTCCTGACCTCATCCCTACACAACCGTACAATCCCTGTACTCTTCCCAAGATACCAGTCCCTGCTTCCACTGCCTGTGCAGTCCCTTCTTGCCCTTAGTTTGACTCAGCCATGTCAGTCTCTTCCATTCCTTGCCTGACTTCTTACACCTGTGGATTGAGAGCTCCCGCGCTCTATGGAAAGTGTCCTTAATGATCTGCCAGCTCTATTATGCCCCCCTGTCCCTGAGGATCGTTTCCCAGGGGGTCCGATTGACTAATTCCTTGAAGAGCTGGAAGTTGGCTTTCCTGAAATTTAGGGTCCTGACCATACTCCTCTCCTTTCCTGTATCCCTCAGGAGTGTGAACCCCACAAGACCAAGATCACTGCAGCCCAGGCTGCCTCCAATCTTGATGTCACCAATGAGCTCACTTGCACTGGTGAGTATCAGGTCCAGTATTGCATCCCCTTGGGTAGGGGTGTCAATCACCTGGCTTGAAAAGTTATCCTCAATGCATTCTAGGAATCTCCTGGATTGCCTACAACTCGCTGTGCTACTCTTCTAGGAGATGTCAGGGTGGTTGAAGTCCCCCAGAGGGATGACAGACTGTGAGCGTGAAGCCTCCTGGAGCTGGAGGAAGAAGGCTTCATCAGTAGGTTCCCCTTGATGAGGTGGCCTGTAGTAGACACCCATGACCAGGTTCCCTTTGTTGCCTCTGATTCTTACCCGTGGGCTTTCAACCTGCTTGTCCCTATTCTTCAGGGACAGCTCTTCACAATGTAATGATTTCTTGATGTAGCAGGCAATGCGTCCACCCCTCTTTACCTGCCTGTCCCTTCTGAACAGCCTGTAGCCATTGATAGCCGGACTCCAGTCATGGGATTTGTCCCAACAAGTTTCAGTAAGGGCAATCAGGTCATAGCTTTCTAGCAGCACGGTAGTTTCCAGCTCTTCTTCTTTGTTTCCCATGCTGCATACATTCATGTAGAGGCACTTCATCTGGGCTGTTTGCCATGTCATCTTCATAGAGGAACACCCCTTGTTTCCCTTGGGGTGTTTCAAAGAATCTTCCTGGTTGGCTCCTACTGCCTCAGGGTCTCCCAGCTCATCTCTGCAAGACTTTGACTGTGCTGCAGTATCCCCAGCATGCCTCTGGGCAACTGGCCGAGGGCCCTTACTAGCACCCCGTCCCTCCAGTCATTGTGTATCACCCCATAGTTTGTCACCAGCAAGCCTGGTATGTTCCCCCTCCCCCTTCACATCTAGTTTCAAGCCCTGCCAATGAGCCCCGCAAGCTCCTGAGAGATGCCTGTTCTTGAACAAGATATTGAAAGAAAGACTGTTTAGAGTCCTGTAACATTCCTGTAACTCAGGCATCATTTGTGGCATTGAAGACCACGTCACTTGTACTGTAGAGCTGGATAGATAGTGGTGGGGAAGTCATTAAAATGCATCCAGTTACCAGCTGGAAAGGAGAATGTACACAGTAGATGTATTTTCATTTGAAAGCCTGGGTTCACTCAGACTTTTTTTTAAAAAAATCGCCCTACTCAGTCTACCATATTCTTTACAGTCAGAAAGCGAGAATTTGAAGATGCAGCAAACCCAGCGTGTTCAATGTCCAACTTTGCGCTGGCTTCTACCTCAGAGAGACATGACCCAAGTGGGTGTGCTGTGCAACAACACCATTCAATCAAAACGTTGGCAATGTGGTAAGTGCAACCAGATCTGGCATGCACAACTATCTTAAAACCTCAAGAGAGTTTCTCCAGAAGCAATCCGCACACAGCAGGAAGTTGTTTCTTTGGACATGTTTCCAAGCCCATTTCAGCTAAAACTTCATTCCAAAACCATTCTCTCTCCCTTTCTTAACATGCTCATATTACCAGTACTTAGATGTCTCTACATCCTTGCTATCTTCTCTCTGTGCAAAGCTTTTCTACTAAAGGGTTCACACTCCCAAGCAGCTCTCCGTGTTCCTTTCTTAGGTGATGACATGTGCCAGTGTTCTGAGAATCACCTACTCCTTAGGCTTCCTGTGTCTCTTCCAGAGCGCAACTTTGAATACTCAGAAAATAACGTTTCTAGAGGGTTACCAAAATCAACCAACACCAGATCTGAGTTTCGAGCTTTTTCTTAACAACGATTCTATGAGCTACCAATGTAGACAAAGTGTTTTGCAAAGAAAATGAGATATTTAGAGCAGAAAGCAGGACTGTATCTGTATATAATAAAAACATTTCACACCTGGGCAGAAAGAGTGAATGACGGTGAATGAACTGCAGTTGTTTTTCACACCATAGGTCATTTGTTCTGCTTGTAAATTAGTTATTGGCTGCATCTGACAAATGAGACTGTTCCCATTCTAAGTCACCTCAGAAGTTTATTTTTGCTGTTAGTGTCAGTAATGCCATTACACTATACAATACAATATAATGTTTATTCTTGCTGCTAGTGTCAGTAATTTAGTGTCAGTATGAAGATACAGCATATCTATCCTAAATGTTGAAGTAATATTTTCTTTTAGTATACCAAGACAAACAAGTAAAAGAGAGTGACACTCAGCATCTGGATCTAGGTGTGTAGCAGTGATGAGAAATATGTTTTCATTTCCACACTAGTCAATTCATCTAAGCTAACTTAGAAGGAGATTATAGGACTTGTAATTGCTAGGATCGTATTTTCTTAATCAGTTCTGCAGCTTTCTGTCAGACAAGCTTTGCATATTTCTTCATAAAATCTGCTGTAGTATTTTTTGTGGTGGTCTCTTAGAATAAAAACTGCAAGGGGGATTAGGGAGCAGGAAAATATATATGATTATCAGTTGTTAAAGCTGGCAAGGAAAAGTCAAGTTTGCACTTAGCTTGTGGGTTTATTGTTTGAGAGCAAAAGCCCACCTACAGAGGACAATCTGTGATTAATTACACATTAATAAAACACTTTCTAGAATATTTAGAAGTTATTTTCATGCTATTTGAAACAACATCTGTGCCTCAGTTTTAGTACCTACACACTCACCTTAATGCCTAAAGCAGAACTGGTCAAATCATCTTCCAAAGGACAGAACTGGAAGGCTAGATTCACTAACGTCGATGGGAAAAGTCCCACCGACTTTAATAGGACCAGCACGTCATCTCTATGGAGTGGCTCACCAGTCTTGGCCTTGGCCAATTTCTGGTCCTTTCCAACCAAAGGTGTGCTCCCCCTGTTATACGTAGGGCTTCTGCACGTGACTAAGAGCCACATGTACACTCAGTGAGAGATATAAAATTAAACTGATTTCGGGAAATTGGTTCAAATGATGCCTACACATTTGAGACCTCTAAGGTCAAGACCAGCAAGTGCGTAGGCTAAGGTCCAAATTCGCAATGAAACACACATACACACAGATCACAGTATTCATAAATTTAGAGTCTTATATTGGACAGAAAATAAAATACAATGTGTACAAGCACACATATTTTCTTCTAAAGTTCCTTAAAAATAGTTGCTGGTAAAGCAAGATTTCTACTAAAATAAAGAATTGTATCTATAGCCAGTCTTCCATTCGTCTTGATTCCATCAAATAGAGGCTATATCCTCAGGAATTCCTCTGACAAAGGTGTCTACCAGAATCTGGAAGATGATCCAATTACAGTTTAAAGGAACTCACAGTAAAGAAGACTGACTGAAGATAGAAGTCTCTGAGAGTGTTAGGGAGGTGGGGGGGCAGTACTTTCTTATATGAGTAAAATGAGGACAATTATACCTGTCCTTAAGTTTTGTGGTAAGTGGAGTCAAGGTCCCTGGTGTTAGGTTTGGACTACTTTCTTTATTTATTCTTCTACTTCTCGCTCTCTCTCTTCCTATGTGCAGACCCCATATTTATATGAAAAAAATCTTCATGTTAGATTTACACTGTTAACAAAAAGGGGCTCTTAACTTAAAAGGTCTGTTTGAGGCAGTACCAGCAGACAATGAAAGATTGCTTTCAGAGGAGTGGTAGATGGCTTGTTCTTCTGGGAAGGTAAGGAAGATTACAGGGAGCCTTTACCTTGGAAATCATCCCACACCCCCACTCAGAGCAAGATCATCATGAGCTAACAGCTCTTCCCAGCTCTCTCCATGTACTGGGAGTTGTCAGAATAACCCAGGGACTGTATCATCATTCTGTGACCATGCCTGGAAGGAGAATTGTGTGATGATGCATTCCTATCCCATGCCTATCACAGGTGTTGGGTTCCTTGAGCTATCACAGGTGCATCCAATTGATGAGGAAGCATTTGAGGTCAACTGACTGCGGATCGATCAAGCCTGTGCACCCTTATTTATTGCTAACAGGGCCTGCCCACCTTCCTGTAGGCATGGCTAGGCAAAGCTTAACTCTTACAGCTTTGGATCCTCAGAGCTTCTGCTTTAGCCAGCATGGCTGTGAGTCCGTGGGTTGCCTGGGCACAAGCTGGGAGCTCTGCATTACAACCCTCACAGAGTAAGAACTTTTGGTCTGAGCAGCTGACCAAAATTGGAGGTCTTGTAACTTTTTTCCATAAAAAGAAAGAGATTGATCACAGAGTTAAGATTTCCTTGATGAAACTATAAATCTATAAAGGACATACAGTCTTGTTTCCTTGACTACAATAGAAACCAAACAAGAAATTATTTCTTCACTCCCAATTCCAAACCTATTTCAGCCAAACACACTACTGAAAACAATTTTTTCTTGCTTTTCTCTCTGCATTTTCTCTGTCAAGCTACCATTGTATCTGATGATTTCATTGTGCTTTCTTAGGGCGTTTCTATAGCATTTCCAGTGCAAAGCTCTTCTATCAATGCCTTTCACACTCCTGAGGAATTTTAGTGTTGTATGTACCAGTGTTGGCAGCAGAAGACCCAGTTGTTTATGATGCATGGGTCCATAAGGAATTTCATGCAACTAGCCTGAAAGAATGATGACAGTTATATGCTCCTGTTTTAATAAGACTTAATCCATCCTGTACCAGCATGTTTACATAAGGCTAATGGTTTGCATACGCTTATTGTGGCAGGTGTCTCACCAATGGGGAAAGAACCAATAGAGCAGAAGTCTGGTTATACTTCTGTTTCCTCTCCTCCCTCTCTCCTTTTTTTTTTATAAAAATAATAATAATGGCATTTAAAACAACAAAGAAGCAGCACAGGCCTTAGCCAGTTCTTCTGTCCCATACCACGCTGTTTTAAAGAATTTAATCCAGGACCATCCTATGATCCTGTTTTCCATGCAGAGAGAACTATCACTGCTATAAACGGTGGGACTGATTAACTTTGCTATCCAGCAGTAATGCACATTGAAAATGGGAACTATTAACAGATGGTTTCTTAACATTTATTAACATTAACATTCTTACAAGATGAATATCTTACATGTGCCCACAACCTGTAACAATACTCTGTCACCCACTGTGCCCATCATGGCATTGTGCATTTCCACTGCTCTACTTCAGTACACCTACTAGCCTGGCCAAAATTTCAGCTTGGTTTTCTTTCTTGCCACACAGCTGGCAAAGCAAACAGCTTCACTGGTAAAGGTGGCTGGTATAGAACTGCGGTACTTACTATTGGACACAGTTTTAAAAATTGCTGCACCACCATGGGGAAGTTCCTCACCTTGATGATTTTGTGCATCTGTGCTGGCATGACCATAACTTTTGGCTCTCATCATTCAAAGCAGAAACATCCTTCTAACAGAGTTTAAGACAATATTAAAATAAACTTGCTTGAGACTGTTCCAGCGAATGGTTAATAACAAGCTTTGAAGTTTCTGTTCTTCAAGGCAAATGAAGGAAGGGTATTGCACACTTAGTTATATGTTTCAGTCAGACAAGGAGCATGGCAAATAAAACAGAAATAAATTGATTTACAGAGAGGAAGAAAGCTCTGGAACCAGTAGGGCTCAAAACCTTCTTTATAGACTAGACATTATCATTTCACTGAGAAGCACTCTGAAAACAGGAATACAAGATTTCTGAAAGATCTGATACTCCTTTTGATGCGGATAAAGGTAGATGCTTTGTGGGCTGCAGCTGAAAACATCACAACTTGCTTTGAAGGAAAATATTCTCCTGCTTCACCATAGCTAGGTTTCTTGACTCCGTTTCAAAGCAATCATAGAGCTGGGCCTACTTCAATGTGACAATATGAAAATAAAAAGTCAGTACTAGAATATTCCTATACTTGAGAACATACTGGGTTTTCAGCTTAGATCATTATACAGCAGCAAGAAATGGTGGCAGGCCTGTCCAACTGCCTCATTCCACAAAATTATGACTCAGTAAGATTTCCATTTTCTCCAGAGATTTCATTGTCATAATGTAGCCAGAATATGTCACAGAGCCTTACTTACTAAATATCATCAAGCTCTGCTCTGAGGATCCCGTTACTCTAATTGAAAACTGCAAAAGCTGTGTTCTCATCTTGATTACACCGGTACAGGTCCACAGACATTTCATGGATCATCCTGAGGATCAGATTCTCTAGGCATTTTGTCAACAGGGCAACAACACTGGTTGTACTTACCCGTTTTTTTTTTTTTTAACTATTGGTGCAACTGCCACTACTGCAATTGCACTGGTAGAAAAGAGTTGTGTATAGTGCAATAGCCACTTAGAATGAGAAGCTTAAAAAGTGAAGAAGTCTTTGGACTTGAATCAACTTGCGTCCTAGTAACAGTTATTGACTTTGACTCCTTTTCTGAAACACTGCATAAATTCAGGAAATCATTTTCTTTGTTTTAATTTGTCTTCTGTTCTTCAATTAAGAGGTGTTAATCTTGCTATTGAGAGTCATGATTACTGCATCTATACATTCTATCTCAGCAGGAATCCAAACAGACAGAAATATCCCAGTATTAGGAAAATACACATCTGGAAACTTACATTGACTCTCTTACACTACTACTGTTCCTTAGAGAGGGTGGAAAAAACACAGAATCTTCTTTTCTCATAAACCTGTAGACAGGCAAGAACTGAAGGATTCCCTAAAACCAGATGCTGTTTTAGTTCCACTGGTGGCAATCTGACACATTAAAAAAGGCTAGTGGGATAAAACAGCAAGTTCTTCGTATTGAAGTTACATTAGTGCAGGTGTCATCTCATAGTCAGAGATCCCTACAGTGTCCAACATATAGGGGCTCCCAGGATAATGAATGAAAACTAAGTATTCCCATGATCTTACTATGAACAAGGGATACCTGCAATGTAGATACCGACATCAGAACTCCCGTTACAAACGCCGTGAAGAAGAGGTACTTCGGGGCACACTTCATCTCACTCTGAAACTGAAGTGAAACAGATGAAATTAACTGACTTTTATAAGTGCTTATTTATTTCCATTGAAGTGGGTTACTAGGATAACGAGCTTAGATGTAGGCACTCAGAATTAGAGGAGAGGTTTCCCATCCCTAGGACTGAGTCTTTGACATCCCTAATGTCCATCCAATGGGACAGAAAAGAAGTAATGAGACTTAAGTTACAGTAAGGTAGATTTAGATGAGACATTGTAATACATGCCAGTAGGCATTTCAATAATTTGTTTGGAGAGGACATGGAACTTCCAGCAGTGGAAGATTTTAAGAACATACTACTGATCCTGTCTTGGGGCAATAAAATTTCTCTCAGGGTCTCTCAAGGTCCTTTCCAGCCTTCTTGGTGATTATAACTAGTGTAAAACAACAAGGTTCAAGGCAGCTTTGTGTAGATTGCTACCTATTGGTATGTGACATGGAAACCTTGGTTATATGCGTACTGCCACACTATGGTTCCCCTATTATGGTCCACATGCTCCATTGCTCAATGAACCTCAGCACTAGATTTCTTTGCAGTCTCCAGAATACTGTTTCTTAACTGACTTTCATTTTCGTAATGGCACTCTGCCTTGTATTTAATATCAATTGTAAGTGCTTCGGCAGCTTTATGCTCCGTGCTTTTCTATAATCTCTCACAAGCCTGAAAAACCCCAGAGAAAATGTGTTCAAACGCATGTAAGATGTGTTCTTCTTTTCCCAAAGTTTATTCTTCATGTTTATGCAAGTTTTACTAAATGTGCAAAGTAGTTTACAATGCAACACATATGTTTAAACTGGTAAATAAATAACTATTCGGGAAGGGAGAGTGGGGTGGGGGAAGTGAATTCTTTTCCACTGAAAAACATGACAAGGAAAATGTGTACCTGTTGGTGAGGTACAGAAACAGCCTTTAGAATTACAAATGCTTCATCTCCTCACTGATATCTGCCCTTTTTCTATTTTTTCCAAGTCCTTGTCAGAGGATCAGGGAAGCCAGAGAAGCCCCTTGCTGAGCTCACGCAGCTATTATATGTTGGAAGTGCTGACCAAATAACTCTCAGGTGAATAGCTATGGTTGGGGAAATTGTGATTATTGTTCTGAGGACTTGCCATCGGGAAGCTAACCACGGACTCTTAATGTGTACCAGATGGGACCATAGCTCTGACTTTTTGCAGAGAAGTACTTCGAAGCACTCTGAGAATAAGTATGTTAGCCTGCAGATTAGTGCTAATATGAATTTTATGCGAATTAAAACTATTTATCACTTCCAGGGAGAACACAAATGGAAATGCAATGAGTTTTGAGAACCATGCCCAACAGTTTTTTAAAATGTTCCATAAAATGTGAATTTAACCTTGTGAGTTTTTCTTCTTTAATATATTGCTTATGTAAAGACCCTGAATTGTGGTTCAGGCACTGAGTGGAGGGAGGAGGGATTCATTTCAGCTGCCGTTACATTCTGTCTACAACCCAGATGCTCACTTTCAATCCTCTCATCTCACTCTACAGTGAATGGAGAGAAGCAGGCACTTATACAAATCATAATGATTCATTTGATGCTTCTCTGAAGTACTCTGAGGTGAATTGGTGTCTACATACATGTGCCTATTTCTCTCCATTGTCCATGAGAAGAGCCCAGACAGCCAGGCAGATGTACATGTCCAAATCTGGAGAAAAGCCTCACCCTATAGTCCTCTCTTTGCTGTTGCAGGTGGAGCTGAAAGACTGAATTTAGCTACGAGTGGCTCCTTCAACTTCTCTGCTGAGCATGTTGACTGGTTTTACGATAGTGGTGGTCAGCAAATAGGCTCTAGAAATAGTATGAAAGGTATGAATTCTGTCAGGTCAGGGCGCTACCAACAAGCAGTAATCGTTTCTGACCAAAAGTTACAGAGGTAGGCAACAAACCAACACAGCACTTACGCACTGCTTAACTTTAAACATGCAATTAGCAGTACTGACAAGTTAAGCACTTGCTTAAGTGCTCTGCTGGATCTAAGCCCTCTTTTTTAACCAACATTCACCTTCCTCTTGCCAATAGAGGTCCGATGGGAATGACTTTATCAGTTGGGATGTTCTAGAACGGAAAAGCATGTCTGCTGTTACTGAAACAAAGCTACCTTTTGGATTTTAACAAGAAACCTTATTTTTAAAATAATAGGAGAAAAAAAAGATCAAGAAAAATTTTCAATTTCAGCTCTGTTCTGTAAAGCCATGAGTCAATATTTTTATTAAGACAAGCCGTGTCTCTTTTGTTCCAACCCCCCCGTTAGCTTGTAAAATCTAAATAGTTTTACAAGGAAATTCTACAATTCTACTTGGCATGCAGAATGCTAGAGAAAAGTGCTAAACTGGCAACAAAGGCAATTATTTGTACTTGTCAACTTTACTGATTGAATAATAGAATTTAGAGTAAGAAGTCATAAAAATCGTTCTGATAAAGAAATTGCCTGACAAAACAGTATCGCTTAAAAGAAAACTGACTTCTGATAGATACAAGCCACCCAAAACTTTACATATATAATTTTTCTTGATATGACCAAGTCATATTAAAATACCCTCTTTATTTCATTACCTCAAAATGTTGCAAAATGGTTCAGAGGACACTTAATCTTTCTCAAAGTAATTGGGAAGAAGCAGGGACTATTTGTTTTCTCTGTTCCCTACTGCCCCCAAACGCCATTTAAATGTCAACTTGCATACATAATCAAATAATCATTAATTTTCTTTTAAATAAAAGTTATTCACTTTAATACATTGTCACTGAATGAGGCATTATCTTCACATTCAAAATGAGGTAGCTGTCAGAATCTACTGTTAAATAAACTGCAGTTTTAATAAATACATTTAGAAGTTGTTAATTATTAATCACATTTTGAAATCTGCTACTTGGGTTTTTTAGGTACCTCTGTTTTTTGGGAAACTACTTCTTGGACCCTACGAAGTATTATAGCATCCATTCGTTTAAGAGGCATTTGGGTGCCCAGACCCAACACCTACTCTGACTGTGGGGTGTGTATTCAAAGGAAGAGCCTTTAAAGTATCCTGGAAGTAAGACTTTAGGTCTGCTAAGAGAAGGCCTTAAAAGTTAAAGATTTTCCCACAGCATTGACACAACAAAAATACTTATTCCCTACAAAACATTGGATTTTGGAACAGGGTGGAATGGGAATAATTTGAGTACCTAAAGCATTTTGCAGATACTTTGCGAAAAAAATACAGTACATTCATTAATATTTGAACATACTATATTTTTGCCAAAAGTTATATTCATTATGACTTGAAACTTCTGAATTATTATTTCAGCTTTTTGCTGATGACACTTTGGAAAAAAAGCTATTAATTATCTGATGTTGAAGGAAAAAAGTTACCATCTACTACTTCAAATGGTGTGGTTTGTCTGGTGAAATTTATTCTCCGTATTTTCAAGGCACTTCAGTAAATCAGTGCTGTGTAAATTAGCATCACACATCTGCCTCAGAGTGACCTTCCATTTGTTTATGACTGAAATCTTTCTATCCGTTTTCCTGACTTAGCTAGGTTTCCTTATATTTAAAGAAATACTGTTCTTGGGCCCCTCTTGGAACTTGACTGAACATTGACTTCTAGTTTAGAGACTTATTAATCAAACTTCAGAAATTCCACTGCCAGAGTTATTATTCCTACTGTTAAAAGTAACTATAGGTATATCCATATATGCTAGGAAGAACAAGCAGAATAAAGTACTGTTGATAATTTCTGTCATGTAATTTTCCTTAATCTGAGATATTATTGTCCTTCAGCTCTCTATCTTGTCCCCTGTCTGATGGAAAAGAGACTTTTCTCACTTCATACGAGACCTAGCAAAGATGATGGGCCTTATACACTCTTAGCTTTCACCTCGGCAAAGATTATCTAAGCTTCAATTCCATAGCTCTGTACCAAGATCTCAGGAGAGGGACCTGACTGCTTAGGATCCCCATGGTGCCTGAATGATGGGAGCGTACTGTATCCCTGAAAAACTCTATGAAGAACAGCCAAGACAATTATCAGTTCCATGTGTTTATCCCATTACAATGTTTGTAGCTGTCTCACTAGCTGTAGTGTTGCAGAATCTGCTGACAGGAGATCAAATTAGGGCGCTACAGATTACAAGGGATACTTATTATAACACCCCTTACTGTTCAATTTTTTATTATTAATAGAATCAGGAATGAGCTATACAGCCCATTGTTGATGCCAGTGGGTGCTGCTGGCCTTGGGCAGGTGTGGCAGCCTCCTGGTGTCCTGAGTTCATCAGTTCTTGTGGATTCAACAGGACCATCAGTCTCTGGAGCTTCAGGTTTTGGGAGACTTTCACATTTGACCTCTCAGCACATGTTCAACAAGCTCAGCATGACCTGGCAGTGTGCACTCACAGCCCAGAAAGCCAACCATATCCTGGGTTGCATCAAGAGAAGCGTGGCCAGCAGGTTGAGGGAGGTGATTCTGCCACTCTGCTCTGCTCTGGTGAGACCCCACCTGCATCCAGCTCTGGAGTCCTCAGCACAGAAAAGACACGGACCTGCTGGAGTGGGTCCAGAGGAGGGCCATAAAGATGACCAGAGGGCTGGAGCACCTCTCCTATGAGGACAGGCTGAGAGAGTCAGGATTGTTCAGCCTGGAGAATAGAAGGCTGCAGGGAAAGGGAGACCTTATTGCAGCCTTCCAGTAGCTGAAGGGGGCCTACAAGAAAGCTGGAAAGGGATTTTAACAAGGGTATGGAGTGATAGGACAAGGGGTAATGGCTTTAAACTGAAAGATCATAGGTTTAGATTAGATATAAGAACGAAATTCTTCACTATGAGGATGGTGAGGCACTGGAACAGGTTGCCCAGAGAAGCTGTGGCTGCCCCCTCCCTGGAAGTGTTCAAGGCCAGGTTGGATGGGGCTTTGAGCAACCTGGTCTAGTGGAAGGTGTCCCTGCCTGTGGCACGGGGGGTTGGCAGGGGGTGGACCCTAGATGGTCTCTAGGGTCCCTTCTAACCCAAACCATTCTGTGATTCTATGGGTTTTTTCCACACTTCAGCCTACTGATTTCTGGGAACTCTTTCTCCATCAACACCAGCAGTTACCTATACAGCCCATTCACATAAACTCACACTAAAGGGGCTTTTACCTATTGCTCACCTGGTAAGTGAAGTGAGTTGAATCTTACAGTATAAGAAATGAGAAATTAATAAGAAATGTGTGGGTTTTTTTCCTGTTTGCTTTAAGATTACAAAAAATCTCATTGCAAAATTTTTCTGTCTTTGTCATGTGGCCTATAGTGTTTGCTGTGCCCATTTCTCCTGTTAAATATATACTTAAAATCTTTTTACTGTTTGTGGTTTGATTCTGCAAAGCTTACTTGCAGGTGTCATAGGGGATACTTGCCTGTATGATAACTTTGTCTGAGCAGAATTTATAGGATTGGGCACCATGTTTTGAAATGCACACTATGAAATATATGGATACATAAAATAGGCACATTAATATACGATTACATTGCAATTGTGCAGCCTGAACACCATGTTAATATAGGTTTCTTACATTTAGTCTGCAATATGTTTGAGAAAACATGGCACATAATCCTCTTCAAATGGTTTTAGAAATGAAAAGGTGTCCTCTACGAGCCTCTGCCACTGGAGAAGGGAATGTTTTCTCATTTCTCTGGATGCTGGAACCCCCTGATGAGCAGATTTGCATAACAATTAACCTCTAAAAATAATTTATAACCTCCCAGATGAGAAATCAGCTTCAGGGTGGTTAAAAGGGTGGACATTCTTTATTATTGTGATTGTTTGTATAAAGGAGGCATCCAAGCAGCATAGGCAGTCCCCCAGAATGGACGTAATATTTCCTATACACTCTGGAGAGTGCAAGGTGGTCTTTTGCTTCCATTTTCCCTGCAGAAGCATTACTATCTCTGAAAAAGAAAAAAAAAATAGAAAAAAAAGAAACAGAAAGAAGCTTCCTTTATTAGCAGAAACCCTTATCTAGCCTAATAAAGTGTTTAAAAGAGTAAACACTCTGTTGCTTTTGTGCTCACACAAAAGTGCAAGAATCCCCTCATTGCTACAGCCCTTCTGCTGTGTTGATGGAGGAGATGTTCACTTTTCGCTTACTCTCTCCCTGGCTCTGGGGCATGGACAAAGGAAAAGGCAAGTGCAGGGAGAAGCTATGAATAGAATTTGTAATTTAGGTGTACTTGTGGTGTCAGACAACCAGGGCTTGTCCTAGGATAACACACTGCACCTGAGGTTAAAAACCTGTGTCCCACAGAAAGAAACTAGTTTATTCAGTGAATTTTGTTCTGTCTTGTACTCTACTGTAGGGCTTTCCCTCCCACCTTTCCCTGTGTTACTCATAAGGCAAGATCCAATGTACAACAAAGCCACTTGCCTTTCAGCCTTATTGGAGTATATGCTCACTTATTTGTTGTAACAGATAGTGATACAGTTTGTGCTGCTTTGCAAAGCATGCCCCGAGCACCACACACACTAATGAAACTATTCTATACAAAGATACTCCCACTGCTGTTTCCCTCTGGTGTGACCATCTATCTCCACTATCCATCTTGGCATGAGAAGACACAGCTCTGTCTTCAGTAACTTGATGCCTGTCTCCTGTCAAATTCCCAGAGAATACTCCAAGCAGAAACAGCAATGGAACTTCTTCTGAGGTACAAATGCATGTGACAGACCAAGACAAGTTGGCTTTATTTTCTGCTTTCTGAACATTGCAAATTTTTGGTGTTGGTGGTACACAGTTTAAGTAATAATAGTAAATATTAATAATAAAAACATTGGTAAGTCAGTAGCCCATTATTTTCAGCCTTAATATTAGGAAATACTGGAAATCTCACAAGAAAGCCTGCCATGAGATTTCATTCTCTGGTTCTGCAATCTCAAGTGGTTAAGATAAACTTTGACCAATCAGCCAACATGTGGCTTACTTAGCTGGGTTAAATCATTGATGATGTTGAAGTTTATCCGTGGAGCAGGATGTGAGTAATGGGAAAGGGTTCATCTAGCATTCTGACTGCTCAGCCAGTCTGCATGCTGGTCTCAGGAAAGGACTTACTGGAGTCTCCCAGTGCTTACTGTTTCTGAGAAGTGTTTTGAAATATTTTGAGAACATTTTCAGTTTGATATTTATTCCCTTACCCAGTTGTGCTAGTTTTTATATATTGTGTATATTGTGTATGCATATTATGTATACATAACTACACATAAATAGGGCCTTCTTTTTTGAAACGTGGCCATTTTTAGTGCCAGTTAATGTCTTTCGTGGTAGCTCAAAACATAGATTCATATAGCAAGGTGTGGATTGGAAGGGACATCTAAAGATCATCTAGTCCAACCCCCCTGTCATGGGCAGGGACACTTTCCACTAGATCACGTTGCTCAAAGCCCCATCCAACATGGCCTTGAACACTTCTAGGGAGAGGCATCCACAGCTTCTCTGGGCAGCCTGTTTCAGTGTCTCACCACCCTTATCATAAAAAAAACTTCTTTATGTCAGTCCAAATCTACCTTTTTTCAGTTTAAAATTGTTGCCTGTCTTATTGTCCCTACAGGCTTTGGTAAAATGTCTCTCTCGATCTTTCTTACAAGTCCCTTTTACATATTGAAAGGTCGTAATAAGGTGTCCTTGGGGCCTCCTCTTCTTCAGGCTGAACAACCCCAGTTCTCGGGGGCTGTTCACTGGATTTCAACACCTGAAATCCAGTGCCACAGTCTATAAAGGTATCTTTACTACTCTTCTTATTGGTGAGATAGTTAACAAAATCAGAAAGCTTTTTAGCTAGAGAAAATGATCTCTGAGTCAAATGAAACCCAAAACAGTTATTTATGACATCTTTGTCTTGGTCTTTTAATAGAGGTATGTTCACCATCTCACCATTTCAATTGCTGGAGAACAAGAAAACACACAGCTATTTTCCAGCTCATGTTTCATTTTTATCTTGTGAGTCTATTAGGTAAATTAGCTTAAGTCGTATTCTATTTAGGTGAATAACATCACAGTTCCAAGACTGCTCCTTCCTGTAACGGGACAAGAAAAACCCTGTCCATTACATTCTAATCCACCACTCTATTTCCTACTGATTTGACTGCTTTCTTGAAATTCTTACTGATCTTACTTTTATTTTGCGTGAGGAGGAAATAAATCCCTGCCTGTTTTTTTTCACTGTTTCAAACAGCAATGTAATTCTGTCATCTGCATTGTTACAAAGCTTTATCACCGAAACACAGTGCACTAACCCAAGGCCTGTATCAGGACACCTTTCTTCCACTGAGCAGACTGAAAGCAATCTTTTTTGGCCACCGGTTCCATCTTTGCCTTCTCATTACCTACTTAAAATGAAGGAAACAAAGTTCATCAGTTTTCCTGTTTGGGAGAAATTTGTGTGGCAACGGACTGGAGGAAGGCTGTCTATTTCTCCTCCATGGCAGGACCACACAGGGAAAGTAAATCACTGCAGAATCACATGGATGGATTTTGTATCTCCCTCTGATTACACACACTGGGTGGTACTGAGTTTCAGAGGTAGCTCCCCCAAATCCTATGCCAGAGTAATCTAATTGCTCAGGTTTTATGAGGGAGGTAGAAGCTGTTATTTTCAGTGAATATATGGAAATATATATGATCTTGAAGCATTTTGAAATATCCTTAGAGACACTGACAAATAGTTTCCCATCTCTGAAATAACTGTCTATATGGAAGTCTGAGAACAAGACAGTGGAAAGTCAGGCCTCTTCCTAACCATATAGCTAGACCTGCTACCAAATGACCTCCTACCTAGCAGTTGTAAGTGTAAACCTCCCATTGCGAGTCACAGAATCTAGTACTGTCTTTGAATTTTCCAGAGTTCATAAGTGTTCAGATGTAGAACTTGTCTTTGGATTGAGTAATTTTTGACGGAAGTGCCATTTTGGCTTACGCTGTTTTAAACTTGGAAAAGCCAGAGAAAAATGTATACTTAATATTAACTGGTATCAGACAGTTACTTCTGTTTTCCTATTAGGCATTTATTATGCTGACCTGTATCTCAGTGACTCAATCTTTTTTGCTACTGGTTGAGTCCTGATTGATACTGGCTGTGAAGTCTTGTTTCCACTGCAGTGATCTGAAGTTGTGCCATTGCTTGTTGCCAAGGTATTATCCATTGAGTGTCAGGGGAAGGATGTTGTTGTTCTTATTTATCTTTACAGCGACCCAATTGAATATCTGATTTGATCAGAGTTCCTCAGCACTAGTGTACCAGTCAGAGTATTAGACTTCTGATTTTCTTCTGCAAAACAGGAAATACTATTTCTAATTGCACACATAAGTTTTTCAATTTGAGAAGTTGAAAATTTTATTGAAATCAGTGAACTGAAATTTTAAATGGATAATAATACAGTTAAGATGAAGGGCAGTCTGACTGGGAGACCAAAACAGGACATTCCGTTGTCCATCCCCTCCTTTTCAGGTTCCAAACACGTTCTTAGTTCTGTAGATAACTGAAGACAATGAAAATATAATTAAATCTCATACTTCCAGGCTTAACCATTTGTCAGTAGAGATCAAAAAGGGTCTCATACCATGATCATTGCATGATTGGGGGGGGTGGGTTAGGTCTCTTCTCTGTAACACTGGGGCTTGGACCTGGATGAAGGTGAGAATATTGGGTCAGAGCTCTGTTAAAATACCCTTAGGCATGGCCAGTGTCTTACTCTATGTGGCCTAAGACCCATTATTCATTCTGGGTTAGGAAGGGATCTTGTACCAGCTTGGGACTTTGATGGTGTCTGTAGTCTCGACATGGTTAACCATAAGGTTTATCCAGGTATGATTTAGCTCCCCAGTTCTTTGCATTTCAAAGACTTAGGATGCAAGTAGTGACCTGGTCTCTATACATGGTACATAGCTGAAGTTCCTCGGAAGAATGAAGTATGACCTAAAACTTCAGTGGGTTTGTTTCATGAAATATGGGTGAGCCTTGATACAGTTCAGTATGAAAGAGATCATCCCAATCAATCTAGTGATCTCCATTAACCTTCCTAAGACATGTGTGAGACAAGCATTCACACTTCCATTCCTTTCGCTAACTTTTCTGAAGCAACTACTACTGTATTGTAAAAACATAACCTCTGCCCCACAATCTGAAAGTCTGTTTAAAACATGAAACTGTGTTTCATTTTGTAGGGGTTGAATAATGCCAGGTATAATTTGAAAGATTCATAACTTCAGGCTGATCACAAAAAGGCACTCTCCAGCCCTTTTTCTCCTAATGTGCCTAATTAATTTAAAAGATGAATTCCTTCCTTTACACAGCCTCAGTTATTTAAGAAAATTGTTGCCTCTGCAAACCTACATTCCATTTATTCTCCCCTCTTCCCACTTCCCCAATGCCCATTAGGTTTTGCTGGACTCTCAGTGCAAGAAAGGAAGGAGAGAAAAACGATTAATTAAAAGAAAGAAAGATAATGAAAATTAATTCAAGGCTGGTAATCCATTAACACCTCTCCTATCTCAATACCTATTAAAATCTAGTTTAGGATGTCAGTACTATAATTTTTAATCACAGCATACTTGGGTTGCAGATGACTTCAAATTTGGCATGCAGACCTCTGCTTTGCTTAATCCGGGAAGAAGTGTGGAATACATAAAAAGAAACAAGCGGAGGACAAACTGGAGAGTTTTCTTGTGGGAAGGAAGCACTTCTTCTGAAAATGTCTTATAAAACGTAACAAAAAAATGAGTGAGTTGTGCCATCCTGATGGCTTTTTAGCCTTGAAAAATTGACTGCTGGATACATATGGCCAACTACTTAACCATCAGACCATCCTGGCCATAGGATTAGACTTGTCTACCAGAGCAAATAATATGAGAAAAGAGCGACCAGGAAGTTTTGTTTATATTCTTACCAGCTGGTAAGAATATAAACAAAAGTTAAGATTAAGTTAAGATATAAGTTTAGATTCTCAGGAACCATGATTGTAGCATCTCTTTTACCAGCAAGAGCAACCACCTAGTGCAGAACAACTGTGAGCTCAATTGTTTGTCCTATAAACAGGGTAACAGTGCTCTACCTTGTGACACAGTAAAACACAGACCTGATTTGAATTTGAGCTCTAATTTTTAGGTCAGCAGAGGCTGTGAGCAGTGCAGACAAGATTCATACCTCCCTGTATACTATGTGCCACTGTAATAGCCCTGTCAAAGGAAACAGCAATTCTAAGGCAGCTATACGGTATTGCATTAAACACGCAGAGGCTAAGAAAGTGTTACAATAAAGTTTGCATCTTGGTTTCTGTTGCTATGCTGACTGTGATTGTTAACTGCTATCTGAAATTGATTTCAAAAAGGACATTTCTATGTTTCTTCACTAGTGTTGATAGAGAGGTTTCAGGTCAGCCACCCTGGAAGTGAAACCATAAACTTTGCTCAAGCTCTTGAAATTAAATGTTTAACTTAGCTAATAAACAACTGCAGTGAGAGTCTTTACACCGATCTTCATTTTGAGCATATCCGGAAGGAAGAATAACGACACACACTTGAAGAAATGTAACTCAGGAGATTTGAAATCATGTACATTAAGTGCTGATGATCTCATTTGGATCACTGGGCAGCTCTTACGCTAGCTGGATATCGTCAGCTCAGGGCCTCGTGAAGTGATGGGCAGACTGTCACTAACACCAGACTCCAAAGCCTGAGCACTCTGCGGGAAACCCTCCACAGGCAGAGGTGGCTGGAAGGGCATTTTGGGGACCATGAAGTGGCCCCCCTGTATGAGCGCAACTTTCTCTGCAGCGGGAAAGGTGAGGATGCTCGGGTGAGAGCAGACACCCGAGCATGAGGCAGCCTTGTCACCTCAGTCCCTGCTCAGGGGTCTTTGCCGCAGCCGCTGAATCCGCAGCCGGAGAAAGCAGGGTGCTGCCATCTTCGCCTTGCTATGAGATGGGTGCCAGGGCTGACATTCTGCTAGCATACCCAGAAACACAGTCCACGGCTTTCCAGCTGTACTCCTCTGAGATCATCGTCGGACCTCCTCCGGCCTCCCACAGAGCTGGATGTGTGCAGCTGCACTAGAAATCCTTTGACAGCTGCTAGGGAGAGCCAGTGTCCTCCCCTCCGTCCTTTCCCAGAGCCCTCAGATAAACAGCTAGGTCTGGCCCTGGGTAGCACTGGTTGTCTCATCTGCTGGATTGAACCGGAGAGTAGGAATTGAGAATTTGGGTAAACTGTGAGCTTGTAAGTAGCAATACCTCCCTTCTCCATCACACGCTTGCATGGCGATTTCAAAGGTAAGCATGTGTAATACCGGCTCACGCAGCCATGCTGTTATCATACACGGCTGAAGTACTGAGCCAAAGGAAAAATTACATGCTGTTACTCAGTCTTTATAGGAAGATTTGGACGTGTAAAGCATCTAGGCAGCAGCTGCTGGGATGGAGTTGGGAAAATGTGCCCTAGCTTGAATTTGGATCCTTGGTTTAATAATCTGCAGCTATGCAGTAGACCTGCCAGCCTCCTCTTTTCACAAAAAATAGTCCAACTATCTACCCAAATATCCCATCATTTATTGATATTTAGTAGAAGGGATCAGCTACCTGCTAGTGAAAAGAAGAAATCCCAATTTTTCAGTAATTTTTGCAGGGGACTTCAAATCTTTGAGAGGTTTCCAGGGCTTTACTCTTCATACCGTTTCACATAGGGAGGAGCAAGAGCAAGTTAATTCATCTGAGCTCAGCCAGTCAGATATTGAAAAGAAAGTTAGCGAGCACCTGGCTGCAGCTGGACTGGAGTTTTCTGAAGACAAAACTCAGCCAATCCTATTTGGAATCAGATGCTGCTCCAGCAAAAGCTATCCTGCCAGTGCTGCTGGCATGAAGTGAACAGTGCTGTGTTTAATGTCAGGGATACCTTAAAGAATGTCACACATTTTACTGCTGAAAACATTGCATTTTTGGAAGTCCCATAACAACCTAAAGATTAAGGAGAATGCTTTACATTTCACAAAGCTCGGCTCTGTTGGAACATCTAGACTGCTAAGTGGGATTTGTCTTACTAACCTCCATTTTATGTGGGAGCGTATACAAACGATGGTGTGTGTTTTACCTGATGCAGAGGTATTTGATGTATTGTTCCACAGAATGGTATGGAAATGAAATTCCTTTAGCATAAAAGGTTCTTAGTATTCAGGGTTTTCCTGTTCCTCTACTGCTTGAAGATAAAAAGCTACCAGCTGATAAAGATGAAGCTGGATATTCATGAGAGTGCAGAAGAAATTTTTTGGCCACCTCGCTTATCTCACAGATCATGTTTCCCGCTATTGGTGAAGTAAGGCAACTCTGGCTGCCTTAGGTCCTAAAGTTGTTGCAGTTATCTTACTGTAAAAGCAGGATAAGGTCTCAAACGGCTAAGGAGCCCATCTGCATGAAAATGGACAGTCTGCACTAAATTCTTATCAGTCAAAAAAAATCTCTGACTGCAAAATCAGTAAGTCCATTTACACTACGAATAATATTGATCTCTTACGGCCTAATGAGTAGCCAGCCCTGCCTCATCGTGGGAAAACTAACACAGTTTTATTTCAGGTGCCAGTTCCTACTGTGATCACAATAAAATCAGATTTTAAGTACGACAGCTTCAGCAGCAATGGCATCCATACTGACTAAGGGAAAGACCCAAGTCTGAACTACTAGTACGATGGCAAGAAGCTTTCACAAATTTGGGCTCACAGATAGAAGAAGAAGAAAAGCAGCCCTGAAGAGAGTACAAGGGGAATTTAAGCTGACATTAACCAATTTTCTTTTGGAACATGCATTTAGAAAATATTTTCTTTAATGTTTCTTTGATTGGTTATACCATAACAAATTCAAAGTTTTGATACAACAGTTTAATCCTAAATTGTTGCAGCAGCCCTGTACCAAAGGTGTAAGCTTAAAACAGTGACCTAGCAGTAGCTGGATGCTCTATGTGCCATTTAATTGCGGGAAGCATCCTCATTTTTCAGCCTCTTTTGGAAGACTTCGACCTCTCTGTTTCCTGCCTGTATTATACTGTCTTCCAGAGCACAGTTTAAAATTTAATGCATTAATAAATGCCATCAATAAAAATATCTTGAAAATTCACATTAGGTGCCATGAATAATTATAAAATCAATCATTGAAATTATCTTCCCTAAAATTATACATTTTTCCTTTTCATTGCATCATTAATTTGAGGCCTAATCCTGTATACTTTGGCCTTCCAACACTCCCGCTGATGTCAAGCAGAGCCTCATTAAATTCAGATGTTCTGCCCTGCTGGTTCGAATTCCAGCTTCAGAGCCTAATTTTTCAGTTGCTCAGACTTCCTCTCTGTTTCTTAAGAAATAGTTTACCTCATCTAACACGAAGAAAAAAAATCTTGCAGACTTTTTATCTGCAGAAAACTCAATGGTCTCAGCTAGAGTTGCTGACTCTGGAAAACGTCTCTTCATGCACAGCTCTGGGTCCACAGCAAGCAGATTTGTCTTTTTTCACCAGTATTGCCTACTGCTATTAGTAAAGGTTCACAGTGAAATGATGGCCTTCTGTGCAGAAGCAAATCCTTTGAAAAAGCTGAATACGTTTCAGACCCTTCCTCACTACGTGGTTGCAGACACACGAGTCTTTGTTCAGAATCTTCGCATTCAGCGAGGATCAACACAGCGTCGCATGGAAATTTTTGAATTCCCAATAACCTCCTCATTTAAAATGACTAGCTTTCAGCCTTTTCCTCAGGGAGGAGGGAGATGACTACATGAAGAAACCCTTTTATTTCATGCAGCGCACTTTTTCCCTCCCTGACAGAATGGAGAGTTGGTACCAGCCCAGGTTTCTCCTGGCAGTTTCAGTAAATAGACCTATGGGCCCCACTAGATTTGAGGATCTTCTGTGGTTCCTGCTCACTAATTAACTATATTCCTGGCCCCTAAGTTGCTCTCTGTGTAGCATCAAACCATCCACTGCTTTAAAGCTGAAAGAAGAGGTACAGGAAAGTCAAACAAGGGCATGCCACTAAAGTTCATTATTTAGGTAGACAGTTGTTTTATGTATTTTTGTCAACAAGAACTTCCTAAGAATTCTTCTTAATTATTGTACAGGTGGATCAGTGGGCTCTAATCCTCCACCACAATTTAGTTCTTGCGCTGCTCTCACCCACTCTGAAGCACTATTAGCAGTGTTGCCCTTCCTTACAAATTACTCGTGTAATGTTTTGTTCACCACTCCGCAGGGAAATACCAGCAGCTTTTTGGACTCGCTTTATATTCCAGATAACTTCATCTGCCTCGAGAGCCGCACTGAAGTCTTCACACATGAGCATCCACACCAAAAAACGAGAAGAATCTCTTCAAGAAATACAGAAAAAAAGCATGCAACTCCCTGCACTTTATACTGAATACCTGTGTGACTGTATGTGACATTTGCACTAACATAGAAATCCTCCTTCCTATTGATAAAAATTATTCTGGGCAACATGGTGAATTCAAATCTAAGACTGTAAAAAGAATAACTGTGTTGCTTTTTGTACAGAAAGAACCCAACAAAAAATCCATTCTTCATTTGCTTATGGGTGGGACTCATAAATAATATGAGTTTAGTCATTGATTTAAGAGAGAAGTATTTCTCCCTATTAATATAAAAATGTCATTTTCCAGGTTTTGATATATGATGGTTGGTATATTGCAGCAAGAAAGATTGAGGCCATATTTCTTTAGTGGTCTTCTAGCTGTGATTTCAAGGACTGAACTGAGTTTGAATCCCCTTTTCTTACACATATGCTAGCTTTTTTGATTTCTCAGCGTGGTTCTGCACCTGTACGTCTCAAGAATGAGACTGTTTGTAATAAAATTCCTATCTTCCAGAATGCAAGAAATATGCATATTTTTTATTATGTTGATCTCATCATAAAAAAATAGTTTATAGTCACCCTTGTTCTGTGTTACAGGAGTATTAATTCTTCAATACTGAGGCTGACTTTACCAGCATACTATGCCTCAATAAGTTTTTTGCTCTTGTTTGCTCAGCCTGACTTGTAGTTGGCCAGATTCACTGCTTTTACCTGCCCTTCCATCTGTCTGGACATTTATAAATGTTAATCACGACAGTCCTGTGCTCTGTATCCTCCGTGACTCAGTGGAGAAAGGCACCTGGCGGAGCTGTCAAACTGCCACACTCACACATATATTCTAAGAAAAATTACACCATAAAGTACACTGCCATTTTTTTAATCCTTCTAGGACACCACACAGGTAGTCAGACATCTTCACGACTGTGGCTAATGTAAGATCCTTTATGGATATACTCCCTATTTTAGTTATCTTCTCTGATGTTCTTCAGCTGTTTGTCTTGTAATTATAATAAAACGAACATCAGTATGTTTTCCTTCTTTATTTCTATTTAGCAATAACTGGATTAATTTTACTAAATAGTTCTCTGGATGCCTTAAAAAGATACTCTGCGTAGACCAATGGCCCCCTCCCCCCATACATACAATCAATACAATATAGAGTCCAGAAGTTATGTTTTACACTTGATCTTTTTACAGCTGAAGCAGGTTTTCTCCTACATTCAGAGGATAAAAAACCTCCATAGTAACTTATAATTTTTTAAAAAATAGTAATTTAAAATCATTCTGCACTGAAGATAATCTTTTTTTCCAGTGTTTCCTATCCGTATTATTATCTGCATTCTCCCGCTAATGCTCAATCATAAAAGCATAACTTTCAAAGATGCACCAGGCAATCTCCCTGGTAGAAATTCCTCTGTCAAGATGTCAGGCTGATGTTTTTATTGCTACTACTAAATTCCCTCAATTTCGAGGCCAACTCACGAGACCAATAAAACCCTAAATTGTTGTATGGCAGAATTTCACAGAATCACAGAATCACAGAATCATAGAATGGTAGGGGTTGGAAAGGACCTCTGTGGGTCATCTAGTCCAACCCTCCTGCTGAAGCAGGGTCACCTACAGCAGGCTGCACAGGACCTTGTCCAGGCGGGTCTTCAATATCTCCAGAGAAGGAGACTCCACAACCTCCCTGGGCAGCCTGTTCCAGTGCTCCGTCACCCTCAGAGGGAAGAACTTCTCCCTCATGTTCAGACGGAACTTCCTATGCTTCAGTTTGTGCCCATTGCCCCTTGTCCTGTCGCTGGGTACTACTGAAAAGAGCTTGGCCCCATCCTCCTGACACCCACACTTCAGATATTTGTAAGTATATATTAGGTCCCCTCTCAGCCTTCTCTTCTTCAGGCTGAACAAGCCCAGCTC
>Ga0065711_1004153_pt1 | contig 24820 bp, 10 predicted proteins | sample Hoacrofraction12_FD_59098 | JGI IMG/M metagenome (GOLD analysis project Ga0065711, IMG submission 59098) | Hoatzin crop microbial communities from Cojedes, Venezuela - Epithelial fraction 12 v2 (version 2) | ecosystem: Host-associated > Birds > Digestive system > Esophagus > Crop | place...
ATTTATATCAATGAAAAGAAAGTCATATTTAAAGGGGTTTTCTTTCTAGAAGTGAAAAACTATACACTAGATCTACCAATGGGAAATAAAACAAATTAAAAAAAGCCTTATCATACAGATACACAATATGACTGGAAATTGATATTGAGCACTGTAGCATTTCATTTCTAAGACAATACTCTGAAAGCAGCTCACAACATTTCACCAAAACACTAAAAATACACTATTATTTATGTTAAAAACAAAAAATGGGTGCTTTGTACACCTGGGTTTGGTTCAGAAACAGGATTTTAACTGCCTTAACTGTGTCTTGAGCATATCAGTCAACAGATATCACTGAAACACCCTGATTAGTGGGAAAATGTTGGATGAAATGGCATTATTATTATATAGCAGAATCTTAGCAACAAAACCTCTTAGGAAATGATTCTACTGATTTAACAGCTGTGACTAGTGTGCTAGCCTTTTACCTTGGGCATAATAGGCTACTGTTGGTTACTTTTTATCGCATTAGGCAATTATTTCCCACTATAATTTTTGACTCATTGGTCTGTCTACTTATTTCTAATACAGATATAAAGAAACATTACCCAGATAAATGTGATCTTACAGCTACATATCACATTTAATAAAATCCCATTAGCCAAAGAAAAAGCATCAGTCAAGAAATTATCAGAGCCCCACATTGTCTCTGTAACTTTATGGCTTAATTTGAGTTAGGGTCGAATCCCTTCCTCAGGTTTTCAGGGGACAGCTGAGAGCTGGAACTGACTGCTTATACTTAAATGTTGATCAAAACACTGTCTTGACTATTCTCCGATATTTGCTGTATCTGTGTTTACAGGCAGAGACATTTTCAAATTATGATAATTATAACATGATCATTATGATTATGATAATAATCATATGGTTATGATATAATATAATCATAATCATACGATGATAATAATAATAACAAAGGGTACAGTCCTGATCACACAGAAAATTCTCTGTGTATGATTCACTGCTCTGAAACACTCTCCTTAGTGCAGGCGCTTCTACTCTTTTCAAGAACCAAAACATAGTTAAGAGATCCATTTCACCACTGCATTACTATACCTGTTTATCTGTGTCTTTCAGTTGCTTTCAGTGGAGTCACATTAGAGTAAAACTGAAGGAATGCAATGCTTAATCAGCCCTAATATATGCCCCTAATAGCTTTCTCTTTTATTCCAGCCCATTAACAGGCTATCTGCTATGACAGTGCAAGAAGATCATTATGTCTTAATGAGGTGATTAAAAACAAAAAAAATATGCAGTTGCTGCAAATGTTAGAATAGACACAGGAAACAGCAGCAATATTTAATGTACTATTCTAATACTTTATTTGTTGCTAACTATAAAGTCTTCAGATTTCAATTATGTAGCTGTAAATTATGAGACACATATTCCTTATGTTAAAGCACTCACTGATACCTGAAAATGTTGCACTAATTTTAGAATTATTTACAGGTGTTGTTCTGATATTATTGTTACGGTGGATTGCTACATATTATTTCACTAATCTGTGCTTCCAAATGTCTAGCATTTAAAGGAAGAACTATGAATAAGGTTATGCTCAAGTATGAACTTTGTACAATTTTTTACGTGGGAACAGATACGGTAGGGGTCTAAAAAACTGTATCAAAATCAGTGCTTACACTGACACAACTTCTGAAAATACTAAGCTTGAAGGACCACATATTTTACTCAGGTACGTACCTGAGTTGGGCAGATGCCTAATGGTACTTCCGAGACTACCTGTCTCCCTGCTCCCCAGAATTCGACAGATATGGGTTAATTCTGCTTCATCTGATTTTGCCAGTGCAAGGACTTCTGTAGTGTTAATTTCAGTGTCCCTAAAGTCTTCCTAAAGAAAACAAATTACAACCCACAAGACCTAAATTAACTCAATTCTTTTATACATGGGTGCAATTTAACTAGGGAAAAATGTAACAAATTTAACACATACTCCAAATGCAATTGAGGTAAGTTAAAAAAAGTAAATAGGGGAAAATACAAGCTATTAAAACCGTCATCTGTTAATCACTTATCTACAAAAGGCAAATTTCTGTTTGAAATTCTTTGCTGTTTGAACTTCTTCACTGGATAAAGAACTGGCTGGATGGCTGAGTGCAGAGACTGGCAGTGAATGAAGTTACATCCAGCTGGCGGCCGGTCACCAGTGGGGCTCCCCAGGGCTCAGTATCAGGGACAGTTCTGCTGCACATCTTTATCAGTGATCTGGATGAGGGGATCGAGTGCTCCCTCAGGAAGTTTGCAGATGACACCAACTTGGGCGGGAGTGTCCACCTGCTCGAGGGTGGGAAGGCTCTGCAGAGGGATCTGGACAGGCTGGATTGATGGGCCGAGGCGAACTGTGAGGTTCAACAAGGCCAAGTGCCTGCACTTGAGTCACAACAACTCCATGCAACACTGCAGGCTTGGGGGGGAGTGGCTGGAGAGCTGCCCAGCGGAGAAGGACCTTGGGGTGCTGGTGGACAGCCGGCCGAACATGAGCCAGCAGCGTCCCCATGTTGTAAAACAGGGTGCTTGATGTACAGGGGGCTACGTGATGTACAGGGGTGGTAGGTGGTACGCGATGTATCAGAATGATAAGGAACTTCACAAAGATTGAGCAGAAACAAAGGACTATCAGAGGCCTCAGGCAAAAATACACCCAGGGACATATAACCAGCACATCCTAAAGACGTGAAGATAAACCTGCAGTCATTTTTAGTCTGTCTTCAAATCTGTAGTAGAAAATGTGATAGTGAAAAAGAAAGCTCTAGCCAGAGGATCTGTAGTGAAGCAGAATTAGAAATCTGTAGGTGAGCAACGTAACCTGAAAGTAAAAAACTAACCACTGCATTAAACTGTGTGTTATTTACACTTGGATAAACAGAGTAAAACTATCTCAGATATAGAAAGATCTCTGCAGCCAATGTCAAGAATTGAATATACTGCATGCCCATGCTCAGCACAGCTCCACGTCACATGCAGGGAGACCAGAGCTGCTACGCACCCAACACAAAGCTATTCCGCACATGCACGAATGGGATCCACAGGCTCATTTGAACTTATGATGGCTGTGAGAATAAAAAAAGCATTGTTGATCTTATGGAAGCACTCCATGTTGTCTTTTCTAAATAGAGCAGAGAGCAGTGGATATTAAAAAGCAGATGACATGATTACATTTTTCATATTATTTCCAATTTTTTTCTTTACATTTTGAGAACCATATTACTAAATGATAATGAAACTGCGTGCAAGGTTTTAGGAAAATACGAGTGGCTAAAATAGACAAGCTCCAACAACTTGGAGATGTTGACTAAAGACTATTTAAAATTAGTTAACCCACTCGCATCTAAGGAAAGAGCCTGTTTTGTAACTGATTTTATATATTATATTCCTTAGCCAGAAGACTTTTTCTGCACATAAAAAGCTTTTAGCTTGTTTATAAGCTATGCAGATGTACCACTAAGGCAGGCAAAATAATCTACAACCTGTCTAATCTATGCAGGACTGTAGTTATAAAACAAGCCAAAAAAAATCAACAAAGAAAATCCAGAAAAGTTTGGCTTCAAAAACTCAGTTTTCAGAATTAAAAACTGGTTGGCTTTTCAATCTTTGTCAGCTGAATATCACAGAGACTGACAATATATGTATATGGTACTTTTTTTCTTGGCAATCTCTGACAAAGAAAAGGGCTTAATTTCTATTCAGAACGACCCTCAGAAATTTGTGCCTATTTTTTCATTTGATCTATCTTGTCTTCCTTTCCACTGCAACTTCTTGAAATTTGAATGGACTTCACACAAAATATCTTTAAGTTACAACAGTGCATTTGCTTGCCAATAATGGAAAAACTGTAGTCTCCTTAGTTTTTTCATATTAAATAATCTCTACTGTTGTATTTCTTCCACTGCGGCCATGTTGTCTGAAGTTAGCAACATCAGCAAAACCATAGTATTAGACGATGCTTCTATGAAAACACTGCTGTACGCCTGCAGGTTCATAAGCAGTTTGTAGATTATTCATTTATTTATTCTGTAAATAACCATATGAAAAATAATAAACTAAAATGTAGTGCTTTATAAAGTTAGCCATTACATGCAGGAATATATATATATATATATACACACCTATAGAAGGTACTTTCTGACCATTTGTAAAGTAACTGACATCATTCTGTATACTGGAAACTGTGTGTGTACACATAGGTGTATATATACCACTATATGCACATATGCATCACTGATCATTCCGCTTACTTGAAGGCTGTTCTTAAAAAATACTGTAAAGAGATACTGTACGACCCCTTTTCTCAACACCTTTGGACAGAGTCCATCTAGTCCCCTGGACCTGTACGGGCCAATTTCTCACAAGTAATCCCTGACATGTTGCATGTGCTCTGCTGGTAGTTCTCCTCCCCAAACCAACCACTAAGCACGCAAGCGTGGGAGACCTGTCGGTGAAGAGTAGGGCAAAGAATGCAGAGTACCTTGGCCTTATCCCTGCAGGGATGGGAGGGACCATTTTATCATCTGAAGGACGCTCTTAGAGACCTGACAGTTTCCTGATTTTATTTACCTTTCAGAGCTGCTTCCCATGTGATCCCAACAACAGTTTCCTGAGCAAGATGAAGTCTGTTTGCTTGTACGCAAGGATCTGCACGCTGCTGCTCTCCTTCCTCAGTCCCCCCAGGATCCTGAACTCTATTTCATGGTCATTACATCCAAGGCTGTCACTACCACATTTTACCACAACCACTTCTTTCCTTGTTAGTGAATAGCAGGATCCAGCTGTGCATCACTCCTGCTTGACCCATCCAGTACCACTATCAAGCAGTTATCCCCAAAACCTATCAGTTGCCTTCATGGCCAGAATGTTCAAAATCTATCAAGAAAGTGGACAGGCAGGGAGGAAACAGGGAGTACTGCTAAATGGACTGACAGTGATCTTGAACAAGCCTCAGTTCCTAGAAAATTAGATTAATAAGCCATACAGAGAAATTTTATCTAGTGTTTCCAACGGAAGAGTAAAGCATGCAACCTCCTTTAGCCCTACCAAGTGCCCTGTAGATTCAAATGGAAGGCAGACAATATATTGTATGCTTATACACAAATACAACATTAAGTGGCAATTTAGCAGCACTAAACCACAAATGAAAGGGATATAAAATATAAAGTGGGTCTTTCAAAATGAAGTTCAACAGGTAAGCTATCAAATTGTCACTTTTTTATGGCCAAATACAGGCCATAAACCAAGGTTTTAGTATACAAATTCACAATTAGTTACACCCTTTCAGAAGTGACCTCAGAAACTATTCCACAGATATACTAGGCATCCATATCCCCTAAATTAAAAGGGGCAAAAAAAAGCGCCTAATTATCCAGGATCTAGCGGCCCAGTCAAAACTTTCCCCTCCTGCTCCCTGTATGATACACCAAGAAATTACTGCCCTCTCTCCTTCACCCCTGCAGCATTTACATTTGACCAGTTGTGTGTTCACATACCAAAAACTCTACGTGATGATAATTAAAAGATGCTATGGAAACATGAAATATATTTTAGATAAGATACAAGAAATCAAAATTTATTTCTCCTATGTTAGATAAATGTTTCCCCAGAGTTAGGAATCTAAATAAAAACAAGTCATTCTGGGGGGAATTTTTATTGCAGATTTATATTCCCCTTAGTTTTATTACAAACGTGCTGACATGTATCTTTGGCATCACAGATGCAAGGCTGTATTGTTTGCCTATCAATTTTAAAAACATACACATTTTCAAAATCTTGACAGATGTATTTTACTCCTCTTCACCTTCTCCTCCCCTCAATAAAAAAAAAAGAATTACTTGTCTATCAGTGAGATACGCATCTTCTTTCTCACATTCTGTGACTACTGTTTTCTGAAATGCAAAGAACTACAGAACAATGAACATCCAATGTTCCCTTGAAGCAATGGTATAATAATTTCTCCACAACTCTTCAAAGTGACCTGAATTAACATGGTAGAAGCCCCAATGGGTTAAAGACAGACCAATATTAGGAAATGGTTAAGATTATTTGTTGGTCTAGAATGTAATATACCACAAGATTGGAAGACCTAGAAAACGTGTGTATCTATTTTTTGTCAAGTAAGCTTAACACAGCATCCATACCAGGCCAGCTGGTGTGAGAAATTTTGGATCTGGATAGCAGTACAAACAGAAGTCATTCTTCTAGAAAAACTGTGCTGGCAGCTGTACTGTATATGGCCTGAGACTCTCACTGGCGCATCCCCACTGATCTCAGCTAAAGACTTCCGGCAGAAGATGGAATATCGTTGGTCTGAGAAGTTTCAAATCACTCCATTTTATAAAAAACACCATGAACTTCAGTCAGAAAGCTAAATCACCAAACACTAAGAACATGTGGCAGCTAGAGTGTCTTCGTCAAATTACTACATTTTATATTGAGTATCGCTCCAGGCAAGTGCTTAGTACAAGTTAAAAGACATACAGGTCTGCATTTAAATGCAAAGACTGCAATATTCCGATTTAATACTGCTACTACCTGGGTACTGTTTGAACCAGCTGTTAAACCAGCTGTGGGACAGCTCAAGTTCTAGGCACGGGCAGAAAAAGAGCAGCTGAAAGTTAGTAGGTGCAAGATAGTGTTTGTGCTTCTGAAAAGCTCCTGCAGTGTCAGCACCCTTACAGACAGGCTTGATTTGCCCACTGCTGGTTTGCCTGCTTGAAAGTTGAGGAGTCGTCACCTGAGGAGTCATGTTTTCACCCCTGTCTCAGTGATGCCCTGATGACAGTGATGACACTGAAAAATGCATGCATCTGAATCTGCATCCAATGAGACAGGGCAGGGGGGTTGGAATGAGATGACCTGTAAGGTCCCTTCCAACACAGACCATTCTGTGATTCTGCGAGTCTCTGAACTAGACAAAATTTGTAACACCTCTTCACTGGTGCCAAAAGGCACAGCTCTCCTGAAGCCAGCAAGCTGCCTGCCTGACACTAGCTGAGAACAAGCTGTTTCTGGTAAAGGTATCTCTTTCATCACTAAAGGGTTATAGATTTTTTCAGCTCTTTATATACAGAATATAAGCATAACCACACATCCTTTATGCCTAATGCTTAAGAAGTAAAAACAAGAAAAAAAACATTAAACATCCCTTGCTTTCCCTGTTTTTGTAGAAGTTTGTTTATTTTTTTTCCAGAAAACACTGATGTCTTAACTGCTGTAATGCTGTATGCTGGTATTAGTAACAGAGCCATCACAGTAATAGACCTTACAAAACACATACTCTAAAACTTTTTGACCACAAAGAAGAATTCTCTGTGAGCTTGTAAACTTAATGAATGTTAAGGCAGGCTTAAAAGAAATATAGCACATGAAAATGAAATAAGGGCTGTTTTATTATTATTTTAAAAGGCTACAGTAATTTATTAACCACAGCGCATTCATCAGAACAAGAATTTGACAGACCCATAGACGTTTTCCTCCCTAATAGATCAAATTAATCATAAAACACACACTATTTTCTGCTCAGCTCCCTTCTGTTAATCTACTTGTTAGTCTTAAATCCTCAACACCAATGCTAATTCTAAGCATGTAAGAGCCATAAAAATTATTTACATGACCTGGCATCCTTGCTTGCTTAAATTTTCTATTTTGCTAAATACAAAGAATGTATTTATGAAAAAAAAGAAGTTCCAAGGCAGTGGCAATTGTATATAAATGACTGAAAACGATGAACAATTTAATACTTACATACATTAGAGAAATAAATGGAATAAGTCTCAAGAGCAAATGAGAGTTGGTGAATTTCTTTTAACTGATTCAGGACACAAACACTGGTAAACTAGGCAGTCTGACTGCCATTACCTTTAACTATAAGAGCTTATTTGCACTGTAAGTGTGGATAAAAGAAATACTGTAATGTGATGGCATTTCTAAATTCACATTTCAAGCTATACCTTTAAAAGCAAAGTGGTTTCACTGAAATCTAAAGAGTCCAAGTTTCCTATAGGTTTCACTGGCAGCATAAGTTGATCCACAGGAAAATAAAGTCCCTTCTTTCCCTCTTTTGCAGGATTAGGTTTTAGTGGGGTCTGTGACCTTATCTGATTCACCTTAAGTACCATGAAGACTATCTGACAGACAACAAGGAAAGGAAACAGACAGACATGTTACAGAGTACCCAGCCATCATTTTCATTGGCATTATGGTCTTAGGTCAACTTAGATCAAATACGGCTTTTAGTATAAGAAGTTTGGCTCCCAAAGAGAGAGAAAAGCTGAACAGATCCAAGATACACCTGCTTTTGGGTTGTGTTAGCCATTTAAAATTTGTATGTAGTTCAATTGCATCAAATTATTTCATTTTCTGTCTCTCTATTGTCCCTGTTCATTTGTTTGCACTCAATAAGTATGTTTAGTTCATTGCACTGTGTTGCATCACAAAATCTGAATGAATAATCGTCATTTACCAGCCTCTGTCACAAGACAGACCAAGATCACTTAAATTTGCTTTCATTAAAGTACAGCTCTTGATATTCTTTACTTGCTCTACAGCAAAATCACAGCTTGGTCTTGCAGAATGAGAGACCTCTTGAATTCAAAGTAACAATTAGACACACTGGTTTATATATGAAATAAATAGGTACTCTGTTCAGTCACCTGGATGGAGGCAAAATCTTCTGGAAACTTGAGCAGAAATACTGCTACAAACAGAAATACAGAACATTGATTCTATTTGCAGGAAAAGCGATGGAGGTTTTCCAAAGAATTTACAGGAAGAATAGTAAACTTTTCTTCTTCTAAGAAAAGGCAAAGCAGCACAGGGTTAAGATTCAGGCTTTATTCTACACCCAACCTGCTAGCATCCTCATAAAATAAAACCCCACAACTTTTAAAATTTCATCTTGGATGGGACAAAAATTCTCTTTTTATTTTTAAAGAAAAAAATCCCAAACAAAATATTTTTGCTTGCACCCCCTTTGAAGCCATATGCTGTATTAATGCACAAATGACTTCATTGAAGAATTCATGTTGTTATCATAAATTTACAGAAACACTGACATAAGCCAAGTACTCAGAATGTAAAAGAATGTGTCTTCAAATGTCTGGTAGGAAATGAATGCTAGCATACATCATTAAAAAGGAAAAGTCATTCCTTTATTGGAAGTAGTCTTCTGTCAAATGAAGAAGTTTAAAAATTACTTTCACAGTAAAAAGATGATCTGAAAAATCAGTTGATCACAATGAATTGTGATGAATATTATTTAACATTAGACATCTTCAGTTTATATAAGAAACTGCTTTTAGCACATGGTCACAAAGAGTATTAAAAAGCCTATTTCAAAAAGAACACTTTCTTGAGTGAAATATTTCATACTTATTTTTATGATTCTTTAATGTCAAGCAACCTTTCAAACTGCAAACAGCACTGTCGTGATGATTACATGTGCCTAGTATTAAGTCCTTCAGAAAGATATGTTTGGAAAAATGGGTAAATTTTGAATTCCAAACAACTTGACAAAACAGCCCAAGAAAATAAGCACTGCATGCAAGTATATTTATAAACTGAGTAGAGTTATGCTGTGTTTTATTTTTCTTGTTGCCTTTCTACATGTTTTCTTTGTTGCTTCAAGTCATTCAGACATATTTTCCCTTTTTATGGAGAAGAACACAGTTGTCGTGAAAATAGTAATATATTGGTCCCTAAACCGCACTGTACTCCTAATGTCTTTGAGGCTGTGGTCTACTAAATGAAAAGTAAATATTACCACAGATAAAATATTTTTTTATTTGCTTTTTATTCTTATTGTTGGATATGAAAGCTATCAAAAAAAATCTGGAGACTCAGTTCTTCCCTGTCTGTGAATGGATTCAGAATTGGCAGTACAGACCTCTATACCAGTCTACCAGCTACAATTTGGAAGGACAGCTTACTTGGCATGGCAATAGTTCAGAGTCCATCCTTATTTATATAGCTCTGCTTTCTCTTCAGACTGCCACCAAGGCAGTGTAATCAGGCCGTGTTATCTGTAAAGAACGGTAACTTTTTTCTTAGGTCAGAAACCGTAAAAGAATCTGCTATACTCAGACACAATAAATGCTAAGTGCTTTTGGATGAAACTTTAGATCATCATCTATCTGGACTGACTCAGAAACGACAGGAAAGACTATTCTTGCTTTCATCCATCCACTCCGAGAGCTGTAATGATCCATTACCTGTGCAACTCCATTTTAGTTTGTCAGTCACAAAATGCATCATCTAAAACCAGTGTAAATCAACATAACTTCAATTAAGCTAGTCAAGCAACAGTGACAGAACCTAACTTAGGACCTGACTCAGTGAACACATGCCAGGACAGCTCAGCATCATATACAAGCACGAGTATGTTTATAAGTCCACCACGTAATAAAGACCAGATCTCTATGCTAGGAAGAATCTTCTCCTTTTAACCATTCAGTCAACAAGGCATAAATCTCAAAACAAATTTCCTCACACTAATTTATTCATAAGCATAACTGCTTCTGTTCTAAGCCAGCAATCTAAAGGGGAAGAAGCCACAAAGCACGTTGTACTTGGTAGCCAGCGAAGAGTGGGCCAGAAAAGTATAAAGGACAGAGACCCTGGGCTGAAGGTCTGCAATAGCCAGAGAGAGCTGAGAGCACAGAGAGGACAGAGGCAGAGCAGGAAAAATTTAGCGCAGGAAATAAAGCACAAGACAGGAGCACGGCACTTAGATGTAATTTGCTTGCCTCATGGACTTACACACAGTCACGTGATTCTTTAAAGAGCTAGTCAAAGGTGACTCTCATAATTCTAGCACCTATTGATCCCTGTTGAGTCTTAATGTAAAGCATGTGAAAAAAAGTCTAAAAACCTCTGAACACATCTGGTATAGCACTAAACTGACAGCTAGAACTTAACCACTTTGGGCTCAGGGCTATACTAACATTATGATGTGATTTTTGGTCTACAGCTTATTCATCTCCCACAGCTGGAGCTAGCTGGAAGCAAGTTCCTATCTGTCCTCAACAGTCTCTATGAATTCTTCTAAATCTTTCTCAAAAAGCAGCTGCTACCGCATGAAAAGGTGACTTTGTCTCAATTTTGATTCTTTTACTACTCTATTGGCCATGCCAAAGGATGACAGCTACATTTCTTCACCTTTATTTCTTTAACAAAGGAAGCTATTTATTAAAGGTCTGCATCACTTCAACTGTGGATGCTTTGCTACTAGTGTCACTGAGCAGAATGAAGCCCTTAGATGAGAGATTCATTCCGTGGATTGCAACTTTGGCTACTCCTAATCTCAGCCAAACTAGAAGTAATGGACTGAAAGTGAAAACTTCTATAAACTATTGCCTGTCTGTACCTTGCCAAGTTTTAATATTAAGAATAATACTTTATTAAAGTGGGAGCACCAATCAAGCAGTGGAATTTCCACTTTAACACTCCTTTCAATTATCTGTCCCTCTGATTAGAAATCCTGTCCCTGGCCACAATTCAATTTATTTGTTTTGATGACCTCAGCATGCATTTGTGCTTGACAGCGATGGGAGTTCTCAATGAGAGCATTTCAAAGTGCAGACAAAGACAAGCCAGAATGCATTTTTCCATTTTCAATGCTTTTTGTATTCTGAGAATACATATCTACTTTCACTTTCCTTTGAAGCAATTCAAATAATTGATTAGATTTGAAGGAGAAATGAGTATTATAAAAACCATGCTTTCAAAATAACGAAGTACATCACTTCTGAGATATTTCAATACTTCTAAAACATAAAGAGCACCGATTCACTGCTTTGGCAGTTCCAATACATTGGCTGTCATATTCAGATCAATGTTCTTTGTATTTGACAATGCTATAATGAAAATTTCTTTTAGCGTTTCCTACTATGGATTGCAAACATCAAAAGCAGGAAAAGATTTTGAAGAACAGAAGAAGCAATATTTATATATACCTCGGGAAACTTTTATTTAACAGAATTTGTTTCACTCAGTTATTAAATTAACAGACTACTTGTATCCAGAATTCCATAAATCTCAGACTAAAAATAGATAGGTCTGAGTTGAAGACTGTAAGTAAGAAGCAAATAGTTTCAGACTTAAGATACTGTTCAACATCCTTCTGTGATACTGTAGACTGATTTCTCTGCACTGCCTATTTGTGGGAAGTATTCCTGATGTAGTATCATCCATAGCAATTACCTTCCACAAGACATTCAGTAAAATCATATAATTGAATCTATTTGATTTGGACTGTTAAACCGTTATGATTGCCTTCTGTACCCATTTTTTCTTAAAAGAAAGCCTCACCTAGCTTAAACAATAAAATGAAACCTTAAGCATTTTTTTTCAGGCAAGGACTTCATGGTGCTTCCCATATAAAGGATTCCACATTATATTTTAAAAGAAAGATCTCTAATTATAAAGAACATATTTTTATAAGATAAAATTCTATGTGAATTCATTTCTCATAACTAAAGTAGCATCACAGTCAGATAACTGGACTGTTATCTTAAATGCATTAATCATAGACATAGCCATAAAACCGTATTTTAATTTATGGACTTCTGAGAGACTGAAGATCTGGTCATATCTTTTTATCTACATGTATTTATATAGTTAATTTCACTTTATAGAAAGCTATGTCTCAATTTCAACATCATTCACCATATAGCACCTGCTATTTCTTTCCTGCTACATGTTATTTTTAATAAAGTATGCTTTGATCATAAAAATATTATCCTATTAGCTTTCATCAGTGCAACAGTGCAAGTATATATGCTATGTGAACTATTCACTTTCTCTCATTTGTAGGTGTAAATAACCCAAAGACAGCATAAATAATTTTGTCATGGTATATGTGTTGCACTAGATGATATCAAAGTTTTTGAAACTATGTAAGAAAGAAAAGCAAACAGTGTAATTAAGTATTACCCTTTCTTGTGATCTCTGATTAATGAAGGGGAACAGATGGTGCCTCCAGAGACCCAGAAGCAGCTTCTGCAATAATGTCATAACTTGCTCTAGATAAAGTTTGTTTATAGTTTTTGTTATAATTTTATTATCATATCTCCTTACAGATTATATTTTGTTATCAGGAATTTTCAGTATTTCCTTAAAATCAATTTGCAACTGCTGGTCAAAATATTAGATTTACCTCTTTTTATTATGTGTATATAGTGTACATCTCTTAAATCTTGTAATATTTTTTCACCTTTTTTTTCAAATTTTGAAGCGTTTTCCCTCTCTGAGGTTAGAACACTGATTAGCAAATGTATCTGTTGTGATTTTTAAATATTTTTCACTCTAGGACAGCATTTCAGAATGTTACTTTTTTGCCTAAGGCTCAAACTTAAAGGCATATTCATGTACTATATAAAATGCATTAATTTAAACCAATGCAATCTGAATTCCTTGTTTTGTATGACTAGGAAGCTGATCTTATTTCAGAGGAAGCTGTTCTTACTCTTTCAGAAGAAGTGAATGTTCACTTCTATAACTATTTGTAACATCGAGTTCTAACCTGTAACTTGAACTCTGTTGGGTAAGTATGAAGAGGGTCTATCTTCAGACAATTCAGACAATTTTCTGCAGTTTTGTTTAAATAATAGTATATTAAAACCTGTTGGCATCTAGCTCTATATCCAATAGCTCATAATATTTTTACTTCTGTCACTACATGTAATCTGTAATCATAGCTGATATGCAAACATGCTATCAAGAGCTTAACAGATTTAATTAGGCATGGATAGAGGCTCAGTGAAACAATACTTGCTATGGACATCTCATCTGAATGTGATAAATGGACAACTTCTGTTGGGCCAGGCTTTTTTTTTCATTTATGATTTAATTTACAGTGTTAAAATAACATCAGTGTATTTTCTCTGAGGTTTTAGACTGCACATAGAGATGAAGTTAAGACAGTTGTAGCCATAGCCAAAGCTTATGAACAGGTCTTTTGCCTGCATTCAAGCGCTCCAGAGCAGGTCTTTCAGATCATGAACTCTTGTGGACAGCAATGCCCGGTTAGGCTATTTTGTACCATCCTGGCTGAAGAGTGTTGGTCTGCCACAAGGCACGAGCAACAGCAGGGTGCTTCTACAGGCAAGCAGAGTTACAGATATTCTCTCTTAGAAATGCAACATGTTACCTTTAATTTTAACACAGTGAAAATGAAGAGGTCTCTTCCAAGAAAATTGCATCACATTGCAAAAATTATTGCCATAACTATATCTGAATTACAACTGGTTCATTTATTACAAAGAAATTGTATTTCCTGATTCGACAACTGAAAAGACACCAGTATAATGCTAAATGACCCCTCAGTGTATTTCTACTTCTTGGCTAAGAGAAAAAACGAAATGTCTGGATGCATTCAATATTTTACATTTCTCATGTTGAATGCTAATTTCTTTGAAGCACAAAGTCATCTTCACAAATGTGTCTAAAACCTATAAAATGTTTACTAATAGGCTGTCTGGTTCTGAACTAAGTCTAACTCACAATTTTTGGGGAAAAGGTAAATAGCATAAAATAGATTGACAGTACAAGAGATCATGTTACACTATTCCAAGCATTTAGGTTGTTTTATAGCTACTATGGACAGTCAGAAATGCTCAGGGTCTTGATGCATCTACACATTATGCAAAGCTGATCACAGAGGTGACAGGCAAAGGAATTTACAAGATGAAGTGTGCTATAAATGCACAAGAGATATTTGCATTTAAATATATCTAAGATCTGTAGCTAAAGAGTTTATTCTCATTTTAAGATTTCCATTACTCAAACCCCCTCTAAAAATTCACCAATACCCTCCTTTGCTGTGCCACCAACAACAACTCTGAGTGCCTGCTCCTTCCTGCCACTGTCAGGCTTTCTCCCACATCTTCCCAAGTTTGGGAAAACACTGTTGCTGAGAATCATAGCGCCTTATGTGCTGCTGAAGTTCCCTTTGAACCATAACTTCACTGCAGTTCCTTACACGGGACTGCTGGCTGTCACTGGCTGAATAAGCATGGCAGCGAAACGAGGATGCTCTGTTTCACCTCGAATGCATTCCCGCTTGCTTATCCTGCATTCCTTTCCCTTTCCCACTCAGTTCCACCTGTTGGGTCCTTCTGACCCGCAGATGGCACACAGTATGGATTTGAGAGCTCACGTGCTCTCTCGCCACAGCTCACTGACACTCAGGCACCAAACTGATTCCAGCTTTGGTGCCCATCTTCTTTCTAACGCAGATAGATCTGTTGTTAGCAGGAGTAGCAGTAGCAATGGCGGTAATGGGGAAAGCAAATACAAGGCACTTCAGGTGGTTTTCACCAAAAGAAGCAATTCTTCCTCAAACAGAGCTTAAATAGAAAGCACAAAACTAGCAAACTTCTCTCAACCGTAATCCCAGAACTAGTTAAAATACAGATAGTATTTTGATTTTCTTCAGACATATTCTCATGTTTCTCACTCTTGGCTCCTTTCTTTCTCCAGTATGCAACCCCTCTTGGGAATGGAAAACTGCTTTTTTTCATGCATTTTTCTCTACCAGGCAGATAGGTATATTTATTACAAACAAAATCAAACATTTCATTTGAGTACCTTCAATCTTGTTGGAATAAGGCCTCAATTCTTTCTAACTCACCATGATCTATCAATTCATTCACTCCACCACCGCATTCATAAATAAATGTGTATGTATAAACACTACAAGAGTGCAGCTATTTGTGAAGCAAATAAACACTCTGGATCAAAAACCTTCCTATTAGTATGGCTGCTGCTCTGCTACTAATACAAAAGTCATAGAAACCAATTAATTCCACACACAAAAAATGTGATACTTGTTTCTTCTTTCAGAATCATGAGGTTTAACCGAAAAGGTACCAAATAACAACTTCTAAATCAAGTGAAATGTATGGTTCAGGCCAGTATCAAGTGTCCCTATATTAATTTGTCAGAAATTTTATTGAATTGTAGATACTACCCAGACAGTGCAATTTAACTTCAGTGTGTTGCTCCACATATTTTTCTTCCGTCGGAAATAGGGGGTTCATTGTACATGCTTCTAACTACACAGGAACTCTCATCAAGTGAAGTGTAAACTTTTCCTAATGTCTAAGAAATGCTACTTTACACAAGCTGGTTTTTTTCTTCTACAATACTCTTAGTATCCATAAAAAAGATTCCATTATTTCACAGATTTTATTACCTGAGACCTGATAAATTAGTTATCTCCTCTCAAGAAGAGAGGATAACAGTCAGAGGTATTTGAATACAACGGCAATATTCAGAGAGGTCATAAAAAGAAAATATTTCTTATAATAAATGATCATGTGGTCTCTAAATAAGAACATGCTCTTTTTAAATAGAACTGTTTTAAACAGAACTGCTTAGTAAACTAATTCTGAAACACAAATTATTTCATTTCACATCTATAGGTTTCTATTTTATTACATTTTTCATCCACAGTCAAGTAGCAAATCCTTCAGACTTCCACCAGAATCTAATGACAATCTGGAAACTCAGTGTAACTGAACTTCAAAAAACTGCTCAGGGACTGTTTTTCTTCAGCAAAGTACAAAGGTTTTTCTCAACAAGTATTTCCATCATGACAAACGTTTTAAATTCCTTTTCAGTCAGTTACATTAGTGTTTCTGCAGGTATAAGACTGTCAAAGCAGAAGAGTAACTTCCATGAAGTATTAAAGTACCTTTTCAAAGAGACTCAATTATAAAATTGTGAATAATCACATAATCCAGATCTTGAAATTATCATGGCAATATGCAGATCTATGCCTCTACTCAGTGCCAATATACTAGAAGCAAGCTAAAATTTTACTTCCATAGGTCTCCTGCTACCTAAACACAGATGTGAGAACGAACACAGCTAAAAATAACCAAAGCATGTTAACATATTTGTATTTATAAATTACACTTTAATTTAGTATCAAATATACTGCATAAATAAAGTAGTAATACTAAGTTAATTAGACGAAATGCCTAGTCTGTAACAATTTTTTGTAGAAAAGTAAGTAATGCGTAATGCCTGACCATATGGTCTTTTTGTCCTGTTGGCTAATTACCTACAAATTGCTGTACCAGTTTTACTGCTGCTGGTTATTATTAACTGCAGTATGTTTCCTCCTGAGCATTGTTCCTCTCTTTCACATCTTTTCGACCTCACCAGAGAAAATGCATTTAGTATTCACGATGCTTAATGGACTGAATTGCAAAGGATACCTTCTGCAGTTGAACTCTGTGGAGACACCTCCCAAACAAAAAGCCGACTGAACAAAAGCTACAGCCACAGTACACATCGTCCTGCTTTAAAATTGGAAGTTAAAAATATTGGAAACAGTCTTATTTGCATCAGAATTTTCTTTGGCTGTGTAAAAACAATGTAGCCCTGGGCATATACTCTGACAAGCATTAAAATGATGCAATAATGATTTTTGATATGGAAAGCAATTAGCATTTTTTAATGATCCATTCTGTAGAAGCCACGTCTAATTTAGGGCATCTGCTTCTAACAATACTTCACCATCCATGTATTAAGAGTTTAAATCTCAATTAGTGCTTTTGCAATATAAGAACTCTAACATAACTATCAATTATGGAAACTACAATCACTCGCAGAACACAGCTGAGGCTTTCTTGCCAACTAGACAAAACTAAAAGAGTAAGTAAAATCCTGCAGCCCGGAAGAGCCTTGAAGTTCCACTCTTTGATTAACAGCCAATTATGCAAATTCAGATCTACAATTCCAACAGCTAAGAATAAATGACTTTGCCTAGCTTATTTATATTATGCATATGTTTTATTTTTCTCCTTCATATGTTTATATTGTTCAAGAAGGAAATCACTTTTCCAAGATCAGTAATTACTCAGATATTCCTCTAGCAGCAGTCCTGTAAACCTCATCACAGTAAAAAAGAATGACCAGCTTTGATGTACTGTTAAATAAATGTTCCAGTTCGACTTCCAGGTTTAGCTTGCCAAAATTGCTAACTAGAAGACAAAGATTTTAAAAGTTTGCTTTAAATCATTCCCAAACAGGAACATCTACATTCCGACAAAAATAAATGCATCAGTCTTTTCCTGTAGATACGTCTCTGCACCAAAACGGTTCTCTACTGTAAGATATTTCACATTTAACAGTACAACTAATGTGTTTTTATAATAAAAATCCTCGGCTTCCAGGAAAAATATGTAACAATTTAAGTTTTTCTCATTTTCATAAACTGTATTTGGAAAGTTTCAAGTAAATTAAGAAGCCAGTAAAAACCTTATTTTCACACTATTTCTTTTGTTTAGTCATTTCAAGCTATCGGCGCACTGATACACCAGTTGTCTGATACTAACTTCTAGGACTGCAAATCTTTCTTCTTTTTTATTTCTAGTAAGGAAAGTATAAATACTAATGTAAAGTGAGGAATGCAAATTACCATGACCAAATTGCAAATTATAATCCTACCTACTCATCACAGTGAGTGATGGACTTTATGTTTCTTCTCTGTCACGTCTTCAGTATGAAGACACTTCTGTCCAGTATCTTACTCGACTTCAGTAAGGCTTTTGACATCACCTCCCAAAAGACCCTCACAGACCAGCGGATGAAGTACAGGCGGATGAGCAGACGGTCAGGTGGACTGAAAGCTGGCTAAAGGGCTGGGCCCAGAGGGTGGTGAGGATGACCGAGCACTGGCACAGGTTGCTCAGAGAGGTTGTGGAGTCTCCATCTCTGTAGGTATTCAAAAGCCATCTGGACATGGTCGTGGGCAACCTGTTCTAGGTGGCCCTGCTTGAGCAGGAGGGCTGGACAAGATGATCTCCAGAGGTCGCTTCCAACTTCAACCATTCTGTGATTATCTAAGCCATCGCCACTAAAATTGTACCTGTCATACCTGTCACAGTTCTCCAAATTCACCTCCAGTCCACCTCCATGCATCTTAATAATTACTCTGGCATCACATCACTTTTCGTATCAAGTTCTTCTACTTTACAATCTTCAAGGCTGAGATCACTCTTACCTTCATTTTAGCTATTCCTTTTTATTTCCTACCCTCTGTCTCCAACATCTATTGCTTGACAGAGATGACCAGGAGACAGATTTTGCACCTCATAGAACTCTCGAGATTTCAGAAATGTTTTGCTCAAAATTTTTAGACAAGACAAAGAGTGAAGGAGGAGAGAAACACAGATAACAATGTGATAGTTAACACAGGCGTTTGATATGGGAAATTCTAACAATACTTAAGTTTGTAGTCTGCAAGAGGCAAAGAAGGGAACATTAGGCTCATTTTTTTTCCTGGGATAGGGTTACTATTTACCTTTGTATTTTGACCATGAATTCTAACAAAGTCTAGTAAAAATGATGAAAGCATTACTCAAATTCAGCTGGCAAATTATTTCTGACAAAGAGACATCTGCTCAGAAGATTCCCAACCAGCTGTTCTCTAATCTTCTCTTCTCCTATATTACAGCCTTCTAAGTCAGCGTTCTGCTCCCTGTTTCTAGACAGATTTCCTTTCCCCAGCAATCCTTAATGAAGGGGAGATTTTGTTCCAGCTGTTTTTTTTCACAGCAATGTGACAAAATGTGCTTATAAACTTAGAACACCTTCCTGACACCTATCTCATTTCAGGTGTTTACATGGCTCCCACTGCCAAAATACAGGGTACTGAAGTATTAGGTACCTTCTCCCCACCACTTTCATACCAGCTGTTGAGGTGACAAGAAAATCCTTCAAAGTAAGAATCCAAAGCCACATGTCTGTGGTTGAGCAGAGTAAAGAATCCAGATGAGACATTTCTACTGCTAGCACCCCAGCCTCAACAGCAGTTACAGCTTTCTTCTTTCACTCACTTTCTCAAATGACTGTTTCAGTGTCTTAGAAGGGTTCGGCAGCACCAGTGTGGAAACAGTCAAGTCAGACTTCATTGCAACAAGGCCTTCTGTGGCACGAGCCAATTAACTAGGAAGCATTATCTTTCTCCTATCTGCTTTTCTTCTCTCCCACAGCATGACCAAAATTAGGTTAATTAGCAGTGTGCTGGGGGAAATAAAATCACTTTATTTAGATTAACAGTTTGGGGCTGGCCTCATTATGAAGTATGGGACTATTAATAAAAAGTAAAAAACGGAATCACAATCTTGATTTAAGTTCTCAAACAAATTCCCTGTCAAAGAGACAGCAAACTTGAATTAGTTTGAGTTTTTTTCTATGAAAAAAAATTTAAAATGGAAAGATGGCAGTGTCGATAAAATACTTTTTTTCTTTTGGTTGAAAGAGACATGTTCATACGGAATATAGCTATATTGTCTTAAGATTCACGTACACGACAAAAGCTGTGTAAAAAGTGGAAGAAAAGGAAGATCTACCACCCACCTGGGAAGCTGAAAACATTGCATGAGTAGATTAAAAAAGACTAAGCATGCAGTTTCGCTACAGCAAGCTGAAATAATTTCCATGAGAGTTATCGCTTTCTGAGTTAACCCAGCTCAGGAGAGAGCAGTCACAGTGAAATGACAGCACGGACTGACTGCACTGACTGAAGCAGCTGTTGTGTTCCTGGCTCTAACACCACCACCACTCAAACTCAAATTCAAAGCATTGCTAATCCTGAGCTCTACATTTTAGGTTTGGAATAAAATCAGATGAATGTAATTGCTGAATTACACCTCTAAGTTAATAACACAGTGAATACCAGCCTTAGAAATGAAACCATAATTTTCTTAAGTGCCGCAAAAGAGCAGAATTCCCTTCCTGTCAGCACGGCTACGTCACTTTAGAACATTTGAGGATCTGCCTCAAGATATAAAGAGAACAAACAGCCTTATTGACCTGATGAGGACTTTAAACTAGGTATGCTGGAGAAAGCTTACCATCCTCTAAAGCAATACTGCAGGGGCAGTGAGAAAGAGGCCATGGGATGACACAGCGAGGGAGGTTCGTGCACTTCTGCTTTTGAAAGCCATGGGATGGAGGCTTCATCTCAAGTGCCTCTATATGAACATACGTAGCACGGGGCAAAACCAGGAAGTATGAGAAATCTGTGCACAGCTGTAGAGCTATCATCTCGTTGGGATGTGGAGACATAGCTCACGTGACTGGAGTACTGCAGTGGATGGATACAAGCTCTTCAGAAAAGATAGGCTGGAAAGGTGAGGATGTGGGGTTGCAATCTATGCAAAGGAGTTGCTCACTTGCACAGAGCTTTGCCCTGGAACAAGTGATTAAACAGCTCAGATCAAGCTGCAGAGAGCACCCAAAACGCTGCAGGGCAAGCCTGGAGAAGAAGCTGGAGAACCGGTCTCACAAGAACCTCAGAAAGTTTGACAAAGGTAAACAAGCCCTGCATATGGCACCGAGTAACCCAATTACAGTATAGACCGTCAGCAAGCTGGCTAGAAAGGACCTGAGGCTCCTGGTGCACAGGAAATTGAAGAGGAGTCAGCAGCATGCTCATGCAGCCCAGAAACCCAGTGGCCTAGTGGGCGGCATTAGCAGCAGTCTAGCCAGAAGGTGGAAAAGTGATTATTCCCCTCTCTTCAGCACTTGTGAGAACCCGCTTTGCGCTTTCCAGTCTTGAAAAAGACCTGGCGTACAGGAGCAAGCCCAGCAGAAGACACTATGCAAAGAGGAAGCTGAGAGCACTAGCTCTGCTCAGCTCTAGCGGAGGCCGAGGAGGGATCTTCCCGTTGTGTGCAGCTTCCCGACGGGAGGGCACAGAAACAACACGGTCAGACTCTTCTCACTGACACTCAGAGATGGGACAAGAGACAACAAGTTGGAGACAGAAAGTTCTAATTTGACAAAAGAGAAAAAAAAAAAATGAGAAAAAAATCACGCCATGAGGGTGGTCAAGCACTGGAATAAAATTGCCAAGAGGGGTCATGCAGTTTCTACCCTCAGAGAGATTCAAAACTCTGAGCAACCTAACTGCCTCCGGTTTAAGCACAGAGCTGGACTAAAACATCTCCAAAGGCTTTAACTTAAAACAGGAGCTAGTATTTGTTTCATTGAGTAACCTACAAATTTACAATGTAATAAAGCTTTGTTAAATAGCTGTTTTGTTGTTTTTCCCCCTCCTCCTGTCCCTTCTTCTCATTTTCTTATTCTGTGAGGAGGAAAATTAGACTTTGTAAGACTCAAATCAAGTGTAGCAATATTGTCCCTCTAGGGATAAACGCATCAATACAATTACAAATGCATTCATTGAAAGAGGTATACATATGGCTACAGGACTAAAATCGTGAGTTTACAGACCATTCTTGTCCAGCAGCAATGTCATTTTAATGCTATATCTGAAATGCCTTCTGACACTAAAGACTTTCTAGCATGCTTTTAGTTGATTGTTAATGTTTCTCTGTTTTACTTAACAAAATACTGTTTGTTTTCACTGCTTTTCTGTGGAAATGTTTAGCTCCTGTTTGGCTGGCACTCAGTGCATTCTGCTGTCTTTGCGATTTATAAGTTTGCTGATTCTCAGTTGTACTACACACAAAAAAAATCCTCTATAAGAAAAAAAGGATTTGGAATTGCTTAATATGCCCTGATGAATGTGCTAATTATTTCAGAGAAGCAGACTTGCTGTCACCTTTCATCGTTGAAAGCAACACACTCGTGGCAGGCGCCAGTACTATAAACACCGTAACTGTTTAACAGACGAAAATGTTCTTGGCCATGCGCAATGAGTGCTTGAATTTGTTCACCATCCAATGAACTTGCACAAGCCTTTTTCATCATTTATAGCACAGACTGTCTTATGGCTTCTAATCTGTCATACTCTAAAGGGTCTTGGGATACAATCTTATGAGAATTAATATATTAAAGTTAGTCTTCATTGTAAAATGCTAGAAAACACAGCCTTGTTGCATCACATCATGGCCCTGGAGCCCTACAATCATATTTCAAGGGATGAATTGAATAATAGACGTTTCTGATCATAAAAGGGAAAACTTTAGGGAAACCCAGAGTCTAAGAAAAAAAAAAAAGGAAAAACTTATTTTCTTTTCTTTTAAGATACTGCACACAACAGTTTGAGAGCTAGCTTAAAAATATTCAATTTTTATTCATTCAAATGTTGGGGCATTATGATTCTGTATATGTTATTTCAGAGGACTGAGCATAGAGTGCTGTTGATAACAGTTGTGTCCGCATCTTAGAAAGCATAATATATTCTGGGCAGCAGCTCTATCTGTCAGCCAGATCTCTAACCCCAGTAACACTGTTTTCTGAATGTTTTCAAAATAAGGTTTAATTAGCCAATAATCACACGATATGTATTGATAGGCAAGTGCCTAAAATGAGCTTTTCATTGCTTGTTTCCTTGATTTCTTTTAGGCAATTAAAATACAAGCTTTTTCACTGCTAAAACACAATCACTTGTTGGAAGTGGCATCTTAGCAATCTTAATTTCTGCCTGCGGATTTGCATATAATGTTTGCAGCTCCAATTCTGCTTGCCACATGCCCACCAAAAACCAAAGCTCCTTCTAGTGAAAAAGATGCTCTACTGCACTAGTTAAGCAATGGTTATGCAATCTGGTAAGTGCATCTCTATGTAGATGCTAGCTTTTAAGGCTTAGATGGTATTTGTTTTCTGTATTCATTTGTGAATTTTTAGGAACATTAATGTGATCGTTGTTCACATTTAGATAGAAGTTAAAAATGCAGTCTCCCTCTGTACTGAAAAAAATCTGTTACTGATTAATTCAGAAGCTCTGGTGACCTAGTGTTAAACGTTCATTTCAGCTCAATTTTTAGTATACTGTATACTTAGTATACTCAGAAATACTGCACTTCTAGCACAGATAAATGTGTCCTGCAGATGTACTGGACAAAGCTTTAGGCTGCTGCATTACTCTGCCTGAAGCTTTCGGAGAGAGCTTTCAGGAGTTCCCTGGAGCTGTACTTCCAAGGAATTGAAACTCACGTTCACTGTAAATGTTGTAAGACTTCCAGTATTTAAGGGCTCACTCAAAAACAGCTCCTACCCATCTCAGTAGCTAAGCAGAAGTTTGGCCATTCTTCCCAATTCCCAGATGTACTGAAGTGTCTTTGAGGAAACGCTCTGACCCCTACCCCCCGTCCTTTTTTCCTTCATAGCACAATAATCAGTGGCCCTGTGTCTAGAGCAGTAGCTGAGAAACGTGGTGGGAAGACAGGCAACAAATTAAATAATCAAGTTTGTTTTTACTGTATTTAGTATTTATGACCTCAAATGCAGACAATCATTTGAAAATCAAAAGTGAGAACTGCAGATTTGAAAAAAAAGTATTAAAATCTGTGCCAGAGCAGTACATTTGATAATTAAAAACTATCTGCAATCCAATATACTGTACTGGACAATAACACTATGGCAGAAGACTTCAAGGCCTGCTCCCAGCTACTACCACCTGTAATGTAAAGACTTTCATATTTCAATGTGGCCATCAACAAAGGGCTTGCTAACATCAAGGTTATTCCACTGTAAATGTTAAGAACAGCTCTTTACTCACAGTTTCACTATTTTATGTTTTACATGTGGCACAAGAATTCAAGAAGCACACGGTCAGGGCAATCCCAAGCACAAACACAGGCTGGGTGGAGAACTGAGAGCAGGCCTGAGGAGAAGGACTTGGGGGTGTTGGTTGACCAGAAGCTGGACACGACCCGGCAACGGTCGCTGGCAGCCCAGCAGGCCAGCCGTGCCCTGGGCTGCATCCCCAGCAGCGTGGGCACAGGGCGAGGGAGGGGATTCTGCCCCTCTGCCCCGCTCTGCTGAGACCCCCCGGGAGTCCTGCGTC
>Ga0065711_1004154_pt1 | contig 24820 bp, 8 predicted proteins | sample Hoacrofraction12_FD_59098 | JGI IMG/M metagenome (GOLD analysis project Ga0065711, IMG submission 59098) | Hoatzin crop microbial communities from Cojedes, Venezuela - Epithelial fraction 12 v2 (version 2) | ecosystem: Host-associated > Birds > Digestive system > Esophagus > Crop | place...
CCTCCACGGTCCCGAGTGGGGCAAAACCCGACCGAGTCTTGCTGCGAGCGCAGGCGCCGGGCTCTGCGCGCCTGGCTGCTGGCGCTGCCTGCCGGCTGGCGCGGCCCGGGCACTCGTTTCGGTCCTAGGGAGGAGGAGGGAAGCTGGAAATAGTTCGGATGAGTTTTGTTTCTGCGTGTGCGTAATCTTCTGGTGGCTTTGTGTTTCCTGAGGGAAAGCCCGGGAGAAGAATTGTTTCTTTCCGCGCTCTACTTTTGCTCTCGAGTTAAAAATGTTTAAATCGAGTTAAAAAGTTTAAATCTCCATTAGCCTGGAGATTTAAAGGCTGAATGTCACTGAAGGCGAGGCACAAATTAAAACTGGAATATACATGACATTTAAATAGGTGGAACAAGAACATGAATGACCGTGTGAAGCTAAGACAATAGCTGGCAATCTTTGCGGTTTGCGTAGAGTTTCCTTATCCTCTAAAGATCAAATATGGACCCTGAAGCTGAGATAAAGAAGCAAGTAAACCCTTTCTACTGCAATGTAAGTATTCCTTACTAAATATTCTAATACAAAATAATTTTGGTAGAACAAAGTTGGACTAACTAAGTGTGAACTTTTTTTTCCCCTCTTGAGCGAAATTGATACATAGCACCAGAGTTGAACTTACTTTGCTGTCTTTGTCATGTTTGACTTGAATGTGTGTCAGGAACCAACTTGTTAAAATGAATAACTTGAATAATATTATGTTTCTAAGTAAAGGTATTCTTTTAAAATGGAAGATTAAACTGCAGCTCCTGTTCAGAAAAAAAAAAAATCCTAATTTATCTGGTTCTCAGGTTTATTGCCGTTGTTTTTAAGAGTCTTGGGATTTTTTAGAGGAGGAGAAAATATTTGGACTGCCTTTGTTCACTCACATTAATTTAAACCTAATCTGCTCCTGTTCTGAACCAGCCCAGGTATAAACCAGCTGTTATTGGAAAACTTGGTATGCTCGTGAGTGAGGCAGGCCCTGAGCTGATGAGAGTGTTGGTCTGCGTGCAGAACTGAGGAGAGAACTGTCTCCTCTTACACGGGTGTACTGGCTTGTTAGGGTTATGCTGTGCCTTTGTTTTGGGTTTGTTTAATACTGTGTGAGGAAGATATTGGATCTGTCTTTACTTAATACACGCAGAAATACGCTATGAGGTAGCTGTAGGGTTTTGGAGATGTCTGAAATTTTTATGTGATTTGGAGATTACTTTTCATTCCACTGTATTTTGGTGGTCTTGGAGCCTCAGAAGAAAAGTTCTAGAAGCTGCTTTTGTTTGTCTTTGGAGGAATAGTACTTCTGTAGAACTTACCTATACTAACATTTCAATAGCAGATTTGTTTTGTTTTGATATCAGTAGTATTTTTTTCTGTTGGTTTGTGTGCAATGATAGAAATACTTCTCTTTAACCTAGATTTGCAAAATCTGGTGTGCTTCTGCATTAAACTTGCAGACTCACTTCCTTGGCTTCAAACACAAGACGGTAAGATCAGTTTTTGAATGCACCTTTTGTCAGATTTTACAGATTTACTTAGCAATAGAATATGGGTTTGAAATCTGTTTTTTAATGTAGTTTTAAAATGTGCAATCTCAGATATTTAGCTGGTTTTATTGCTTTACTGTTTTGTTTATTGCAATAAAGTAGAACTTAGTTTTGAACATAGTCTTATCAGAAAATGTTACAACTTTGTCTCATATTCTGGATTAGTAGAGACAATACATGAAAACACATCACTGTTAATAAATGCAAAATGGAATTATTTAAATCATAGACAATCTAGGAAAAAAGATTTACGTCTTTCAATTTTCATGTACTTATCTATTCACCTGATGTAATCTGTGGTGTTAATCTGATTTATTTTATAAATAAGTGCATTTTTAATTTTTCAATCTTAAGTGTCTGTCTTTCTTCCTTGTTGGTTGATGACTTGGTAACTTAGGTTGAAGAAGCACTAAAAGCTCACGGCATTTGTAAGTGCAAGATTTTTTTACTTCCTACTCTGTTCTATACATGCATCTTTCTCCCCACCCCAGCGAGGGTGTTTACGAAATGAACAAGAAAAAGACTTTTTCAATACCTGTGCTTTATGACCTGTCTTTTGTTCTTTAATGACATAACTATCTAATCCTACAGAAATCAATCAATAATATGAGCAAGAAGTATGCAAAGTTTATTAAAAAGTGCTTGTAACAATAGTACAAATCACCTTAGTTAAAGTTTTGAGAAACCTTAAAGAATTGAAGACATTAGACACCTCAAGATTTAAAACATATTTTAAAAAATATGCTTCTTAAAGCACGTTGAAATTCTTTATTCTGTATGTACATTTTTTTTAAAAAAGAGCTTATTAAAAAGATCCAAATTAGCTGAAGCAAAGTACTTTTAATAGGTTTAATATAGCATTAAACCTTCCCCAGGTCTCTATGAACTGGGCTAGTTCCAGAAGGAATGAAGGTCTAACTAGGTTCATAATTGTTTTCCTACTTCCATTTCATAATGCACCAAAATGTATTTACAGACTGCTCCTAAAATTTAGTTTGAAAGTTGTGGCCCAAGTTATACATGGTCATTGCACTTACCCAATCTGGGAATTTTTATATGGACTGTAAAGGAAATTCAAGTGATTAAATTTTCAGCAGCTGGATGCTGTCATGAAGACTGTCACTGTAATCAAAGCACATGTGACACTTTCTGAGGGAGTAGTATAGGTTGAAGCCTTCTGACTCCCACCTTCTGTTTAGGGTTTATTGTAAGCTTTATGCTCAACTTCTTATCAATATGTGAAGTTTTTTAGTAAGAGATTACTTGCAACAGGAGAGTAACAGGGTTGAGCGTCATTTAAGAGATGAAAAATTTCAAATTTGTCGTTTGCTGCCACTGTTTCAGAGACTTCTGGGGATTTATTTATTTCCATGTAGTAAAATGCTGAGCTTTGTGAATTTCTGAAATCCTATTCTTATTTTCTTATTGTGAGCGCATTAAGCCACTATTCAAGGAATAGCAACTTGCTTCCTTTGCATGCTTGTCATTCCACTCCCAAATACACAGAATCTCATTTGGTGTAGATGTCTTCCTCTCTGTCCAGGTTCCTCAATGGCAGATAATGTTATATGGTCAGCTCTATCTCACCTTTGTTAAGGTGTTGCGTTATAAGGAATGGAGCAATTTGGCAGAAAGTAAACCCTCTTGCTTTCTAACTCTCCTCACTGGAGTAGGAGGTTAGGAGCGGCTATGTTTAAATTCTGGGTGATATCCAATTTGCCACTACCAGTCTAGTCGCGTTTAATATGTATATTAAACTGCCACGATTCTGGATACAGTAATAGCGGTCTGCACCTTCAGTCCAGTCATGCTCATGAACTAGCATGGCCGTGCTCTAGAGTTTGGTTGCGTTTGGTGAGAAACTGTGACAACTGGCTACTTAAACAGTGCTGTTTTATTTGTGCAACAGATATATAGGTTTTTTGAATTGACTGTCTGCAAGAAAGCGTGTGCAAATATGATGTTATTAAGTATCAAATGCGTGAAAAGGTTATAAATAATACAGCCTGGCTATAAACATTAGGGAGTAACTCCCTAGAGAGATTTCTAAGATTCCCGAGAAAAGCGCTTAGTCTGAGTCTCACCCAAGGCGTTCTGGGGGAGAAGCAAGGCTCAGCCCATCGGCCGATCCCGGTTGTCGGAGGCAGTCTGAGGTGGAGTTTCCCTTGACTCGCTCATAGTGGTATCTTCTCCAAAAATCCCCCATTTCCCTGACTATTTTTATATCCTTTCTACATTCAAGGTGGAGTTTGAGTGACTGTAGTCATACATACCTTTTATCATGATTGGTGTAAAATTCTCTCGCTTCACGTTTAAAGGTATAGTTTACAAAAAATCGAGGACGCAGACTCAAAGAGGGGTGGTTGCACCTCGGAGGTGGGTAGCCTGCGGGATGGAGGTGTGTTTTGGTATTAAAATGACACTAAAATGAGCAAAGTTCACTAAAGGATAGCACTTTGGCAAGGTTTCGAAAAACTGTTGGCTCAGGCGGCCAGATGAGCTGCTTATCAGTTCTAGAGAACCATTTCTTCCCGCTTTATCATCATGGAGCATGGCCACGGAGTCTCCGCTCCGCTCCACCCTCTATGGTGTGTTGCAGGGAGTTGCTGTGTTAGTGGATTCCTCTCATGCCTGCTGCACCTGTGTCCCATCCTCAGAACTCTTTTTGATTTATACTTTTCCTCAGTGGGTGAACAATGCTATGTTTTCCATATAAACCTTAATTTTCAGATGTAAACCTTAATTTTACTAATAATTCCATATAAGGTTCTTCAGCCCCAGCTGTATCACATGCCATATGTGGATAGAAAAAAATACTTGATTGGGGAGGGGATAACTGCAGACTTTTTGAAAAAGACAGCAGGGTTATGGGCTGAGTCAAGTGCCCTGGCAGGCAGTATGTGAGCTGGCAGTTTAAGCATCTCATGTTCAGTGGATTTAAACTGAATTGCTCTGACGTAATGGATTAAAGTAGCCCTGAAATGAATGAAATGAAGCTTTGTTCGTTATAGAATAAAAGATATTTGCATTGCAGTGAATCAGTCAGGCTTTTCCTTGTTGCAGGTTGTCTTCTTTATAAACTAAATTACAGTCATAATTACTTAGAATTTAAGCCACTGTTTAATAATTGAATTTTGTCATGTGTGTTTGAACCCATGTTGTGTGCTAACTAGCGGCTTGATTGGTCTTCCTCTCTGCTTGCTTTATTGAATTGTCTGACATTAACTTTGGTGTGAATGTTTTTTGTCCGTTTTTGCAAAAAAAAAAATCTGATAGGACATTCAAAACTAAACGTAGCTTATTTTTCTCATGTCAACAAAAGCTCAGAGTGTGTTCTTTTTAAAAAAAATACATTATCATGCCAAATTGGTTTCTGTACTTAAAATTTTATTTCCACTTCTGGTTTGTTTTTTATTTAGTTAAAACAGCAAGTGGCTCAGGAGACCAAGTGAAGACATCTGCAAAACTTCCTGATTATGGTAAGAATGTTTAATGCAAAAAAAAAAAAAAGGAAGAAATAGAATAATAAAGTGTTTTAGTGTTTTGGTGTACAATGTTACAAGTGATGTCTAGACCTTACCAGGTCATTGGAAATTCACTTCTCTTCATTGTATTTTCCATCTGCAGTAATATTTGGTGATAATTCATAAAACAATATTTGCAAACAAAATTATATAAAAAGAGTATAGGATTGGGGGGATAATGTTTCTCAATAACTGACTTAATTTGTGGTGTGAGGCAAGGTGTGAGCAGGGATTCACTTGAATATGAATTTCTCAGTGTATTTTCTCTAGGCCAGAGGTTGCACTCAGTAGTTCGTTTCATTTTGGAGGGTTTTTGTGATGTGACTTGAGACCATGAAGACTGATTGATAGATGGATGATATGGGATTACATAAAATTGATTTTATCTTACAGTGCAAACTGAGCCAGAGAGGTTTCACGGACAGACCTTGGAAGAACAGCTTAATACGTGTAAAGATTCAGAACCTGCACTTGGTGAGAGCTTTTAATACTGTAATTGTTTGCTTGCGTGATGTTTGCCTTTACAAAGTATTGATTAATTTTTTTAAAACGTAAAATTAGGTAATGTGTAATAAAATCTTACTATATTTACACTGAGTACCCAACAGTATGGTATGAAAGTGACTAATCTTAGTGATAAAATAATTAGATTTGGCCTGGTATATTTTTGATTAGGGTAGATACCACATATTCTAGAGAATCGAAGGTGATATGACAGAAATGAACTTTGACTGAAATGATCACTACTATTCTTTACAATTTAATTGCCCATCCTGTGGAGGGAAGGGAGAGTGGAGTGGACAGGAAAAATAACTACAGGGGCATACATTAAAATACATTCCCTTCTAAATAGTTACAAAAGAATTGTTGCTATTATTTTCTTAGTTTTTTTTTTTTTAATTGTCAAGTCCTATGCAGTAAACATAAGGCAGCTTAAAAAAATTTTTGTACCTTTGGTGTTGAGGAAGTCTAGACACCCAAAAGATAAAGGAACTCATGGTTCTAAAAATCTTGATTCATGTGTTTGGCATGCAGTAGTGATAATCTCCTTTAAAGTTTCTTTTGTAACTAGCACTGATTATTTGTTTCAGTGAACATCAAATTGCCTGATTTTTTTTTTTTATTAATACAGGACTCAATTATATAATTGAATACCAACCAAAAGACAATTTCCCTTTTTACTATGAATGTCAACTGTGCCACTGTAAAACAGGACTGACTAACATGTTCATGCATGTTTGTGGTTCCAAGCATAGACTGGCATACCTGGTAAGTTTTTAGAGTAATGATTTTCAGCGTTTTTTTTTTTTTTTTAATGTAATGATTTAAGTAGAGAATTTGCTAGTCATATTATGATAAAAAAAATAAAATTAAGGTGTTACATGAGCTTTTGTAAAAATGTGTCTGTATTGCAACTGTGCAGCTGTGATAAATGGATTTTAAATTCTTCTCATCGTTATGGTGTATGCCAGTCCATTGCTGCAACTGAGTTTTTAGTTTATTCTGTTTTGTTTGACCAATAATGCCAACAATGAAATTTACGGCTGAAATTGACTAGAAGTAGGCTTTTGACTAAATTTTGTATTATCTTAAAGAACTGGATCAATGAAGAAATTGCTCCATCTTTCAGATGCTTTAGATTAAAAGGAACATAATTATAAATGAACATGCTAGGTATTGAATAGAGGCTGTGACCTGGAATTAGGAATAAATTAAAAAACATTTATTCTCAGTTTTGGGGCTGGACAAGCCATGTAAGTTCTGTTTTATGGAAATTTGCAAAGTTCTTAAGGTTCATGTCAGCCCATGAACGTTCAAGTACATTATTTTTTCAGTATATTTAGAGAAGTGAAGCTGCCTAGTCTTCAGATGTTTACTTGAATATATTTGTTTAGGATGGGCTTGAACAAAACTGAGAAAGCAATATTCTGAAAACTATTTTAATACTTTCCATAAGATATCTGCTCAAATTTGGTACTATATCTCACATACATAAAAGTCATAGAAAGTTGAGTTTGTATAGTGTTTTGAGGCAGTTTTAGAGCTAATGGTGTTATCGGGTGTATTGCAATGGATCCACAATGATGTCCTTCGTAAACATCATGCTGTTTCTGGTCATTAATTCAGATGTATATGCTGAGGTTTGATGTTCTTGGATTGTTTATTTCTTGTTTACTGTGAACTCTTTCTTGCAATTATGAATCTTATGCTTCTTAACTGCATTTCTGCTATATTCTTAAATACTGTAAAATACAATAATTCAGCAAGGATAACTTCTATGTCATGGAGCTTTTAAGGGATGGATTAACCCTAGGCAGTGGCAAAAGCAGGAGACTAAGTGGCTTGAATTTAGGTTTTTAAGACCCAGGTTGACAAAGCCCTGTGCAACCAGTTCAGCGTTCAGTGTCAACCTTGTTTTGAGCAGAAGATTTTACTTCAGTCCCCTAAATTAGTCTGTGATACTATACATAATAATTTTAATAAGTTCTGCTATTTGTATGTAAAAATTGATTTATCTCCCATGATTATCGTCAGTGCCAGACCTAGAAAGACTTGTGTAGGATAAAGTTTGACTTCAGGATTTGCGTTTTCTTATTTTCTAGAAACAACATTATCCTGAGATAGCAGAATCTGATGAAGTTAAGGGTAAAGGCTCCGAACTGAACAGAAAAGTTAGGCAAGTTGCATTAACAATTGAGAAGAAAGAAGGAAGAAAACAAATAAAGGTACGTTTCTTTAAGAACTCCAGAAGTTTTATATTTATTAAAAAAACAAAGAAAGTAATTTCATTTACGGTAGGCAGATCTTTGGATGGTAGGAAAATCTTGCTTTTTTAACCTCTATTGCAAGTGCTTCTTGTCATTGTAATATTCTTCCAGGATTATTCTGGACACAATTTCCCATCGGTCATTTCTGTCATAAGTATTTCTCTTGTTTGAAATAATACTCATGCTACCTGAGTCTACAGAAATATGACTCTACAGCGCACAAATAACACAATATATATATATTAATATTTAATCAAATCCCAGCTGGGGTTGTATCTGTGTAAAATAACTTGCTTCATTGTTGCTAGGAAACTACCTTTGTGACTTTTCTGAATTAGTTTCTGCTTTGTTAGCACCTTGTGGTAATTCTCGGAGGAACCAGGTAAGAATTCTGGTAGTACAGAGGGAAGTGTGGGAATTTGCAGGTGGATACGAGGCTATCAGCAATGCCGTGGGATCACAGGAGAACCATAAGCTTTAATTCTTGGGGAGCTGCACCCTTAGAAGCATGTTTTTGTGATGATATCTTCATACTGCTTTCTGTTGATGTTTATGCCACAATAGTATTTAGAAATGTTTACCACATTTATCTAGGCACTAGTTTCTTCTTGAGGTGTACCTTACCACTCTGATTCATGACAAGCTTACTCAGGTGCTTAGTGTTCTTTATGGGTACATATTAAATTTGTTTTCTCCATAAATTTCAATGTTTCTCAACATCCTGCTTGTTAAGCAGCATTTCTTGGCAAGATCTCTAGCTAATGCTACTTTATGTGCATAGGCTATGTCTCGTTTCAAAGTGGAGTTTGCAATGTTACTGTGTTTAACCTGGCTATGTCCCGCCAGTCTGAGAAAAGACCCATGTTTCTGTGCGATACTATCACAGCCAGACTTCAAGAATGAGAGCCTGTACTGATCCTACTCTTTCTTTGATTAAAAAAAAATTGGAATATTGGAAGATCAAGTTGTTGTTCTAGAGTGAAGAGAGAGATTTCAGATCATCAAATTCAATCTGTCTGCATATTCTTATTTTTTAACCTCTGCTTAAAAAGAAACATAGAACTGACTCTTGGGAGCAACTTTTACTTTTGACCTGCTTAATTCAAATTTCTTCTTGACTCAAGACTGTGTATTTTACTTGAGGTTTATGTTCATGGATATAGAAATAATTAATTCCATCTATGTTTTGCAGACTGTTTTTCTAGGAACAGTTTTACTACATCCATAGCAAATGCATCCTTGATTTAAGGAATTTTTAAATAGACCATGCGTAACCTGGTTTAATTTTACTGCTATATTTTCTGAAACCAGCTTTTTTTTTTTTGTTTTGTTTTGTTTTGTTTTAACTGTGGTAAGTGGTAAAGAAGTGTCCAGGTAACTGACTGACTGACTTCTTGAATATCCATTCAGGGATTTACATGTTTTACGTGTTTAACACTATTGATCATATATCCTTAAAAAAATAAATATTTAACTCTGATGAAATACCTATGGAATAATTTTATCCACAAAATAGCTAACATAAATGGATTTTATTTTTAGGTTGTTACAGATGCTCCAACAATGAGGAGGAGATGGCAAGAATGTAAGTGCGCTCAGTAGGATGTAAATTGTACATTTCTAATTTGGGTAAACTCCTTTTGGTCTGAATCAGCTTACTTTAAGGCCAAATTGAAAGATTTGGTCAGTAATTGTAGTGTGTGCTTATGTTCTAAGCTGCGTTTTGTACGGTTTATATTGAAAATTTGACGGATAAACAAGTTCTTCCACGGGCAACATAACTAGAGAGACCTGTTTTATATGGCTGTGTTCTCTCTCACTCTTTCCATCCCACTCCTCCTCGCTTCCCAGGATCCTTTAGTTACGTGTTGTTTTTGTTGTTGTTGTTGTTTTTTTAATCTGGTAACTGCTGTAGACTTTGCAGTGCCAGCTATTCATGAGCATTTTGGTGATCTGGGCAAAAGGACCAGGTTGGAGCTCCACACGTGTATTTAATTTGCAGTCCAGAAAGCCAGACAGAATTCTTAAAGCATAGCTATAGCTGTTATCCGTGGAAGAAAACTTCCTGTTTTACTGGCCACTGATGCTCACAAAACTGTAGGAACATGGTATCTGTGAGACTTCACCACTCAGTTTAATCTTTCAAAACTCATTGTAGTACTATGTCATCCAGATGGACAGGCAGTACAATTGCATGCCACCTTAGGAAATAGCTAAAAATTGCTGAGACCCTCATTCTCAGACCTGCATGAAAAAGATTTGAATTAAAGCTAATGTGCTTAATTTTAATACATATTAGTATGTAAATGGTGTCTTAAAATAGCTCAATAGAAGTAATGAGCAGATTATTTCTATGATCTAGATTAGCAGCATCATACTCTGAAAACAAAAGATAGCCATTTTGAATCTAGGAAAGTGTTTTGATGTAAGTTGAATCATATTCAAATTACATTTCTTGACTGTAACCTTTTGGTTCATGTGTCTGTAATTTTGCTCATAGCTATGTGGTATTCTGCTATATTTATAATATTTACATCTTTTAAGAAATGTATGTATGTAATTATAACCAGGGTATAAAATACTTAAGACTTTGTTATTAATCTGTAGTTTGTATTTAATATACTGTCATATAATAATGCTAACAAAATTATTAACGTTTGTCACTAATAGTGCACAGAAACAGAGTTAATTGAAATTGAAGTGCAGTTTTAGAACCCTCCTCTATCAAGATAATATCTGTTGTGCTACATATCAAACATGTTTGTTTAGATCCTAATGCAGACGACAGCCCTTCAAAAGCTGAAGTTCACCATGTGGATATGTCACTTAGTAAAGAAGAAAAAACAGGTTGTAAAAATTATGATGGAAAAATGCCAGAGTCTATCCAAGGTAAGATAAAAAATATTTTCCAGATTAATTTTTTAGAAACTTTCAGCAATGCCAGAATTATTTACTTTGTATGTGCCTGTTTATAGCTTCAATAGTTCTACTATAGGAGGTGGATTTGCGCAGTGTGTAGATGGGTTTGGGATCTGTGGCAAAGAATAATCCCAGTGTTTGAGAAGAAAGAAGTCCAGCTTTACTTAATGTCACGGGATACTTTAGAACAGAAACAAGACAAGGTTCATACTTAGAAATTTTTACTATGCATCATTTTGAGGGAAGAGGCAGAGACTCTTTTTGGGCATATAAGTTGTTCTTCGATGTCAAGAAAAAAACATAGGAACAGCTGCATGCTAGACTGTTTAGAGCACAAGAAGAATAAAAGGGAAATAGATTGGATAGATTTTTTTTTTTTTTCTTTGAATGACAATTCAGTGAACACTGAATCAAGAGGACGAGGCCAGGCTCTTTTCAGTGGTGTCCAGCAACCGGACAAGGGGCAATGGACACAAGCTGAAGCATAGGAAGTTCCGTCTGAACATGAGGAAGAACTTCTTCACTCTGAGGGTGACGGAGCCCTGGAACAGGCTGCCCAGAGGAGTTGTGGATTCTCCTTCTCTGGGTCTAATCAAGACCCGCCTGGATGAGGTCCTGTGCAGCTTGCTGGTGACCCTGCTTTGGCAGGGGGGTTGGACTAGATGACCCACAGAGGTCTCTTCCAGCCCCAAACATTCTGTGATTCTGTAACACCATGTAACTGAAGAAATATCAGGAATTGCCGCTTGTTTGTAGACTTAATGTGAAAGGTGAGATTAGGGTTCTGTCTAAATGCATTGTACTTATTCAGAATATTTCTGATCAGGAACACAAACTTGTGCCTCGTGGCTGAACCAAATCTTTGGTTTTTAGGTTCAGTTTTTATTTTATTTGTTCACATGACACCTTACTTTCACCTTCAGGTTTTATTGATGTTATCTTTAAAAAAAAAACGAAGCAAAGAATACATTTAAATTAAAACACTGGAAAACCATTACTAACTATACTGGGTTTATTGTTTTAGATGAAAAGAATGTTCAAGAGGAGCATGAAAAAAGTCAGAAAGAACACACAAAACCAGATGAGAAGGTCGAACCTAATAAGGCTATTGAAAGCAGCAAAGGAAACAGGACTGAAGAAGGCAGCAACTCAGAAAAGTAAAACAAATAAAAACAATCCACCAAAAAACCCCCAAAACACTGGAAATTTACTCAAAGGAAAATATTGTAGATGATAACGGTCTACCCTGGCATTGCATAGAGTGTGCTGAGGAAGAAAGGCATGCAATAACAGTTAAATGCTTGTGTTCTGAAATTGTGCTCAGCTGTAAACTTCTCTCATCAACAGAAAATCTGGTGTATTTAAAGTGACCTCAGATTTTGCTCTAGATGAAACTAGTTTTTGTATTTAAGTGTGTTAGCTTTAAGGCATAGTCCTCACCTATTACAAGTTCAAAAAGAATGTTCCCTTGTGGTTCAAGAAACCCTCTGTTATGGGTTCATGTCAGATAATTAGGGTGGTATATGAACTGATTTTAGAAGGAAAAGATAATGAGTAAATAGCTGTTACAGTTGGGGTTCATCTTTACAAAAGACTTCATGGAGGAACAGTAAGTAGTACTGTGTGTGGTTCTAAAATGCTGAAACTGCCTACTGTTTGTAAGCATCTTTATTAATAACAATATTGTTAGTTTAGTTTGAACTATCACCCTTTGTGTGAGGGAGGTATCTTCAACATGAATCATCTTTGTGCATCTTTGCGTAAGGGATGTACATGCATCAACCCAAGCATACGACTTTTGTTATGACAGTTAGTTCTTTGGTTTTGCTCTAAAGGCATTCTCATGGAATGTTTCTTAACTTTAAACCAGTAGTATCTCTTCCAGACACGGAGGGCTAACACCTGTTGCTTCTTTACTGTTACCCAGTAAAAGGAGAAATTTTCTTGTTCCTGAAACATCTTTTTGTAGGACTTCTGCCTCTTTATGAGGCAACCATTAAGGAAAATAATTAATTGAAACCAGACTCAGATCCAGGTTTATGAATCTTTGTGTTCATCTGTCTGGCTTTCCAAATAACTGTAACAGTTCTTAATCTAGAGAGTGAACTGGTTCGTAAAAACATAAAAAGTTGGGAACTAATAAAAGCTCAGACATTCACATCTGGAAATGCTGCTGTCTCTTTCTACCTGGCAGTGATCCTCATTGTGCAAAGGGAGGGAATGCATCATTAGTAGTTGTAGTTGCAAAACAGTGCAAATATTGATTGGTAACTTTTAGCCACATGAATCTTTGTATGCCTAGTATCTCTCTGGCTGCATTGTAAAATACTTCTTTTTATAACTAATTTTTTGTAAAGGCAGGTTTGTGAAGTTCTGATAAAAATGCTGTAATTAGGGGCCTTGTATTTCTGCAATGCATACAAAAAGCTTACAGCTTTTACTACCAGTATCAAACTTCTTTCTCAATTTTGGGTTTCAGAACTTATGCACTAGCTAATTACACTAAAAAAACCCTCATAAATTTTTATTATGATGTCTGGAACTACTGGTATTTCTGTAAGGAAGTAATGTGACCTTTCAGAGTGTGTCAGAACTACTGTAGTAGTAGTAGTAGTAGTAGTTTGTCAGGAATTTAAACTAATTGTCAGTTATTGACTGGCTACACATTTTTGATAGATCAACCAACTGTATACTGTTTTATTTATTTATTCTGTATTAAGGTGTGAGACTAATAAACAATCGCAGGAAGAAAACGAGGAAGTTGAGGTGAGTATTTTTCCATTAATAGGTTGCCCCAGTTTACAAATAGTTGGGGAAATAATACTTTAATATATAATTGGCAATGGTGTTTGCTTTTGCTTATTCGAATTAATAATATTTTGACAATAAATTAGCTACAAGTTGCTAAGCAAAACTATTAAGAAGAAGTTTTGTTCCTACTTTGTCATGGAAACCCATGTACATGTTTCATACAAGCACACACATTTAATTAGAGCAGGAATCTATAAACCATAATAATAATTACTGTTTAGTTATAATTACTGCACATAGTAGACCTCTGGACTTTTTTTTTATGTTAAACAGCATGAATTTACAGCAAATCCTGAAGAATTCACTAGTCAAGAAGAACTGTTGGGTTATTTGGTGAGTGTTAAATCTTACCTTGCAATGTAATTTTTTTGGGGAAAAAAAAATTCATAGACTGACTAAGTTTAAAATGTATCAAGTAACATAAAAGCCAAAATATAAGCAATATATTTGCTAATTTAAAAACGTATTTTGTTAGAAGATAGGATTCAGAATAAAATTAATATCATCGAGTTTATAGTATATCTATTAATTCTAAAGTTTCTAGACAGGTTTTTTGCCAAAGTACTGCTTTACTGTCAGAGGAATGACTTCCATTGAAAAATTAATGCATTTTTCTCAGCTATAGCTTAACTCTACTCCTGAACTACATGCTTAAGTAAAATGACCTTTTTTTCCTTTCTTTTATAATTGGTCTATCATTTTCGAGTGAGGAATTTGGAAAGATGTAATTCAGTGATGGAAGGAAGCAGAATGAAGAAAAAAATATCTGAGATACGCAGAAAGGAAAGAAGCAAATTTTAAGAAATAAAACACAAGTTGTATACTTAAACAAAAAAACTTCCCTAAAACCATAAACTAAAAAAAACTACCTAATCCCTTTGTAAAGTAAGTGGCAGAACACCTGAGCTCAGTTCAGTTGTTGAAAGCATGTGTGTACACATTCCCAGCAGAGATACAATCAATAAGAGTGGAAAACTAGCAGTTACCAGTTGTTATATGTATTAGCAATGGTAATTTAAGCACTATTGACTATCATAAAATCTTTTTTCCCCTTTTTAATAGGGAATTATTAAGTGTAATGTTTGCTTCCAAGTATCTTTTTGGGACTTGCTGTTCATATAATGGAATAATTCCAGTTCAATAACTATCCATACTGTATACTTTTTTAATTGTGAGAATCGGTATGCTCAGCTTTGTCATTAAAATAATTGTATTTCTTTTGTCACCTGATAGCAGAGATATCCTTGCCCAAGTTTAACCTTCTTTTTGCACCTAGTCTTTGACAAGATCTTCTTTAAATATAACTTATGCAAACTTGGAGAGATAAATACTATTAGTGTTAAAAATATAATATAATCCCTGTTATACTGTCACAGATTAACTTAATGCTAGGGTTTTTATTACGTTTTTCCATTGTGTGTAGTGTTTGAAGGTGTTTGTTTCTAATCCAGGACACTTTGAACTGTTAGGACAGACCTGCAGGCCCAGTGGAAGTATTTTCAGCAGTACTTTATTAGTATAGACAAGAGGATGACGCATGCAGTGCTCTTTGTGAGGGCTGTTGGTGCTAGAACTTGCCTCCCCTATTAGAGCTTCAGAGTTTCAAAGACTGCTTTTTCTTCAGGCTTTTTTTGGGAAGAAGAAGGTTGGTATAAGGCAAGGCGGCATATGTTTTTAAATTCAGTAGTGTTCTGGTTTTTTGCTACCTTCGAGAGAAATGGGTTATGACTGTGTTGCCTCAGGGAAGTTGTACACATTCATTTGTATGCAGGTATCCTGGGAAGAGATCAAAATACTTAAGGAAAAGCACTTTCCTATATGTATTTCCAGGCATATTCTTGGGTTGTTCTTTTTAAAGGATTGCATCAGGTAGCTAGAGCTTCCTTCTGTTAGGATGCTCTTCCATTCTGCCTCCCCAACCCCAATTTCATTTGGGGATTAAAAGTAAAAACTGTATTTCCTTTGTAACTTCGGCCATATCTGACAGAAGGATAGAGACAAAAAATGAGGTTCCGGCAGGTTTTGTTTATATGTGGTGATATTTTAATCTTTCAGAGAGCGAATTTTTGTATTGTGTGGTGTTTTGGTTTGTTTTTTTCCTAGCAAAGTTTTGAGATACTGAATGAAGATGATGCTTCATTTATCCTAAAAGTTACACAGACTCTTACAGATGCACTGGTGGAATATCGTCAGCGGGCGGCATCAAACAAAGTAATGTGGATTTTGTTCTAGTTTTTGTTCAACATATCTGTAGATTCCAGGGATTATGCATTTTTATTACTGCAGATAGTTTAATTAAACAAAATTGCTGTGGAGACTGTATTGGAAGTTTTGTCCATTAAATATTTGAATTTTTGTAGCGATGATAGGATTAACTTCCAGCTTTTCTGTTGAGAAGTCTTAATACTTTCTGTTCAAAAGTGTGTTTTTTGGTTTTTTTTTTTTTTTTGTGGAAGCTAAAATTATCTTGTCTTGTTTCTCATGCTTTTCCTTACATCTAAGTTTTTCTGCTATTTTTGCCCCTTTTCAGTTCTAACTGAAGTTTTTCTCATCTCCACTGACCTCCCTGACACTCTTACTGTGTATCCCATTTCCATTCCCAGCCTTCACTCTCATCACCATGTAATCAAGCATTATTGTCATCAGTTTTCTTTCTTACACAATTTCCGGTCATACTCTTTGGACTGTTCCCTTGGAGGTCTCTTTCTTCTCCCACTACTAGAAACCCAGTTTTTCCCCTCTCTGCTATTACTTTTGACTGACTTGTCTTTACGCAGGCATAGGGTGGCGGTGTTTTGAGTACTTCTTTGAGGCTGCTGTGGTTGCCACTTATGTTCCCTACACCTCCAGTTTACATTGTTATAACCTCCAGAGTTTCCATGCTTGGAATGCCTTTTTGTTCATTCCCCCTTTGTCAACAGGGATGGTAGGAATTTTCCTTTTGTTAGTGATCCATTCAATGCCATTCATCTTTGCCATAGGAAACATTATTCCTTATCCTTCCCAGTGTTTCTTGCAGAATTGTCAGTGTTGGAACAGTTTTTTCATTCACCACAACAGCTATTCCTACTACTACAGCTACTTAATTACCTTTTTATTTAAAAGGTGAGCTTAAGTGGATAATGCCAAATGCGGGGAAGTACCAGCCAACAAGCTGGAGAGAGTCACACATATGACACTTCAAGGAAAAAATAATTGCTTTTTCTTTTGTCTTCAAAAGCCTTTCTTAATTCAGGGTTTTATTATAAAGTTTATCTTTGTTCCCTGTGTTCCATCTTTCCTCTATTGCTTTCTTTCTGCCCCAAAGGCAATACTACATCATGATAAATTCCATGCCTATAGTTCTTACTGATTATTTACTGCTTTTTACTTCCTCATTAAGCTTCTTTTCACCTCATTCCTGCTGGTTTTTCCATATAGAATTTTGTTGGTTTATTCATGTGGAAAGAGGGCAAAAACTGACATGTTCCAAAGCAATGGAGTTCTAGCTGAAGTAACTTCTAATCTACTAGTTGTAGAAAAATAAAATGTTTTCCTGCATCGGGGTTTTTTAGTATTATCAACTGGGATCTTTCAACTGGTAAATTTTTAACTAAATCTTTTATTCTGAGTGTAAAATGCTTCCTTTTTAGACCTGACAGGTTGAGAATTTGGCTTTATAAGTGCCACTTCATCTAATACAGTGCTTTTTCAGATGTAGAGAGATACCATGAACAGTGTATATATGCACAGAAATTCATTACCAGCTGCGTGATTTTCAGAGAAATACTGGATTTTTCAGATTTGGTAGCAGAAATACTGGTCTCTTATTTGGTCTGTGATCATCAAAAATGTAGTAGTTCATCATTTCAAGAGGTTCTCTTGATGAAATTCTGAACACAACTTTTTTCAAACTCGTAGGACCTCTTAGATACTGAATATAATGGAGAAGCAGCATTGGAATATTCCACAGAACCGTCTGACCTGACTTCAGTAGATATTAGTGACTCTGATACTGGTAATGTTAGCTTTGCAATCTTGAATGTGCTTTAATCTTAACACTGAACCTTGCATAAATTTTAGCAAGCCTCTTTTTCCTGATTCTCTAAACGCAGAGCTTAAGGGCAAAATAACGGCAGGGTCAAGTAGCATAAATTAATAGTTTTGGGTTTCTTTTTTCCATCCTCTACAAATATTAGAAAGGGCAGACTATTAAAAAATATTTTAAAACTATAGGATTTGGGGAGAAAGTGAACTAGTGTTGACTCTGACTTTCCTCTATCCAGAGGCGACTGTTTCTAAGCAGGCTTTTGAAGTTTAACTCTGGCTTCCCACCCCCTCGGCCATTTTATTCCGTTCTTGGTGGAGAAGAGGCTTAGTGCAGGTCTAGCCCAATGAAGATGTTAGTGGAAACAAAATTATGCTGTGTAGGATGGGTAATTCTGTTTAATACCCGAAAATTGCAGCTACTTGGCCTCAGTACTTCTGATTAATTTTTTTCCAAAGAATCTTGGATTTCTTTGAAGCCACTTCCTTCTTCATGTAAACAAATAGTTATTTTTCTCAAGCATAGGAAGTACAATCATATGCTTGGAGAGGCAAAATACCCAGAATACTAGTGAAGCTATTTTTTTTTTCTGTGCAGTGCCAACTTTCTTTTTTCTAGGAAGTTTACTTTTTTGAAAACCCCAATTAATATAATGCTAATAACAACATTTGCAATGATTTACAATATGTGAAACTTGGAACTTCTGGTTCCTTTTTGTAAGCATAATGAAAATAGCTTTCACCCATCTCCCCACCCTTGATTCTCCAGGATTTTCTGTAAATGGAAAGCATTCCTGACTCTCGCTTGTATGAAAATGGAACGAAGTCAAATGTTAACCTTACCAGCAATGCTGGTGTGCCAGACTGGAAATGCTTGTTTTGGAAAGCCCAATTTAGACAAATAAGTAATGAAGACTCTTCAGAATCTTCTGTTAGTGAAAAACAATATTTCTCTTCTTTAAGACTATTCAAGCAGCCGATCAGCTAAGCAGTCCTTGTCAGTTAATGAAGATGATGAACCCCAAAACTTTTCAACTGGCTCTTTGGAAACACCATATGAAAACATCACTACTGAATTTCTGAACAGTGTAAGAAATATGAATGTTGAAGAAATTACTGCTACTCTACACAAAATAGCAACAGCAAATCCAGCTTTCAGAGGTAATTCGTATATACATGCATACGCAAATACATGTATAGAAGTATACATAACATAATTTTGTTAGCTCTGAGAAATATGAAGGACTACACGGGTCAAAGAAATTTAAGTATTAAGGAGGGATGAAGAGAGTCTTTTTCCCCTTTAACTTTGCAGGATCTAGTTTAGGAATGGTAATTCAAAATGGCTGCCTTCCCATGAAGGTGTTAATAATTGCTGAATTTCTTTTTAAATTCTTTTCTCGTTTGAGCATAGTAAGATTTACATGGTGAGAGTTGGTAAACTAAAATCAAGCGTATTGTTATTAGAAAAAAGCAGAATCTTTTGTCTGTGATACAACTGGTGAAACACTGGTTTTGGGAATGCCAACGACAAAGACATTTTTACTTGTTGATTCCTGAAGGAACTGTACTTGCACAGTAACACAGAACTAATAATGAATCGGAGACAAGTAGTCTTTCTTTTGCTTACAAGTTTCTCGTAAGTTTCAGCTACTAAACCTTCCCACATCTCCAGTCAGCTGCTGCCCTTTCTTCAGAAGTTTCCTGTGTACATTTCTAAGCCTCTCAGGGTCTGTTTAGCAATCATCAGGGTAAAAAAAGGACACTAAAGATGAGTACAACGTAGAGGAGCTAAAGATAGTCTTTGCCTGAGTGCTCACTGTGGAAGAAACTGGAGAGGCTGCAATCCGTGCCATAACCTCTCCTTGCGGATGTGTATGCACACAACTCAGCAGAGTATCTGTTTGGAATGGAAGTTCTGGAACAAACTGACAACACAACAATTTGCTACTTTCGTGGTTGTAGCTCTTCCATGAGTATCACCTGGTCCTAGGGACCTCCAGAATAGAATGGTCAAGTTACTGACAGTAGTGATTTCTCCCATAAAGCTTCCTTTGGAACCTGACATTTGTGGGTGGCAAATGTGGTTCTCTTTTATGTGTATTTGTCTTTTTTTTTAAAACATTTTTTCCTGTGTTGAACACAGCTGCTTGCTCACTGTTGTGTCGTGTCCCCCCCCCCCCGCAGCTGGACAGGGAAGAGAATGGGAAGAACAAAAGTGAGAAAATTTGTGGGTCATGATAAAGACAATTTAATAAGTGAAGGGAGTGGGTGGGGTGGGAAACAAGTGATGTGAAGACAATTGCTCAGCACTTACCACAAGCAGACTGACGCCCAGCCAGTCTCTGAGCAACAGCCACCTCGGAAGCCGACCGCACTCCCCCACCCATTGCCTCCCCAGCTTTTATTGCTGAGCAGGTCATATGGAACATCCCTTTGGTCAGTTTGGGTCAGTTGGTAGGGGACACAGCCGGGACAGTCTTTTTCCCATCCTCAGGCTACTCGCTGTGGGGGTGCAGAGTGGGAAAGAGAGAAAGTCTTGACATTGTGCAATTACCCTTCAGCAACAACAGCCAAAACACTGGTGTGTTATCAACACTGTTTTGTTCACAAATCCAAAACACAGCACCATATGGGCTGCTATGAAGAAAGTTAGTTCCGTCCCAGCCAAAACCAGTACAGGATTCGAGGTAACCTTTGAAACCACCAGTTTCTATTGGACAGATGAATAGAAACTGTTTAGAAAAACAAGGTAGGAATTAGTGGACACCTGGAAAAATATTACCTGCTCAGAGTTGGTTGGGTGGTAAGGAATGGCTTTTGTGATAAGAAATCCTTCCTTACAGACTTTCTGGAGTTGTTTGAAAGGGGTCAGCAAAGGAGTCAGATAAAGGTGATCCAGTTCATACAGTCTGTTTGGAATTCTAAGAAGCTTTTGATGCATACCCTAATCAGAGGCTTTCAAGGGCACTATTTGGCTGTGGGAAAGGAGGGAAACCGTTGTATTGTTTTAATAATAAACAGATTGCAAATGGGCAATTACTTTTTACAATGAAAAGAGGTTCCAATAGAGAACTGTGTGCCAGTGCTTAAGACTGGTGCTGTTTAGTATCTTCACAAATTACCTGGAAAAAGGGATAAGTATCTGGATGACAAAATTTTGTGATATGATGTCATTCAAAACAGTTAAAGTGTTGGTTGACTGACAAATTTCAAAAGCCACCTCATCAGATCAGTGGAAATACCAACTTCACAGTCAGAAGAATACATCGACTACAAATAATTAAGGAAAGAATGGAAAGTAAGATGGGAGCTCATTGTTTTGCTGTTGCATAAACTCATGCTTTCCCTGTATCTGGCATAAGGCATATATTTCTGTTTCCCCTATTTCCGATAAAAGACTTTATTGCTACAAAAGGTTTAGAGAAGGCAACAAAATATGGGAATATCTTCCATATAAGAAGCAACAGAAAGCTAGGACTCTTTTTGGCCTGGAAAAGAGATGACAGAGACATTATAATAGAGATTTGTAAAATCATGAGTGGATGGAGATAACGCAGGATTCTGTTATTTCCTGTCTTTTTTGATCCATAAACCTGGAGCAGTGAGGAAATCCAACTTCAAAATGGACTGAAAGAGATGGCTCTTCAGGCAGTAGGTGGATGATCTGTGGAACTCCTTGTAAAAGGATGCTGTGGATACAAAAATATTACATGTTCTTGTCTTCACTGTCTGGGCCACAATGGACAAGTATTTGGAAGTGGGACCCACTGAGGGCTACTAAGAAGTCTGCCATGTCAGACTTAGAAAGTTTTCTGAGCTGAAGGTCATCTGAGATGGGAGAACATAGTATTGCCACACCCTACTGAGCATCAGGCACACTTGCCCTGCTCTCATTCTTCCCTTAGCATTTGGTTATGGACACTGAATGGTTATTGTTACCACTTAAGCTGTCCCTGGTTTTTTCTGCTCCTCTCCCCCTCCTAAAGTCATGCGCATTAGTTTCATGAAAGCAACATGGCCGCCTTGTGTTCAGAAGAGGATGCTTTGACTTATAGTGATAAAATCAAGTGCGTCTGGTCATGCTTTCTTGATTATCAGCTGCAGATCTTTTGAAGTTGGAGACAGAGTAGAGGGGTAAGACAGACCCTTTAGCAGAACCAGTACCACTGTTCATAGCAATATACAGCAATAGTTTCCAGACACGGTCTGATTGTTAACAGTAATGGTATTTGTCATTTAATAGGAAAAGATGCAAAGTCATGGCAGCACCTAAATGTTTGAGTATAACTTGTGCTTTTAAATATATTTTATCATGAAAGCACTTATTTTCTGTCTTTGTTTGTTTGTCTTGAACTAAGGAATTGATATTCCGAATGTTATAAGGATCCTGACTGAAAGTGGAACTCTGAGAAGACCAAGCAATGGCAGCACACAGTGACAAGAATAGAGTTAGTGTAGCAATGTTTCCGTTCTGTTTACTTAATATGAACTCAATGTAGCTGATGTTGCTATGTTCAAATTCTGTACAGTGCTATTTTAACTAATAACTCGTTTTTAAGATTCTTGTTATTTATTTCTCCATATAGCTGAAATTTGTATACTTGTGGAAAGGTTGTAACACTCATGTTCATTCTTTCCATGTTAAAACATACTTTTAAAACAGGTTACTGTTTTTTTTTTTTTCAATATCATTAAATACCATACATGGACAGTCTGATCTTTTTTTACTGTTGGTTCTTATATGACGAGTTATCACCGGAATGAACTACTGCAGTCAGCGGCACAAATTCACCCTACAACAAACACTCAGAAGTTATTCCCTGGGGCTGCTGGGCCTGACTCAAAAGCTTGTGCAATCAAAAATCCCCTCCCATGTATGAATTATGAGTAGGTCTCCATGTATTTTTTTAAAATGAAGATTAAAAATTATTATAAAAAGTCTGTGATGTCAGTCTAGTTATGAGTTGAGAAGTTCCTGGATTATAGCTAATTTAGGGACTTCAGGTAATTGGAAGCTTTAGCAAAGTCAACAGAGGTTGGCTGTTCTTGCAAATTGAGGGACATGAGATCTCCCTTGAGATCTAACCAGACTATGCTTCCTGCTTGTGATGTTGGGTAGCATTCAGTGGTTCTAATTAAAGTTCTTCAGCTTTGCAGCCAAATGCTGGTATGACATAGACATGCTGGGGCCAGATGGTAAATGAACCCTTTAATGTTAACTTACAATTTTTTGGAGATCTGGATGGAACTGAGAATCCTTATCCTGATGGTTTCACATCTTCATGTCACGGAATGCAAGATGCCATAAAAATAAGGTAACAAAGAAAGCAGCAACAAAATTGGTTTGCTCTATGAACAGACACAGGAATGCACGATGACAATTAAAGAAATTAAAACAAAACCACTGCTTTAAAGAAATTATGAAGGATTTCTAGAATGCCTCTAAATATGTTCTTGTCAGAAGCAGAGATATAACCAGAGCTCTTACAGTGCATTTACTCTGTAACAGGGACAATGTTAATGCCTGCTTAATGAAGAGGAACTTGATCAGTAAAAACATCTTTTAGTGGATATGAAATTCTGAATTCTGTTCCTGTAATACGGATAATAAAAACAAACATCTTTTTATTTGTTTGTTTTCAAAGTTTAGAGCATTCTATTAATTAGAATAATAAAATCAGAATGTTGAGCTGTTGTAAGTGGCCATCTCCGGGACAACTTCTTTTTTCTCTTCCTGTGGAATCATTCCTAGTGGAAATAAAATCAAGTTGAAATTACTCAGATTTGAGTATTTTTTTTCCTTGGATGCAGGAGGAGCATGCTGAAAATGGAAAGACCTCTGGATCTGTAGCACACTGACGTAAGATGGTTTGAGTGCTGCTGGGCTGCTCACAGACAGCCGAGAAAACTCGGCACAAAACCCACGAAGCGCATGCTTCTGGAAGTGCTTTTTGGGAGAAGGTCTAACAGAGCCTATTCTGTTGTACAATTATCTCCCCCATAAAGTTTTTTTCTGGTGCAAACAGGCTGCAAAATAATGATATTATTTTGTTCTTGTATCTGCCCGTGTTTTGTGATGCCTTGGTATATTATTTTACTAACGGAAAAGCGTGTGTTTGTTCCAAAAGTTTTTAATGATAGTGTTTTACTTATGACAGCACTTCAAATTAAGAAAAAAAGGCATTATCTTTCCTAATGATGTTTGAACGATGTTTCTGACTGTATTTAATATTAGAGGTTGTAATTGTTTCTCACAGTAACTGCAAAGCAGACATCTGGGGTAACTGCAGAATTAACAGAATTAAAACTTAAGCAACAGCAAGAAAAATTAAACCTAGAGAGAATAAATTTTTCTTTCCACTCTACCTTAGTTTTACACGTTTTACTCTGAGACCAGAGGGCTTCAGTGAAGTGAGCTTTAACAAAAAAATGCAGAACTTGAGACTCCAGTTAGAAGGCGGAAAGTGGAAAGAAGAGTATTCACAGGTGAGCTGACAGGGAGTGAAAAGTTCCGAATGTGCAGCAGAAGAGTTGCTGTCTGGTGTGAACTGTGACCACGATCTCTGTTCTAGAGGTGTGGGAACGTCCCCCTCTTGTTCGGCTTCCCGGGTCTCCTCAGGCTGTGCTCTGCCATGCTGACTGAGGGGCTCGTCGCCCCTCCTGAGGCAGCAAGCCCCGTCCCCTCAATTCGATCTAGGTATGTGTGTGCAAAATTGCAGAGCGTGCCTGATGGCTTCAGGCCGCACGCGAAACCTGGAATGCTCAGGCTTGCTCTGTGTTGCCTTCACCAAGAGTAGTCTCTCTTCGAAATGTTCTCCCACTCTATAAACCCAAATCTTGGTATTTGTTGTTATGAATGAATTCTTCCTGGAGGAGAGAAGATGCAAACCAGGAGTAAAGCAGCTGGGCTCAAAGAAAGCACGAAAGCGATCCTGTTGCTTGCTGCAAGCACGAGCCTGAGCCGAGACCTCTCTGATTCCAGTAAGGGAAGGGCAACACAGATCGTGAGGGGACTGGAGCATCTCTGCTATGAGGAAAGGCTGAGGGAGCTGGGATTGTTCAGCCTGAAGAAGAGAGGGCTGAGAGGGGACCTTATAAATGCTTATAAATATCTTAAGGGTGGGTGTCAGGAGGATGGGGCCAAACTCTTTTCAGTGGTGCCCAGCAACAGGACAAGGGGCAATGGGCACAAACTGAAGCAGAGGAA